>SMEK01000615.1_pt1 | contig 12393 bp, 11 predicted proteins | sample 2456371 | NCBI WGS metagenome assembly SMEK01 (sample SAMN10132590, study PRJNA489261) | soil metagenome | isolation source: day1 antibiotic-loamy sand soil ammended with composted manure from dairy... | place: USA | collected 2015-04-01
CCAGGGCGACGCCGGGCCACGCGCCGGCGAGTCGACAGCGCGCGGCTCGTCACCCATTTCGACGGGAACGGGCACGACGATCTCCTCGTCGGACAAAGGAACGCCGCGCCGGCGCAGGACAAACACGAGTATCCCGCCCGCCAGAATGCCTCCGACGTGACAGGCCCAGGAAATCTGGTCTTCTCCCCCGGCGAGGAACATGACGACCTGCACGAGAATCCATAGCGCCAGCACGATGTAGGCCGGTATGCGCAGCGGAATGCGGCCGAAAGCCAGGATCCACACCTTCACCCGCGGATAAAGCACCAGATAGGCCACTACGACGCCAGCTACGGCGCCCGACGCGCCGATCAGCGGCTCCTGCGAGTGCGGTGCGACAAGCCCGTGCACAAAAGCCCCGGCAATGGCACACAGCAGGTAGAAGGCCAGGTAGCGCAGATGGCCCAGCGCATCCTCCACATTGTCGCCGAACACCCAGAGAAACAGCATGTTGCCGCCCAGGTGGAAAATGTCGGCGTGCAGGAACGCATAGGTAAGGTAACTCAGCCTTTCGGGTATGACGATGAATTGCGCGGGCAGTTCCGCCGTGTCGTAAACCACCGAGGGGATGAACCCGAGCCCAAGCACTGCGGCGGTGGAGACCCTTTCACCGCCGACAGTGGTGACGAGATAGACGATCACATTGACTGCGATCAGCCCGAACGTGACATATTGCAGTTGGATGGAACGCAGATGGTTGGAATCGTGGAGCGGAATGAACATCAGGCTTCCCGGTGCCTTCCGCCCGGCCGAGCCGTCAGCGGTTCTTTCCCGGAACCCATAGCACGTCCGCCCGGCCATTGTCATTGACGACGCGGGCGGCCACGAAAAGCAGGTCGGACGCACGGTTCAGATATTTCGTGGCCTCGGGATTGACGTGCTCGCCGGGCTGCTGGGCAAGCGCGACGACGAGCCGCTCGGCGCGTCGTGTTACCGTCCGAGCCAGGTGCAGAGCCGCGGCGGCAGGCGTGCCGCCATTCAGCACAAAGGATCTCAGCGGCGACAGATTCTTGTTGAGCCGGTCTATGTCCTGCTCCAGCCTCTGGACCTGGGAAGGGACGATGCGCAGCGGCTCGTAGTCCAGCTTTTCACCCGTGTCGGGCGTCGAAAGGTCCGCACCCAGATCGAAGAGATCGTTCTGGATGCGGCCGAGAATCTCATCGAGTTCCGAATGGTCCGCGCCGGTATGGACTCGAGCAAGGCCGACGCATGCATTGGCCTCGTCCACCGTTCCATAGGCTTCCACGCGCAGGTCGCATTTCAGCCGGCGGGCGCCGCTGCCGAGCCCCGTTGTGCCGTCATCGCCCGTACGGGTGTATATCTTGTTGAGCCTGACCATGATTCTCTTCCCTTTGCTTGCCTATCCGCGAGCGAGATACACGACGATCAGCAGCAGCACGATAGCGAGAAATTGCAACGCGACGCGCGCCTGCATCAGCTTGTTTGAGGTGACGCCGGAACCGCCCCGCATCATGTTGACAAGGCCGCGGATCAGCACCGCAACGACAGCCACCATGAAGAAGATGGCGAGGAACTTGACGAAGTTATCCATGAGCGTTCCGATCGATTTCAGACGTTGCGGGCGATGAGACGGTAAAACAGGTCAGACGGCAACAGCCGCTTCAGAAGCGCTCCCATCCGTGCCGGCGCGGTAACCACATAATGCGCGCGTGGTCGCGGGGACAAAAGCGCATGCCGGAGTGCGACATAAACCTTGCGTGGGGAAGCCCGGCGGCCCTGCCCCGCACCAGAGCGCGCCTGCCGCATCTGGTGTTCGTAAGCAGCACGGTGAACCGAATTGAGATAGTCGACCTGCTTCAGGAACCAGTCCATGCCGGTGTCATGTATCGTCGAGCGTACAGGGCCCGGCTCGATCAGCGAAACATGGATGCCACTGCCGAGCAGTTCCTGGCGCAGGCTCAGCATAAGTCCTTCCAGCGCATATTTCGAAGCACAATAGGCGCCGCGATAGCGCGCCGGCATGAGCCCGAGGATGGAGGAGCAGCTGACGATACGGCCATGACCCTGGGCGCGCATGACCGGAATGACGCGACGCGTCAGTTCGTGCCAGCCGAAGACATTCGCCTCAAACTGCTCCCGCAGCGCCTGGACCGGGAGATCCTCGACCGCGCCGGCCTGCACATAGGCGCCATTGTTGTAGAGTGCGTCCAATCCGCCGCCGGTTCTGTCCAGGACGGAAGCGACCAGAGCCTCGATTGACTTCGCGTCCCGATAGTCGAGGAAGAGGGCTTCGATTCCCTCAGCCTCCAGGGCCGCCAGATCCGCGGGTTTGCGCGCAGTGGCGAAAACGTGCCAGCCATCCGCCTTGAGGGCCCGTGCGCAAAAGGCGCCGATGCCGGACGACGCACCCGTAACGATGATGCTACGTGCACGGGAGGCCGAGTAAGAAGAACTGCCGAGACTTGCCATTTGCGGCAAACCCTTCCCATATTCGCGCCCGATACACAATTGCAGGGAACGTGCCGTTGCTGCGCAAGATCGTCGCCATCAAGCGCGTCCTCTATGACGCGCTTGGCCATTTCAACAATGACGATGGTTGGGCGATGTCCAGCCATCTGGCGATCACGGCCCTGATGGCGCTTTTTCCCTTTCTCATCTTTGCCACGACGCTGGCGAGCTTTCTGGGCGCCCAAGCCTTCGCCGACACTGCGGTCCATATCGTATTCGACACCTGGCCTGAGCAGATCGCCCGGCCGATCGCGCAGGAGGTTCTCAATGTGCTGACCGTACAGCGCACCGACCTGCTCACCTATGGCGTCGTTCTGGCAGCCTATTTTGCTTCCAACGGAATTGAAGCGCTGCGCACATCGCTTAATCGCGCCTATCGCGTCCCGGAAACCCGCGGCTTCTTCTTTCGCCGCGCGCAGAGCCTGGTGTTCGTGCTCATCGCCACTGCCGGCTTCCTGGCGATCTCCGTGCTGCTGGTATTTGCCCCGTTGATCGCGCGGCTGGCGGAAGCCCATTTCGAATGGATAAGACCCTATATGGGCACCATCACCATATGGCGCTTCATAATCGCCTCCACGGTCATCGTGCTCGGCCTGTGTGCGGTGCATGTCTGGCTGCCAGCCGGCAGGCGGCGCTTCGTTTCGCTCGTGCCCGGAATATTGTTCACGCTGATCGCCTGGTTGATCGGCTCGACGGCCTTCGCCACCTACATAGATCGCTTCTCGTCCTACGTGACAACCTATGCCGGCCTGGCCTCGATCATGATCGCGGTGGTCTTTCTTTACATAGTCTCGGCAATCTTCATTCTTGGCGGGGAACTGAACGCCGCCATCAGCCGCTATCTCGAGGCGCGCGCTCGCGTGCCGACCTGAGCAGTAGCCAGGCCCACCCCAAAGGTGGCGATCGCCATGCCTGCTATCTGGATCGGGGCCAACTCTTCACCAAAGAGAATCCAGGCAATGAGGGCGGTGGTTGCCGGCACCAGGTAGAAGAGCGAGGCGACCTTCGCCATTGCGCCTTCTCGTATCATCACCATCAGCAGGAAGATCGCGCCGATCGAAAGCACCAGCACCAGCCAGGCGAGCGCGAAGAGCAGTTCTCCATTGAACTCGACGGCCTGCGTCTCGAACAGGAGGGAAGCGAGCGCCGCGGCCGCCGTCCCGCCAACATACTGCCAGAAGGTGCCAGCCAGCAGGTCTGCGCCGGAAGCGAAGCGCTTCTGCCACACCGTGCCCAGGCTCATGCCGAAGACCGAGACGACGGAGGCTGCGAGCGTTGCGGCCGTGACCCCGCTGCCGAGCAAGCCAAGCTTCGGCCAGAGCACAATCACCACGCCGGCAAAGCCCACCATCAGGCCTGCCCAATGCCGCGGCAGTATGGTCTCCTTTAGCAGTTTGCCGGCAATCACCGCCGTTATCAGCGGCTGCAATCCCACGATCAGGGCCGACAAGCCGGCCGGCAGGCCGCGATGGATCGCCCAGAATACGCCGCCGAGATAGACGCCATGCATCAGCACGCCCGCAATGACGCCGTGAAAGGCTTCCCGGGCCCCCACGCGCCGGGAGCGCAGGGCGACCATCAACAGGCGCAGCAATACCGCCGCCAGCAGGAAACGCAGGGCCAGGAATGTGAACGGCTCGGCCCAGGGCATGGCGTAGCGAGCGCCGATGAAGCCCGTCGCCCACAGCACGACGAAGGTCGCGGGAACAAATCGCTTTAAATCGTCCATCAAGCCCGTCTGCGGTGTTAACGGGCTTCACGCAATCGCGCAGTGGCCCTGGCCTATGATGCCACGGCCGGTGCAGCCCCTGCCCTTATCGCCTTGACCGGAGCAGATCCCTCCCGCGCGATCCCGGCATGCTGGATCAGCCCGTCAATCACCATGCGCCGGGCATGGCCGGGCGTAAGCGTATGGTCGGCATTCGGCAGGGAGAGGCGGGTAACGCCCTTTATGCTGTCGAGCCGCCTGCCATCCGGGCCGAAGTGACGAGCGATTTCCTCAAGGCTCAGGTCGCCTTCCGACGTGACCATGAGGACGCGCACCCCCCTGCTGCAAAGCTGTCGCATCCAGCGCTCGACCGGCCGTCGGCCAAGGAGGCCCGCCGGATGGAGTGCCGTGAGGAATGACTTGGCTGCCTCCAGTCCCCGCCGGACGACGCGCTTGCCTGCTCTGCCCGCCAGGCTACGCAAGGCCGTCACGAAAGAATGCGATGCCGGCGCCGCCCCGGCCGCACCGGCCGCACCGTCTGAGCCAGAACCGGCCTTGGCCGCCTCGTAGGTCTTCCATACTGCCAGTTCCAGTGCGTAGGAGCTGTTCCACGCGAAGCAGAGCGGATTGATCATGGCGAGCGATCGCACCCTTCGATCCACCCTTGCTGTATGAAACGCCTGAAACGCACCCGAGCAGGTGCCGACCAGGCCTACGGCAGGAAAGCCCGCCTGCTCCATCCAGTCGATGACCCGGCGCACGTCATTGCGTGTTTCCGCATCGTAGAGAAAGAGACGACCGGGATCAGTGGCACCACTGACGCCAAGCCCGGGCAGGTCTATCCGCAGCGAGACCATGCCTTTTGCCGCCAGTTCGCGGGCAGCTTCCACCGTGCCCCGCGCCCAGCCAATATGCGGCACCGCGCCGGCATTCAGGAAGATGACAGGCTCCGTGGAAGCCAGCAGCCCCGCGGGGCGACACAGCACACCGCAAATTGCCGACCCGCCCGTGATCACCACAGGTTCTTCAGTGTAATTGGACCCTTGCAGCACCGGGACGGACGAAGCCCGCGCTCCCTGGCCAGTCCTTTCTTTGCCGGCATGAACGGCGAGCCATTCCGCGCAACGGTCCAATACGGCATCGGGAATCCGGTTGGCGGTGGGATCGCACATGAGCAGTGCATAGCCGTCAAATTCGCCCATGGTGATCTCCGCGTTCCCGCCAGGCTGGAATTCGGAGAGGGAAACCGGCCTGCCATTGCTCAGCACCAGCATCGGCAAGGCCGGAAGATCCGCGGCGGCTGGCCGCCAATCCAGTTCGGCAAGATCCGCCAGCGTCCCATGCGTGAGGCGGAAGCCCGCCGCCTCCCGCCCCTCCGGGAAACTGTCGCCCTTACCTGCCCGGCTTGCCAGCGGCGCATCGATCATACGCGACATGGCGACGATCTCGCGGACAAGGGCCTTGCCGGAAGCGGGCGGGGCAAGCAGCATGAGGCCCGCCACGTCATCGCGACCGATAGCGGCGAAGGGGGCGAGCAACGCTCCGAGCCGGAAGCCGGCAAGCACCACATCGGTAACGCCGCTTTCCTGTTTCAGATGATCGATCGCAGCGCCGATACTTGCTGTCCACGCAGCCACCTGGCCGGGTGCCGAATGGTCGCCCACGGCGTTACCGCAACCGGGATAATCGAACAGGAGGGTCGGGTACCCGGCTTCCGCTGCCCTGTCCGCGAGCAGCTTCAGGAAGCGACGGCTGCACAGATCCTCATGTCCATGCGCCCCGGCAATGACCAGGCCGCGGCTTCCCCTGGCCTCGTTCATCCAGCCCATGGTGCCGGCAAAGACCGTTCCCTTCATGCCATGCTCCGGGTCGGTTCCTGCCGCGTTGCCGCCTCCTGGGAATGCGGCACCTCGTAGTTCGCGACGCGGTTCGCATTCAGCGCCGTCACCATGCCTGCCGGTACAGCCGTTTCCGGCCCGTTGAGACGGATTTCCTTCTCCATGCCGGGCATCAGGTGGAAATTGTTGTCCCCGGGAATGAACAGTTCATCCCTTATGGAAACATGGTAGGCGGCGCGACGGCTCGCGACTCGCAGCCACCACCCGTCCTGCCGCCGCACTGGCGATGCTGTCAGACCGACCTCGCGCCGGCAGGCCATGGCGCCCGGCAACACGTGGAACGCCTCCGCCAACACGCGTCCGTCCTCGCTTTCGAGGCGCGCCACCGTGACTTCATGCCCGGCAGGACCGAACCGATATGCATAGGAAATGTCGAAGAATGCACCCATGAGCGCATAGGCGGAAAGGGTCAGGCCGCTTCGCGCGGCTACGGAAACCGTTTTTCGTGCCGCAGCAACCGGAGTGGCGCCTTCCCGCAAACAGACAAGGGACAGCACAGCCTCCACCGGCGATGGGCCGTCATTGACGACATGAACGCCGAGTCCATTGACGCCTTCATCCGTGAGGATGAGCCGCAGCGGGGCAAAGGCCCGCCTGAGCGCATACCAGACAGACTTCGGGCGACCGGTAGAATCCACCATGCCCCAGCCGGCGCCCGGCCTCAGATCTTTCCAGAAGAACAGCAGCGCGCCCGCCGTTGGGGAGGCGGGGCGGCGCCATTCATCCACCGTACGCTCGACAATCTCGGCGGTCACTGCCCGGGAAAGGTCGAGATAGCGGGCGCAATTCTCGGTGCGCAGGCGGCGCGCATCCACGCCGAACAGGGTCTCCAGATAGTGCTCGCGCACATCCTCAAAATCCCAGGACGCGCCTGCGTCGCGAGGAACGCCGGCCTTCCAGCGCGGATCGTGCACGGGCGGAACCGGCAGATGCACGTCCATCGTCGCCTGTTCGGGAACATTGGCGAAGGCCAGACATTCGCTGGCAAAGCGCACTTCGGCCCGTCGCGCGTCCTCAAGCGGCCGGCAATAGGCGCCGACACCGTAATAATGTGTCGGACCCCCGTCCGCAGTGAACGGAAGACTGCCGCCGCAAGGCGACGACGGGACAAGGACGAGGTCGGGCCGGATTGCCTCGGCAACAGGGCGCACCACTTTGTCAAACCAGGGCGCCGGTTCCATCGAAACCGGCAGGCCCATCATGGCGGCCTGCTGCGCCACCTCGGACCCACCGCACAGGACGACAAGCGAGGGGGAGTGGCCCAGCCTCCCGAGCAAGGTCTCTACCTCTCGCGACAACGAAGCGCACCACGCCGGATCTTTCGCGGGGTAGTCGAAATTGGCCAGCATCAGGTCCTGCCAGACCATGATGCCCAGCTCGTCGCAAAGCTCATGGAACGCGTCGCCCTCGTAGACGAAAGTGCCTCCCACCCGCAGCATGTTGACGCCGGCTTCCCGCGCCAGCCCGAGTTCAGCTTCTATCTCATCGCGGCCGCATGGCAGACGTACCGGATCGGATGGCGTCCAGACCGCACCGCGACAGAAGACCGGCACGCCGTTGACGACCAGGCTGAACCCCCGCCCATCGGGCCCACGATCCACGGCGATGCTACGGAAGCCGACACGGCCTAGCCGATGCCGCATGCCGCCGAGCGAGAGATCGACATCGTGCAGTGTCGGTTCGCCATGGCTGTTCGGCCACCATGGCGCGACATCCGCAATTTCCAGTTCTGCCCTCAGGCGATCCGGCCCCTCCGGAACCAGCACGGCGCTGACACCGGCGCAGGTAACGGTAGCCGTTTCGTTTTCCAGCGGCGCGGCCAGCGTGACGGAGACCTCAAGTCGACCCGTGGTGCCATCGAGATTGCTGCGCAGCCTGACATCGACAATGCGCTGGCCGCTGCCTTCGCGGATCAGCCTGACCGGCCGCCATGGCCCGACAATGTCGAAGGCCGGACACCAGCCGGGCATGTGGCCGATCAGCGTCGTCCGCACCAGCCTCAAGCGCTGGTCATCGATCATTCGCGGCTTCCATCGGGCGCGCGGACCACTCACGCTTTCCAGGTGACTTTCCAGGCTGCGAAAGGCGATTGAGAGGATTTCCCCGCCTGCGAGAACCGCCGACACTTCATGTCGCTCGAACATGGAAGTGGACGCGAACAGCAACCTATCGTCAAGCCAGACATCTGCGACGGTGGCCAACCCGTCGAAAACCAGCCGTACGGGGCCGACCGCATCCATGCGACGGCGATACCAGACGTCGCGGTCATGCAGGGAGGACGGATTGCTTCGGTCCCAGCGGCCATGCGCTTCCAGCGTGCCTGCCGCCGTGCCGGGGCATGCAGCCTCCAGCCATTCGGCGCCTTGGCCGATATCCGCCGGAGACGCCCAGGCGCCGGCTTCGGAGACGGCCATGCGCCAACCCCGGTCCAGCATCTCAGAAACGCAGGCAACCGAGACCGTGGCGTCCATTCAGCTTTTCCTGCACATTCTCGTCCGGCCCCGTCAGGCAGCCTTGGAAGATGCGCTTGCCAGGCGCTCATCCAGCATGGCCATCAGGGAATCCCAGGCCTGAGCCATGGGCGCGATGGCTTCCGCCATGCCGTCGAACCGCTGCCTCGCCATCGCACGGGCCAACCTGAACTGCATGACCTTGGCCCCCTCGGCAATCGTATTGGCCGCGGCCTCGGCCTCCGCGAGGAAAAGTCCACGCTGGCTGTCGAGCCAGTTGAGGTGAGTGCCAAGAAGCTCGAAATTGGCGCCGACCTGCCGGAGCGTATTGAACGCGTAGGTGTGGAAATATTCCGGCGATCTGTGGGCCAGCGCTTCGGCATGGCGCTCGAAAGCTGCTGCGTAGGCGGCAATGGGATTGCGCTTCGGCCTGCGCCGCAGATGGTGCACCAGAAGACCCAGCGCTGCGGCTGCCCGGTCGCGAGCCGGCTGCGTTACGTCGAACTTCACGAATTCCGCATAGGGAAACAGCGGCAGACCGCCAGCAGGCACATCGCTCCACTGGCCGAAAATGCCGTCATAGTCGTCACCCTCCAACGAAAAATAGCCGTCATTGTGGAAGTAATGCATGCGACGGTTCGCGGGATCGAGCGCATTGATGCCTATGCTCGTCTTGGAATGGCCGGTGCCGTAGGTAATTCCTTTCGTGTCGGGAAGATAAAAGGCATCCACCTCGACCAGCGGCAGCCGGCCGCGCTCGATCTGGGTAAGAACGTGCGTCTCCAGCCGGTCGAACACGGCAAGTTCCTGTATGTCCAGCCCCACCAGCAACTGCAGGTCCGCGGTGGGAAACTTGAAAAAGGTGAACTGATCGCCCTCGAAATCCTGCGCCACGGTAAAGCCCAGCGCGGCCACCGGATCGTGGCCGGTCGCATGCATCACCTCGATCATGAGATCGACATAGCAATTGGTCTGCGGCCAGCGCCGCTCCGGATCATGGAGCCGGTGTGGCCTGTAGCGGCCCGGCTCCAGGCCGGCAATCGCACTCTTCATGTCAGGCATCCCACAAAATTGCGCGCACCGAAGCCGGCCAGGCCGAGACTTCCGACCCGTGATGCCGGAACAGGGCCAGGGCCACGCGTTCCAGGCCGAAGCCGACGCAAGCAGAGTGGCAGACAGTGCCATCCGCGAACTTCAATCCCCATGTCTGGCCGAAATGGTCCTGATGGTAGTTGAAGGAAAGGCAGGCCGTCGGCTTTTCCACACTGGTTACGGGGATCAGCAGTTCGAACTTCAGCCCCTGATCGCGCTGGCTGTTGGCCATCATCTTGCCGCCGCGCCCGAAGAACGGATCGTTTGCCAGGTCCACGTCGCAGGGCAGTTCGAGCGACTCGATCATCGCCTTGCCGCGCTCGAGCCAGCTTTCACGGAAGCTGCGCACCTGCTCGGCCGTACCTATGCGGACGAACTCGCGCATGCGGAAAAGCTGCATGCGCGCCGGGTCCTTCGATGGCTCGTGGCGGAAACAGTAGGAGGACAACTCGAAGAGCAGCCCATCGGCCGGCACTGGCCCGCGTGCCGCGACAGTAGGGTAGAGCGGATAGCAGGCTGCCGGCGTCAGCGCCACCTGGGTTGCCTGTTGCAGTTCCGTCCAGTCCTCGCCCTGCGCCATCATTGCGAGAAGCTGCGCATGCTCGCGCTCGCCACCCATGAAGGAATGGACGCAGCCGGCCAATTGCGGAAAGCTTTTCATGTAGCCGCTCTTTTCGAGCGTCGCGCGGCTCATGCCCGGAGGAAAATGGATGCGCGTGGCGTTGTCGGGCGCCCCCACCCGTGTCACGAGGCGCTCAAAGCGTTCGATGACGTCCTCGAAGATCCCGGAGCGGCCATACAGTCCGTCTATGCCGGATTCGAACAGGATGCCGTTCTCGAACAGGCTGTCCAGCAGACTTGCGGCGTCGAATGTCTTGGCGTCCATTTCACTCTCCCAGGCTGGTGTCGAAACGGCTCATCAACATAAGAGTCGCGGTGTTGGACAGGATGCGGTCGTTGGAGATCATGATCGGTGCGGAGGCGACGTCTCGCAAATGTCGTCCGACGCTGAAGGGGGTCCCGTTCTTGTAGCCGAGTATGCCCGTTATCAGCATGGCCAGTTGCACGACCGCCACGGCCTTGGCGCTTGCGGCAACCTTCAGCGCATTGACCTCGGCAGCGAAGCCGATGGAGGACAAAGCATCCTCGTTGCCCTTTGCCGCATCGAAGCGGTGGATGGCCCCCGCGAGATGGCCTTTCATCTCCTGAAGGAGGGCCGCTCCTTCGGCCAGCCGCAAGCCGCCGGGCGGCAAGCCCCCCTCGGCCTGCTTGCGCGCCGCCTGCTTGACGAAGGCCTGCGCCCGATTGAAGGCATCGGCTGCGATGCCGAACCAGGTTGCGGCCCAATATATATGCGAGCTTGCCAGCATGGACTGCGCGGCGATCTCGGAAAAGGGCCTGGGAAAGATCTGGTCCGCCTCGCCGGTGGCGACCAGATGGAAGCCATCCGAACAGGTGCCACGCATGCCGAGCGTATCCCACACGGAGGTGCGCTCCAGGGTAAGGTTTCCATCAGTGGGGATTACCACCATCACCTGATCGGAGCTTGCCGCATCGGGCGCCCGCCGCGCCGTCGCCAGGATCGCATCGGCGTATTTGCCATATGAAATGACGGTCGCTTCCTTGGTCAGGGAAAAGCGTCCGTCGGCACGCTCGACCGCACAGATGGAATTGCGCAGATTTCCCCCGATGCCGGCTTCCGTCGTTGCCGATGCCAGCAGAAGCTGCTCAGCCGCGATGCGACGCATATAGGCGCGATGCCATTGGCTCTCTTCGCCATGCATGACGAAGCTCGATGTCTTGATCTGGTGCATGGCATAGATCATGGCGCTTGAGCCGCAGGCCTGGGCGAGCTGCACGATCAGGTTGGCCACGGCCGTCGTGCCCAACCCCTCGCCGCCGTACTTTGTCGGGATTGCAACGCCCAGCAGGCCTTCCCGCTTCAGCGCTGCGATCGTCTCTGCGGGAAAGCGGCCTTCGCGATCGACTTCATCGGCATGCCGCGCGGCAATTTCCGCCACGCGGCGCATCCGTTCTGATGGGGCTTCGGGTGCGCTGGCGAGCGCAGCGCCCTCGATGTTCCTTGCGACGTTCATGGGTCAGGCCGCCTTGCGCGTGAGCTGTGAGACAGCATCAGCCATGTGGGCTATGGAGGAAAAGGTACGCCGGGTAAGCATTGCCTCGGGGAACTCGATATCGAATTCCTCCTCCAGCGCCAGCATGATCTGTACCGAGGCGAAGGATGTCAGCCCCGCGTCATACAAGTTGGCGTCGTCCGCCAGCGCACTGAAATCCAGCGCATTCGTAGGGATCTGCGACAGCAGCAAACGGATACGGTCGATCATGGATTGCCCACCTGACTTATGGTTTCTTCAGGTGGACTCTTGCCGGAGCAAGGGAACCAAGATGTTAACGCGGCGGGCCAATCCCAGCGGATGGCTAAGGACCGGTAACCTGATTGATGACGAGTTTAACCAATGCGCCCAGACACTGGTTGGCAGGGGCCGAATGCAGCCCGTGCGGGCGGCGGCTCCCGCCCCGCCCGCAAAGGACGGGCGCCTTTCACGACAGGCGCCCGCTCATTTTCGATCAGGCATCGAGCCAGACGTTCTGAAGGTCCAACTGGAAGGTCTGGTGGACGCCGTAGTTCCTCACCTTGTCGTTGGTGTGGCTGAAGACGCTCTGCCAGAACGGCTGGATGATGACGCCGGAATCCTGGAGGATGGTCTCCAGGTCC
>SMEK01000616.1_pt1 | contig 12390 bp, 9 predicted proteins | sample 2456371 | NCBI WGS metagenome assembly SMEK01 (sample SAMN10132590, study PRJNA489261) | soil metagenome | isolation source: day1 antibiotic-loamy sand soil ammended with composted manure from dairy... | place: USA | collected 2015-04-01
CGGTGCCGGCAGCCAGTCCGGCGCAGCCAGCCGCGAGCGGATGCGCGTGGCCAAACCGAGCCGTTCCAGCCCGGCGCAGGCCAGCACGATCGCGTCGTAATCATCGGCGTCGAGCTTGCCCAGCCGGGTGCCGACGTTGCCGCGCAGGTCCAGCAGCACCAGATCCGGCCGCAGCGCGCGCAGCTGCGCCTGCCGCCGCAATGAAGAGGTACCGACCCGCGCGCCTTGCGGCAGCGCATCGAGATTGTCGTAGTGGTTGCTGACGAACGCGTCGGCCGCGTCGGCGCGCGGCAGGATCGCCGGCAGCACGAAGCCGGGCTCCAGTTCGGCCGGCACGTCCTTCAGCGAATGCACGGCGAGGTCGGCGCGATCTTCCAGCATCGCCACTTCGAGCTCCTTCAGGAACAATCCCTTGCCGCCGATCGTTGCCAGCGGCTTGTCCAGGATCTCGTCGCCGCGGGTACTCATCGGCACCAGCTCCACGGTCAACCCCGGATGTGCCGCGCGCAGCAACGTGGCGACGTGCTCGGCCTGCCACAGCGCCAGCGCGCTCTTGCGGGTGGCAATACGCAGGGTGGAAGGATTCATGGGCGCTCCGGGGCATTCGGCAAGCGGTCATTGTCGCGTAGTTTGCGCATGCCGGCCCAGCGACGTATCGGCGCAGGGGTGATGCCACGCCGCGACAGGGGCGCTACGATGGTCGCCATCACACGGGAGCTCACCATGCAAAGCGGCAATCCGGCGCTCAACAAGAACACCTTCCTCGATGCGGCCAGCGGCGCGGTCGTCTCGCACGACAACCAGTCGATGACGATCAACGGCACCGTCAACAAGACCGGTCTGCTGCTGATCCTGGTGCTGGTCGGCGCGATGTTCAGCTGGAGCCGGTTCACCGGTCCGGAAAGCGCCCCGGCATTGATGCCGCTGATCCTGGTCGGCGCCCTTGGCGGCCTGGTGCTGGCCATGGTCACCATCTTCAAGAAAACCTGGGCGCCATTCACCGCGCCGCTGTACGCGGTGGTGGAGGGGCTGTTCATCGGCGCGATATCGGCGATCTTCGAGATGCGCTATCCCGGCATCGTGGTGCAGGCAGTGGGCCTCACCTTCGGCACCATGGCCGCGATGCTGCTGGCCTACCGCAGCGGGCTGATCCGCGCCACCGAGAAGTTCAAGCTCGGCGTGGTTGCCGCCACCGGTGGCGTCATGCTGCTGTACCTGGCCAATTTCGCGATGGGCTTCTTCGGCCATTCGATCGGCTTCATCCACGGCAACAGCCTGATGGGCATCGGCTTCAGCGCCGTGGTGGTGGTGATCGCCGCGATGAACCTGATCCTCGACTTCGACCTGATCGAAACCGGCGCGCAGTCCGGCGCGCCGAAATACATGGAGTGGTACGGCGCGTTCGCGCTGGTGGTCACCCTGGTGTGGCTGTACCTGGAACTGCTGCGGTTGCTGTCGAAGTTGCAGTCGCGCAACTGAGCGGCTGCATCCCGTAGGAGCGCACCCTGTGCGCGAGCTTTCCGTCACGTGACGAAAGGCATCGCGCACAGGGTGCGCTCCTACATGCGTTCGCGTCAGTGGCTCAGCAATTTTTTCGCGCGTTCGACCACATTGTCCACGGTGAAGCCGAATTCGCGCAGCAATACCTCGGCGGGGGCAGAGGCGCCGAAGTGGTCGATGCCCAGCATGTCGCCATTGGCGCCGATGTAACGCTCCCAGCCTTGCGACGCGCCGAGTTCCACCGCCAGTCGCGCGGTCACCGCGGGCGGCAGGACATCGTCGCGATAGCGTTGCGGTTGCGCATCGAACAGCTCCCAGCTCGGCATCGATACGCAACGTACGGCGACGCCGTCGGTGCGCAGCTTTTCGGCCGCGTCGAGAATCAGGCTGACTTCCGAACCGCTGGCGATCAGGATCAGTGACGGTTTGCCGTCCTTCGCATCGCTGAGCACATAGGCGCCCTTGCGCAGGCCGTCGGCGGCGGCGTAACGGCTGCGATCGAGTGTTGGCACGTTCTGCCGGGTCAGCGCCAACAGCACGGGATGGTCTTTCGACGCCACCGCGACTCGCCACGCCACCGCGGTTTCATTGGCGTCGCCGGGGCGGATCACGGTGAGGTTGGGGATCGCGCGCAGGCTGGCCAGTTGTTCCACCGGCTGGTGGGTCGGGCCGTCCTCGCCCAGCGCGATGCTGTCGTGGGTGAATACATGCACCACATGCAGTCCCATCAGCGCGGCGAGACGGATGGACGGGCGCATGTAGTCGGAAAAAATCAGGAAGGTGGCGTCGAACGGGATGAACCCGCCGTGCGCGGCCAGGCCGTTGCTGATCGCGGCCATCGCGTGTTCGCGCACGCCGTAGTGAAAGTTGCGACCGGCCCGGCTCCAGCCGCCGCCGTCGGAGCCTTGTTTGTCCTCGTCCTTCGGCTCGATCGCCGGATTGAAGTCGCCCAGGTCCTCCAGTGCGGTGTGGGTGGACGGATCCAGATCAGCCGAACCACCACACAGCGCGGGCAGCTTCTTCGCGAAGGCATTCATCACCTTGCCGCCGGCAACGCGGGTGGCGATGCCCTTGGTATCGGCCGGGAAGGCCGGGATGTCCGCGTCCCAGCCTTGCGGAAGCTCGCTGCGCAGGCGAGCTTGCAGCTCGGCGGCCAGTTCGGGGAATGCCCGGGTATAGGCGTCCAGACGGCTGTTCCAGTCCTGCTGTACTTTCGCGCCGCGATCCTGCGCCTCGCGCAGATGCGCCAGCGCCGGCTCCGGCAGCAGAAAGTCGGGTTCGACCGGCCAGCCCAGCTTCTGTTTGGTTTTCTTCACGTCCTCGACGCCCAGCGGCGAGCCGTGGGCTTTGTAGCTGTCCTGCTCGGGCGAACCGTAGCCGATGTGCGTGCGTACCAGGATCAGTGATGGCCGGGTGGTGTCGGCACGGGCGGCGTCGAGTGCGGCGTGGATCGCGTCCACGTCGTTGCCGTCGGCGATGCTGATGGTTTGCCAGCCGTACGCCTCGAAACGTTTGGCGCGATCCTCGGAGAACGTCATGTCGGTGCCGGCGGACAGGGTGACGTAGTTGTCGTCGTACAGGCAGATCAGCTTGCCCAGCTTGAGATGCCCGGCCAGCGAAGCGGCTTCGCTGGCGACGCCTTCCATCAGGTCGCCATCGCTGACGATCGCCCAGGTGTGGTGATCGATGATGGCGTGCCCGTCGCGGTTGTAGCGCGCGGCCAGGTGCGCCTCGCCGATCGCCATGCCCACCGCATTGGCCAGCCCCTGGCCGAGCGGCCCGGTGGTGACTTCGACGCCCGGGGTGTGGCCGACTTCGGGATGCCCGGGCGCCTTGCTGCCCCATTGGCGAAATTGCTTGATGTCATCCAGCGACAGGTCATAGCCGGTGGCAAACAACAGGCTGTACAGCAGCGCCGAGCCGTGCCCGGCGGACAGCACGAAACGATCGCGATCGACCCAGTGCGGATCGGCCGGGTGGTATTTCATGTGCCGCGTCCACAACGCGTACGCCATCGGCGCCGCGCCCAGCGGCAGGCCGGGGTGGCCGCTGTTGGCCTTTTGCACCATGTCCACCGACAGGAAACGAAGCAGGTTGATGCATTGCTGGTCGAGGTCGTTGGACATGGTTTTCTCCGATAGATGAAGTTTTGTAGGAGCGCACCCTGTGCGCGAGCTCTTTGTTCCGTGGCGGAAAGCATGGCGCCCAGGGTGCGCTCCTATGAGCGTTTGTCAGGTGAGGGCGGTGTCGACGATGTCCTGGGCTTCCTTCAACAATGCTTGCAAGTGGGCTTCGCACTTGAAGCTCTCCGCGTAAATTTTGTAGATCGCCTCGGTGCCGGATGGCCGCGCGGCGAACCAGCCGCTGGCGGCGACGGCCTTGATGCCGCCGATGGCAGCATGGTTGCCGGGCGCCTTGTCCAGCACCTGTTCGATCTTCTCGCCGGCAAGTTGGTCGGTCTTGAGCTGATCGGGCGACAACTTGGCCAGCTTCGCCTTCTGCGCCGGGGTGGCGGCAGCTTCGAGGCGGTTGCTGAATGGCTTGCCGAGTTCGTCGGTCAGCCGCGCATACAGCTCGCCCGGATCCTTGCCGTCGCGCGCCGTCATCTCGGCGGAGAGCAAGGCTGGCACCAGGCCGTCCTTGTCGGTGGTCCAGCTGCCGCCGTCGCGGCGCAGCAGCGAGGCGCCGGCGCTTTCCTCGCAGCCGAAGCCGAGCGAGCCGTCGAACAGGCCCGGCGCGAACCATTTGAAGCCGACCGGCACTTCGTAGAGTTCACGACCCAGCCGTTTCGCCACGCGATCGATCAACGCGGTACTGACCACCGTCTTGCCGACCGCCGCGGTTTCGCCCCATTGCGGACGATGGCGGAACAGGTAGTCGATCAACACCGACAGGTAATGGTTCGGCTCCATCAATCCGCCGGAGCGGGTGACGATGCCGTGGCGGTCGTGGTCGGTATCGCAGGCGAATGCCACGTCGTAGGTGTCCTTCAGCCCGATCAGCCGCTGCATCGCGTACTTCGACGACGGATCCATGCGGATCTTGCCGTCCCAGTCCACGCTCATGAAAGCGAATTGCGGATCCACCGTTTCACTGACCACGGTGAGGTCGAGCTTGTAGCGGTCGGCGATCGGCGCCCAGTAATGCACACCGGCGCCGCCCAGCGGGTCCACGCCCATGTGCACGCCGGCGCCGCGAATGAGGTCGAAATCGATGATGCTGGCGAGGTCGGCGACGTAGCTGTTGAGGTAGTCGTGCCCGTGCGTGGTGGCGACCTTGCGTGCCTGCGCGAACGGCATCCGTTTCACTTCCTTCAGGCCGCCTTCGATCAACGCGTTGGCGCGGTTCTCCACCCATTTGGTGATGTCGGTATCGGCCGGGCCGCCATTGGTCGGGTTGTATTTGAAGCCGCCGTTGTCGGGCGGGTTGTGCGACGGCGTGATCACGATACCGTCGGCAAATCCCGAGTTGCGGCCCTTGTTGTAGACCAGGATCGCGTGCGAAATCGCCGGCGTGGGAGTGAATTCGCCACCCGTGGAAATCATGGTTTCCACGCCATTGGCCGCCAGCACTTCCAGCGCGCTCTCGAACGCCGGCTGTGACAACGCGTGCGTGTCCGCGCCGATGAACAGCGGGCCGTCAATGCCTTTCGATTGTCGGTATTCGCAGATCGCCTGGCTGATCGCAAGGATGTGCCACGCGTTGAAACTGCGATCGAACGCGCTGCCGCGATGGCCCGAGGTGCCGAACGCCACGCGTTGCGCGGCGACCGACGGATCGGGCTTGAGGTCGGCATACGCCGCCAGCAGCTTTGGGACGTCGACGAGGATCGACTGCGGTGCCGGCTTGCCGGCGAGTGGGCTGACCTTCTGGCTCATGCTGTTCTCGAAAAACGCGATGTGTGTGGATACCTGTAGGAGCGCACCCTGTGCGCGATGCTCTTCGTCACGTAACGGAAAGCTCGCGCACAGGGTGCGCTCCTACAGTCAGGTTCTGCCGTCGCGGAGCTGCCGATAGCGGCGAATCAGAGTGTTGGTGGAACTGTCGTGAGCCAGATTCGGCTCATCCTTCGCAGTCAACTCGGCGATGGTGGTTTTTGCCAGCTGCTTGCCCAGTTCCACGCCCCACTGGTCGAACGAGTCGATGTTCCAGATCACGCCCTGCACGAATACGCTGTGCTCGTACAGCGCAATCAGCGTGCCCAGCACCTGCGGGGTGAGCTTGGCGGCGAGGAGGGTGGTGCTGGGGCGGTTGCCTTCGAATGTGCGATGCGGCACCAGCGCTTCGGGCGTGCCTTCGGCGCGCGCCTCATCGGCACTCTTGCCGAACGCCAGCGCCTCGCCCTGGGCGATCAGGTTGGCCATCAGCAGGTCATGCTGGTCGCCACCACCCTGGGCGGGGATCGGGTTCAGGGTTTGTCCGAAGCCGATGAAATCGCACGGCACCAGGTGCGTACCCTGGTGGATCAACTGATAGAACGAGTGCTGGCCGTTGGTGCCCGGCTCGCCCCAGTAGATTGGCCCGGTGGCGTAGTCCACGGGGTTCCCGTCCAGCGTGACGTACTTGCCATTGCTCTCCATCGTCAGCTGCTGCAGGTAGGCGGGAAAGCGTTTCAGGTATTGCTCATACGGCAACACCGCGACCGTGGCCGCGCCCAGGAAGTTGGTGTTCCAGATGCCGAGCAGGCCCATCAGCACCGGCAGGTTGCGCTCGAACGGCGTGTGCCGGAAATGCTTGTCCATCGCGTGGAAGCCGGCCAGCATCTCGCGGTAATGTCCCGGCCCGATCGCCAGCATGGTGGACAGGCCAATCGCCGAATCCATCGAGTAGCGCCCGCCGACCCAATCCCAGAAGCCGAACATGTTGGCTGTGTCGATGCCGAACTTCGCCACGCCCTCGGCGTTGGTGGATACGGCGACAAAGTGCTTCGCCACCGCGCTCTCCTCACCCAGCGCCGCCACGCTCCACGCGCGCGCCGCGTGCGCGTTGGTCAGCGTTTCCAGCGTGGTGAAGGTTTTCGAGCAGACGATGAACAGCGTTTCGGCGGCATCCAGGTCGCGCACCGCCTCGGCGAAATCGGTGCCATCCACATTCGAAACGAAGCGGAACGCCATGTCGCGCCGGCTGTAGTCGCGCAATGCCTCGTACGCCATCACCGGCCCGAGGTCGGAGCCGCCGATGCCGATGCTGACCACGTTGCGGATGGCCTTGCCGCTGTGGCCCTTCCACGAACCGTCGCGCACTTTGCCGGCAAACGCGGCCATGCGATCGAGCACGTCATGCACGTCGTGTACCACGTCGTGGCCGTCGACCATGATCTGTTCGCTACGCGGTGCGCGCAGTGCCACGTGCAATACCGCGCGATCCTCGGTGGTGTTGATCTTCTTGCCGGTGAACATCGCCTCGATCCGCCGCGGCAGCTCGCACGCCTCGGCCAGCTCGCGCAGCAGGCGCAGCGTGTCGGCATCGACGCGCTGCTTGGAATAGTCCATGTACAGGCCGGCATCCTCGATCACCAGCGTTTCGCCGCGTTGCGGATTGGCGGCGAACAGCTCGCGCAGGTGCCTGTGCCCGATCGTGGCGAAGTGCTGCTGCAGCGCTTTCCACGACGGCAGCGTGGTGAGCTTCGGGCGGGTCATCGCAACGCGGGCCCGTTCGACTTGTCCGCCAGCGTGCCGGCCTTGTCGGCGATCCGCTGCAGCAACTGGTTCCATGATTTGACGAACGATTCCGCGCCGTCCTTCTGCAGCTTCTGCGCCAGCGCGTCGATGTCGACACCGGCCTTGGCCACCTGCGCCAGCGTGGCATCGGCGTCGCCGCCGTCGACCGCCATCACGCCGTGCAGCTGGCCGTGGTCGGCGAAGGCGTGCAGGGTTTTCTCCGGCATCGTGTTGATCGTGTCCGGCGCGGCGAAGGCGCTGATGTACAGCGTGTCGGAGGCGTTCGGATCCTTGGTGCCGGTGCTGGCCCACAGCAGGCGCTGCGGCAGCGCGCCGGCGGCGGCGAGTTTCTGCCAGCGCGTTGATGCCAGCAATTCGCGGTAGGCGCGGTAGGTCTGCTGGCCGACCGCGATGCCGAGCGTGTTGTGCAGTTCGTCCGGCAACTGCTTGTTGGCGGCCACGTCCCAGCGGCTGATGAACAGCGAGGCAACCGAGCCGACCTTCGGGTCGAGCCCGGCTTCCAAGCGCCGCTCGATGCCGCGCATATAGGCCTCGGCCACGGCCTGGTAATGCGCGCAGGAGAACAGCAGCGTCACATTGATCGGAATGCCGAGGAAGATCGCCTCCTCGATCGCCGGCACGCCTTCCGGGGTGCCGGGAATCTTCACGAACAGGTTGTCGCGTTGGCCCAGGTGATGAATGTGTCGCGCCGCCGCGATCGAGCCGGCGGTATCGGCGGCCAGCAGTGGCGAAACCTCCATCGACACCCAGCCGTCCACCTGATGGGTGGCCTCGAACACCGGCTTGAACAGGTCGGCCGCGCGACGCAGGTCTTCCAGCGCCAGCTCGGTGAACAGCGCTTCGCCGGACAGCCCGGCCAGCGTCTTGGCGTGCACGCCGGCGTCGTAGGCATCGCCGCCACCGATCGCGGCGTCGAAGATGCTGGGGTTGGAGGTCAGCCCGGTGATCGAGTCCTCGGCGATGTAGCGCGCCAGCGTGCCGTCGTCGAGCAGGGTGCGGGTGATGTTGTCCAGCCACAGGCTCTGGCCGAGTTGGTGCAGTTGACGGGTCGCTTTCATGCTTGCTCCGTGGCTCAGTGAATACGTTTCAGTCGGCCGGAAGGCGGATGACGGGCGCATCCGGCAGGAAGTCTTCAAGCTTACGCTGGCGCAGATCGCCGATGCACGCGATCGTGATGTCCGGCGCGTGATCGAACGTCTGGCCCGCCGCGTCGGCGGCGTAATGGCCCTGGCGCACGAATACCGTGGTCAGGCGATCGCCGAGCAGCTGCTTCATGTCCGACAGGATCTGCATCTTGTCGTCCACCATCACATAGTGCGCGGCGGGGTAGCGCTGGCGCATCGCCACCAGCATGCGTTGCTTGTGCACGTAAACCAGCACCTCGCCACGCAACGCCTCCCACAAGCCGGCTCGCTGGATCTTGCGCGGCTGGAACACCATGTCGCCGTCGGACAGGATCACCGCGCGGCCCAGCGTGCGCAGGTGCGCCACGGTTTCCAGCGCGTGCGGATACAGCCGGTCGGCAAACGGATACTCCAGCAGGTAGTTCGACATCTGCAGCAGCGAAGGTTCGTTCTCCAGCCCGTTGCGGAAGCGTTGCAGCGCGCCCAGGTAATCGGCATAGCCGGTCTGTTGGCGCAGCTCGTCGTAGATCGACCAGTAACGGTCGTGCTCATCCACGCCGAACGCTTCCTTCAGCGTGCTGCCGAGATCGGCGCCGAAGCGGTCGTTGTCGAGCAGGGTGTTGTCGACGTCGAGCAGGAACACCACCGTGGCGGCGTCGGACGGGTTCGGGTTCAACATGGCTCCATCGCCTCCTCTTGCGGGTCGTGCCAGCCCTCGGCGCTGCTGACCACATCGCCGGCGGCAGCCGGGCCCCAACTGCCGGGCGCGTAAAACGCCACCTTGCCATCGTGCGCCAGCACACGGTCAACCACCGCCCATGCCGCCTCGACGCATTCGTCGCTGGTGAACAGGCCGTTGTCACCGCGGATCGCATCGCCGAGCAGGCGTTCGTACGGCGATTTCTCCGGCTCCGGATGATGCCGCGCCACCAGTTCCACCGGCTCGCCGCTCATCGCCTCGCCTGGTGATTTCACCCGCATGCCCTCGGCGATGATCACCTCCGGGCTGAGCCGGAAGCGGAAATAATTGGACTGCGGTGCGCCGATCTCGTCGAACACCGACAGCGGCGGCGTCTTCATGTCCACCATCACCTCGGTGGTGGTCAACGGCAGGCTCTTGCCGGCGCGGATGTAGAACGGCACGCCGGCCCAGCGCCAGGTATCGATATGCAGGCACAGCGCCACGAAGGTCTCCACGTCGGAATCGGCCGCCACACCCTCGACCTTGCGATAGCCCTCGAACTGGCCGCGCACCACCTCGGCCGGATCCAGCGGGCGCATCGCGCGGAACAGCCGCAGCTTCTCCGCATTCAGCGCGGCCGGGTCGCTGCCGATCGGCGCGTCCATCGCAAGCAGCGAGGTCACCTGCAGCAGGTGATTCTGCAGCACGTCGCGGATCGCGCCCACGCTTTCATAGAAACTGCCGCGGCCGTCCACGCCGAACTTCTCGGCCATGGTGATCTGCACGCTGTCCACGTAGCGGTTGTTCCACACCGGCTCCAGCACCGTGTTCGCAAAGCGGAAATACAACAGGTTCTGCACCGGCTCCTTGCCCAGGTAGTGGTCGATGCGGAAGATCGCCGACTCGGGAAACACTTCGTGCAGCGTGCGGTTGAGCTGCTGCGCGGATTTCAGGTCGCGGCCAAACGGCTTCTCCACCACGATCCGCGCCTCGTCGGCGCAACCGGCCTGCTTCAATCCCTTCGCCACCACGCCGAACAGACCCGGCGGGATCGCCAGGTAATGCAACGGTCGCTGCGCGTCGCCCAGGGCCAGTTTCAATCGGGTGAACGTGGAGGGATCGTTGTAGTCGCCATCCACATACTGCAGCTTCGCCGACAGTTTCGCGAACGCCACTTCGTCGACTTCGCCGCCGTGCTCCCTCGCCGCATGCGCCAGGCTGTCATGCGCGCGTTGGCGCAGCTGCGCCACATCCCACTGCGAATGCGCCACGCCGATCACCGGCAGATCCAGCCCGTCGTGCAGCATCATCGCCTGCAACGCCGGGAAGATCTTCTTGAACGCCAGGTCGCCCGTGGCGCCGAAAAAGACGAGGGCATCCGAACGGGGTGTCGGCATGTGGCAGTTGCTCCGTGGTGGGGTTCGGGTCACCGGCCGGCAGCCAGCTTGTCCGGCTGACAGGCTACGTGGCCGAAGATGCCAGTGCCGGGCATACTCATCAGCTTGCGCGGGCGCAGGTTAAGTCGATGCATAAATGCGGTATGCCTGCGCCGGTGCGCGGTGACGCGTGCGGTTCCGAAGTACTGGCCGGCAGAATCGCGGCCTCCGGCCATGACCTGGCGTTGGCCAGGGCACGCGGGCCCGATCGGAATTCCTGCGGCGGGTTGTTGCTTACGGGTCGAGCACCTGGCGATAGCGCGGCCGGTCAACCAAAAATTGCCGAACGGCGACCATGTGCATAAACACCTGGTGCCCAGGTCGAGCTCGGCTTGAACGCATGGGTCAGGGCTCATGCCCGTCGTCTCCAAGCGAGGATTCCTGCGCAGGATCGGCGAGAAGATAGGTATCCCCGTTGGTCGCCGTGATGGTGGCAGTACCCAGGCTGCGGATCTCCCACGTCCAGGTATCGTAACGAGTCTGTACGGTGCCGCGGGCAGAACACGAGCCATGCAGGAAAAAGTCGTGTTGCTGGCTCGCGGAAATCAGTATCGCCCGGGCGAAGAAGGCACGTACCTGTTCGCTGGTCAGGACGTACTCGGCGCAGTCATCGCTCGCCGGTCCCACGGCGTTGGCGGCAATCGTGATCGTGCTGATCGGGCCGATCGGGCTGGCCGCCCTCGCTGCAGGCAACAGTCCGGTCAGTAGCAGGCAAACTGCGAAATACTTGTTCATGCGTCTCGACGCTCGACATGGGTGGCGCGCGCAGCGCGTCGCTGGATTGAGTTCTCAGGCGCCACGTGCGCCACCACCAGCGTCGCCGCCCAGTTGACCGATTTTTGCATCGAACGAGCCGAGTAGCGCCAGCGAGCATGGGCCTCAACGGCACCGTCGAGGTGGCGCGCCGCCGCCGCGGCCACCGGCCAGGACGCGGCAGGTGTTGGCAGCAACGGCTGCACGCGCATTGCAGGAGTATCCGCCCAAGCCATTGCTCGAACGAAACCGGCCCATGGCCAAAAGCCGACGAAACACCGCTGAGGCGCCCGGGATCATCGGCAAGATGCCCAAGTCTCCGCTCGGCGGCGAGCTGGGTCAAAAATCGACCACGCACTACAGAGGAAACTCGCCACGCAGATTCCCTGACTCTATTGCCAGAGCATCGCATCCCTCGCACGCGACATTGCTGTCTCGGTGGCGTCCCGCTGGCGGACATTTCCATGGCCATCATCATGCGAAGAGCTTCCATCGGCGTGCCAACGCTGGAGGTAGGCCGCGGCGTAGCCGTCGCTTGAGTGAATGCCTGACTGACGTCGGCTAAAACTCCTTGCCGTTGACCGGCACACGCTTGATGTCTGCCAGGTCAACACCGTCCACGCAACGCACGTTGATCGCCGCCATCCTGGTGCCGTCGGGTGTGCTGCCCAAGCCGAATGCCTGGCACCCGCACACCGAGCAGAACAGGTGCCGGATCGTGTGCTTGTTGAAAGTGTAGGTCGTGAGCCTGTCCTCGCCCGACGTAATGGCGAACGACTCCCGCGGCGCGAACCAGAGCAGAAAGCCCTTGCTGCTGCAATGCGAGCAATTGCACTCAATGACCTGGTCAATGGCGCCCCGAACTTCGAATTTAACGGTCCCGCAATGGCAACTACCCGTCAGCATTTCCACCTCCTGAAGCGAAGCCGCTGAAGCCTCGGTTGAACCGCGCCGCAAGGCGGCGTCGGATGAATGGTCGCGGAGCATTTGCGCTGTGATGCCCGCCGGTTGTCGAACTCTACGCGACAATACCAAGCCACGTTGCGACCTCACTCGGATACGTTGCCGTGGTGCTGGCCGGCAGATCCGGGCCCGGCCGCCGCTTTGAGTCAAACGGCGGCGAAGCCGTCCGCCTTGAACGAGTAAAAAGAGACTTCCTCCCCTTGCGGCCTCGAGGGCCATGATGGTGTTGCGACACAACCGTCACTACGAAG
>SMEK01000617.1_pt1 | contig 12383 bp, 10 predicted proteins | sample 2456371 | NCBI WGS metagenome assembly SMEK01 (sample SAMN10132590, study PRJNA489261) | soil metagenome | isolation source: day1 antibiotic-loamy sand soil ammended with composted manure from dairy... | place: USA | collected 2015-04-01
TGGCTGCAACACGTAACCATCCAGGAGCTCACTTGGTGTATCTTCATACACACTGTTGCCGATATAGTTTTGTGTAGCAGTCCCAAATATGCCTAAAAAGAACACCTGATTGTTTTCAGTGTTGAAGCTCCGATATCGGGCAAATAATCTATTCTGGTAGTCCTGCTCCAGATTGTCGTTGCCAATGCTTACCTGGAGAGGGTTAGAGATATCGAGTACCGCTTGTAGTTGCTCAGCTGAAGGCACATTGGTACTGGTACGAAAATCCAAATTGAGGCTGCGGGAGTTTGAAAACTGGTATTCCAGTTGGGCCGATGGTAAAAGATTTGAAAAATTACGTTTTATTTCCAGACTTTCGGGATAAACGGTATTGCTTTTCAGTGTTGAAAACTGATATTTTGTATCGATCTGAAGCCTGGTTTTATCCTTTCTATACTGATAGCTGGGGCCAATGGCCTGGGACAGATAATCGCTCTCAAAGCTACTGCTGAGCGGTACATTCAATTGTGTAAAAGTTTCCGATTCCGGATCAAGATCAAAGGTCCGTCTGTCCGAATCATTCATTTGATTTCCAATAGTATATTCTAATTGTAGTAAGGCATTGGTGCCCACTTTTTCTGAGATTGAAGCATTTCCATTCCAATAAATCTGCTCCCTTTTCACGTCATTGAATTGATGTCGGTTCACATTCAGGCTTGGGTTCACATGATTTACAGATTGCTCATCGAAATAGTTTTCCTGTTCTATATTGCTATAAGTGGTCGTAATATTAGTAGTAAATACCCTTCCTGGCTTAGAAAAGCGGTGGGAGTAAAGAATATTATTGCTAAAGTTAAGTGAGGTTCTATTCGTTGCATCATTAGTTTCAGCATCAGTTAGCAAATTCCTGCCGCTATCATACAACAGTGCACTGCCATTTGTAACGGAATTGCTTTCCTGTAAAGTAATATTGGGGGATATTACCAACCGGTTGTTCTCATTGATATTGTACTGCATCCGAAAATTAAAGCGGTGACTGTTTTCCTCATTGTTGTCCAGCAAAACCCGCTCCATCCTGTTTCCTACCTGCTCTCCCGCTGTATAATCCCTGATAGAAAACTCGCTGTTATCGACCTTCCGCGAAGTAAAATTATAGCTACTGGTGACCTCTATTTTCTTTCCCCACATATCATTATAGTTCACGCCAAGGGTATTGGTGGAAATGATGCCATTGGGGCTGCCCCCACCCCAGCCTCCTCTACGTCCTCTCATACTGCCCCCGGGTGTCTCGCCAATGGAAAAGTCAGACATATTAATATTATTAGTGAGCCCCATAAGGGTGATTTTACGATCGTTATTGAATATATTAAGTGCCGCACCAATCATGTAGCGCTCATCAGTTCCGTAGCCTGCAGATATCTTGCCTGATTCGCCCTTGCGACGGTCCTTGCGGGTAACCAGGTTCAACGTTTTTTCGCGGTTGCCATCATCAAAGCCACTAAATGCGGCTTGGTCACTCTGCCGGTCAAAAACCTCTACACTTTCAATCATATCGGAAGGTACATTTCGTAAAGCAGCGCTCACATCACTTCCTCCAAAACGCTTCCCATCGATCATGATCTGTTTCACTTCTTCGCCTTGCACCTGAATCACCCCGTCCTGGATGGCAACGCCAGGCATTTTTGTAACGAGATCCTCCACGCTTGCATCAGGAGCGGTTTTAAAAGCTCGGGCATTATATTGGGTGGTATCTCCCCGCTGCTCTCCAAGCGGAATACGGCCCTGAACCTGAACTTCACCAATAACCAAAGGCTGATCGACAAGCATCAGCTCGCCCAGGTTCACGTTGGCATTTTCTATCCGAACTTCCTTTTCATAGAGCTGAAAGCCCACATAATTAATAGAAAGCTTATAGTTCCCTTTCCCCACATTTTTTATGCTGAAATTACCATCAATATCAGAAGCTGAACCTAAGAGACCATCATTTTTTGTGTTGACAAGGACAACATTCGCTCCAGGAAGCGGCTCATTATCCTGTAGACTTTTGACTATGCCGGAAACTGTATAGGTTCGATCTTGGGCATCTACCTGCAAGATAGAAACACAAATAATGAGAATGGAAACTATGATTTTTTTCATCTGAAAACTTTGGAGAAACAGCCTTTTGATTAATTATAGGAATAAATATTATGAAATTAATTCAGATTATATTATAAATAAGACCTATGAAGCTGGAGTTTAGACAAATGACCTAATTTTCTCTACTAAATTTTTAGTGTTAAAGTGAAAATGCATCTCCAAGATTATAAAAAAATGTAGTAGAGCCTTTCTATTCGGTTAAGGCTCACTTTATAGCCCTTATCTTTACTTAGCCAGGTATGCAAACGCCGAGCCCCTTTAATGAATGGTGCAGATAATGCTCGCATTAGTTCCAGGTTCAAGGCAGACTCCCCTTTGGGCTTATAATACAGGCCGGAACGGTGGATGGAGAGCAGCATGCACTGCTGTACCAAACTCAATTGACCCTTGCTTATCATCGATCGCCGTTCCTTCAGTGGTTTTACCGCAAGGCGCACTTTAAAAAATCATTCTCGACTTTTAGCTGACCGATTGCTTTTAACAATGCGTCCTTTCCCTCATCGGCCTGCGATCTTTTGCTCTTGCCTATGGATTCAAAGACATCTTCGGCCTTTGCCAGGAATTCCCGCTTCCATTGATGGATCTGTTGCGGGGCCAATTCAATGCTTTTGTGTCAGGTCGGCAACACTCGAGCGTTCTTTTAAAGCCTCAAGGACTACTTTGGTCTTGAATTTTGAGGTGTACTTCTTTCTTGTCATAACAGTAAATCTAAGAGATTAAAAATTAACTTAACTTACTGCCCCGTTTTTTATGCTTTGCTCTCACCCGAATACCTCGGAGAAGTAGGTACAAATGGCGGGCTTTTGCTCAAACATGGTGTAGGGAATATGCCACAGCAATCCGAGATCGACGTGCCACTGAGCTATGGAGATTATTACTTGGTGGAAGCCATGGTGCGGTATAGAAAATGAATGAAGGCTGGTTTTATACCTCAAAAATTAAGGGCTAGTTATAAACCAGCCCTTAATTGATATTGTAATATTAAAGAGACGTCTGTTACTTGGCGCCTATCTGCTTGCTGTACTTCTCTACTTCTGATAAAGCAGCGTCAGTCAGCTCCTTAAATTTCTTGGCGTTAGCTTCCCACGAATGCTCTAGTTCACTGGCAAGGTCTCCAGCTTTTTTCCCTAGTTTTTTTCTTGTTTCACCGCCTGCTTCTGGTGCCAGCAACAAACCTGTTATCGCCCCGGCAGCTGCTCCGGCTATAAATGCCAACAATGATTTTCCTGAATTACTCATATTGTTTGGGTTAAAAAATTATTAATAAAATACCAACAATGATAACTACGAAATTATGGGTACTTTTGTTTTCCGATGATTTATAATTAATATCGTCCAAAAAATTGAAGAGGGACGTGCAAAATTGGTATTTGCTTGAATAACCCAATAACATCCTTAAACATCCCAATACAAAATACATTACTTTGAAGAAGATTACATTAGATCACACACCTAGGATTAATGAAATTGAAGTTCCGCTGCCTTCATCGAAAAGTGAAAGCAACAGGATATTGATTATCAATGCGCTTGCTGGTGGACAATCCAATCTTACCAACCTTTCAGAAGCAAGAGACACCAGAACAATGATTCGCTTGCTTGCTAGCAATGACGAGATCCTCGATGTTGGAGATGCAGGTACCACTATGCGGTTTTTGACAGCATATACCGCCATACAAGGCAAGCCTAGGATATTGACCGGTACCCCCAGAATGCAGGAAAGGCCTATCAAACTGCTGGTAGATGCATTGAGGACACTCGGTGCTTCTATAGACTACAAAAAAAACGAAGGATATCCTCCTATAGAGATCAAAGGTTTTACTGAGCAAAAAACCAACAAACTCAGCATTAGAGGCGATATCAGCAGCCAATACATCTCTGCACTGCTCATGATCGCACCTGCTCTGCCTCAAGGGCTTGAGCTAGAGCTCACAGGCACCATCAATAGCCGTCCGTATATCGACATGACGCTTTCTTTGCTCAAGGTGTTTGGCATAGCATCTATAAGCCAAGGCAATACAATTTCCATTGCACACCAGCCTTATACGCCTGCTACCTATATGGTCGAAAGCGACTGGTCAGGTGCCAGCTATTGGTACAGCATTGTTGCACTGGCCGAAAAAGCAAAGATTAAGCTCTTGGGTCTGAAAAGAGGCTCCCTTCAAGGAGACAGTGCCATTGTGGACATTATGGCGCAGCTTGGAGTAAAAACCACCTATGAAGAAGACGGCATTGTGTTAGAAAAGTCAGAACACAAAAACAACCTGACTATTGACTTCTCCAAGTGCCCAGATCTAGCCCAAACCATCGCAGTGATATGTGCCGCAAAAGGCGTAACATGTGGCATGACAGGATTACAAACTTTGAGGATAAAGGAAACAGACCGAATTGCTGCCTTACAAAATGAACTTGCTAAAATAGGTGCGACCCTGGAAGAAAAAGTTTACGATAAGGAGTGGTTCTTATCCCCATCGACCGATACTTCTTGGAAAGACAAAAACGTTTCTTTCCACACCTATGAAGACCATAGAATGGCCATGGCATTTGCCCCTCTTGCCACCCTTGCAAAGATTATCATTGAAGATCCCAATGTGGTAGAGAAGTCATACCCTACCTATTGGAGGGATTTGGCGGATGCAGGTTTCAATGTGAGTGAACAATAATGACACGGTAACAAAATGATGATATTTTAAGGCGGTGGCCGGGCTATCCGCTCCAAGTCCGGCCATCCCACAAACCTGCCCTCTGCGGGCTTTCCGCTACTATCCCTACCGCTGCTACGTCTTCTCACCTTGCTTGTTTGTTAGGCTCAATAGAGAGTTATTGAAGGAGAGAAACACTGTCATTGCGAACTGTGCACTATAAACCTGAAAATATTGGAAAAATTACCGCCCAACAACTACCCAGCAAGCCATAGACATAACTAAAAGTGAAGCAATCCCCTAGAAACAAGCAGCAGTTCATTACGGCAGAGATTGCTTCACTTTCAAAAGATCTTATCATTGCCAGGTTCCTATCTCTCAGTTTTGTCGTTCTGATACACTTTTACCGATCGCTGTTCCCAATGACGGCCAGATTACAGAATGGTGGCATTCATAACCTACCAGTCAAAAATTCAAATATTGATACTATCAAAATAAGCTGGTGCATAGCGTAATCGACTGCCATACCAAGAGAACATCTCCCCATCTACCAATATCGTTTTTGCAAAAGGAAATGCGTCCTCGAATATCTGTCGATGCTTTTCTTTAAAGGGATAAGGCTCCGAAGACAAGAGGATCACTTCAGGGCCCAAGGCTATTATATCTTCTATTGTCAACACCGGGTACCTTTCCCTATCCTCCAAAACATTCTCAAAGCCACATTTTTGCATCATTTCATGAATAAAAGTACGGCTCCCCACGCCCATATAGGGATCTTGCCATATGAGATAGAGTGCACTTTTCCTTATTTTTGGCACAACGCGAGCGAAGCCTTGATCAATCTCACTTATTATCCTCATCGCCTCCGCTTTTTTCCCCACCAGCATTCCGATTCCCTCTATCATCGAATAGGCGTCTTTTAAGTCCAAGATATCGCTCATCCATACGGGATATCGTTCACGCAATGCATCAATGCCTTCTTTGTAGTTTTCTTCCTTGTTGCCGACAATAAGATCTGGAGCCAAAGCATCGATAGTAGAAAAGTTGAATTTCTTAGTCCCCCCAATTTTTACTTTTCCTACGCACTTTTCCTTCGGGTATATACAAAATCTGGTAATTCCTACAATTTCTTCATCTAGCCCCAAATCAAATAGCAGCTCAGTTTGAGAAGGCACTAGGGAGACAATCCTTTGGGTCGAGGCCAATTTAATGACATTACCCATTTGGTCTACAAACTGTTCTCCCATAGCCCTATTGCACCCTACTTAATATACCTGAAATCATGGCCACTTTCTAGCTGTAGTAAAAAGGCATACATCAGATTGATAACGTTCTGAATATCTTCTTCGTGAGCAGCTTCAACAGTAGTGTGCATGTACTTCAGAGGTAATGAAATGAGTGCAGAAGCAACTCCCTCATTAGAATAGGCAAAGGCGTCGGTGTCCGTTCCTGTAGTTCTGGAAGCAGCCGCCCGTTGGAAAGGAATTTCGTTCTTCTCTGCAGTTTCAATGATCATTTTAAGCAGGTTATTCTGCACTGCTGGCCCATAGGTCAAGACTGGCCCTTTTCCTCCTTTTTGATCGCCACTTTTGACTTTGTCATACAAAGGAGAGCTGGTATCATGACACACATCCGTGATAATGGCCACATCGGGTTTGATTCTTTGAGCAATCATTTGTGCTCCTCTCAATCCAATTTCTTCTTGTACAGCATTGACTACATACAAACCAAATGGAAGTGTTTTATTTTCTTCTTTCAACCTTCTGGCTACTTCAGCAATCATAAACCCTCCGATGCGATTGTCCAATGCCCTTCCTACCCAATATCGATCATTTAGTTTGAAAAGCTCATCCTCGAAGGTGACCACAGTGCCTACGTGTATGCCCAAAGCTAGCACTTCGTCCTTAGAATTACACCCGCAATCGATAAACACATTTTTGATCGTGGGCTTTGGTTCGTCCTCTTTATCCCTGACGTGAATAGCTGGCCATCCAAATACTCCCTTTACTATACCTTTTTCTGTATGTATATTTACTTTCTTTGAAGGTGCTATTTGGAAATCAGATCCTCCATTTCTGGTCACATAAATGTACCCGTCGTCACTGATATAGTTGACAAACCATGAAATCTCATCAGCATGAGCTTCGATTACAACTTTATAAGGTGCATCGGGATTCACTACCCCTACTGCCGTGCCATAGGTGTCGGTATAATATTCATCCACATAGGGTTTTATATAATCCAGCCACATTTGCTGTCCAGATGTTTCAAAACCTGTTGGGGAAGCGTTATTAATGTACGCATGCAGAAAATCAATACTCTTTTTATCCATATTTCTAGTTTTAAAATTGTTTCAGTTTCAGTACTAATATACCTTACAAAGGTATATTTCCATGCTTCTTTCTTGGCAATGTATCCACTTTATTTTCCAACATCTTGTAGGCGGCAATTAATTTTTTACGAGTGTCTGAAGGCATGATAACTGCATCGATATAGCCTCTGTGAGCTGCTCTATAAGGGTTGGCAAACTTCTCGGTATACTCGTCAATCTTTTCTTGCAATTTGGCCTGTGGGTCTTCGGCCTCAGCTATTTCTTTTCTGAATATAATCTCTGCTGCCCCCTTAGCTCCCATTACTGCAATTTCTGCCATTGGCCATGCGAAGTTCATATCTGCTCCAATATGCTTGGAATTCATCACGTCATAGGCTCCTCCATATGCTTTTCTGGTAATTACGGTGATGCGTGGCACAGTGGCTTCGCTAAAAGCATACAAAAGTTTGGCGCCATTGGTAATAATACCATTCCACTCTTGGTCTGTACCTGGCAGAAACCCTGGCACATCTTCCAGCACCAAAAGGGGAATATTGAAGGCGTCACAGAAACGGACAAACCGAGCCGCCTTGGTGCTGGCACTGATATCCAAAACTCCTGCCAATGATGCAGGTTGATTGCCCACGACACCAATACTCCTTCCGGCAATCCTTGCAAACCCTACTACAATATTTTCCGCAAATTTTTGATGAACTTCAAAAAAAGTATCGGTATCAACAATTCCTTCTATCACCTCCCGCATATCGTAAGGATGGTTGGGATTGTCTGGGATAATGTCATCAAGGCCCTTTCTTGTTTCGTCTTTGTGCTGGTCATATGGAATACAAGGTGCATCTTCTTCGCAATTTTGAGGAATATAGCTCAGCAGTTTTTTTATATAGTTAATGCATTCTACTTCATTGGCACAAGAAAAATGGGTTACACCGCTTTTCTGGCTATGGGTGCTTGCACCGCCGAGTTCTTCTGCTGTTACATTCTCCTGGGTTACGGTTTTTACCACATTTGGGCCTGTCACAAACATATAAGAAGAATCTTCCACCATCAGGACAAAGTCTGTGATAGCAGGTGAATACACCGCCCCTCCAGCACAAGGGCCCATTATGGCAGAGATCTGAGGAATGACGCCTGATGCACGGGTATTGCGATAGAATATATCGGCATAACCACCAAGCGATACTACCCCCTCTTGAATCCGAGCGCCTCCTGAGTCATTAAGCCCAATGACAGGAGCGCCATTCTTCATGGCCAGCTCCATGATCTTCACGATTTTCTCAGCATGCGTTTCTGAAAGCGAACCACCAAACACAGTAAAATCCTGGGAATAAACGTAAACAAGCCTCCCATCGATCGTACCATATCCTGTCACCACGCCATCTCCTAAGTAATGCTGTTTATCCAAGCCAAAATCCTTGGCCCGATGCATCACAAACTTCCCTATCTCCTCAAAAGAACCTTCATCCATCAGCAACTCAATTCTTTCCCTGGCCGTCAGCTTCCCTTTGGCATGCTGGGCAGCAATTCTTTCCTCGCCTCCCCCAAGCAGCGCTTCTTGGTTCTTTTCCTCTAGCAATTCATACTTCTCTTTGTTGGTCGGTAAAGTATATGTATTGGGAGCGTGTTTAGGTGGTTGCATTCATATCTAATTAAGTGACTTTTCAAATATAACGAGACCTTATGGAAAAATAAACCTCCTGGAGCTATTAAACTCGTAACGCTACACGGCTATGTTAGGGTAATCAATCTGATCATACAGCAATCTTCCATGTTGAGCATTTAGGTTAACCAGTTATTATCCAACACTTTGTATCGCTCTATCAAGGGTGCCATTTTTTTTTTCTTAATGCTATGATTCAGTACATCACCTGTCTTTTTGGATGAAAAAGAGACATATGTTCACTTAAAAAAGGAAGAATATAGTATCTTTCGCAAAATTTTTTTCAATGGACGAAAGAATTGCTGTCATAGATTTAGGAACCAATACGTTCCACCTGCTTATTGCCTCCATCCATGAAGACAAATTCGAGATCCTATACAAAGAAAAAACGGCAGTCACTATTGGAAAGGGGGGAATTAACCAGGGTTATATTACCTTAGAAGCCAAGGAAAGGGCCTTAAAAGCACTTGACAATTTCAAAAGGCATATAGAACAGGTGGGGGTGGAGCAAATCTACGCGACAGCAACGAGCGCTATACGTAATGCAAAAAACGGCCTGGAGTTCAAACAAGAAATCTTGGAACACACCGGTATCAATGTGCGAATCATCAATGGGAACCAAGAGGCAGAATATATACACTTAGGTGTTAGCAATGCTGTCAAGATAGGCCCAGAAAACTCACTCATACTTGATATAGGCGGTGGTAGCAATGAATTCATCATCTGCAATAGCGAGAAAGTGTTCTGGAAGGGAAGCTTTGAAATCGGTGCGCAGCGACTTTTGGACAAGTTCCATTACCATGACCCTATCCTAAAGGAGGAGATCGACAACCTAGAGCTATATTTGGACGAAAGGTTAAAGGCACTTGATCTTGCCATGCAAGAATATAAGCCAACGACGCTTATTGGTTCTTCTGGCACCTTTGAGACCTTGAGCGACATCTACGCCATGGAGGATCGAGTAGAAAGAGACTCACAAAATACTGAGCTGCCTTTGCCCATAGCCCGGTATCTGGATATACATAAAGAACTGATATACAAAAATCGGGAAGAAAGGATGTTGATCCCTGGTATGATAGAGCTGCGAGTAGATATGATCGTTGTGGCCAGCTCGTTGATCCAATATATTCTCAGAAAATATGGCATTAATAAGATGCGTGTATCGACTTATGCTCTTAAGGAAGGCCTTTTGCTTTCCATCATCGAAAATCATAAGAACAGAAAAAAGGTGTAGCCACCGACACCTCTTTCTAACAGCCCAAGCCAAATTTTCCCATTTCAGCATATAATATATCCCCTCTATTGCTACATTTGCCATCAAAAACAAAAGCATGTATTCATATCTTGATTTGAAAGCGTTTACTAAGGCAGTGCTGGTCAAAATCGGTCATTCGTCAGAAGATGCCGAAACAGCTGCTACGGTGTTATTATCGGCAGATCTTCGAGGAGTGGACTCACATGGTGTGGCAAGACTTATTGGCTATGTGAGGCTGTGGGAAGCAGGAAGGGTAAATGCCACTCCCAATATTACCGTCGTGCATGAGACCCCGAGCACTGCTGTAGTAGATGCTGACAGGGCGTTAGGATTGGTCTCTGGCCCTGCAGCCATGAAAGTGGCCATCCAAAAAGCCAAAAATGTAGGAAGCGGGTGGGTTTCAGTGAAGAACTCCAACCATTTTGGCATAGCCGGCTATCATGCCATGATGGCTTTAGAAGAAGATATGATCGGAATAGCCATGACTAATGCCAGTCCACTGGTGTCTCCTACATATGCATTGGAGCGGCTTTTGGGCACAAATCCTATAGCCGTGGCCATTCCAGCGGGCAATCAACCGCCCTTTGTTGCCGACTTTGCTACTACTACTGCAGCCAATGGTAAATTGGAAATACTACAACGCAAAGGGGAAGAAGCCCCTATTGGTTGGATACAGGATGAAAAAGGAGCAGTCTCTCAAGATCCTCATGCACTAAAAAACGGCGGTGCGCTGTTGCCGTTGGGAGGAGATAGAGAAAGAGGCAGCCACAAAGGCTATTGTCTCGGTGCTGTGGTCGATATCTTCTCGGCGGTTTTGTCGGGTGCAAATTATGGCCCATGGGTACCACCATTTGTAAGTTTCTTGCCCTTGCCATCAGATCCTGTTGGAGAAGGCATAGGTCACTTTTTTGGAGCCATGCGCATTGATGCATTTAGGCCAGCTCAAGAGTTTAAAGATCACATGGATAATTGGATAGCTCGTTTTAAGGAAGCCAAACCGGTACCAGGTGAATCACAAGTTTATATTCCGGGTGACCCTGAAAGAGAGATGGAAGTGGAAAGGGCTAAGCAGGGAATTCCTTTGTTACCGCCGGTAGTAAAAGACTTGACGGAAGTAGGCCAAAAATTAGGGGTTCCTTTTATAAATTAAAACATTGGGTGGGAAGTCAGATAAGGCTCCGACTTAAAGGTTAAATCCCACCCTTACAACATATGGACGGGGATAGGGGGAGTTATCATCATCGTAGATCACATTAAATAAAAGCATCAAGCTTATTCCTCCCCGATTGCCAAACGGTTGAAAATAACCTGCTCCTAAAAACAAAGCTGGGCTAAGTTTCCTCTTTGTAGAAAATTCATTTCCAACTATAGTGGCGTACTCGTAGTTGATAGCTTCATATTCTCCATAACCAAAAAGTTGAGGGGTAATATTGTACCTAGAGAACAGTCGCCCGCCGTAGTTGTGGGTACTTAAATCAATGCTTTTATAATTGACATATTGATATATAACACCAACACCGCCTGAAAGTCTATTGGTAAACATATAGCCAGCAGTGGGCGAAAGATTGAGCACTGTAGCGTAGTTGCTGGCTGAAAATCCAAATCCTCCGCCAAAATAAATTCTTTCGCTAAAGCTGGCATCTTCGCCTATAACCCTCTGTGCTATGGCCGAACTAGCCAACAATGTGCTGGTAAAAACAAGAATGAATAGCTTTTTCAAATCGACCGACATAAAAAGTACTAATTACGTTGCTTTGTTTAACACCTAGGAAGAAGGGTGAAGGTCCGATATAAACGGAAAATAAAAGGTAATTACTTTTCCTTTTCTACAATTACGTAAAGGTCTTCCGTCTTCTTTTTCATGAGGTAGTTTTCACGGGCAAACTTCTCCAGCAACTCTTTATTGCTGAGCAGTTCCTCACGGTCTTTTTTCACCTCCTCAATCTTCTCTTCATAGTACGCCTTTGCATTTTCAAGGTCGCGTAATTTTTTGCTCAACTTGTACTGAGAAACCAAATCATTGGAATCAAAAAATAACATCCACGTGAAGAAAACTACGAGAGATACAAAATAAAAGTTCTTGGTAAAAGGAGGCAAAGATTTAAGCATGGGCAAAAATTTGTACTAATATAGTCAGCATACAGCTAAAAAGTCAACAAAATGCCAAATTAAATAGATGGAGCTTACCCTTAACGCTGCACTTCAGCTCGGTAGTCTTCTCATTATAAGCCGATTTACGTAATTTTGTTTTGATGGCAAGAAATTACCCAGCAAACGACATAAAAGTGCCCCGATTTGAAGAGGCCAATGGCTTTTACACGTCAAAAAAGCGTAGCAAGTTAATGTCTGGGATAAGGGGGAAAAACACACGCCCAGAAGTGCGAC
>SMEK01000619.1_pt1 | contig 12372 bp, 7 predicted proteins | sample 2456371 | NCBI WGS metagenome assembly SMEK01 (sample SAMN10132590, study PRJNA489261) | soil metagenome | isolation source: day1 antibiotic-loamy sand soil ammended with composted manure from dairy... | place: USA | collected 2015-04-01
TGAAACAATAAAATTATGAGACTAACAGTGGGTCTCAGGACTTACTGGCTCCAATCCCCTCCATATTTATTCCCCAATATTTTAAATGCGTTTGCCCTGATGAAGATGTAACAGCAAATGTTTGCTTAATGGATTTTTGTTACCTTTAGGTTTGGTTCAACATTGTGTGGTATCCATACCGGTGTAGTGGTGATGCGAGGTTTTCCGCTTTTTTCTATCTTTGGTGCCGGTAGAAAGTGATGTACGTATAAATCCGGCACGGCTACTACACCAAACGTTAGCAAAAATACTAGAACAGCTTGCAAAACAACGAACTTACCAGACATAAAAATGAAGCTTCTTAATCTAAGTTTATTATTGAATTTACTTTCAATTATTGTTTTCGGGCAAACCCCGGATACTGCATCGGTAAAAATTGATACTTCACGGTTCAGAACTACCAATGCGTATTTGAAACCGCAGGAAAACTATGAAACCTTTAATAATTCGTTTATTACAGGGAGTTCCTTTGCGACAATCCGAAGTCAGGATAACCCGAAAATGCTAATAGATGGTATACCGATAAATCCCATTTTGATTAACAATACTGGCTATAATGAGTTTTTAGGGCACATGCATTTATTGTCATACGACATTCAGGGCGTGAATATACATACCCTACAAAATGACAACAAAATTGTTTCGGGCAACTATAATAATGCGATAAACTTTAATACCAGCGACATTCAATTAGGTAAAAGTGCATACCAATTTGAAGCAAACAACTTTACAACTTTAGCTTACCAGGATATTAATTCGAAGGGATATTCGACAATCTTCAACTTTAAGGCAAAAAAGAGTTATGAAAAATTTGGGTATCGCGTTTCTTTAAACAACGGCTATCTAAATGATTATATCCCCAATAATGGCCTTCAACGATATGGAGGCAATTTAAAGCTAAAATACAATCCCATTAAACCCCTTACAATCACCGGTTTTTTGGATTATACTAATTTTGAGGATTCAAAAAGGTCAGGTGAAAAAATCCCAACATCGTTTAAGTCCCTTACCGTAATAGATGAAAGCAACGCGTATTGGGATGATATTTTTTTCAATATAGGTGAAAATAACCTAACATCGAATAGGCTTTTTACCTACATCAATGCTCATCTAGACATAGCTGATTGGTTGGCGATATATGGAAAATATAGTTACAAAAAAGTGTCAGACTCTTCTAAACGCTATATAGAGAACGAAATAGACAGTCTTTCTAACGTAATCTATGATGAGAAAAGAAACTATACGGTTAGCTCATCCTATTTCGATATAGGCCTCAGCTTTAACAAGTGGATAGAAGAGAATACATCTATTAATCTTACAATAGGATATAATTCGAATGGTATAAAATATGATGATGAGGCTATTAAATTTTACCGTCACTCTTCGTGGGAGAGACGTTATGAATCTGTCTATTGGAAACCAGCACTAACAGAAAGGCTGTTATATTCTTCATTGAAATTGCAAAATAAACACCTGACGTTTAGCTACCTGTTTAATAAAACTTTCTTTGGACTGAAACATGTTTTTAAAGAAAAGGAGAACAATTCTTTTACGAACCATCTGGTATCGTTGAACTACGAATTCATTAAAAATGATGACAAAAAAATCAATCGTTTGGGATTAGGCGCAACTTATGGGAAATTAGCAAATTACTCAATTATGCGTCATGATTATATTATTGAAGGTCCTCCGAGCCTAGATTTTATAGTCCCTTTCAATAATAATAATATCGAACTGGATTTATTCAGTTCATTTTTTAGAAATAGGATAAATTTTAATTTAACTTATTACTACAAGCACTATAATGATTTTAACCAGTCTTATCGTCTTGATGATAATTTTGGTAATTACTATGGTATTATTTTGTTAAATTATGGGAAGGTGAACAGGAAAGGGGTTGAGTTAAATGGAGATTTTCATTTCATTCGGAATAAATCATTGGATTGGATATTGAATCTTTCTTTCTCTAAAAATTCATCTGAACTCGAACGGAATCAGCAGGTCCAAGTTAGAGATACGATAATAAATAATAACGTCCTTTCGATAGTGAACAGTTTACGATTTAAGAATTTCCAAATTAACGTTGAGTTAGAACGGAAAAACGGTTATGATTTAAACTTACACGGAAGTAACATAACAGTAGCAGCCCCTTTTCCATATCCTCAAGATGAACAGATTGTTGGTGTAGATAATAATGGTATACCTTTTTCGCAAGAAACAAGGAATTCTGCAATAGAACGACATAAATACATAACCGATACAGACTATTTTATTCTGAGACAAATCGGGCTTCAATATCAGATGAACAATAAAGCAAGGAACAAATCTTATATGATCGGACTCCAATACAACAAAATGAGAAGATTATACCTTTACGTAAATGATACCCAAAAGTATCAGGAGCAATATCAGAAACCATCTTTTTATGATGCGATAAGTTTATCATTTACGATGAAGTTTTAAATATAATAAAAATACTGTTTGCTAACAATTAGGGGACAAAACGACAGCAATTCCGATTTTAAGAGAATAGGTTACTGTTCTTTTTAAGCTCATTTAGAAGGCAATATCGGTACTAAGGTCATTAGCTTTGCATCAGCAGGAAACTTTCCTCAGGCTCCCATTGCCCGATATGGTTTGGTAGGGAATGTTGAGGGTAAATTTAACTTTATTTTTTCCTTTTTCAATACGGCTTATTTTGCCTTCATTCCCAAGCTCCCAGAATTTCATAGGCCAAAGGTAAGCTATAGAGGCATGGATGCGCTTGTTGTTATACTTGTCATAAAACACCTCCAGCCTTTCCTCTAGCTCGCTTAAAGTCCAGAAAACCTGCTTTTCAAGAGCCTTTTTAAGGATGTTGTGAAAACTCTCTACATGAAGTTTTCCTGTGGCGTATAGGGATGTGTAAACACCTGATTGATGTAGTTCTCCCGGAAAAATTCCCGTATTTGCGTGGCACCAAACTGCGGCCCGTTATGAGACTCTATATCTTTTTCTGCTAACAGCTTTTTAAGTAGCTCATTTTCTTTCTCAAGCCGCCTGATTCCTTTGGGGTGTGCAGGGGTCATTCCGTGCTGAAATCCTACCTCACCCATACTTTCCAACTTCTTTTTCCAACTGTAATAGGTAGCTGGATAAACACCATGCTTGTCAAGAGTAGGCTGAACTCCGTTCTTTTTTGCCTCTTCCAGAATCTTAAGTTTCTCTTCTTTGCTAAACGTTCTTTTCTTCATCGACATAATATTACTAATATTTAAGTGAAATTATGTCCGATTATTTAGGGGGCTATACAATTAGCTCTCTCCATATTTATTCCCCAATATTTTAAATGCGTTTGCCCTGGCGTGTTGACCTTAAATTGCCTTGGTTTGCCTATTTCACTGTTGTACTATTTCAGCAAGTGGAAGGGTTTTGCATCAATAAGCCATTTTTTTTGCACCAAGAACGGCCCATAAGGATCGATTTCTGGGCTACCTTTAGCAGATTCCCCAAAACACTTCTAGAGATAATAAGGAATTATGATTTCCCCATTTCTAGTAGCCGACTTTTTGAAATGGAATAACCTCTTAGCTAGGAACATTCCCAATCGTACCAAAAAATCGAAATCGATTCCAACTATATCGCAAAATATATTGTCTTATAGGTGAAGATTGAAATTATTTTTTTAGATATATCTATTGTTTAATTACCAAAATTTTAAGGAAACATAAAAATAAGGTTTGAATATGAAACTATTTAATTTAAAAAACAGAAAGTTAATCTTAAAACGGACTATATTATTGGCCTTTATTCCGGCAATGCTATTACTTTCCGGATGTTTGAACGATGACGACAATAGCGTTGTACCAGATGTCCCAGCTGCTTTCGTATCAATGTATCACACAGCGCCTAGCGCTCCAGCATTGGACATCCTTTTGGACAACAGACGGCTCAATAGTAGAGCATTTACTTACAGCGATTTCAACTATTTGGCGTATTTGCGCTTCTATACAGGAGAAAGGGAATTAAAGTTCACCCCTTACAACAATTCCAATACACTCCTGGATACTGCCTTTACATTTGAGGCCGATGAGTTTTATTCAGTTTTCTTGATCAACGAAGACGATGAACTGAACGCTTGGGTAATTGAAGACGAATTACCAGATGTAGACCAAGGCAAAGCGATGGTACGTATCGTACACGTAGCGCCGGATGTAGAAGGCATAAACCTTACAAAGGATGAGGACGAGTCAGCGTTGTTCAGTGAGGTGGCGTTTAAAAATGCTAGCGAGTATAAAAGTATAGATGCGGAAAGCGTTTCTTTTTCGGTTACTTCTTCTGAAGACGACAGTGAACTAGCAACAGTATCTAATTACAAATTTTCCGCTGGTAATTACTACACTATTGTAGTAAAAGGCTATGCTACTCCTCCCACTGGTAACAACAATGAATTGAGCGTTCAGATCATTCGCAATACGCTGTATTATTAAAAGGGCAACAATGCCTAATAAACCGCTAATCAAAAAAGGCAAAGACACTCAACTCGCAGTGTCTTTGCCTTTTTGTTTTGCTGTAGGGGAAGGATTCGAACCTCCACGAAGTAGTTAGGCGCTCATCTTTTTATTCGATGTTCGCTTTATCCCTTAGCCTCCACCCCCGAGATAGGAGGGCATGTCTGCCAGTTTCATCACCCTACATTTTGTTTCCCTTTTGGAATGACACAAATGTAAATAGATGAGATTTAAATTCAAAATTTTACAACAAATATTTTAAAAAAATATAAAAAGAATAATTTAATCAGCTTTTATATGAAAATATGATAAAACAAACCAAATCTCATATTATCCTCAATATGAGCCGATTAATGAAAAAGGGACTCCCAAGATTGGTACTATTTAATGATGCAGACACTACAGGGCTAGGAGACATAGTTCTCCCTCTAAAGTTACTTAGGGGTAGAACTTATGCTTTACAAACATAAGTCCTATTTAAAATGGTCTTACTGTAGCAAAAGGGTTAATGAAGGGGAAACCTATAACTAATCCTTCTGTGATGAGAAACAAGCAGATCTATGATCACGTCCAACTTCCTCATGCCACTTGAGTAAGGACCTCAAGAACATTTTTCAAATAAATCGAGAGGGCGAATTAAGCAGTTCGGAGAGATGCTGTCTAGGATTCCGTGGGATAGAAAGGCTTAGCCGGATAAAATGTTGAAAGCATGGGAGATTCCTATGCCATTTTACTTTTCTCTACCGAAGCAGGTACATCTTTCCATATCCATGCTTAAAAGCTTTATCAGCAGAAGTTCTTCTATGCTTCATTTTTGTGCCATTGTTCCCGATAATGACCCTGTATAAGTAAACGCCATTGGCTAATTGGTCGCCAAACTCATCTGTTCCATTCCAAGAAAAATCAGAAATATTATTGCCGATTTTAAGCGGCCCCAATTCATGCTGGGTTATTTCTCTTACGACCTTTCCTGTGACGGTCATAATTTGGATCTTTATTTGATCTGGGATTTCCTTTCCAGTAAGCGTAAAAACAAACCGCGTGCTGGTAGAAAATGGGTTTGGGTATGGATAGAAATGGGTGATCGTAGATTCATTGATCACCTCGAAGTGAATATTGTAAGGTTTAGTGCCCGATAAGTTGCCACTTACGTCCGCCGCTTGTACTTTTAGACCATATAGCCCATCAGCTAGCGTACCGGGCCGATACTCGACTTTAAAGTCTGAACTTTCGGTGGCAGGTGTCCACACCAACTGAGGGCTAGAAAAGTTAATTCTTTCATACATACAGCCCTCACAAGGACGCTTCAACATTATTTCCACCCCAACCGTATCTTTCTTTTTTAAGAATGGGCCGTTATCTTTCATCACTATATTGATCAACGGATCTGGCGATACGATGTCGCCATCCATAATGTACTGCCCATCGAATGACACATCTAAAATGGGATGCTCATGATCACTTTTTATTTCCAGGTATTCCCGGATATCAATAACGTTATTGTCATACTGCTGCTCAGGCAGAATCCTAGGGTTCACATTTACTTTAAGGTTGTATTTACCCGATTTGTTTTCCGTAATCAGAGGCACAACAAACTTCGCCGTATCGCTCGCTGCTAGCGGCCCAATCTTCATATGTTTTTCTTCCGTGACACGTGAAGCTGTATTAAAAGTAGCATATGAAACGGTAAGGGAGTCTTCAAAATCTTTTTTTGAAATATTATGGAAGGCATATCCTACCCCGGCGGTTTCACCCTCGATCAAGGTTATGCTGGGCAAAGTAGGAAGATATTCTTTATCCATGAGCAACACCCCTTCTGGAACCGATTCATACAGCACCAACCAATTTTTAAGCTGGGGCGGGGTAAGGTCTGCCATGTCCTCCACATGCATTTTTAGCTTGATCATAGGATACTGGCCGGCATCTATATGTTCCAAAGACAGCTCCTCAGCAGTAATATTAGAAAACAATACGGTTTCATTATTCCTCATATCCATCCCAATCACGTCATAGTATAATATATCATTGGCGGGTGTTTCAGAAAACCTGGCTTTTGTAAACAAGCTTCCCCATGATTTTGCTGGCCCTATCTTAGGTGAAACCAAAACGCCTCTATTATATCGCCCCACAATGGTTTCCTCTAAAGCAATCTCAGCATCTCGGTCCCCAGTGAGTTCTGCAATAGCACTCCCACCTTTTTTCCCAAGCAATATATAAGGTTGCCCATTTTGTAGATTGTCCAAAACAGAGGCCGACGCTCCGATAGTGAGAAGTGCATCCTTAGCGCTTTCGGGCCATGTGGTATAAGCATTGCTGCCAAAAGAAAAAACCAATACGTAATCGCCCTCATGCACAGCGTTCAGGTAGTTATTAAGTCGGTTGTCATTGATAATATCCTGAGAAGAAAAATTATTGATGACAAATGGCGATCTTCCACATGCAATGGGATCGCTCCAAGTGGTTTTGTCAAACAACAGATAAGGCTCGGTGGAGGACCTATCAAAAGCGATGGCACCAAGCGCATTATCTCTACACACTTTGAAGCCACTCGTAACAATGAGCGGAATATTATTCACGAACACCTCCATATCGAGGTGGCCTTTATCGTTCAAGTCTCCATATGTAACAACCCTTATGGCATTCTCATTGGTGAGGAACTCCAATTCCCGTCTAAGATTATTGGGTTTCAAGCCCACCTTTTCATTAGGACTATACTGGAAAAAATGGGTTTGTGCCCACCCTTCTGGGCTATCAGCGATATAAACAAATGAACTTTCGGCCCATGTGGTATCTTCTCCAGGCCGTGAATCCGCAAATTTTGTGCGCCAATAATAGGCTATACTGTCATTTGCCAACGACTCGATCAAGGGTGGTTTCCAAGAAGCCAGTGCTTCTGCAAGGACAGTGTGTTGCCTAAAGGCAGGGCTATTGAAAGAGCGCGCTGTATCGATCTGAAACACAAAAGTTCGAGGACCCACCAGCACATCATTGGATTGACATATCAACTCTGGATCACCATGATTTATTATGGCAAAATTGAAAGGGTGTAAATTAGTAGTTCCTCCCTTAGGAATAAAAAAATCAATCGTGGCCACATTATTCGTCTCATCCAACTCCTCAGTACGATTGATGTAATCCAAGGTGATTTCAAACTCATTGTTGCCATAATTATCGTATTCCGAAAAGTTTTTGACGACAAAGTTTAAAGTATCAGAGAACAAAACTGGTGCGTATACGGAGTCGGTATAAAGGTAAGTACCATTATCCAATTTCCTCCTAAGTTGGACATGCAATGAATCTTGGGTAGTGATCCCAAAATTTCGCACTACAAAGGACAGGTTAAACGAGTCAGAAAGTGCTGTGATATTCCCTCCATCCACTGACTTAAGCTCCATGTGGTCTGAAGTAATTTCGAAATCTGGCTTTTGTGCACCGAATATCCTTAAAGCTGGGTCGCCTTGCAGGTTCATTTGCTGTATCTGTGAAATACTGGCAGGTGATGTTCCATATTTGCTCAGATATTCTACCGAAACCTTATGCATGATTTTCCCAATAGATTGATTGATATAGGATGGATCTGAAAAAGCGGTAGCATAAAATAAATCCGAATAGCGTTTAAGGTTGGAAGAAAGCCCTAAGGCCACATGAGCAATAAACCCTACCGCTCCCCTATCGGGTGTGACGATCCAATCTTCACCAAAAGTGTAAACATCCGCATAGATATTTCCTGCATCACACCCATTCACTAATATGAACGGATACTTGCCTTTATTTCTATAACCTTGGATGTCCTCTGAAACATTTCCTATCTCCAAGTCGGTAGTGGCAGGGCCAGAATGTCCAAAAAAAGTAATCAGGGATACGCCCGCATTCACTTCTTCTGCAATGTTGATCAATTCTACCGCATTGTTGGTTTGCTTGCTTTTGGTGGTGACTTGCCCTCCTAAATAATGGCCTTCAGCCACACTTTTAAACCCATTCACATAATTTCTAAATGCGATCAACTCCTGCTCGGTAGCTCCGCCACTTAGATGGATCAAACGCTTTCTCCATAAAGCGTCGTAGGGAGCAGCCTCCACCTCCTTCACTTTATTAAGATAGGCCACTACATCCTCGGGCCTCTCGGCAGTAAGCCTACCAGTGGGGATAGCGGAGACACGCGGATTATTGATATCTAGTCCAGCAGTAAGTTCTGCATCTGACCCTGGCAATCCAATAGTAGGCACCAGGTCATGGTACCTCCCCCCTACAGGACCATTTCTATAATATCGATAATTGACACTCAGGCCTTTTCCTATTAGAAACAAGTACGCTGGGTCCCCATTATTGACCATAAAGCGAGCGAATTCCCGAATGGCCAGAGGGGAAGGTTCTCCATAATTGAATTGGTCAAAAAGCTGATGGATCTCGACTATAAAAGGCTTGTATCCTCCTCCTTCAGGCGAAGACCGATACATGGCATATGCTTGAACAGGGTCGCCCACGCCAGATACAGGTACTCGCAACGTTTTGTTCGAAATAATCAGAAAATCATATATTGCAGGGGCAATTTGCTGGAAGGTGACCTTTTTTACTACTGGAACGGATAAATATCCACTATCATTCCCTACCCACAGTACTCTATTGCCAGCGGTCGGCAATACGGTTGTGATAGCACCTCCGCTATTGGTATAACCCAGCTTTCCGACATTATTCGAGTTGGTAATGTCAAAAATTACTGGTACTCCCTGCACATCGTTTATAACAAACTGTGACTTTGTGGTTATTTCCCGTACATTAAACACTTTGGCAATTTCCCCATCCATATTGGGTTGCTGTGAGAAACGTAACTTAACGGCTGCGATCGAGATATAATCCGTGACGCCTGTTGACTGAACGGAAACCCTTACGACAAACTGACCTTCAGCGCTGATATCTGACCACTCTATCACAAACGAAACCCTTTTGCTCTCGTGTCCAGAAAACTGCACCTGGCTTAAAGTTCTAAGCGTGCCCACAGAAGGCCCTACCATAATTTCCACATTATGCATATTGGCATTTCTACCCGTCAGCACCATTTCAAGTTCTGGTCTTTTACCCGCTACATACCTATGGGTGATATTATTAAATACAACATCTCGAGAATTCCCATCCCTAAAAGACGTACCAGTCCATCCCTCTCCATAATCATATTGAGAAAGATAAGTGTCCAAGCTGTATTCTCTCCCAGCCCAATAATTTTGTGTATACAATACCAGTTTTTCCTCCTCATGGTAGAGCCTATTCGGAAGCCCAACTGGGCTCTCAGATAAGCTGTTCATCCGTTTTCCAGCATTACTTCCTATCGTCAAAAAATAAGCAGAGGTATCAGAGTATAAGTTGTAATAATTGTGCGGCTGAGCATCAGGACTCACATATAATTGTTGATCCAATGTGCCATCATTCTTTTTTCCATAAAACAGGATATAGTCTGCGGCGTCAAAACTGCCATCCTGTTCCCCTTCGATGGCGATGGCCTGTTCAACTCCTCTGTGGAAAAGCTGTATGTTTCGAGGATCTCCTTCTATTGGAAAACCTGCAGCAGTCAATTCGTGGTAAGTAACTTTGTATATTCCATCTTGGGCCACGCTCAGTTTATAATAAGGCTGGTCAAAATCTATCCAATCGTTGGTATAGCTGCCTTGCGCCCAAGCCTGAAGACAATAGCCTGCAAAACACCCCATCAAAACTATTCTTCGCAGCCATAGCAAGCCCCTTTGTTTCCGCACATTCTTGATTTCAATATTTGTTCCTTTGTATATCATATCAAGTCTTTCATAAACTGATCAATAAAGAAACGACATGAGAATATAAAGACTCGGCTTGGTCGCCGATATCGGTCATGGCATAATCGATATTCACCTTCTTGATTTTAGCCCCCACACCAAAGTTTGGCTGATAAGCCGTGGAAGTATGTTCATCAAAATCTTTGATTTGCTGGATATTGCCTACGCCAAAACGCAAAAAGATGGCTTTGGAGTAATCCACTTCTATTCCTAAATGAGGATCTATTGAGGCAAAATCGGATTTCACGGGCACATTTCTTTTTCCATCAAATGTAAAGTCCAGGTCCAAAGATGCCAGCAACCCAAGCTTATTGCTAATATTAACAGCTCTAGCAACACCCAATATGGCTTTTGGCAGCGTAATCTCTATAGTACTTTCCGGAATTTCATTGCCTGTCTGTGTATAAACATCCGCCACCATGTCGGGGTTATGCGACCATACATTAAATGTCGTTGTAATATCTTTGAGCAACAACCCCACCTGCCACTTTTGCACATGGAGCTGGACACCCACGTCTAGGCCAAACCCCCATGCATGGGCAAACTTTCCCACGGAACGGTGCACAACTTTGGCATTGGCGCCCAATGATAGGCCTTTAATAAAATTGGTCTTCCGTGCATAAGAAAATATGAATGCGTAATCTGAGGCAGAAAAGAAGCGTATATTGTCATAGTTGATTCTCCCATTGGCATCATATAAAAACCGAGTGTCGGGAATGTCATCTACCGCAAAGCGAATGATGGAAAAACCGATCACATGCATGGTATCTAAAGGAATGGCCACTGCTGCATAGTCGTATTTGGCTATGCCCGCAAAGTATTCGGCATGCATCAAGGCTATTTCATAGTCCGATTCTATTTGAAGCAAGCCAGCTGGATTCCAAAATCCTGAAGTAGCATCCCTCACATGCGCCACCTGGGTGCCTGACATACCTAGGGCTCTTGCTCCTACTCCTATAGAAAGAAACTCGTTGCTATATTTAGGCGTCTTCGTTTGGGCAAAGACGGGTAGTCCAGCAACTAATAAGAAGAAAAGGGACAGAACTTTGAGCATAGAAACTGGCATGGAACAGCTTTGATATAGGTCACAATTTTATGCCAACCTGAATATCTACAAAATTATCTAGAATTCTTTTCTTTTTTGTCTAAAGTCAAGAAAATATTGCCTTTGTACGTTATGACTGAATAGAAATGGTGGCACAAAAATAAATAAAGCCAGGTACTTTGCATTACATAGTACTATCCTATATATTTGCTATTATATTTAAATGGAGGGGTAGTATGAAGTTAGAAAACACACAAGTGCAGATGCGCAAGGGAATTTTGGAGTTTTGCATCTTGCACATTATCTCAAGAGGCGAAGTATATGCCTCCGACATGCTGGAAGAGTTGACTTCGGCCAGGATCATGGTAGTGGAAGGCACGCTATACCCCTTGCTCACTAGGCTTCGCAAATCGGGCTTGGTCGATTATCGCTGGGTAGAGTCCACGTCAGGGCCACCTAGAAAATACTTTACCATTACAGATAAAGGGGACGTTTTTCTGAGCCATTTAAGAGAAACCTGGGAAGAGCTTATGGTGGCTACAAATCAAATAATAGGACGAGGCACAACCCTTTAATTTTTGATACGCAAACATGCGGCTATCGCAAGGAATAATTACCGAAAACCGTTAAATTACTTTCATGAAAAAGAATATCAGCATCAATATAAGCGGGATAATATTTCATATAGAAGAAGATGGCTATGAGCAGCTACGATCCTATTTAGACACTATCACTCATTATTTTTCTTCTTATGAAGATTCATCGGAAATCATTGCGGACATCGAAAGCCGCATTGCAGAAATTTTCCTGGCGAAGTTAAAGGTAGGCAGACAGGTGGTAACGCTTGCTGATGTAAAGCACCTGATGACCACCATGGGCAGCATCCATGACTTCCAGGCCATCGAAGGGGATCCAATCCCAGAAGCTGATGACTATTCCGAAAGCACAACCGATCACACTTACCAGCAGGGGCATAAAGATTCATATGGAGCAA
>SMEK01000620.1_pt1 | contig 12358 bp, 8 predicted proteins | sample 2456371 | NCBI WGS metagenome assembly SMEK01 (sample SAMN10132590, study PRJNA489261) | soil metagenome | isolation source: day1 antibiotic-loamy sand soil ammended with composted manure from dairy... | place: USA | collected 2015-04-01
GCGCGGTGCGCCGCGCGCTCGGCGAAGCGGCTGCCCGCCGGGCCAGTCGACGCGCCGAAGCGGAGTTGATTCGCGCGCAGCGTTTCGAAAGCCTGGCGATGCTCGCCGGCGGCCTTAGCCATGACCTGCGCAACCTGCTGCAGCCGTTGCTGCTGGCCGGTGACAGCCTGCAGGACTACCAGGACGATCCGCGTCTGGCCCGACTGGGCAAACTGGTGCGCGATTGCGGCAAGCGCGGCCTGGACATGGTGCATTCGATGCTGTCGTTCGCCAGCGGCGCGCGCCGGGCGGAGCAGGTCCGGCTCGGTGCGCTGTTCGCTGCATTCGACCTGTTGATGCAGGGCAGCGTGCCGCGTTCGGTGGCGATGGAACTGGCCGTCGACGATCCGGAGCTGTCGTTCGAGGGCAACCACACCGAACTGCAGCAGTGCCTGCTCAACCTGTGCCTGAATGCGATCCAGGCGATGCCCGACGGCGGTCGCCTACGCATCGAGACCTCGCGGACACAACTGGACGGTGATTTCTTCATGCCGGAGGAACAGCCGCGGGCGGGCAGCTACCTGCGCATCAGCGTGATCGACAGCGGCCCCGGCATGAGCCAGGAGGTGCTGGAGCACCTGTTCGAGCCGTTTTTCACCACCAAGGAAACCGGCACCGGGCTGGGTCTGTTGTCATGCAAACGCATCGTCAGCAGCCACGGCGGGGTCATGCGGGTGGACAGCGAGCACGGTCGCGGCACCCGCTTCGACCTGTACATCCCGCTGGACGAGCTGGTCGCGGACGGCGAGCAGGCGCAGGACGAAGAGTCGCTGGAGGGCGCTGCCGAGCGTGTGCTGGTGGTGGTGGAAGCGGCGGGCCAGCTGTCCTTGCTGTCCGATACGCTCGATGCTTACGGCTACCAGGCCCATGCCAGCCAGAGCGGCACTGCCGCGTTGCAGTGGATCGAGGCAGGCGGGCTGCCTGACCTGGTGGTACTCGATGCCGACATGAATCTTTTCACCGGCGTGCGCACTCTGGCTGCGCTGACCGAGCAGGGCTACCAGGGGGCCGTGATCCTGCTGGCGCGTCCCGGTGCCGTGCCGGATCGACATGAACTGCCGCCACTGGAGCACTTGTACGTGATCGACAAACCGGTCACCACCCAGGTGTTGCTGCGCACCCTGCGCAAGGCGCTGGATGCGGCAACTGGGGGTTGAGGGCGGGGCGAGTCCACCCGGTTACGAAAGTCGTGTTCATGCTGTGGGCTCGTCCAGCCTGTCGCCAGGACCGGCTGGAACGCTCCCACGCCGTGCGGTTGGCTTGGGCTCAGTCGATGCCGAGTTTCTTCAGCTTGTAACGCAGTGCGCGGAAGGTGATGCCGAGCTTCCTGGCGGCGGCGGTCTTGTTGTAGCGGGATTCTTCCAGCGCCTTGACGATGGCGGTGCGTTCGAGGTTGCTGATGTAGTCGTCCAGCCCGCCGTCGACCGCGGAGGCGGGGGCCGCTGGCGGTGAGTCCGTCGTGGATGCCGCGGCTGCGCCCTCGTGGCGAACGCTGCGCTGGGGCAGCATCAGGTCGGTCGGCCCGATGCTGTTGCCGTCGCACATGGCCATGGCGCGCTCGAGGATGTTCTCGAGTTCGCGCACGTTGCCGGGGAAATCGTAGGCTTCCAGCGCGTCCAGTGCCGCGGGCGACAGCTGACCGACACCTTCGCCGCTCTTGCCGGCCAGCGCCTTGAGGATGAAAGCGGCCAGTTGCGGCACGTCACCGCGCCGTTCGCGCAACGGTGGCACGCGCAGCTCGATCACGTTGATCCGGTAGAAAAGATCCTGGCGGAACTGACCCTGCTCGACCAGCTGGCCGAGGTTCTTGTGGGTGGCCGAGAGGATGCGCACGTCGACCGGGATCTCGTCGCGACCGCCGATCGGGCGCACCGCCTTTTCCTGGATCGCGCGCAGCAGTTTCACCTGCATGTGCAGCGGCAGTTCGGCCACCTCGTCCAGGAACAGCGTGCCGCCCTGGGCGGCCTGGAACAGGCCTTCCTTGTCAGCGCTGGCACCGGTGAAGCTGCCCTTGCGATGACCGAAGAACTCGCTTTCCATCAGCTCGGACGGGATCGCGCCGCAGTTGACCGGCACGAACGGTCCGCTCGCACGCGGGCCTTGTTCATGGATCAGCCGGGCGACCAGTTCCTTGCCCACGCCGGACTCGCCGGCGATGTAGACCGGCGCCTGGTTGCGCGCCAGCTTGGCGATGGTGGTGCGCACCTGTTGCATCGCCGCCGAATCGCCGATCAGGCGGTCGCCGGCATAGGCCGTCTTTTCCGCGCTGCCACCGTTGCGCTTTTCCTCGGCCAGGCGCAGGGCGGTGCGTACCAGCCCGCGCAGCATCTGGATATCGACCGGCTTGGAGACGAAGTCGAACGCGCCGGCCTTCAGCGCATTCACCGCGGCGTCGACGTTGCCGTAGGCGGTGATCATCGCCACCGGCGTGTCCGGGCAGGTTTCGGCGATCAGCTCGATGATCTGCTGTCCATTGCCGTCGGGCAGGCGCATGTCGGTGAAGCAGAGGTCGTAGTTGCGCTCGGCCAGTGCGTGACGCGCGTCGGCCACGGTACCCACGGCGTCGACCTGCAGATCCATGCGGCCCAGGGTGATGGTCAACAGTTCGCGGATGTCTCGTTCGTCGTCGATGACCAGAACGGTCTGTGCTGTCATGGGCTTGTTTGGTCAGTTCTTGAGTGGTAGCAGGTTACTAGCGAGAAGCAAAAGGTCAACGCGTGGCGACTTGCGCGGTTTCGGCCGGTTCGGCCGGGCTGCGTGCCGGCGGGGTCAATATCAGCCGGAAGCAGCTGCCGCCGCCGGCCACGCGCACATACTCCAGCGCGGCCTGGTTGGCATCGCTCATCTGCCGGGCCAGGTACAGGCCCAGGCCGGTGCCGTACTCGTGGGTGGTGTAGAACGGTTCGAAGATCTGCGCGGCCACTTTGGGTGCGATGCCGGGGCCGCGGTCGATCACTTCAAGAATCGGTACGCCGTGCTCGCCTTGGCGGGTCACCACCATCACCCGCGCCGGCTCGCCAGGCAGGCGGCCATAGCGCAAGGCGTTCTGCACCAGGTTCCACACCACCTGTTGCAACTGCTGCGGATCGGCCACCGCGGCCACCGGGGTGCCGCTGCTGGCAATCGCCCGCAGTGAGTCGAGTCCCAGGTCGTTGCCCTGGCGGTATTCGTCGACGAATGCCTGGGCCCAATGGCCGAGGTCGAGGGTTTCCGGGCGCGAGCGTTCACGCCGCGACAACTGCAGGATGTTCTCGATGATCTCGTTGAGCCGGATGCAGTGGTTGTTGATGATCTCGACCATGCGCTGGTCGGTGGCGTCCATGCTGGTGGACTCGGCCAGCAACTGGGCCGAGTAGCGGATCGCCGCCAGCGGGTTGCGGATTTCATGGGCGATGGACGCCGACAACCGGCCCAGCGAGGTCAGCGTGAGTTCCTCGGCGCGGCGCGACAACAGCGAGGTGTCGTCGAGGAAGATCAGCACGTGCGAATCGTCGTTCGGCGCCAGCCGGGTGAAGCGTGGAACCACTTCGGGGACGCCGTCGGCGAGCTGGGTGGCGGTTTCGTCGAGTTTGCCGGAGGTCATCCAGTGGTACAGCCGGCGCGACAGCTCCGGCGCCAGCTGGCCAAGGTCGCGCTGGTCGGCGCCGGGGTTGCCCATCAGCATCCACGCCGATTCGTTGATCTGGTGGATGCGGTTGGCGTCGTCGACCAGCAGCACGCCGGTTTTCATGCGACGGATGATCAATTCGTTGACCTGGGCCAGGTTGGCCAGGTCGGTGCTGCGTTGTTCGGCCAGCGCCTCGGTGGCGCGCAGTTGCCGGCCGAGCACGTGGCATAACGTGGTGGTGGCGAAGTAGGCCAGGCCGAACAGCGCCGCTTCGAGCAGGTCGCGGTCGCCGGGATCGTTGATGGCCGTGCCGAATACCGTGCGGCCGAGCAGGCCCAGCGTGGCCAGCGCGGCGAAAAAGGTGGACAGCCGCAACGGCAGCACCAGCGCGCCGGCGCTCAGGTTCACCGCGAGCATCATCGCGATGCCGATGCGCGCATCGTGGATGGCGGTGATGGCCAGCACCGCGGTGACGATATCCACCACCAGCGCGGTCGCCACCACGGATCGGACGTACGGCATGCTGCGTCGGTTCAGCAGCAGGGCGACCAGGGCGAAGGCCAGGTAAAGCACCGCCACGCCGCGCGCCAGCTCCGGGGCGGCTAGCTCCGGCCAGCCGGCACCCGCCGGGCTGAACGCCAGGCCCGCATAGACGAGCGCCTGCACCAGCCGGAAAGCATTGAGAAACGACAGTTCGTGGCGAATCGCCGCGCTCGCGCGGGAGATGGCGAAAGGCGTTGTACTGGACACGTGGGACGCTCCCTGGCGATTCCGACCGAGTATAGACGGGCTGGCCGGCCCCGTACCTGGTCGGAAAGACGCACCAGAACGGCCCGCGCGGGCGCTCGAAACCGCCCGCCCTTTCCATTGCCGCCGGCTTCCGCGAAAATAGGCGGCCGTATTGCGCGGTTTCTGCCACCTGGCAAGCGCACTGCACCCCCGGCAGCGCGTTGTTCCGCCGTCCGACCCTCCTGACCCACGCGGTGTCTTCGCGTGCGGCCGCCATCGTTTCTCCGTTCGCTCGAGGTATCGAATGAATTTCCACGAATACCAGGCCAAAGAACTGTTCGCGCAGTACGGCATTGCCGTGCCACCGGGCAAGGTCGCCAACTCCCCCGACGCCGCCGTCGATGCCGCCAAGGCGCTCGGCGGTTCCCAGTGGATGGTCAAGGCGCAGATCCACGCCGGTGGCCGCGGCAAGTCCGGCGGCGTCAAGTTCTGCCGCAGCTTCGACGACGTGCGCGCCGCCGCCAAGGGCATGCTCGGCACCAATATGGAAACCTACCAGTCGGCCGGCCGCGCGCTGCCGGTGAACCTGGTGCTGGTCACCGATGCCACCGACATCGCCCGCGAGCTGTACCTGTCGATCCTGGTCGATCGTGATTCCAAGGCCGTTTCGTTCATCGCCTCCAAGCACGGCGGCGTAGACATCGAGCAGGTCGCCAAGGACACCCCGGAAGACATCCACACCATCGTGGTCGACTTCATCGAAGGGCTGCAGCCGTACCAGTGCCGCCAGCTCGGCTTCGCGATGGACCTCAACAACAAGCAGGTCAACCAGCTGACCAAGATCATGCTGGGCCTGTACAAACTGTTCAACGAGCAGGACCTGGCCCTGGTCGAGCTGAACCCGCTGGCCGTGCTGGAAGACGGCAACCTCGCCGCGCTGGACGGCAAGGTCAACTCCGACGACAACGCCGAATACCGTCACCCGAACCTGGCCGCGATGCGCGACCTGACCCAGGAAGACGCCGCCGAAGCCGCCGCGCAGCAGAGCAACCTCAACTACGTGACGATGGACGGCAACATCGGCTGCATGGTCAACGGCGCCGGCCTGGCGATGGCCACCATGGACGTGATCAAGCTGGCGGGCGGCGAGCCGGCCAACTTCCTCGACGTCGGCGGTGGTGCCACCAAGGAGCGCGTGACCGAGGCGTTCAAGCTGATCACCTCCTCGGACAAGGTCAACTGCATCCTGGTCAACATCTTCGGCGGCATCGTCCGCTGCGACATGATCGCCGAGGGCATCATTGCCGCGGTCAAGGAAGTGGGCCTGACCATTCCCGTGGTGGTGCGCCTGCAGGGCACCAACGTGGAGAAGGGCCGCGAACTGCTGGCCAACTCCGGCCTGGCGATCACGCCGGCGGATGATCTCAACGACGCGGCCCAGAAGGCCGTCGCCGCGGCCAAATAACCCCTGTAGGAGCGCAGCCTGCGCGCGATGCCTTCCGCCACGTGACGAAGAGCCATCGCGCACAAGGTGCGCTCCTACACGAACACAGGACACACACATGAGCGTTTTGGTCAACAAAGACACCAAGGTGATCGTGCAGGGCTTCACTGGCCAGCAGGGCACCTTCCATGCACAGCAGTGCCTCGATTACGGCACCAAGATCGTCGGCGGCGTGACCCCCGGCAAGGGCGGTTCCGAGCACATCGGCCTGCCCGTGTTCAACTCGGTCGATGAAGCGGTGTTGGAAACCGGCGCCGACGCGTCCGTCATCTTCGTGCCGCCGCCGTTCGCGGCCGACTCGATCCTCGAAGCGATCGACGCGGGCATCAAGACCATCGTGGCGATCACCGAAGGCATCCCGGTGCTGGACATGCTGCGCGTGAAGAACGTGCTGCAGCAGCATCCGGAAATCGTGCTGATCGGGCCGAACTGCCCCGGCATCATCACCCCCGGCGAATGCAAGATCGGCATCATGCCCGGTCACATCCACAGTAAGGGCCGGGTCGGCGTGGTTTCGCGCTCCGGCACGCTGACCTATGAAGCGGTGTTCCAGACCACCAACGAAGGCCTCGGCCAGAGCACGGTGATCGGCATCGGCGGCGACCCGATCAACGGCCTCAACTTCATCGACTGCCTGAAGCTGTTCCAGGACGACCCCCAGACTGAAGGCATCATCATGGTCGGCGAGATCGGCGGCAGCGCCGAGGAAGACGCGGCCGAGTTCATCGGCGAGTACGTCAAGAAGCCGGTAGTTTCGTTCATCGCCGGCGCCTCGGCCCCGGCCGGCAAGCGCATGGGCCATGCCGGTGCGATCATCTCCGGCGGCAAGGGCACCGCCGCGGCGAAGTTCGCTGCGCTGGAAAAGGCTGGCGTCACCACGGTGAAGTCGCCTGCCGATCTGGGCAAGGCGCTCGCCAAGCTGATGAAGTAAGCAGCTACGTTCCGCAGATGCAAAGGCCGCGCTTCGTCGCGGCCTTTGCTTTTGTGCCACGCGGATGCCACCCCGTCGTGACGGCGCGCGCGGCGTCAACCGACCAGCCATGGAAGTGACGATGCTTGCCGACCCTTTCGATCAAACCCACCTCTGGCATCCGTACAGCGCCTTGGGCCAGCGCCCGTCGGCGTTGAAGGTGGCCCGTGCCGAGGGTGTGCACCTGGAGCTTGCCGACGGCACCCGGCTGATCGACGGCATGGCCTCGTGGTGGTGTGCGATTCACGGATACAACCATCCCGTGCTGAACCAGGCGGTGGTGGATCAGCTGGGCAGCATGGCGCACGTCATGTTCGGCGGCCTGACCCATGAACCGGCGGTCGCCTTGGGCAGGCAATTGCTGGAGATCGTGCCGCCGGGGCTGGATGCGATCTTCTATGCCGATTCCGGCTCGGTCTCGGTCGAGGTGGCGCTGAAAATGGCCATCCAGTACTGGGTGGCCCGCGGGCGACCCGGCAAGAGCGGCATCGCCACCGTGCGCTCGGGCTACCACGGCGACACCTGGAACGCGATGTCGGTATGCGACCCGGTGACCGGCATGCATGGCCTGTTCGGTCCCGCGCTGCCGCGCCGCCATTTCGTGCCGGCACCGCGCACGCCGTTCGGCGCGGCGTGGGATGCCGACGACATCGCGCCGTTGGCGCAACTGTTCGCCGCGCATGCCGACGAGCTGGCGGCCTTCATCATCGAACCGGTGGTGCAGGGCGCGGGCGGCATGCGGTTCTACCATCCCCGCTACCTGGCGGAGCTGGCGCGGCTGTGCCGCGAACATGATGTGCTGTTGATCTGCGACGAGATCGCCACCGGCTTCGGTCGCAGCGGCCGGCTGTTCGCCTGCGAGTGGGCCGATGTCGCGCCGGACATCCTCTGCCTGGGCAAGGCGCTTACCGGCGGCTACATGACCCTGGCAGCCACGCTGTGCACACGCGAGGTGGCCGATGCCATCGCCGCCGGCGAACCGGGCGTGTTCATGCACGGCCCCACTTTCATGGCCAATCCGTTGGCCTGTGCGGTGGCGCTCGCCTCGGTCCGCCTGTTGCTGGCCGGCGACTGGCGGGCCACGGTGGCCCGGATCGAGCACGTGCTGGCGGAGCGCCTCGACAAGGCGCGCGGGCTGCCGCAGGTTGCCGACGTGCGCGTACTGGGAGCGATCGGCGTGATCGAGCTGCATGCGCCGATACGGCCCGAGCAGATTCGCCAGCTCATGCTGGCGCAAGGCATCTGGATCCGTCCGTTCGGCAAACTGGTGTACGTGATGCCGCCGTACGTCATCGGCGACGGCGAGTTGCGCCAGTTGTGCGACGGCATGCTGGCCGTGGTGGCCAGCCTGGAGGCGGGCGGTGCCGGTGCGTGAGGCTTCGTCATCTGCTTCGGACAGCAGGCCAGCCATTATGATGAGCGCCCCCTCCCGTCTTTCCCGCACCCATGGCTGACAAACTCCACTTTGCGCTGGCCCAACATGATTTTTCCGTCGGTGCGGTGGCAGCGAATGCCGCCAGGGTCGGCGAGCTGATCGCCCAGGCGCGCAGCGAAGGTGCCTCGCTGGTCGCGTTCCCCGAGCTCGCGCTCAGCGGCTACCCGCCGGAAGACCTGCTGCTGCGGCCGAGTTTCCTCGCCGCCTGCGATGAAGAACTGGCCGCACTGGCGTCATCGACCCACGGCATCGCCGCGGTGGTGGGGCATCCGTCCAGCGAGGGCGATGTGTTCAACGCCGCCAGCGTGCTGCGCGCGGGCCAGGTGGAATGCATCGCGCGCAAGCAGGTCCTGCCCAACTATGGCGTGTTCGACGAAAAGCGCTATTTCCGGCCCGGGCACGCCTCCCTTGTCGTCGTGGTCGAAGGCGTGAGCGTGGGCTTGCTGATCTGCGAGGACGTGTGGCAGCCCGAACCGGCCGCCCAGGCCGCGGCCGCGGGCGCCGAGCTGATCGTGGTGATCAATGCCTCGCCGTGGGATGCCGCCAAGCAGGCCGGTCGCGAGGCCGTGCTGCAGGCGCGTGCGCGCGAGACGGGGTGCGCCATCGCCTACGTCAACCTGATCGGTGGCCAGGACGAGGTGGTCTACGACGGCGGCTCCATGCTGGTCAATGGCGACGGCACGATCGCGGCGCGTGCGCCGGCCTTCGTCGAGGCGCTGCTGCAGGTGACGTTCGATCCGTCCACGCGCCGCCTGTCGGCTGACGGCTGGCCGCAGGTCACCGACGATGTGCCCGAGGCCACGCTGTACGCCGCACTGGTGCGCGGTACCCGCGATTACATCGACAAGAACGGCTTCGAGGGCGTCTTGCTGGGCTTGTCCGGCGGCATCGACTCGGCGCTGACCCTGGCGCTGGCGGTCGACGCGCTGGGCGCCGACCGCGTCACCGCGGTGATGATGCCTACCCGCTACACCTCGCAACGATCGCTGGATGGCGCCCGCGTGCAGGCCGAGCAACTGGGCGTGGACTACCACGTGATTTCGATCGAGGCGACCTATCAGTCGTTTGTCGACGCACTGACTCCCGCGTTTGCCGGCAAGGGGCCCGACACCACCGAGGAAAACCTGCAGTCGCGCACGCGCGGCGTCATGTTGATGGCGCTGTCCAACAAGCATGGCCGCCTGCTGCTCGCGACCGGCAACAAGAGCGAAATGGCGGTGGGTTACGCCACCTTGTACGGCGACATGTGCGGTGCCTACGCGCCGCTGAAGGACGTCTACAAGACCCTGGTGTATCGGCTGTCGCGGTGGCGCAATGACGCCGGGGCGGGATCGGGGCCGCGCCAGGGGATGCCCTTTGGCGCGGGTGCGCTTGCCCCCATCCCGGAAGATGTCATCACCCGCCCGCCGTCGGCCGAGTTGCGCGAAGACCAGACCGACCAGGATTCATTGCCACCCTACGACGAGCTGGATGCGATCCTCGAGCGCTTCATCGAGCGCGAGCAGTCCCAAGCCGACATCGTGGCTGACGGTTTTGATGCCGATACCGTGCGTCGGGTGGTACGGCTGGTGCTGCTGAACGAGTTCAAACGCCGCCAGTCAGCGCCGGGTCCCCGCGTGACCACCCGCGCTTTCGGCCGCGACAGGCGCTACCCCATCACTTCCGGTTGGCGCTGACCCGCAGCGCGTTCGCAGCGACGAAGCCGGACCCGCATGCACTTCACTCCTCCGGAAGAGGCAAGTAGAGCAAAGGCACGTCAGAAACCCCCATGAAAAAAGCCGGCGCGAGTGCGCCGGCTTTTTTTCTGCGATGAGCCGCGCGGTTGGCGCACAGACTCAATGATGGCCTGAGAACGGCACCATCTTGCGCAACGTGGATGGCGGGTACGGCCACTTGGCGTCGCTCAGGTAAGGGTGATTCGGGTAGTTCAGCGCGAGCACCTTGCGGGTCTGGTCGGCCAGGTCCTTCTGCTCGAGCGCGAGGTAGCTGCGAGTGAGGATGGCCAGCGCGTCGCCGGCCTCCGGTGACTGCTGGTAATGCTCGATCACGTACTGCGATCGGTCGGCTGCAGCGATGTAAGCCTTGTTGCGCAGGTAGAACTCGGCCACGTTGATTTCGTACTGCGCCAGCACGTTGCGCAGGAAGATCATGCGCTGGCGGGCATCGGCGGTGTAAGCACTGTCGGGGAAGCGACGCGACAGCTCGGAGAAGTCATCGAACGCCTGCAGGTTGTAGCCCTGGTCGCGCCGCGCCTCGGCGCCGGTGCGCTTGATCAGGCGGTCGATCAGGCTGCCGGTGCGATCAAAATTGATCAGGCCGCGCAGGTAATAGGCATAATCAACGTGCTTGTGGGTCGGAAACGTCTTGATGAAGCGGTTCACGGTCGACAAGGCGTCGTCCGGCTGGTTGTCCTTGTACTGCGAATAAGCCAGGTCCAGCTGGGCCTGCTCGTTGTACGGGCCGGACGGGAAACGCGCGATCAGGCGCTGATAGGCCTTGGTGGACGCGGCGTAGTCGGCATGTTCCAGCGAGGTGTGTGCGTTGTCGTACAACGCTTCCAGCGGCATGGTGTCGATGGTCTGCTGTTTCGACTTGAACATCGAACATGCACTCATCGACAGCGCGAGCGCCAGTACCGCAAGCACTTTGAGAACAGACAATTTGGACATCGGCAGCGTGGTCGAGTCGATTGATGGGCGCATAGAAGGAATTCGGATGTTTGAGCGAAAAGGCATGATAGCCGAAACCGGCCGCCACCCGTGGTGGGCGGCATGACCACGATCCGGCACCAGGGCGAGGTGCCCCTGAGCGGCGCGGGACGCAGGTTCGACCAGGCTCTGGCCGAGATGTTCCCGGATTACTCCCGCTCGCGGCTCGCTGGCTGGATCAAGTCCGGCGCGGTGACACTGGATGGCGAGAAGGTGCCGCCGCGGCAACTGCTGCGTGGCGGCGAGCAGGTACAGCTCGAAGTGGAGCTGGAGGCCGAAGTCTCCAGCGCGCCGGAAAACATCGCGCTGGACATCGTGCACCAGGATGACCACCTGCTGGTGCTGAACAAGCCGGCAGGCCTGGTGGTGCACCCGGGTGCCGGCAACCCGGCGGGAACCCTGCTCAATGCCCTGCTGTATCACGACCCGGCATTGGTCGAGCTGCCGCGTGCGGGCATCGTGCACCGGCTGGACAAAGACACGTCCGGCCTGATGGTGGTTGCCAGGACGCTGCCCACTTACACCGCGCTGGTCGACCTGCTGTCGCGCCACGAGGTGGAGCGCCAGTATGAAGCGGTGGTGCTGGGCACGATGGTGTCCGGCGGCACGGTGGACGAGCCGATCGGCCGCAGCATGGGCGATCGGCTGCGCCAGGCGGTGCGTGATGAAGAGGACGGCAAGCGCGCGGTGACGCATTACCGGCTACGCGAGCGATTCCGGGCGCACAGCCTGCTGCAATGCCAGCTGGAAACCGGCCGCACCCACCAGATCCGCGTGCACCTGACGCACATCGGCCACCCGCTGGTCGGCGACCCGTTGTACGGCGGTGGCCTGAAGTTGCCCAAAGGCGCGTCGGATGAACTGGTCGCCACGCTGCGCGGTTTCCGCCGGCAGGCGTTGCATGCCGAAAAGCTGTCGTTCATTCACCCGGCGACGGGCGAGGCACTGTCGTTCAGTGCCGAACGACCGGCCGACCAGCGGGCGTTGATCGAGGCATTGCGCGAGGACCTGGCTGAACACGGTTCGGATCACTATTGAGCGATCGCACGGACCGGCCGTCTGCCCGGCCGTGCGATGCTTCCCGAATCCCGAATCCCGAATCCCCGAGAAAAATGACTGATCCCTGGATATTCCCCGACTGGCCGGCGCCGCCGCAAGTGCACGCGGCCGTGAGCACCCGCGAAGGGCCGGGCATCTCCGCGGCGCCGTTCGATCGCTTCAATCTCGGTTTACGCAGTGGTGATTCGGCCGATGCGGTGCACGCCAACCGCAGCGCGTTGCAGCAGGTTCTGGCGCTGCCGGCGGCGCCGCGCTGGTTGCGTCAGGTGCACGGCACCAGCGTGGCCGAGCTGGGGCCGCTGCCGAG
>SMEK01000621.1_pt1 | contig 12341 bp, 11 predicted proteins | sample 2456371 | NCBI WGS metagenome assembly SMEK01 (sample SAMN10132590, study PRJNA489261) | soil metagenome | isolation source: day1 antibiotic-loamy sand soil ammended with composted manure from dairy... | place: USA | collected 2015-04-01
TAAGAGGGGTAGCAACTCGACGCCTATGTGGCCGCGTGCCTGGACAGCCGCCCCGTTCCTCATCGCCCCTAAGAGGGGTAGCAACTGGCACCGGCATCGCCTGGATGTGGCGGAGGCGTATGGTTCCTCATCGCCCCTAAGAGGGGTAGCAACTCGCAGTCTGCGGTCACGTCCAGAAGGCTGGTGACCGGTTCCTCATCGCCCCTAAGAGGGGTAGCAACTTGCTGACCCATGGGCGGGATGTGTGCCCATAAAGTGTTCCTCATCGCCCCTAAGAGGGGTAGCAACAAGCGGCGCAACCAACAGAGGGTTTCCCATGGGAAGGTTCCTCATCGCCCCTAAGAGGGGTAGGAACATAACTTTCCATCTAAAGAAAACCTGATCGGAAACCGAGACTGTGCGCGATCACCCGCAGCCCGAGGCAGCCACCAGTCCTCCCCCACTCAGCCTCCAAGCCCGCCGCCACTACGGCGCAGCCCATCTCCTCGGGCCCAGGCTCTTCACCACGCTTGTCCCCGACATGCACCACTTCAACGTCCGTGGCAGCTGAGTCTTGCCTCTGCTACACCCCGATGGTTCCCTGAATCTTGCTCCTGGGCTACTGGGTTTCCTAACTCGCCAGATTGAGGCCCGGTGACCGCGCTCGACGTGGCTGCCTACATTGCCGCTGTCGCCGCCCATCCTCCTTTACCGAGCACTTCGCCGACGAACTCCTCACCCCCTGGGGTGCGTAATTCCTCTCACGGCCAACATCGAGCTGTGGCATGAGGCAGTTGCCCCCGGCCATGAAGTGCTTTGGGCAGCCACTTACGGACACGCCTGCGCTGATTCCCACGCAGGACGCCCCGAGGGGACGTCGCCTTTAGCAGTTTTTAGGAGATTCCTGCGGCTAACACACAATGAATATAGAGGCTTTTCAAGCCAGGGGTGTGGGGGATGTGGGGGTGTCGAGTTCGAACCAGACGGTGGTGTGGTTGCTGTCCTGAATGGTGCCCCACCGGGTAGCTAGTTGGTGCACAATCATCAAGCCGCGACTGCCCTCTCGGTCATCGTTGAGCTGGCGAAGATGCGGCGTGCTTACCTCGTTTTCTCGAGGACCACCATCGGTGACGAGGACCTGAAGGTGTCCCAAAGGATCACGAATGGTTACCGCTACTGTTCCTCCAGGCAGGCCCGAGCGAGTGTGGCGGATGGCGTTCGTAAACAGCTCGGTCACTAAAAGTTCGGCAGTATCAACCAAATCTTTGGGTAGCGTCTTCAGATCGCGCAAGCAGCTGCGGAGTACAGAGGCCTGTTCAGGAAGGCCTGGCAACACTACAGAGCAGGCAGGAAATCTAGACAGCGGATAATTGTCAAACATTCTGCGAACCTGTGAAGGCGAACAGAAAATACTGCACGTGTTAACACCGGGAAGCTGTTCTGCATTTTCTCCAGCATTCAACTACATTTAGAACATCGAAGAAAATACAGACAATCATCATTTTGCATTTCAAAGAAAACCCTCAACACAACCACCACATCTCTTGAGATTGTTTTGCTTGTTATTGTGGCATGTTCTTATTTTTGAAGAAGTGAAACACAAAGAAATCTCGCTTGGAGACTGAGTCGTTTTAGCGAGATGAAGGTGGTTGTTGAACAATGCAGCGATGAACCGATCGCTGTATATCTTCTGTCACAGCCCGTCCAGCACCACGTTATCTAATCTCAGATACTTCCTTCCTAAATCAATGGATGCTTATCATTCATCCACCTCCACTGCGTCGATTTACCAAGCGAACATACCTGTTGACGCGAGGTGGCACACCTACGGCAAGCTCGCAGGATAGGGAACGGAACACAAGAAGCATGATTTGAGTGTCATCTGATTAACCAGAGAAATCTATGACATGCCAGTCATAGGATTGTCATAACTGTAGCCACCATGCAGAAAAACAGAAATATCCCTTTGAAAAAGGATGAACCACACACCATGCCGCAATTGCGGAAAAAATAAACTTAAGGGTCGGTGTCTCTGCATCCCTCGTAGCTTCTGGGAACGAGACGAGACACGTGAAGCAGTAGCTTCCGGAGATGTTTGCCGGGTCATCCGCCTACTGCGACGCCACACCAACCTCACCCAGGAGGCGATCGCCAACCTTTGCGGGCTGACGCAAAGCATGGTGTCACGCCTTGAGTCCGGGGAGCGAACCTTGCGCGATGCACAGCGCCGGAGCCAAGTCCTGGAAGCACTCGGCGCGCCTGCCGTCAACCAGCAGGACCCGTCTCCCGCAGCATCCGCGTTGACCGTCGACGAGCAAGACCGTCTCGCCTACGCGCTCGCTCATCCCTCACGCCTTGATGGCCCTGCAGTTACAGCCTTTACCCAGGTATTGGCTGCCCAGCGACGCTTGGAAGACGCGGTAGGCTCCGCAGCAGTGCTTCCCGGGGTTGCCGCCCAGTTAGCTACTCTCGTGCGCCTGCTTCCTGACGTACGCGGCCCGCACCGGGACGCGTACGCCGCAGTCGTCGCCGAATGGACACAGTTCACCGGATGGCTCCACGCGGCGCTACGCCGCGATCGAACCGCTCTGGACTTATTCGGACGTGCCGAGGAGCTCGCTGACGACGCGGGGAAGCCTACTCTAGCAGCCAGTGCGGTGAGTTTCCGGGGATACATGGCGCGTCAGCAGGGTCGCCCGCAGGCCGTGATCCGCGCATCTCAAGCCGCATTGCACACCCCAGGCATCCACCCCGCCCAGCGCACTTTCGACACGCTGCAAGCCGCCCAAGGCTATGCAGCTTTTGGGGATACTGACACTGCCCGCCGCCTCCTAGACACAGCCACCACCCTTGTGGAAATTGCAGCTGCCGCCGGAGAACCGCCCAGCTTTGCCTACTGGTATCGACCCGCGTTCTTTCAGCTAAATATCGGGCTTGTCTACCTTGAGCTTGGCGAGTACGCCACCGCTGCGGATTTGCTCTCTGCTGGTCTCAACGGGCTCCCCAGCGACCAGCAGCGTGCCGAATGGACCGCCGAATATCGTGCTTCCCTAACAGCCGCGCGTGCTGGAGTTTCCGTGGCAGAGCAGTAACTCACCCTCCGTATGTAGGGAGTAGCGGGAACAGGGGTTGCGGCCGTACGCCCTCTCGTCTCTCAACGAGAAGAGCGACCGTGCTGGTTTCCTGGTCCCCATGACAAGAAAAATAAACGGTGCACGGATTGGCGCACGCACTCGTAAAGGATCCCGGTAACGTCCACACCGCAAAGCTAAAATCTTTTAGCTCTTGCACAGTGAAAAGCAAGAAGGAACATCGGTTATGCAAATTTACTTGCTAGCTGGCCGGCCCCAAAATAGCAGCGAGGGTCCCTCAGCCGGGTGCATATGAGAAGCCCCAGTCGCATAAGAGACCCTCAACCGTCGTGCAAGGACGTACACCGGATCGGTTATTTCGGCCCCGCTGGCGCGTACAGCGTTCCCTCTCTTACCCATCAGCCGTGCGTGCCGCCACCAGATTCCCTTGCCTGATCCGGAACCGCTGATCTTCCGATTGAACGCGTCGCTGGAGGCGTTCCGTCCTCTCCCCATCAATGAGGGCACGATGGCCGCGTTGCTAGCACGAGTCCTCACGAGACCAACACCACCACAGTGGCCGTCGGCAACAGTCGCCGTGTCGGGGAACACCTGAGCGGTCTGTGTTCCGAACTTCCCCGCTTTTGACGAGCCCGCACGGCGACTATCTGCAAGGCTGTGGCGGTTCACCGAGTGCTCAAGCGGGTGACGAGCTCGGCTCAGTCATCGTCTATCGCATCGGCATCGTCGGACCAGCGGTCCGGTATCCGCCGAATCGGTAAACGGTCCTCCGCGAACGCGTAAACCCATTCGCGGACCATGTCATGCGCGTCTTTGGAGGTCACCTTTACTTCCTTGTCCTGTTTTCCTTTCCGCCAGACGTGGACCGCCGCGTCGTTCTCGGGAAGAAAGTCGGTGAGGAAACCGAACGAGAAAAGCCGCCACTCGTCGCCTTGCCCTACCGGGCGCAGCCACAGCGGCGAAGCGCGGCGCAGTGGTTCTGCGTCGTCCCCCGCTCCCTGGTCCGCGTGCACCTCGATTTCCTTGGTGAACACAACAGGAAGCCCAAGCCCGCCAAGCGGAAAGTTAGTGCCTTCCCCTTGGATAGTGTGAAACCAATCGGGCTGTCCGTATTCCTTCCCTGAAGAATCCTCGGCATACTGGCGGAACTCTTTAAGCTTCTCCCCAACGTGAGTGAGGACGGCCTGCCACGACGGGTAAAGGTGTTTACTGGCTGCTGCAACAGTGTGCTTTTTGGACAGCACCGGATACGAGGGGTAGTCGCCCCACCTGGCCATACCCCTCACGCCGCACTCTTGGGCGATGCATATCACGGCGCGCATGGCGTCGTTCAACTGAGCTTTTGGCCACAGGAACCACGGATGCTCCTCATAAAAGTCGAGGCCCGGAGTGAGGATGCTGGTCTCCGTCCACGGTTCAGGAAGTTCCCCCTCCACACCGGTGATACGCAGCCCGCCGAAACCGCGTCGCGTGCGCGCGCCAAGCCCCCCATAGGTGCACGCCAACCACAGCGCCGACAGAGCAGTGGCGTGGGCGTTGGTGTCCTTTCCAGTGAATCGCAACCACAGTTCGAAATCCTGGCCGGGAGGGATAAAGGCGCGGGTCAAATGCATTTTTTTGTCGCTGCCGAGGCTGGCAAGGCCGAGCCCGAGCAGGTAGCTGATCCCCTTGTTTTGGTTATCGGGGCTGAGGAACTTCGGAAGTCTCTCATGGCGGCTCTCCGGCTGGTGGGGGATCCGGAGTTTGACGGGCGAGGACTCCGCTGTGTTGCCTAATACCTGGTTTTCGATCTGGTTGAGGGCACGCAGATTGTCCCCGGCCATGATTCCGGCCAGGGCACGCAGCCAGAACCGCATCACACCGCGGATTGACGGTACTCGGATTTCTGCGCGTTGGGGGTCGCCATTGTTGCTGAAAAGCGGTGTGGTTACGGTCAGGTGCAGTTTGGTCCACGTCATGGGTTAGACGTCCTTACGCCAACGGGTGTGGGAGAGTGGTGCGGTGATAGGACGGTCATCCCACAGGATTTGAGAGAACACGCCCGCGGCCAGGCACCAGGCGGTGGCCTGGACGAGAGTGACAACGCCTGAACTGGGGTGGGTGACCCAGCCTTGAGCGAGTTCTGCGCCGTTCTCGCTGAACACGGGAACCACCCAGGCCAAGCCCAGCAGGGACACCATGAGGGCATGCAAGGCGCCGACCAGCAAGACCATGAGGGAACGGCCTAGTGCGCTCAGTCCTTTGATTCCGTTGTTGCGGGCCGTGGTCAGCAGGTAGATGTAGGCGGCCGCGCTAAGCAGGATCGCCACCCAGAGTGGCCCCAGTGGGGGTGAAACAGGCTGGGATCCAGGGGAAACTTCCGGGAGGCTGTCGCCGAATGCGGCATGCCACCATGAGGGATGCATAGCGGTAAGCATGAACAGACCGATCGCTGCGGCAGCGGGCATCCGCAGGAGCCACGGCAACGCCCACATGCGGCCGTAGGCAAGAATGCCGATAGCTCCGAGCAGGCAGCATAGGCCAGCCGCTATAGCGGCACAGGTCAAGGTGGGAAAACCTACCAGCGCGGCGATCACCAGCGACAGCATGCCAATAGCCGCGACGGTCAGGCCCGCAACAACGATAATCCAGCGCCATGGACGATCAATGGTCGCCATGGCGACACGTAACGTGTCCCAGATCCGGAAGCGCGGCAGCAGATGGCGTTCGGCCAGGTTGTACATAATGCGCTTGTCGTCCTGCTTCAGCATTCGACATTTTTTTCTCCCTTTTTTCTTGTGTTTGTGCTCACTGTGCTTACTGTCCAGTGCAGTCAGACGATCTGTGGACACACCTAGTAGAGGACCACAGTCACCGTTATCGAACAGCAGCGCTGTGATCTCCTGCTCCAGCTCAGCAGGGGTCGCATAGCTGAGCACGGTATGGGACTCATACTGGTCGAGGCACTCCACCCAGATACGACGGGCCTCGATACTGCGTGCAGTGAACAGATGTTCTGTGTCGCCCTCGGGGGTGGAACCAAACACATAGGGAGCAGCGCTAGCCATCCGATCCTCTATGGCGTCCAGGGACCGATAGGCCTCGAGGAAGGCGACACAACGTTGCCGCGCGGCAACGGGGAACAGGATGTCTAGTTCAACGTCGATGAACCCTTTGGGTCTGATCCCGCCTAGACGGGCTACGCATCGCCATACCGCCTCTACGGTCCAGCACCAGGAGATCCACTGTTTATGTGCTCCCTGGAAGTCATACCGCTCGTTTACCGCGGCAACCAGGGCAAGTGGTGAGTACAGGGCTGCCAAGAGCAGATCACGGTCGTCAGCCAGCAGCCTGGTCATAGCACGGAGACGGTTCTCTACCGCGTCGGGAGACCGGTCGTGGCTCTTGCCCTGGCGACGCAGGTGTGTTACCAGGTCGTACTCCTTGATTAACTCATTAGCCTCCTTGAAGCGTTTATTATCCCGGTCGCTGTTTCCATTGTTTCGAGCTTTTTGGAACGCGGCACCGACAGCGGAAGACTCCCGATGAAGGAAGGCGTCATGCACCTTGTCTTTCCAAGGGGAGCTCTTGGTCATTGCGGTACAGACTCTGTAGGAATACCAAACAGCTCGCACATTCCCTGACCAAACGCGGTGAGTTCAGCCACTCCTTCTTTGACTTCATAGGCATACCCCTCAAGATGATTTTCATCTAGGTATTCATATTTTACTTTACTTCCATTCTGGAACACTTTGAGTTCATGGCGAACTTTACTGCCATCGAACCGCCGAAGCGGAAGACGGAATGCTTTTATCGATTTTTCGTGTTTGATCCATGCCGATGCATTCTCATCTAGACCACGCACCCATTCAGCTAGAGCAATGAGATAGGGAATAGTGGCCTTATAACCCCCAGAAAGATAGAAGCGGATTTCTTCATCATCCTTAGCAATGAGGCGCTTCAGTTTCTTCCCCAGCATTGAACGAGAAGGAGCAATGATAAGACGCCCTAGACGACCCATGAGCTTCATGGGCTCTCGAAATGCCTGGTCGGAATTTACTGCATCCAATCCAGGAAACCGGATAATGTTAACACATCCGATTACTGACTTGTCCAGGAAGGTATCCTCTTCGAGAGTCGGAAAGTAGCGGATTCGCTTGATATCTCCGCCAGCAAGCGCAATCGCGTTCCACAAAGCAGCAGCGATTCCTTTATTCGTATCAGTAGCAATGAGAAATACTGCATCATTTTTACCAGGAAGAAATTCTTCCTTTCTCTTTGCGGAAGAAATTTCCATTGCTGCATGGCGGATAGTGTCTAGCTCTGCCGACACCCCCAGATAGCTAATCCACTCTCCGGAATGGAGATTGTTAGCAATCTCCTGGATTCTTTTTCGCTCCGGCGAGTCCGCGGCTGCGTTCGGACCGAACGCAGCATCAAGAACCTGAACAGACGACTTTCCTTGGAAGCCAAATTCCAACAAACCGTCGTCTTTTACCTGTTTAATCAGGCTCGTCCACGGAAATTCCTGGCCATCAGAATCTGACCCTACAGGCTCTTTGGTGAATTCCCTGTTTTCGATATTTGCAAAATTCGTAATAATGCTTACCCCAACAGGGGCAATGTGAATGGTCATTTTTCCTCCTTAGCGTTGAGATATCCGTATCCGGAGCTGGTTTTGGCGCCCACTCCGAGTTCGGTGACGGCCTCACATAGCCACTGGGCAGCCTGCGCGGTTTCCTGCTCGTTCTCGCCGACAACCGCGGCGCTGAACCGTCCCCCAGAGACCGTCAAGAAGTGCACGGGAACAGGCTGGTGATACTCGGCAGGCGGAGGGATCTTTTGGTTTTCCTGGGAACTAGCGATCGCGTCGTAGTAGGGCTTGACGTGGGGGGTGAGCACGTCCACGGTGACTGTGACAGGAGAGTCAGCGGGAAGCGCGTCCAGGAACCGCACGCGGCCACGCGCTGCTTCCGGAAGTTCTAGCCGCGCAAAACGTTCCTCGCGGTGTTCCTCCACCTCGCCGGCACGGATTTTCGGCAGTGGCGTACCGAAAATCTGGACGAACTGGGAGAGTGTGTCCGGGTCTTCCAAGACGGTGTTTTCCCAGGCCCATTGGGCGGCGACCCCTTTGAGGGTGGAGCCGGGAAGTATCGGCCAGCCGTATGTGCCGTGCAGGTGGATGCCGATTTCGTGGGCGTTGGCGCGTTCCCCTAGGCCAGACACGAGTCGCCACTCGGGTTCCAGCGTGACACGGCGGACGAACAGCCCTTGCCGTCGCAGCTGTTCCAAGGCTCGGTTACGACGGGCTGTCACCCGAGCGACAGCCTCGCGGTTTTGGCCGAGATTGTGCTTTTCTGCCCATGCCAGGAGCGCTTGTTCGGCCTCCACTGGCAGGGTCACTTCCTTTTCCGTGATCTTTGGGAACGCGGTCCGGTGCAGGAGGAGCAACGCATTGGAGTCCTTCCTAGCACCGTGCAGCACAGCGTCAGAGTCGGGGTCTTGAGCCCGCCAGCGCACTTGGAGCAGCCGTCCGAGGGGGCCGGCCGCGGGGAGTTCACCCTTCTTAGAGGAGAACTGCCCCGAGGAGTCGTCAGAAGGCAGTGACGTCGCGGGAGATTTTCGCCTACCTCCACCAGGTTGGCCGAGGATGGAGGAAGGCGAATGCCTCCTTTTCGGCATCATGCGGGGGTCAGGACGGTGCGGTTGGCCGGTCACTGCTCCTCCTCGACGTATACGGCTTCAGCGAGGCGACGCAGCCAGCTGAACAGCAGTGACACTTCAGCGGTAGCCCGTGCATACCGGGTGGTATCCATCTCCCCCAAGGCCTGCAGGACAATGCCGTGCACGGCAGGTTCGGAGGCCGTTTTCACCTTCTCGGGGAGCAGGCCGATATCAGCAAGGCGGGCGCGCACTTGCTGGGCCACCCTGGCGTAGGACTTGCGGAGCGGATCGGATCCGGACGTGTTGGAGCGGGCGACGAGGAACGCGTAGGTGGCGGCCAGCCCAGAGTTGTGGAGTTGCACCGGCAGCTGGCGGAACCGGGTGCGCAGTTCTTTAGACGGGGCTTCTTCCTCGAGGAACTGTGCGGCAACACAGGCCATGTCCTGGTCGATGCGGCGCATCAGCATCCCTCCTTTCCAGAGGTCTGCTGTTCGATGAGCCGGCACCAAACCAGGCCTTTGCCGATGGTTTCGTCACCGCCCACCTGTAGCAGGGTCGCGTCGTCCCCGTGCAGTAGCCCTCGCACCAGGGTGAGGAGCCGGTGGGTTTCTTCTTCATCAACCTTGTCCGGCTTGTCCTTGGCATGGACGGGACGCAGGGTGAGGGAAGCAGCAAGCACGGTCTCCGTGGGCAGGTATTCGCTATAGAACAGCGCGCCCTCCACGACGGTTTTGTTACTGTCGAGTTGCACGCGGGCTGTGGCCTCGGTTCCTTCTCGCACGAGGATGCTCATCACATCGCTGTTGACGAGCAGCAGGTCCCGGGAGAATTTGTCGCGAAACGGCTTGAACGTCTCATCCGTGCCGAACGCGTCAGCGCCCACTATTGCTGCCCACGTGCGTAGCTGTGCCACGTGTTCTTCTGGTTCGGAGATGACGCGGGCGACCACTGGTCCCAACGCCTGTTTCCCTGCCCACTCACGGTCGAGCGTGACCGCATCAGCGGAAACATCGGGAACGGTGGGCACGGGTGTACGGCCGAGGGCATGGTATTTGCGGGCGAGACGGCCCAGCGCAATCGTGGAGGTCACCCAGGCGAACGTGCGGTTCAGGGTAGGAACAGGAAGTGCCACAAGCTGGGCGTCCCCGACGGACATCAGGCCCGGGGTGAGGTCTTGGCCTGGGGACACTTCCGACCCGAATACCGCGGTCACGGCGGCGTCGTCCCAGTCGGGGTGGTGGCGGGCGGCTTGGCGGAGCGCTCCTTTGAGGCTCTGCCCCCACACCACCGGGTAGCCGGTATGTGCTTCCCGTTGGATGGGTAAGTCGATCACGCCGAGGCTGTCGGAGGCTCCGGCGTGCAATGGTGATTCTGTGTAGAAGAAGGCCAGCAGTTTGGTCATTACCACCTTCCGGTCAGGACCACGCCGCTTCCGGCCGTGGCTCGTCGTCGCCCAGCAGTGTCAAGCCGTTTGGCTCCTAGCGCCGTGCTGCGGATCGCGTACGCCCACTGCCGGGCCGCGCTTGCGGAGTCGTCTCCGCTGAGCTGGATAAGCTGCGGGGTATTGCCCAGCGGCCGTACTCCGGCTACTCCGCCTGCATCGTCGGGGAGGCAGAGGCAACCGCTTTGGTCGGTGATCATGGGCGGATCACGGCCTGCTCGGGGAGTGGCGGAGGCCCAGCACTTGCCTGTCGGTGAGACGCCCTTCCTGGCCAGGTGACCGGCCCTTTGGGGGAGTAGGCGCGCCGTTCTTTCCGTGCCGTGAGATGCCCCCACAGGTCCGCGCCCCGCGTCAGCCATTCGGTAAGCGTGCGAGCGGGGTACCAGCGCAGGGACGGGACCGAGGACTCCACGGCACGAAGCCATGTGTCTCCCACCATCGCCGTTACCGCTACCCGCCGTTGTTTCGGGATAGAGCAGGACTCTGGTTCGTTGATCCGGTCGAGGACCGCGGCCTGGTGGAGGTCGGAGGCAATGGACGGCGTGGTGGGAAAAGCTGAGGAACGAACTGGGGGAAGTCCAGGGGTGTCACGCCAGCACGGCTTCACCCATCCGGCCGTGGAAAGCCCCGTACTGCGTTCGTATAGGGAAGTCCTGGCAAGAGGATGCGGTTCGGCAGCCCAGCGAGAGAAAGCACGCAGGGACGCCGTCGTGTGTCGTCGCCGGCATCGAGTTGGGGCACACTCCAGGATCCTTCGAGGTAACCGGGTACTTCGCTGGGATAGCCGATTAGGCGCGGCACCCAGCTTTTCCATCTTTCGTGTACTGCCTGCGCCGGGGCACGGGTTCGCTCCTGTCCGGTTCCTGCTGACAGCGGTGCCACGATCCGGTTGGGCATACCCTCTGGTTTTCCCTACTGAGCTGGACAGCACCCGGCCACCTGGGGCTAATTGGCCTGCCGTTACGGCAGCCAATTGCGCCATGATGGCGCTGGAGTTAGCCAAACCAGCGGTGTTTTGCGCCCCGGTAATGAACCGTGGCACCTCGGCCAGGCCAACGACGGCAAGATCGTCTCTTCGATTCATCCATCCGTACCCCTCCACCGGACACTATCTTTCCCGAGTTTGCACCGATTGTGCATCGGTTTCCTCGGCAACAGCCAGAAATACCATTAATTGATGATGTAGTCAACCAAACCGAGAAACTGGTATCAGAATTTCTCACTTCTTTTCAAAAGTGGCTGTCTGCGGGATGCTCCCTGCCGGTGCCCACTCCTACGCGCAGGCCTGTGATCTGTGCTGGATCAAAGGGCCTAAACCGTGCCGCGCGAATCAAGAGGGAGGGTGGGATGCGTGCCTTGCCGGAGCCCGCTCCTAGGCAGCACCTGTCACTTAAAGCACATTCCTCCCGACTCTCCGTAAAATCTGCGGTACACTGGGCGACCTTTTCGAAGCCAGCGGGACGGGACGCCACCTGGGAATACCCCCAAAGATGCAGTTAGCGCCGATTCGTATAGCGAAGATCAGCAAAAGGACGTCGTCCTACCGCATCGAGAAACGCAACCCGCACTTTCTTCATGCATCCGCCTCACCTGCAGGGAACACAGCAAATATTCCCATTTTCGGTCACCGTTGAGAAAAAATACGGATATCCGATATCAGTGTGGTTTGAGGAATGGTCTCAACACCGGGAGGTAGCGGATGTCAGGAGGACCTGCCACGACGTCCCGGCTTCCTCAAAAGACGGCAGGTAGCTTCGGCGGACAGGCGCAAGGACGGTAGCGCGTCTCACCCCGGCAGCACACCCTGTACACGCAAGCACAGGCGCGGTCCCTGGAAGTACTCAGCGCGCAGAAACCCCACTCGGCAGGCTCTCCCACCCGCATAGCCGCTGTCCATCTGTGCCGGGCGACTCACGGACAGCGCATCCGGTGCAGGAAGCCCAAAGCACCGCTTCACCGGGAGCGGTCCTCGACCGTGTAGCCGACACCCCACGTTGAAACGGTCAAACCTCGCGCGAGCACGGTTAGACCATGTGCCAACTAAGCAGAAAAGCCCTGGGCCGTACCGACGATCCAGGGCTTGTGTGGCGGAGGATAAGGGATTCGAACCCTTGAGGGGTTGCCCCCAACACGCTTTCCAAGCGTGCGCCCTAGGCCACTAGGCGAATCCTCCGCGGACCACTCTA
>SMEK01000622.1_pt1 | contig 12328 bp, 12 predicted proteins | sample 2456371 | NCBI WGS metagenome assembly SMEK01 (sample SAMN10132590, study PRJNA489261) | soil metagenome | isolation source: day1 antibiotic-loamy sand soil ammended with composted manure from dairy... | place: USA | collected 2015-04-01
GGCGGCAAGGGTCTGGTCTGGGTCGAGCCCGAATTGGTGGCAGAGGTGGAATTCCGCGCCTGGACGGCAGACCGCATCATACGCCATGCCTCCTTCCAGGGATTGCGCGAGGACAAACCGGCAGAAGAGGTCGTGGAGGAAAGGCCCGGCGCGATTAAGGACCGTAAGGAAACGGGCAAAGCGTCGGCGGCAAGGGAAGATCGAAAAGGGAAGGGGACCTCTGCCGTGAAGACCTCGATCAAACTCACCAATCCCGACAAGTTGCTATGGCCGCGGGAGAAGGTGTCCAAGCAGGCCCTGCTCGAACATTACGAACGGGTCTGGCCGCGCATGGAGCAGTTCATCGTCAACCGGCCGCTGGCTCTGGTGCGCGCGCCTGACGGTATCGAGCAGCAGCGCTTTTTCCAGAAGCACGCTTCGGCAGGCATGAGCGACAAGATCCTGAAATCGAAAGATCCGGAGGACGATGAGGAAATCCTCTATGTGCAGGACTTCGACGGCGTTGCATCGCTCGTGCAGATGGGAGTGGTGGAAATTCACATATGGGGATGCACAGTCGAGGGGATCGATACACCCGACCAGATCGTCTTTGACCTCGATCCCGATGAGGGCGTCTCGGTCGACGCCGTGCGGCAGGCGGCCATCGACATCCGCGACAGGTTGGAGGAGCTATCCCTGCCGGTCTTCGTCAAGACCTCGGGCGGCAAGGGCTACCACGTCATGGTTCCGCTCAAGCCGCAGGCGAAATGGGACGCCGTCAAGGGCTTCGCGCAGGATTTTGCCCGCGCCATGGAACAGGCTGAGCCGGACCGTTTCACGGCAACCTTGTCGAAGAAGGCGCGCAAGGGAAAGATCTTCATCGACTATCTTCGCAATGGCCGAGGCTCGACCACGGTTGCGCCCTATTCGTCGCGCGCCAAGAAGGGCGCCACCGTATCCATGCCCGTTACCTGGAAGGAGATCGAGGATGGCCTGCCTCCCGATGCCTTTCCGATCGATGACAAGGTGACCCTGAAGCGCCTTGCGGCGGCCGATCCTTGGGAGGACTTTTTCGGCAAGGCAAAGGCCCTCAAGCTGGGCTAGGCCTTCCGGAAGTTTTTCAGGCGCTGCCGATCAGGACGCCGGCAGCGAATACCAGCGCTCCGCCCAGCACCACCTGGAAAGTAGCGCGCCAGAACGGCGTTTCCATGTAGCGGTTCTGTATGAAAGCGATCGCCCATAGCTCGACGAAGACGACAGCGATGGCGATTGCCGTGGCTGTCCAGAAATGGGGGATCAGGTAGGGCAGGGCGTGCCCGAGTCCACCCAGCGTCGTCATCAGCCCAACGGTGATGCCGCGCTTCGCCGGCGAGCCACGACCTGAAAGCTTGCCGTCATCCGACGCCACTTCGGTGAAGCCCATCGAGATGCCCGCACCGATGGAAGCGGCAAGCCCGACCAGCAAGGTCTGCCAGCTGTCATGGGTGGCGAATGCCGCAGCGAAGATCGGTGCAAGGGTCGAAACCGAGCCATCCATGAGGCCTGCTAGCCCTGGCTGCACGTAGGTCAGGATGAATTGCCGCCGCTCCGCCGAGATTTCCTCCTTTCGCACATCCTCCGGCGTGTGCTGGAGTCCCAGGCGGTGCGCCAGTGATTCATGGCTTCTTTCGGCCTCAGCAAGCTGATTGAGCAATTGCCGGGTGGCGGCGTCGCTCGTGCGTTTGGCTGCAGCGACGTAGAAGTTGTAGGCTTGCCGCTCCATCTCCTCGGCCTGGGCTCTGACCTTTTCTATGCCCAGCGGGCGCACGAGCCAATCGGGCTTGCGCTGGTAGTAACCCCTGACGTGCTCACGCCGGATGAGGGGTATGCGTTCGCCGAAACGGCTGCGATGAAGGTCGATCAGCGCGTCGCGATGCCTGTCCTCCTCTTCGGCCATTTCCTCAAAGATCCTGGCCGACTGGGGGAACCCCTCCCTCAGCCCGTCCGCATAGGCGCGGTAGATGCGGCCGTCGTCCTCCTCCGAAGATATGGCCAGCGCGAGCATTTCCTGCTCCGACAGTGAGTCGAACGGCCGCCTGCCAAAGCCAAAGACTCGAGAGAGCATGACTTTCTCCCAGTTTAGAATAATTCTAAATTAAGGTGACGGCACCACAGGGTCAATCGCCGTTCTGTCAGTTCAATTTTTTTGAATTCAGATCGGCCCCGCCGTTCTTTTTGTCGGTGAACATTCACCTATATGCGGGCTCCCATTGGAAAAGGTGTCACGATGACCGTTACCGAACATTTTGACCATTTCGACCCGAAGCCTGCCCTGGCTCTCATCGCTTCCATCGAGTCGGACCTGCAGCGCCTGAAGAGCTTGGTTGAACAACGCATCGAACAGTTCGACCCCGCCAATCCGCGTAACAAGACTTCAGATGGCAAGCTGACTGGCGAAGGCGTGGAGAGCTGCTTCCGCCTGTTCGATGAGGGCAAGTCCCGCTACTCGGTGGCGCGGCAGCTCAAGATCTCCTTTGCCGCTGCCAACCACCGCTTCAACCAGTGGCGAAAGGCCGGTGGTGCAAAGCGTCAGAAAACCCTGCTGGGGTAAGCTGCCCGCGCTTATACCTATCATCACATCTTTTCATTGGCGCTTTCACATGGGTTGCGCGAAGTTGGGTCAACCTTGCGCCATTGGAATAGTGCTGCCATGACTGCCTCGCTTCCCGGCATCGCCGAAGTCCGTCGAGCTTCGGAGCGCCTTGCCGGCCACATCAATGAGACGCCTCTACTGGAATCTCCGGTGCTCAACGAGCGCTTCGGCGGGCGGGTTTTCTTCAAGGCTGAAACCCTGCAGCGCACCGGGTCGTTCAAGTTCCGCGGCGCCTACAACAAGATTGCCTCTCTTTCGGACGAGGAAAGGCAGCGAGGGGTCGTCGCCTTCTCGTCGGGCAATCATGCCCAGGGCGTTGCCGCCTCCGCGGCACTGTTCGGCATTCGGGCCGTCATCGCCATGCCGACGGATGCGCCGGAAGCAAAGGTCGGCAATGTGCGGCGAATGGGAGCCGAAGTAATTCCCTTCGATCGCTTTGGGGACGACCGCATGGCGGTTGTTCAACCGTGGCTGGAGCGGGGCATGGTGCTGGTACCGCCCTATGACGACCCGGCGATTATTGCGGGGCAGGGGACCATAGGGCTCGAACTCCTGAGGCAGGCCGGATCGCTGGGCGTAAAGCTCGATACCGTCGTCGTTCCCTGCGGCGGCGGCGGACTCACCAGCGGCATCTCCATTGCCATCAAGGACGCCTTGCCCGAAGCAGAGTTCTGGGGGGCTGAGCCGGAGCATTTCGATGATACGCGCAGGTCGCTGAGCGCCGGTTGCCCCGTCGCCAACGAACCGGGTCACAATTCCATCTGTGACGCGCTGCTCACTCCGCAGCCGGGCGAGATCACCTTCGCGATCAACCGTCGCAACATGACCGGCGCCGTGGCTGTTTCAGAGAGCCAGGTGGCCGCCGCCATGCGCGATGCCATGAGTTTCCTCAAGTTGGTGGTTGAGCCTGGCGGAGCCGTCGGGCTTGCCGCGCTCGCCTCCGGCGAAATCCGAACTGAGGGGAAATGCGTCGCGGTAGTGCTGTCCGGCGGAAATGTGGACGTGGAAGCTTACGCGCGGCTCATAGCAGCTTAGCTGCAATCCGCCGCGGAAATGATGTCCTGCCGCTTAACGGCAGGACCATTGCGCGCTTGGGAGGCGTGCTCTTATTCGATGATATCGATGACCTCGCGTGTCTGCGGATCGACCACATAGGTGCGACCGCTGATGACCGTATACTGATAGGGCACGTCCGGTGCTTCGATCGTGTGCAATTCAACCGTGTCCGGGATCGGCGTGCCGATGTTGAGTTCGACACCGGGAAGATCGATCGAGGCAAGCGGCTTCTTCTGGACATACTCGCGAATGACGGTCCGCTGTTCCGGCTGAATGATCACGGTTTCGGCCGCAGCAACGCTGACGCCGGCCAAAAGCAGCAGGGCAGCGGCAGCGCCGGATATATGGGTTTTCATGAAGACCTCCTGTTGCAGTTCCAACGGGTTTGAACTTTTCAGGGCCGTCCAATGCGGCCTGCAAAGCAACCCGCTGCAGGTACAGGAGTTCCCTCACATAATATTACGGCACGACGCTTGTGGGTTGCTGGCTCAGTCCAGCGTGCGCCGGAACCGCATCAGCGCGAAACCGGAAAACAGGATCACGAAACCGACAAGCCAGACGATTTCCGTCGCCACGGCCGGAAGTTCCGCACCCTTCAACATGACCGCCCGCACGATGCGCAGGAAATGCGTGAGCGGAAAGACTTCGCCCAGCGTTTGCGCCCAGCCGGGCATGCCGCGATAGGGAAACATGAACCCGGACAGCAGGATGGAGGGCAGGAAAAAGAAGAAGGTCAGCTGCATCGCCTGCATCTGCGTACGCGATACGGTCGAGATCGTGTAGCCGAGCAGGACAAGGCCGAGCACGAAGATCAGTATGCTGGAAAGCAGGAGCGGCAGGCCGCCCACAAAGGGAACGAAGAACAGCAGCTTGGCCGTGACCAGGACCACCACCACCTGGACGGCGCCCACCACGGCATAGGGCAGCACTTTGCCCAGCATGATTTCCAGTGGGCTTGCCGGCATGGCGAGCAGGTTCTCCATCGTGCCGCGCTCGGTTTCGCGCGTCAACGCCATCGCCGTCATCATCACCATGGTCATCTGCAGTATGACGCCGAGCAACCCGGGAACGATGTTGTATTGCGAAATGCCTTCCGGGTTGTAGAGGCGATGGATCACTACATCGAGTTGGCTGCGGGCCTGTTCCGCAGCAGCCGCCTGCTTGCCCTGGGCCCGCAGAAGCGCCTGGTCGGCTATGGTGCCAAGGGTGGAGATGGCGCCGCTCGCGACCGACGGATCGGTGGCATCGGCTTCTATCAGGAGACGGGGACTGTCACCCCGCTCGACCCGTGTGCCGAAATCGGCGGGAATGGTGACGACGAAGGACACGTCACCCCGGGCCAGCAGAAGATCCGCCTCCGCTTCAGTCCGCGCGACATGGTCGAAGCGATAGTAGTTGGTATTCTCCAGCGCCGTCACGATGGCGCGCGTATAAGGATCATTGCTCATGGCCAGGAGCGCCGCTGGCAGGCCCTTGGGATCATTGTTGATGGCGAAGCCGAACAGAACCAGGAGCATCAGCGGCACGCCAAGCATCATGGCGAAGGTGACGCGGTCCCGCCGCATCTGGATGAATTCCTTCGTCAGCAGGGCGCCGAACCGCGCCAGGGAAAAGACGGTGCTCACGCCATGTTGTCCTTCGAGCCGGCCATGAACTGGATGAAGACGTCCTCAAGGCTGGTTTCGCCGGGTTCAACCGTCACGCCCTTGTGGCTCGCCTCTATGTCCGCCAGCGCGGCCTGCAGCGCCTTTTCGTCGGAGCCTACGACATGCAGCGTCGCGCCAAAGGGTGCTACCTGCTCGACACCTGGTCTCGCGCGCAGCTTTTCCGCCAGAGCGTCGAGGCGAGGGCCCTGCACGATATAGGTTGTCAGGCCCGCATTCCTGACCACTTCGTCCACGGTGCCGCTGGCCAGCATCCTGCCGTAGGAGATGTAGCTGATGCGATGGCAGCGCTCGGCCTCGTCCATGTAATGGGTAGAGACCAGCACGGTCAGCCCGCCATGGGCCAGCCGATGGATCTCGTCCCAGAATTCGCGGCGCGCCTTGGGGTCCACGCCGGCCGTCGGCTCGTCGAGCAGAAGCAGTTTCGGCTTGTGCATGATGCAGGCCGCCAGCGCCAGCCGCTGCTTCCAGCCACCCGACAACGTGCCGGCAAGCTGGTTTTTCCGGGAGGTCAGCCCGAGATCCTCGAGCGTCTCCGCCACATGCCGGTCCACAGGCTTCAATTGATAAAGCCGCGCCACGAACTGCAGGTTCTCCTCGATTGTCAGATCCTCGTAAAAGGAGAAGCGCTGAGTCATGTAGCCCACCTCGCGCTTGATCTTTCGGCTTTCGCTGCGGATGTCGAAGCCGAGCACCGTGCCTTCGCCTTCGTCCGGCGTGAGCAGCCCGCACATGATGCGGATGGTCGTGGTCTTGCCCGATCCGTTAGGCCCGAGGAAGCCAACGATCTCGCCTTCGGAAACCTTCATCGTGACCTTGTCCACGACCGTCCTGCTACCGAACCGCTTTGTCAGGTTGCGAACGTCGATGGCAACCGCGCCGGTTGGCTTCCAGGTCGCGGGCGAAGGGGGAGCGGGCGAGAACGGTTTGCCGCCTTCTTGCCCCTGCGACGGTTTTGGTCCTTGCACCATGCGCTATTCACCATCCGCCAAACGGACGTCCACGATCTGCCCTGGCTGCAACGGGCCCGTGTCGCCTTCCGGTCTGGCTTCGACCAGGTAGACCAGCTTCTGGCGGTTCTCGAGCGAGTAGATTACCGGCGGCGTGAATTCCGGATCGGGCGAGACGTAGCTGACACGCGCCCTGAGCCCGTCGTCACAGCCATCGCAGCTCACGGCAAGCAGGCTGCCGACCTGGACTGTCGAGAAGGCGCTTTCGGGGATGTAGAGTGTCAGCTTCAACGCGCCGTCCGGCAGGATCGAAAGCACCGGCGCGTTTGGGCCGGCCATGTCCCCTGGATTTCGGATGACATCCTGGACCCTGCCGGGAGAGGGGGCAGTAAGGGAGCGCCTGGAAAGCCGCCAGCGTGCCTGGTCGAGTGAGGCCTGCGCCTGCCTCACCTGGTTTTCCGCCGCCTTGATGGCTTCGGGCCGGGCAGGCAACCGGGCCACCGCAAGATTTGCCTCGCTTTGGCCGATTTCGGCCTGGGCCACCTCCAACGCCGTCTTTGCTTCGTCGAACTGCGCCTGGGTGGCGATTCCCCGCATGAACAGGTCCCTTGTACGGGCAAGCACTCGTTCTGCCTCGCCGGCCCTGGCTTTGGCGGAGCGCACGGCCGCTTCGAGGACGGCGATTTCCTCGGGCCGCTTGCCCACCTGCAGGTCGGCCAGTTGTGCTTGCGCCTGGCCCAGCGCGGCTTCGGCCTGGGTGACCGCGATCACGGCATCGTCGTGTTCAACTGTCGCCAGTGTCGCGTGGGGTTCGACACGGTCGCCGCGCCGCACCGCCACCGTCTCGACCTTCGCCACTTCAATGGGTGCCAGCAGCACATAGTCGCCCTCGACATAGCCCACGGCAAGCGGCGCTGCAGGTGCGCAGGCGGAAAACAGATAGGCCGCGAGCGGCACGGAACAGAAAATGCTCATGGTTCCTTCCTTCCGCGTCGTGCCACAACGATTGCCTTGAGATTTTCGCTCGCAACATCAAGCACCTTGGCGGCTTCGTCATTGCCGATGGTTTCCCAGCCCATGCGGCGAATGACTACCTCCCGGCCGATCCGGAAATAGAGAACCTGACCGATCAGGGTGAAGACGGTGAGCCTGGTGCGCTCGGAGTCGGCAGATTCGCCCGTGACCTGTTCCCAGATCCGGCAGATGCGTTCATGCGTCGGCGCAAACACGCGCCTGTAGATGCTGTCGAGCGCGGCTGTCGGGTTCGCCATTTCCCGCAGCATGAACTGGACGACTTCTTCGGCTTCGGGGCTCGCAACCATAAAGGCGACCAGGCGCTCAAGCGCTTTCAGCAGTTGCTCCTCCGCGACCTCGGGGGTAGGCGACCCGGCCTCCGGAATCGGCGTAGCGTCCATCGCCTGATCGGCCAGCGCCTGCATCATGTCGCAGATATGGTCGGCCACGGCAGCGCGCAGGCCTTCCTTGCCACCGAAGTGATAGGCGATCGATCCGATATTGGCGCCCGCCGCGGCGGCGATCTGGCGCGTCGAGGTTCCTTCGAACCCCTGGGTTCCGAACAGCCTCAGTGCCGCGCGTACCAGGGCGGTTCTTGTCATGTCGGCGGCAGAGTTCTTGGCCGGGGGTACGTCGGACGAACTGATCATGGATATGATTTAATCAATCGAATGATTAAAGTCAATATATGATTGGAAAATGCGACCGGCTGAATTTGGGCCCGAGGATGCGCAGCCTGGCCGCCGTAGCGTTTGGCCCGGGCCGGGGCGGTTGATTTGCACCCGGCGTCACGCTTTAGTCCGTCCATGGCAAAGGAAATGGAGCGCAGATTTCTGGTGCGAAGCGACGACTGGCTGGAAACCGTGCAGTCGCGCTCCTTCATAGTCCAGTTCTACCTCGCCGTCTCTTCGGAGCGCTCCGTTCGGCTGCGCATCAGTGATGATCGGGAGGCCCGGCTGACGCTAAAGTTCGGCGCCGATACTGCCATGCGCGACGAATTCGAGTATTCCGTTCCGCTGAAAGATGCGCGTGAGATGATGCCCTTCGCCATTGGCGCCGTCATTCGCAAGACGCGCCATCTCGTGGGACATCAGGGTCACCTCTACGAGATCGACGTGTTCGACGAACCCTTCAAGGGCTTGATTATTGCGGAACTGGAGACGCAGGACCGGGTTCCGGCCGAGAAGCTGCCCGCATGGGTGGGGCGGGAGATCACGGGCGAGTTTCGCTACTCCAACGCTTCCCTGGCCTTGAACGGCATTCCGGAACCAAATTCATGAAGCGCTGTCAAAATGGTGTCACACGGCGAGCCGCCGTGGGAGTTTGGGCATGAGCGCACCCGCCGACACATTGCTGGATCGTCTCGGGCGCTGGCTGGCGCGACGCCTGCAGGACGAATCTTCCGGTTATGAACCCTATACGCCGTCCGATCCCGCGACGCTGCGGCGGGTGCTGCAGCCGGGAGACATATTGCTGGTGGAAGGCAACCAGAAGATCTCGGCCGCCATAAAATATCTGACCCAATCCACATGGTCTCACGCGGCGCTCTATGTCGGGGATGCATTGCCGGAGCCGGAAGACGGATCCGAACGGCCGCGCCTGATTGAGGTGACGTTGGGCCAGGGATGCGTGGCGGTGCCGCTGTCGCGCTACCGCACCTACAACACCCGCATCTGCCGCGCGAGCGGCCTGACGCCCGAAGACCGCAATGCGGTTGTGTCGTTCATGGTCAGCAAGATCGGCCTCAGATATGACCTGAAGAACATTTTCGACCTGCTGCGCTATTTCCTGCCCACGCCACCCGTACCGGTGCGCTGGCGCCGCCGGATGATTGCCTTCGGCTCCGGGGACCCTACCCGGGCCATCTGCTCAACGCTGATCGCACAGGCCTACGAGCAGATTCGCTATCCGATCCTGCCCGAGATCACCTTGGCGCCGGGCAGGGCCTCGGCTCAGTCGAGCTACTCGCGCCAGGAAATCATGCACATACGCCACCATTCGCTCTTCACTCCGCGCGACTTCGACCTCTCGCCCTATTTCCGCATCGTGAAGCCGACGCTGGAGTACGGATTCGACTACAGGAAATTGCGCTGGCTTGAGAAATCCTCGCCAGCCGTGGAGGAAGTGCGCGAAACGCCAGATCCGGCCGTGCCGGAGCACCGAGCCGGTATCTGAGCGGCCGTCAGGCCTGTTCGGCACGTGCGGCGCGGCGGCGGCGCTCGCCCTTGCCCGTTGCGACAATCCGCACCCGCTTGACACGGCGCGGATCGGCATCGAGCACGTGGAACTCAAAGCCGGGGATTGCCGGCACCACTTCGCCGCGCGCCGGCACCCGGCCCAGCGTGTTGAAGATCATCCCGCCGATCGTGTCGACGGATTCCCCGTGCTCCCCGGCGGCGAAGCCATTGCCGATCATCTTCGCCACTTCATCAATTTCAGCACGACCATCGACGACATAGATGCCGTCCCCGGCCATCGTGATCATTGGCTCGTCGTCGTCGTGCTCGTCCTCGATGTCGCCGACGACCATCTCGACGATGTCCTCCAGCGAAGCGAGGCCGTCTGTGCCGCCATACTCGTCGATGACAAGCGCCATCTGCGTGCGGGCGGCCTGCATGCGGCCCATCAGGTCGGATGCCAGCATCGAGGGCGGAACGAACAGCACCGGGCGGATCAGGTTCAGTTCACCGATGCTGCGGTTGAGATCGACCTGCGCGAGGTCCAGCGCCGCCCCCGCCGGGGCTTTGCGCCCCCTGCCTTTCTTGGCCCGGGCCGAGCGGGTGATATGCGCCAGCACGTCCCGTATGTGGATCATGCCGCGCGGATCATCCAACGTGTCGGCATAAACGGGCATGCGGGAATGGCCAGACTTCTCGAACAGGCCCATCAGTTCCCCGAGCGTCGTGCCGATTTCCACGGCCTCAATGTCGACGCGCGGCACCATCACGTCTTCCACGCGCACTTCACGCAGTCGCAGGATATTGTTGAGCATTGCCCGCTCGCCGGGCGAGAAGGATTCGCCGCCCATTGCCGGTTCGGCCAGCGCGTCGGCAATCTCCTCGCGCAACGAAGTACCGTTACGGTGTCGGAAAAGGCCGAGAATGCGCTCCATCAGGGACGGCCCGGCCGGCACGCCTGCGATCGTACTCGGACTGGATGGGTCTTCCGGCTTTTCGGAAGTTTTTGATGTACTGCCGGTTTCGCTATGAGCGGCAGTCTCGGGTTGTGCGTTCATCGTCGTTTGGCTGTATGGTCCCCATTAGTTACGCATAGGGGTCGGGAATGGCAAGCCTCGCCAGAATTCGGCGCTCGGCGGCCTCCATCTCCTCTGCCTCTGCGTCTGTCTCGTGATCATGCCCGAGGAGATGCAGCAGGCCGTGCACGATCAGGTGACTGATATGGTTATCCAGAGGCTTGCCTTCCAGAGCAGCCTCGGCCGCGACCGTCTCAGCCGCAAGCACGATGTCGCCGAGAAGGGGCGGCAAGGGCCCCGTCCTGCTCTCCGGAAAAGCGGGGAATGACAACACGTTGGTGGGTTTATCCTTGCCTCTCCATGCCGCGTTCAGCTCTCGGACGCGGGCGTCGTCGGTGAAGATCACGCCAAGTTCAGACCGGCCCGGCCGCATCGCGGCAGGCTCGGTGAATGTGGCGGCAATTGCCTTGCGGACCAGGTCCGAAAGGTGGGCTTCGGCCGGCCAGTCGCCCGCTTCAACAGTAAGGTCGAAATCCGGGAGTGTCGCCACTTCCTCAGAGCCTGTCATTGACGGGACCTGTGAGAGTTGCCACGCAGGAGGGTTCGAAAGGCGATGCGACTTGCGAGCGGATCATGCGATCTTCGGCGATTGAAGCCGTTACTCCTCTGCGCCCAGGCCGCGCGCAACCTTGCCGTCCCGGTCGTAGGCCTTGACGATCTCGGCGACCAACGGGTGGCGCACGACGTCGCTGTCGTTGAAACGCACGGTCACTATACCCGGGACGCCGTCGAGTATGCGCAATGCCTCAACCAGGCCGGAGCGCGTGTTTGGTGGCAGGTCGATCTGGGTCGGATCGCCTGTGACGATCATGCGTGAGTTTTCGCCCAGCCGCGTGAGAAACATCTTCATCTGCACCGGCGTGGTGTTCTGCGCCTCGTCGAGGATAACCGCGGCGCGCGAGAGTGTCCTGCCGCGCATGAAGGCGAGTGGTGCAATCTCGATGACGCCTGCCGAAATGGCCCTCTCCACCTTGTCGCCGGGCATCATGTCGTAGAGCGCGTCGTAGAGCGGGCGCAGATAGGGATCGACCTTTTCCTTCATGTCGCCCGGCAGGAAGCCAAGGCGCTCGCCGGCCTCCACGGCCGGTCGTGAAAGGATGATGCGCTCCACCATGCCGCGCTCGAGCAACATGGCCGCATGGGCGACGGCAAGATATGTCTTGCCGGTGCCGGCCGGGCCGATGCCGAAGACGAGTTCCGACCGGTCCAGGGCGCGCATATAGGCATCCTGGTTGAGCGAGCGGGCATAGATCGTCTTCTTGCGCGTCGAGATCTGCGCGGCCGAAACCTTGCCCTTGCGTTCAAGCGTTGGCAGCGTGAGCTGGTCGTCCGCGGCAATTGCCATCCGGATTGCTCCGTCCACGTCGGACTGGCCGATGTCGGAGCCCTTCTGCAGAATGCCATAGAGGCTGTCGAGCGCGCGCCGCGCCTGCTCGGCAGCCGTGGACGACCCCTTTATGGTGAGCTGGTTCCCGCGCGAGCGTATGTCGACGCCAAGCTGCTGCTCGAGCCGGGCGAGATTCTCGTCGAACTGGCCATACAGGGCACTGGCAAGCCGGTTGTTGTCGAAGGTCAGAACGATGTGCGCCATGTCCGACGCGCCCGATGGTGCAAGAGGCGGCGCGTTCTTCAGTTCGGCAGGGCTCAAGCGTCTCTCCTGTCTGGCCTGCCCTCAGGCAGGCTCGGCATGCAGGCTGTTGAAGCCTGCTTCCGTGATTCGCACATTGATAATGTCACCGATTCCGCCGGCCTTTTCATCAACTATCACCGGCTGCAGCCA
>SMEK01001281.1_pt1 | contig 12328 bp, 13 predicted proteins | sample 2456371 | NCBI WGS metagenome assembly SMEK01 (sample SAMN10132590, study PRJNA489261) | soil metagenome | isolation source: day1 antibiotic-loamy sand soil ammended with composted manure from dairy... | place: USA | collected 2015-04-01
TGGAAGGGTAGAGCGTCAACAAAAAGTCATTGAAGCATTAAAAGACGAATTGTTAAAGCCGCAAAATGTTAAAAATTTACCAAAACTTATCGGTGCGGCACAAGGCTATATCATCACGGATATGTCTTCAGTAGAGGAACTAAAAACTGCTTTATCAATTGCAAAAGGTGGATCACCTTCCATCGAAAAGATGACAATTCCTGTAGAAGGGACATATCGATTTAACTCCTATCAACATGCAGGATCGGTCATTGAAATCGACTTGGAGGCCAATAAGAAAAAATTGCATGAATTTTTAAAAATAGGGGAGTAGAGAAGTTTTTTTCAGAAATTATTCATGATAAAATAATTTTGTCGAAATTTGATGAGGTGATTTTTTGGAAAAAGACAAAGAATTAGAGCAAGAAGTAAAACAAAATAAATATTCCATGTTTCAGACAACAAAATACATTCGATTTCTTGGAGGTAAAAATTTACTTTTCTCGCTAATCGTTCTTTTATTATTAGGCTGCGTAATTTTCGTTTTTAATAAAGTTTCGTTTATCTTTTATCCGATTCAAGTATTGTTTGAAGTAGTAATACTCCCAGGAGTTCTTGCTGTCATTTTATATTATTTATTTAGACCGTTATTGTATTTGTTGGAACGGTGGATCCCGAGAATTTGGTCAATTTTTTTAATATTCATTATTGCGATTAGCGCCATTACATTATTGGTATTACTTGTCTTTCCATTTTTGCGGGATCAATTTACGAATTTAGTACATGAGTTTCCTGTTTATTTCATGGCAGTTGTAGAAGGGACTGTTACGTTTTTAAATAATTCTGGTGTGAATGAACTATTCTCAAAATACAATATTGATTATGACCGAGTATTACTGGATGTAACGAACAATTTAATTACGACGGTAAGGGAAACTTTTGCGAATTTAGCAACTACTGTAGCGAGTGGCATCACAGGATTTGTTTCAACGGTAACGGGAATCGTTTTATCTTTAGTAACAGTACCGTTTATTTTATTCTATCTATTATATGAAGGAGAAAAATTCCCAAAATTCATTTTAAGTATTTTTCCTCCTCGCATGCGAAATGATGCATCCAAAGTGATGAAAGCAATGGATCATCAAATCAGTCATTACATACAAGGTCAAATTTTAGTTTCTTTCTGCATCGGCGTCATGATGACAATCGGATTTTTAATCATTGGGTTAGATTATGCGTTTTTACTTGGATTTTTAGCGATGATTACAAGTGTTGTGCCTTATTTAGGGCCAGCCATCGCCATCACACCTGCCATCATCATTGCAATCGTAAATTCACCATTGATGGTGTTGAAATTAATTATAGTATGGACGATAGTACAATTAATTGAAGGAAAGCTTATTACACCGAATATCATGGGTTCTTCATTAAAGATTCATCCAATTACGATTATTTTCGTATTATTAACAGCGGGTTCATTATTTGGTGTGGCTGGGGTCGTATTAGGAATTCCAGGATATGCCTTGCTGAAAGTGTTAGTGACATACATGTTCCAATTGTTTAAAAGGCGCTATAATCGATTTGAAGAAGATGAAACGAATAAATATCATGTAGAATAAATCGGCTATTTATTAGCCGGTTTTTTATTTTTTAGAAGAAATATCTTCGCATGACTAAAGTAATAAACGCTGCTCTAAATAAAGAAAAACTATCATTCAACTATTCAAGTGAATGATAGCTTATCAATTCGAATAATATTAAATTTTTAATTCGCGTAACCGTTCAATCGCTTCCTCTAATAATTCTTTTTCTTGAACGAGGGCAATGCGTACATATCCTTCTCCTTCAGATCCGAATGTAATTCCTGGGACCATGATTACTCCTGCTTGTTCTATAGTTTTAAATGCGAAAGACACACTATCAATGGAATAAGGATATTTCGCCCAAACAAACATCCCTCCGTTTGATGGGGCGTATTCCCAACCGATTTTTTCTAGCCCTTTTGTAATGACATGATGTCTTTCAGCAAATGTCTTACGTAAATGATCAGTGATAACTTCCGAATTGTCTAAAGCAAGTGCGGCAGTGGATTGAATCGGTTCAAAAATACCGTAATCTAAATTTGATTTCAATTGTTTCATAATATTTATCATTTCTCTATTGCCAACGATGTAAGCTACTCTGGCGCCAGCTAAGCTGAAACTTTTTGATAGAGAATTGATTTCTATTCCAACATCCTTTGCACCTGGAGCATTTAAGAAGCTGATTGGTCCCTCTCCAGTAAAGTAAAATTCTGAGTAGGCCGCATCATGTAGGACGATAATGTTATATTTTTTTGCAAATTCTACAACTTCCGTAAAATATTCGATAGTAGGCATTGCCGGAACAGGATTTCCTGGTAAATTCAAAATAAGCAATTTCGCTTGCTGGGCAATTTCTTCAGGAATCGCTGTTAATTCTGGAAGGAACCCTCTTTCTTTATTTAATGGTATGTAATAGGGGCGGGCACCTGCCAAATGAATGCCGGCAATATAAGCGACATAAGCAGGATTTGTCGTGAGAACGATATCGCCAGGCTCACAAAAGGCGATTGGTAAATGAACTAGTCCTTCTTGAGAACCCATTGTGAGTAAAACTTCTGACTCGGCATTAACATCTACTTTATTGACTCTCTTATAATAGCGTGCAACTGCCTCATTAAATTCCATTGTTCCTGTTAATGTGTACCCATAGGCAGCAGGATTTTTGCTTTTTTCCGCCATGTGATTGCGAAGCATTTCATGAGGTGGTAGATCTGGACTTCCAAGGCTCAAATCAATCATTTTCATTCCTTTTTCTTGATAAGCTCTTGCATGATCCTTTAATTGACCGAATATTGCTGGTTGGAATAATGACATCTTCTTAGAAGGTACAATATTCAATAGTAACACTCCTTAATTTTGACGAATTTGAATATAAAAAATATTTTAACATATTTTTCAATACTTTTAATCTTTCTTCAATACAGTAAAAATTAAGTTTTTTGATTTAATTAACAATTTTGTTTATGATACAAGAAAAATAGTAAAAGTTTTGGAGATGAAAATATGAGAGTGTATTCCCTAAGTGGTCCAAGTGGTTCTGGAAAAAGCACGAGCGCTTTACAGTTTGCCCATGATCATCGAATTGAAGCAATCATTGATGATGGATTATTAATTAAGAACGGTCAAAAAATTGCAGGTACTTCAGCAAAATTTGAAAAAAATACAATAAAAGCTATTCGAAGAGCGATATTTCAAGATGAATTACATAGAAAAGAAGTAATGGATGCAATAAAAAAACATCATATTCAATCGATTTTAATTATTGGAACGAGCGATAAAATGACAAAAAAAATTGCTGAACAATTGAACATTGGTCCAATTCAACAGTTTTATTATATTGATAACATACGCTCGAAAAATGAGATTAAATTAGCTCAATTTATTCGCTCGACTCAAGGTAAACATTTAATGCCCATTCCTTATCGTCAAGTGGAGCAAAATTTTTTTAAACGTTTTATTCAAAAAGGGTTTGATATTTTTTCAAAGAACCGAGTGAAATTAGGAGAAACGACGATTGTTCAACCTGATTTTCATCGTCAAACAATTGAAATATCACCGAATGTTTTTATTGATTTAATTCACTATGTTGTTTCGAATTATCCGGTTATCGCGAAAGTAGATTCTATACAATTCACAATGAAGAAATTGACGCCAAAAATTTATATATCCCTTCAGATTAAAGCACCAGTACATTACGATGTGGTCAATGCTATCGAAGAATTGCAAAAGCAGATTTCCATTGAATTTCAACGCCATTTTGAATTTGAACCAATGCAAATGCAAATTTTTATTAAAGGAATAATGTAAAGGACTGTCCAAAAACTACAATACTTTTTCGGACAGTCTTACTATTGCATTTTGTGTGAATTATATGAAAACATCTACTTGCAGTTATTGATTTTAGGCGAAAGGGAATTGATAGCCGTGATTTGGATTTACTAATGACTTTTCTGAAGCCTACAAAGCTTTAGTTTTTCCGTCTAAACTGAGGCATTCGTTTCTCAACGAAAGCACGAACTCCTTCAGGAAAATCCTCAGGATCGACAAAAGATGTAGTGCCTTGCCATAGGGCTGGAGTTGAGTTAACGCACTCTTTTACCGAATTTTTGACCGCCAGTAATGAAGCAGGGGACATGCTCGCCACTAGTTTTCCCAAACGAATAGAGAAACGAGTTAAATCTTTTTCAGGCACTAAGTAGTTTAACATACCGGCTCTATATGCTTCCTCTGCTTTAAATGTACGGCCAGTGAAAACAAAATCTTTTGTCGTTGCTGGGCCAACTAAATCAACGAGTCGTTTTGCAAACTTATTATTCAATGTAATGCCGAGCTTCCCAACTGGAATTCCCATGCGAGCTTTCTCAGAACCAATTCGTATATCACAAGCTAATGCAAGCTCAAGACCTGCTCCCATCGCTGGACCGTTAATGACACCAATTGTAGGAAGTGGTAAGTTTTCGATGGTGGAGATTGTATTTTCCATTCGAACAAAGGCCTCTTCAGCTTCTTCTAATGACATGCGATTGAATTCTTTTATATCTGAACCAGCAGTAAAATTCTCACCGGATCCTCGAAGAATTAATACTTTATTTTTTGGATTTTTTATAGATTGCGTAGCGATTTTTGCTAGTTGATCCCACATTTTTGCTGTCAAAGCGTTTTTTAATTGCGGTCGATGAATGGTGATAATGGCTAAACCAGCTGTTTCTTGATAGACAATTTTTGCTTCTTCTTCTTCGAGTCTCGTCGTACGAACTTGCATTCTCAATACCTCCTTTACATTAGTTTCATATTACTTGAATTAAGTAAATTATCCTACAGCTATTTCAATATTCACAATAAATTAAACAATTTTCAGAAATAATCGACAAATTTATTTAGTGAAGGGTAGGGAGGAGGAACAAAAAGAAATGAAACATTGTGATGACCATCTGCTCCAATCGCCGTAGTGATACTGCAAGCTCAATCGAGCACATATTTATATTAAATGTAGTGTTAGCCATTACAATGAATGTCTATTAATTAATATGGTTGAATATTTTTATTATAATGAAATACATAAAACATCAATAAAGGAGCATAATTATGTTGAAAAAAACAGTTTTTGAACAATTAAAACAAGCGATGAAAGAAAAAGATGTTGTGGCGAAAGGAGTTCTAACATTATTAAAATCTGCATTAGATCAAGCAGAAAAAGAAAAAGGCTCTGAACTTTCATTTGAAGAAGAAGTAGCGGTTATTAATCGTGAATTGAAACAGACTCAACAAGCGTTAGAGGGTGCAAAACAAGCGAGCCGTGAAGACTTAATTGAAAAAGAAAATCGTAAGCTGGAAATATTACAAAGCTTCTTACCAAAACAATTATCAGAAGAAGAAATTGTCAAAATTTTAGTGGACGCAGGTATTACAAAAGGAATGAATATGGGCGAGGCGATGAAAATTGCAAAACCGCTCCTTGCTGGCAAGGCTGATGGAGCAACAATCGCAAAAATGGTGAAAAGCCTCATATAAGGTTAACGAAGACTTGTTTAAATTTTTAGACAAGTCTTTCATTTTACCGTTGACAGAAAATTAAAACTGTACTATATTAGAATCAAAATAAAACAACTGTTATAGTACAATGTAAAAGGGGGATATGTATGACAATTTATCAAGAAGGCTATGAGTATTATGTTTCAAAATGTGAGCAGTTTGGTCTTGAACCAATCAATTTTACAAACTTTATCGAACATTTATCTCAAGAACAGTTAGACAGATTTAATGAGCATGCACGAATAATGAAAGAACAAGTTAAATAATCAGATAAAATCGCTAGATTATAGGAAAGAGGTTAATAATTTGGATATATTTAAAATTGAAGTCGATTAAAAGCCTCACTTGTTTTGTAACAACAAGTGAGGTATTTATTTGCAAAAAATTGCAGTATGTAAAAAAATAACACCATTTTCATTAAAAATGGCGTTCAATTAAAAAGATAATGAAGCTATTCATCCAATAAATCGAGTATACGATTGTATTCGGGAGCACCAATACAATCATAGTATTGGAAAAGTAAGTCGGAATTTACTTTGATTTTATCTTTATGATTTAAATACATTTGCTCTGTTAAAAAGCGAATAATTAATGGTACCGGTTTATCGTGATTGAATTGGTTCATATGTTTTTCAATGAATTCTTCCGATAAAACACACCTTAAATTGTTTCCTAAGCATTCAAAGTCTACGTATTCTATATGCTCATTTAAAAATTCATCCGTTAAATGTTTATTATATAAACATACGATTTTCCAATCAATTTTATCTTTATATCGATTTAACCAATGGGGCTCTAAAATCGCACTAATTAATGAAATTTGTTTTGCATTGTATTTGTTAAATTGTTCATCCATTTCTTCATTTGTTGGTTTTTTATAACCCATGTCATCATATAACTGGCAAGCGAGGGAAGGAATCCCTTTTACCATGTGTTCGCTGCCAGGCCATTTAAATGGACCGCGATCAAACTCAAAAAATTGGAAATCTATTTTTTCCTCTTCTTCCTCATATTCATCTTCATCTAATAAATGAATGGTTGCATATTCACTAAAATAAGTGTCATCTTCAATAAATTCATCAATTTCATCTGCAAAATGAGGATTGATTTCTTCTTTTTTACGTATTAATGGCAACATCTACTAAATCTAAATGATCGATTAAATATTTTTCAGTGATTTGATCACATGCATAACATACATAAGCAAAATCTACATATTTTAAATATGGCTCAAATTCCGTTGGATGCAACTTTATTAAACTATATCTCCAGTAACAATAATCCATTATAAATTTCTTTGATAAATGCGGATTGTCTCTTTGGATTTCTTCTGCACTTGTTTCATCAATAATAGGACCGTAATGAACAGGTATGGACGTGACATCAAAATCATCAGGTATGTTTAATTGTTCAAGGGTTTTTTTCGGATTAAATCGCTTTCGACGGCTTGGATGAGTTTTGATGGTATATGTCCCGATGGAACCTCTTTCGTCTAATAAAATATAAGATAATTCTTGTTTTTGATCTCTCGTTAACTTCGTATCTTTTGGAAATTTTACAGCAGCAAAATAAGTAATATCATCAAGATTGTAATAAAATTTATATTCTCCTTCACGAGTAAATTCAGACCGCGAATTATTTTTCTTCCAATATATTAACGCACCTAGAATGGGCGGATAATTTGAAAAATAGATGTTAGCAATAGAAAAAATATTATGAGATAAAGATTCATCATATACTGCTTTAATAAATTCGATTTTTTTAATTTTAAGCATGCTCGACCTCCATATTGTTATTATACCCTTTTAGGAATAATAACGTAGAATAAATTGTTTGAATAAATTGATGGAAAAAACAACAGTATTTCCATGTATATGTACTAATAGACTATCTTGTAAAGTTTATGAAAGTTATATCATAATCATGAATAATTTGCATTTAATTTTATTAATTTTAACAAATTCTTCATTTTCTTTGATTGAACATGAACAATAATTAAGTAAAAAATGATCATTTATAAAAAAAATCATCCACGAAAGTTTGGATGATTTTTTTTATTCAAAATAGAACTTCTATAAAAATGTTTTTTAATGGAACAGCAAATATGATTAGAAAAACCAGGTTGCTAGTTTTGTAACAGAATAATTTTCCTCGAAATTTGTAAGAGAGGCAATATAACTCAAGTGGGCAGATCAAAAAATAAAGGTAGAGGAAATTCATCCTAAATAATATTGATAGTCTTTTCATTGCTGAAGAAAATATTTTCGAGTTGGTAAAAGGGAAGTGGGGAAGGGGAAGGACTAGCACGTGAAAATGATATGGTTACTCCAATTAAATTTGAAGGATTATATAAAAATTTTAGATAATACAGGAAGTTAGTGATTGTCTAATTACTGTTATTTTGCCTGTTGTTATTATTTTTATTTAATAGGAATAGGCATTTGTAGAAGGAGATTTACGTTAGATGATTTTCTATAAAAATGTGAAATTTTTTCCTTCATTTCTAGTACATATGACTCAAATCAATTATTAAAACTTGCATTTATTATAGTAACTTCAAGAATGGAGGTGAATGAAGTGATGGAAAAACACTTTAACAATTTAGGATTAGAATTCGGTGACACTATTTTGGTAGGAGGCAATGGTTTTTCAAACCAACAAGGAATCTTCATTGCATTCCAAGATAATTTCTTAGTTTGGGTAACTTTCATTAGCGGAGCAACAAGATTATTAAGTACAGATACTACTAACTTAACAATTGCTAGAGCATAATCTAGTTAAAATATAAAGGGCGTCTCAATGCAATATGTAGGCGACCTCAATTTGTCGAGCGCTAGTTACACAGTTTCTGTAACTAGCGTATTTTGATTTGAACTATAGAGCGTCAAAAGCAGTGTATATGACATAAAAAAAGATGTTGTTGGGATTTATTTACAAGTACTCTATTTTAGTCTACCATTAAAATGGTATTATTCCATAGAAAAGGTGAGTTCATTGATATATGTGTTCGATTTAGATGGGACGATTGTGTTTAATGGGCAACCGATATCAAAAACAATTCTTCAATCGTTAAAAAAGTTGAGGGAAGAAGGGCATGAAATCATTTTTGCTTCAGCGCGCCCCATTCGTGATATGCTGCCTGTAATAGATAAAGAATTTCATGATCTGACAATGATAGGCGGAAATGGTTCATTAATATGGAAAGAGGGAAAAGTGATAAAAAGTCACACATTTCCAAAGAAGGTAGTGGAAGAATTAAAAGAACTGATTAATCTGTATCAAGCTACTTATTTGATTGATGGGGAATGGAATTATGCTTATACTGGACCGAAAACACACCCAATTTTTCATAATATTGATCCAGGAAAATTAGCAAAACAAGTAAATATAGATTCTCTTGATAAAATTGTAAAAGTATTATTATTAACAGCTAATGATATGGATAAATTATCTGAACAGGTCTTAAAACTTGAAGTTTTTGTACATAGACATCGCAATGAAGATGTAATAGATATTAGTCCAAAGGGGATTCATAAAGGAAGTGCTTTAAAGTCATTGGGAATTGAGGAAAATACATATATTGCATTCGGGAATGATGCAAATGATATATCGATGTTTGAACATGCATTCCATAACGTGATGATTGGTTCAAACGAACAACTAGCACCTTTTGCGAAGGAAAGTTTATCGATGCGCGGCGATGTTGAACAAGCAATCTCAGATAAAATCCTCTCATTATTATGATAACTGAACAATTGAAGTGCGTTTGAAAAGCAATTTTTAGTAGCCATTTGATGCTTATAAAGCAATAAATTTCGACCTGGAGAGAAATTTTAAAATCATATAATAAGTGGTTTGGCCTGACAAAAAGTTCGTCAGGCCATATTACTTTTATCAATAAACTCGTTTATTATATTCTTATAGAGGATGGTTCTAAAAAATCCTTTATTTATTGAAAACACTCGCTCCGAACGATTTATTAAAATCTAGTAAAAACACGTACAGCTATTATGGAGGGATAAAATGGGGAAAAGTACATTTGTCATTAAACAAAGAGCTTACTTAAAACTTTATATGCTTCATGCAGCAGAGAAGGGAAGACTTTATGGACTTCAAATATTAGAAGAATTACAAAATCATTTTAAAGATCTCGGTTATAAACCAACAAAATCTGAAATTTATAAGTCCTTGCATGAGTTGTTAAAAGAGGGCTATGTTGTTAGGGAGCCAATAACAAAAGAAGGAACAGAAATGCAGACGATTTATATTTATAGGCTGGGAGACAAAGAGAAGGTAAAAGCCTATAAAGATACGATTAAAGCTGATATCGACCGTTCAATTGCACTACTAAATAGGGCTCTAAAAGATAATTATTCCCAGAAGAGAGGTTAAATAGAAAAATCTGTATCTTACATTATGTATTATTTGATAACCCATCCTCTATTACTTATTTTAGTCCAAGCAAATCTCCGATGAATGAAATGTCTGATTTTAGAATTGTTTATGATATACGGAACAACCGTATATAATAGTGATTGCTGAAAAGAGCGAGAGCAACTTAAAACGAAATAAAATATGGAGATGGAGTATATTTTGCTGCCAATGGAACGATCAAACCCTCAGTAGCATTTCTCGAGATAATAAATTTTCTACTTATAATATATAGGTGTTCAAACATATCAATTTTAGTTTTGATAAGTAAAGATTGTTGTTGGGAAATCACTTATATTTACGGTTAATTGGACTAAAACATCAAAAGTTAATGAGGATGATTCATGTGTAAATCAATGAAGTGAACCGTAATTAAAAAATACTTGCAAAAATACATGAGGCAAGTCAATTTAGATAAAACTTTTATTAATGATTCTTCTTAAACTTTTGAAACCAACAAATTGATACTCAACCATTTATTGATTATTCAATGGGTGGGAAAGAATTCATATTTTATGGAATGAAAATAAACTAATTTTTTATTTCTGTTTTTAGTTTACATAATATATCTTATCGGAAGTTAAATCTCAAAATATAAGAATACTTGTAATAGTGAGACAGAATTGAAATAACTGTATTTATTTTACCGATTTATTAGTTTAAATTAATAAAAATTTAATAATATGAACTGTTAAATTAATAAAATGTTTCAGTTATACATAACTATTTATAGGATCATCATTATTTCACATATGTTGATCTTGTACTTTCCTATAATTGTTATTCCTTCAATAATTATTAACTTCTATTCACACCAATTTCTTCGGTCATTGTTCCTAACTTTTTTTCCCTTTTTTCTATTTTTTGTTTTTTTTCATTATCCTTCATTGTTATAATATCCCGAAAATATGTAAATTAATTGTCAAATAAATAGTTCTAACATACTGCATATTTCTTAACTTTTGAAAAAAATTTCTCTTTTAATCTTGTTTTTTACTAAAAAAAATTGGAATATTTATAGAAAAAAGTTGTTGCAATTTTTTGAACTGTTAAATAAAATTAAAATTGTAAAATTCTTAAAAAAGAATTTTGCGCACACAAAGCAGCAAAAAAAATCAAAAATAAGGGGGTATGTTTATGGCGAAAGATAGCGGAAAGCAAATTGATTACGAAAGAATCGCCAAAATGGAATCGTTCAGACAGTTATCTAGAAAGAAAAACTCATTTCTCTGGACGATGGCAGTAATTTTCTTTGTCTTATACATGCTTCTTCCAGTTTTAACATCGTACACAGAAATTTTGCATCAAAAAGCAATTGGAGAAATTACGTGGGTATGGTTCTATTCATTTGGTCTCTTTATAATGGTTTGGGGACTGGCACACTTCTATGTGGGAAGAGCGAACAAATTTGACAAAGAAGCAAGAGAAATTATTGATGAATACGAAAGAGGTGCTGGTCAATGAGTCTTACTTCTATAGTCATGTTCTTAGCTATTGTTGCTGTTACTTTGTATATTACTTATTGGGCTTCTAAAAGAACCAGCACTGCAAGTGAATTCTATACTGCTGGCGGCGGCCTTAAAGGTTGGCAAAACGGACTAGCTATCTCGGGGGATTATTTATCTGCTGCATCATTCTTAGGGATTGCAGGTTCCGTTGCTTTATATGGATATGATGGTTTCTACTTCTCCATCGGTTATTTAGTAGCTTATTTAGTAGTTTTATATATTGTGGCTGAACCTTTACGAAATCTTGGACGCTATACATTAGCAGATATGATTACTGCACGTTTTGATCAAAAGAAGGTTCGTGGTACTGCTGCAGTTAGTACAATTGTAATCGTTTTATTTTATATGATTGCTCAGTTAGTTGGGGCAGGTGCACTTATTCAATTATTATTAGGTATTCCATATTGGGTAGCTGTTTTACTAGTTGGTATCATGATGACTATTTATGTTCTTTGGGGCGGTATGGCAGCTACTAGTTGGGTGCAAATTATCAAAGCCGTATTGTTAATGATTGGTACTGTCATTATTTCATTCCTAGTGCTTATGAAATTTAATTTTAATATTTTAGAAATGTTCACTTCTGTAAAAACGGCAACTTCACATGGTGATGCGTATTTAAATGCAGGGGTAAAATATACAAACGGTTTAGACACATTATCAATGATGATTGCTTTAGTATTAGGAACTGCTGGACTTCCTCACATCTTAATGCGATTCTTTACAGTTAAAGATGCAAAAACTGCACGTAGTTCAGTAGTTACAGCAACTTGGATTGTTGGGATATTCTATATCTTA
>SMEK01000623.1_pt1 | contig 12327 bp, 12 predicted proteins | sample 2456371 | NCBI WGS metagenome assembly SMEK01 (sample SAMN10132590, study PRJNA489261) | soil metagenome | isolation source: day1 antibiotic-loamy sand soil ammended with composted manure from dairy... | place: USA | collected 2015-04-01
CTGCCCATTGCCGGGCTTGTCGCAACTGCCTCCCTTGCTGCTCTGGGCCTGGGCCTGGGCTTGCTGGGCGGCTGGACGGGACTGCGACTCGTTGTTGCGTTGGCGGCTGTTCCTGGCCTGTTGCTGCGCCGCGGATTTCGGCGAGTTCTGCTGCGCCGATTCCCCGCGCCGCGAAGGGCGCGTTGCGGTCGATTTCGAGCTGTTGCCGGTACGCCCGCCGCGTTCATCGCGGCGATTCCGGTTGTTCTCGTCGGCACGAGCTTCGGAGCGCTTGGGCGCTTGCGCCGGCGCCGCAGCTTCGGCGCTGCGAAACCATCCCAGCAGGCGGGAAATGATGCCACCGGAAGGTGACTGGGGCGCCGGGGTGTTTGACGGGCGACGGCGAGCGGCGGGTTGCTGGGTCGCGATCGGTGCGGCGGCGACCTCCTCACGCACGGGGGCGGGACTGGCCGGCACGATACCGCTGACCGCCGGTTGCTCGCCACTGCCCAGGGTCTGGCCCATCTTGGGCAGCTCGGTCGTTTCCACCGCCGTCAGCATTTCGTAGCTGGGCTTGCTGTGCTCGCCCATGTCGGCTTCGCGGATGCGCTGGATCTCGATATGCGGCGTTTCCAGCCGCTCGTCGGCGACGATCATCACGTGCACCTTGTGGCGCAGTTCGATCTCCACCACGCTGGCGCGCTTTTCGTTGAGCAGGAAATTGACCACGCTCGGCGGCGCCTGCACCAGCACCTGGCCGGTGTTGTCCTTCATCGCGTGTTCTTCGATCAGGCGCAGGGTCGACAGCGAAAGCGATTCCACGCCGCGGATATGGCCGTGGCCCTCACAACGCGGGCAGGTGATCTGGGTGGCTTCGCCGAGGCTGGGGCGCAGGCGCTGGCGCGACATTTCGAGCAGCCCGAAACGCGAGATGCGGCCGATCTGCACGCGGGCGCGATCCAGTTTCAGGGCTTCCTTCAGCCGGTCTTCCACTTCGCGCTGGTGCTTCGGGCTGTCCATGTCGATGAAGTCGATCACGATCAGGCCACCGGCATCGCGGATACGCGCTTGGCGAGCCACTTCCACCGCAGCCTCGCAGTTGGTGTTGAACGCGGTCTCCTCGATGTCGCTGCCCTTGGTGGCCTTGGAGGAGTTCACATCGATCGCGGTGAGCGCTTCGGTCTGGTCGATCACGATCGAGCCGCCCGAGGGCAGGCGCACCTGGCGGTCGAACGCGCTCTCGATCTGCGTTTCGATCTGGTAGCGGGTGAACAGCGGGGTGTCGTCCTTGTACAACTTGAGCTTGCGCAACGCGTTGGGCATGACCTGCTGCATGAACTCGCGTGCATCGTTGTACAGCGGTTCGTCGTCGATCAGGATCTCGCCGATGTCGCTGCGCAGGTAATCGCGCAGGGCGCGGATGAACAACTTCGATTCCTGGTAGATCAGGAACGGGGCCTTCTGCTTGCTGGCCGCTTCGGAGATCGACTTCCACAGCTGGAGCAGGTAATCCAGATCCCACTGGAGTTCTTCCGCGTCGCGACCCAGGCCGGCGGTGCGCACGATCAGGCCGACATCATCGGGCACGGTGACGTGTTCCAGCGCTTCCTTCAGCGCCTGCCGATCCTCGCCTTCGATCCGGCGCGATACTCCGCCGGCCTTCGGGTTGTTCGGCATCAGCACCATGTAGCGACCGGCCAGGCTGATGAAGGTGGTCAGCGCCGCGCCCTTGTTGCCGCGCTCTTCCTTTTCCACCTGAACAACGACTTCCTGGCCTTCCTTGACCAGTTCGCGGATGTTCGATTTGTGATGGTCCAGCCCCGCGGTGAAGTACTCGCGGGAGATTTCCTTCAGCGGCAGGAAGCCATGGCGCTCGGCGCCATACTCGACGAAGCAGGCTTCAAGTGACGCCTCTACACGAGTGATTCGACCCTTGTAAATATTGGACTTTTTCTGCTCCCGCGAAGGGATTTCGATGTCCAGGTCGTACAGGTTCTGGCCGTCAACAATGGCCACGCGCAACTCTTCACGCTGAGTCGCGTTGATCAACATACGTTTCATGGTGGTAATCCTCGGCTTGGCCGCGCGTCGCGTGCCGCGGTGGCGCCACAATGGCGGCCTGCCGGGGATCGCGCCGCTGCGGTTAAGCGGCAAAAAAACGGCACCGTTGCCGGTGTCGGGATGATTCGGTCAGCTGCGCTCGCCGCCCCGATGCTTCAAACCCATCGGACAAACAGCGGCCCAAACCGTTACGATGAAAGGGAGTCGTAACCCGGCAACCCGAAAAGGCAGCCGCGACAATCCTTGCCGACGCAACAAGCAGGCACCCGGCCCGATCCAGACTTTGGTGGGAAGAGTGTCGCGCTCACCGAGTATCCTATTTAAGCAGGTTTTTTTCAATGCAGACGGCAACTTCCCACGACGCACCTCATGGTGTACGTCAAGTCGAGATCGGTCCGGAACGGGATGGCCAGCGAATCGACAATGCGCTGGTGACCCTGCTCAAGGGTGTGCCCAAGAGCATGATCTACCGACTTTTGCGTACCGGGCAGGTACGTGTGAACGGCAAGCGAGCCAAGCCGGATACGCGTCTCGCTGATGGTGATACGCTGCGGATTCCGCCAGTCCGGGTCGCCGAACGCCCTGACGGAGCTGCTCCGGCCGGCGCAATGGTGGCGTCAGTGGCCGATGCCATCATTTTCGAGGACAAGCACTTTCTGGTGATCGACAAGCCGTCCGGCGTGGCGAGCCACGGTGGCAGCGGTATCAGCCATGGTGCGATTGAGCTATTGCGGGCGGCGCGCCCACAGGAGCATCTGGAACTGGTGCATCGGCTCGATCGCGATACCAGCGGCGTGCTGGTATTTGCCCGGACGCGGGCCGGTCTGACCGGCCTTCAAGCCGCCATTCGTGCCGGCGAAGTCACCAAACAATACCTGTGCCTGATGCTCGGACACCCATCCAAAGCCAAGTTCGATGTCAATGCACCGCTGCTGAAATCCGTCCTGCAGGGCGGTGAACGGATGGTACGGGTGGCCGACAACGGCAAACCGTCGCTGACCTTCTTCCGCGAGATGGAGCAGTACCCTAGTGCCCGCCTGATGCAGGCGACGCTGGGAACCGGCCGAACCCACCAGATCCGCGTGCATGCGGCGCACGTCGGCCATCCACTGGCGGGCGATCCGAAGTACGGCGATCGCGAAATGAACAAACGCTTCCGCGACATGGGGCTGAACCGGCTGTTCCTGCATGCGGCGCACATGAGTTTCGATCTCGACGGGCGCGCCTACAGCTTTTCGACCCCGTTGCCCGATGATTTGAAGAATTTCCTCGACGTCCTGTCGGTGAAGGGCAAGCGGCTGTTGTGGATGAAGGAAAAGTCCCGCACCGACTTCTGATCAACGCGCCAGCAAGGCCTCGACCCGGGCGGCGCAGATGAAATCGTTCAGCGACAACCCGCCGACATCATGGGTCGACCACAGCACCTGGCAGTGGCCGTAACCCGCCTCGATATCCGGGTGGTGGTCTTCCTGGTTGGCCATGAAGCCGATCGCGTTGATGAAGCCCAACGTGTGGTGGAAATCGGCGAATTCGAAGTCCTTCATGATGGATTTGCCGCCGTCACGCGATTGCCAGCCCGGCAGTTGTCGCAGCAGTTCGGCGATTTGTGCAGCGTCCAGGGCGTGTTCCTTGCCCTTGCGTGGCTGGCAGTGTCGGGTCGCCAGATCATTGGCAGTCATGCGGGGCTCCATGGTGTAAGGACGGATGCGAAGCGTCGGAGTTGCGCGAGCAAAAGTCAAAGCGAGCATCCGGCCCGAAACAGGACTAAAATGGTGCTGATTCGCCGGCACTGTTCGTCGGCAACCGTTTTGAGTCAATGGAGCAGGCATGATCGATATTTCCGAACGCGCGCAGCAGCATTTCCTGCGGCTTCTCTCCCAGCAAGGCATTGACGGACTGGGTATTCGGCTGCGGGTCACCTCGCCAGGCACGCCTGCAGCCAATTGTGAGCTGGAGTTCTGCGAACCTGTCGACCTCGCCGGCGGCGAATGGACAATCGAGTGCGCCGGTTTCGATTTCCATGTCGATGGCGACAGTGCCAGTTGGCTGGACGGCGCCAGCATTGATTTCGAGCCCAATGCCACCGGTGGCCAGCTCAATATCCGTGCGCCGAAGATCAAGGGCGATGTGCCCGGTGCCGAGGCGGGGATGATCGAACGGGTGCGTTACGTGCTGGAAGCGGAGATCAATCCCCGGCTCGCCTCGCACGGTGGGCGCGTCAGCCTGCTGGAGATCGATGCTGCCGGCGTCGTGCTGCTGCAGTTCGGCGGTGGTTGCCACGGATGCGGCATGGTCGACGTCACCTTGAAGCAGGGCGTCGAGAAGACTCTGCGTGAGCGTGTGCCGGAGATCACTGCGGTGCGTGACGCGACCGATCACGCCGGTGGCGAAAAACCGTATTACAGCAAGGCCGAAGGAAAGTCCGCCATCGCCTGATCGTGATGATCACTGTTGCGGATACGCAAAGGCCCGCGGAAGCGGGCCTTTGCTGTCGTCGCTGCAAGCAAGCGGGAAGGCTTACTTGTCACCCTCGATATGCCCCTTGAGGGTATCGAGCTTGCTCGGCAGGCTGGAGAAATACGCCGATACATCCTCGATATCCTGATCGGACAGGGTAGCCACCATGCCTTTCATGATCGGGTTGTTGCGCTGGCCATCCTTGTATTCGTGCAGCACGTGCTGCAAGTACAGATTGTACTGGCCGGCGATCCGCGGGTATTGCGGATCGATCGAGTTGCCGTCGACACCATGGCAGGCGAAGCAGGTGGCCGCCTTCTGCTTGCCGTTCTCGGCATTGCCGTTGGCCAGCAACGGGGTGGAAGCGAACGCCAGCACGGCGCCGAATGAAAGCAGGGTAAGCACACGTTTCATGCGGAAAATCCTTGGCAACTACTTGGCGAGACTGGAGAGATAGGCGGCAATGTTCTGGATGTCCGTATCGGACAAACTCTGCGCCTGGGCCCCCATGGTCGGATGCTTGCGGTCGCCACTCTGGTAACCGTGCAGCGCAGTGACGATGTACTGCTCGTTCTGGCCGACGATCTTGGGCACCGGATATTGCGGGTACGCGTTGGTGTAGCCCGGGACGCCGTGGCAGCCGGCACAGGTATAGACCAGCATGCGTCCGGCGGCCTTGTCGCCTTCGGCGTGCGCGCCGGTACTGGCGAAAAGGACGGCAGCCGCGGCAAGGCCAAGCAATTGCAATCGAGTCATCGAGATCGTTCCCACAATGCGGCAAGTACAGGGTGATTTAACCCGGCAAGTATAGACGTTGCGTTCACGCCTGAACAACACTCGCCGGCACGACGACTCTTCCAGCATCTTTTTTTGCGCCTGTCGTGGCGGGAACGAATGCATGCCGACCATGGCCATCGTGGGCGAGGCAGCGTTTCGCTGAACCGTTCCGGTCGATCTCACGCAGCGACATTGCTGTCACGGGAACCGGCCCATATACTTGGATGGTCATAGCGTTTTCCCCGGGGGTGTCCTGGCTTCGACGGGGGTAGTGAGATGACTTGGTGCATGTCGAGGGGGCAGCTTTCCTCGTTAATCCAGCAGCAAACTCATAGTTGCCAACGACGACAACTACGCTCTCGCCGCTTAAGGCGTAAGCCCCGAACCCACTTGTGCTCATGCTCGTCGGTGTAGGGTCATTATCATGAGATCGCCGAACGCTGCCGCCTGGCGGTTCTAGGCTAAATCAATCAGGCTGGTTCCGCGGTGCGCTTTGCCCATCGTGCTTGTCGCGGAACGAGATCGAACGGTGAGCTAAACATGTAGATCCGGGCATTGAGCATCTTCGGACGCGGGTTCGACTCCCGCCACCTCCACCAATAAAAACACCCCGAGCGATCGGGGTTTTTCTTTGCCCGATGCCTCGGCCAGCTCAGGCTGCGCGGTTGTGCGAACGCATGGTTCGCTGCTTCTCGATCTGCCAGTCGCGCTGTTTCTCGGTGTCGCGCTTGTCGTGCTCCTGCTTGCCGCGGGCGAGGCCGATCTCCACTTTCACCTTGTTGCCCTTCCAGTACATCGCCGTGGGCACCAGGGTGAAACCCTTGCGTTCGACCGCGCCGACGAGCTCGTCGATCTCCTTGCGATGCAGGAGCAACTTGCGGGTGCGCCGGTCTTCGGCAATGACGTGGGTGGACGCGCTGATCAGCGGGGGAATGGAGGTACCGACGAGGAAGATTTCATTTTTCAGCACGACGGCATAGCTGTCGCCGAAGTTGATCCGCCCCGCGCGCAACGCCTTCAGCTCCCAGCCTTGCAGCGCAACGCCGGCCTCGAACCGTTCGTCGATGTGATATTCGAAGCGGGCGCGCTTGTTGAGCGCGATGGTGCCACCGCCCTTGTTGTTGTCCTTGCCCTTCGACTTGGCCATGTCCGTTAAACTCGGGCCTGTGCCCTGTGCTCGGGTGGCTCCCGCGGGAACCGCCTGATTGAAAAAGTGCAGCGATGGACGGCTGCTTCTTGGTTCCCGCATTCGGGGATGAATGCAAAAAATATCGGGATTGTCGTGATCGAAATTCGACGCAGCGCGCTGGTCAGGTATTCGCCGGCGCAGATGTTCGACCTGGTCAATGAGGTTGAAGCATACCCAAAGCGCTTCGCCTGGTGTGCCGGTTCGGAAGTTCTCGAACGTGGAGAGGATGTGCTGGTGGCGCGGCTGGATCTCAAGTTTGCCGGGTTTCGGCAAAGCTTTACCACGCGAAATACGATCGACCCTCCCAAACGCCTGCAGATGGATCTGGTTGATGGTCCCTTTCGCAGCCTGGAGGGCGTTTGGGATTTCATCGCATTGGGCGGTGAGGGTAGCAAGGTCGCGTTCGCACTCGATTTCGAGTACGCAGGGCGGCTGGGTGGCGGTGCGTTGAAACTGGGTTTTCAAGGACTCGCCGGTCGCATGGTCGACGATTTCTGTCGCGAAGCCGAGCGTGTTTATGGTTGAACCGGCGGTTGTCGTCGAGGTGGTGCACGCCGGGGCAGGGTTGCCGATCGTGCGTCGGGTCGAATTGAGCGAGGGCGCTACCGTGATGCAGGCCATCGAGGCCTCGGGCATCGCGGCGGTGATTCCATCTGGCGCCATCGACCCGCGACGGCTGGGGATCTTTTCACGCAAGGTCGCGCCAGATCACGTTGTGCAGCCAGGTGACCGGATCGAGATCTACCGTGCGCTCCTGCTCGATCCGATGGAGGCACGCCGGCGGCGCGCTCGTTGAAGGCCGATCAGGCGCGATGTGCGTCTGACCGGCGCTGCAGGATTACTGATTGTTGTCGCTGTCATTGGTGCCCTGGCCGAAACCACCCTCGTTCTTGTCCTCCGGGCTGGTGCTCTTGTCGCCCTGGGTTTCGTTGACCGGGTAGCCGGCGTTGTACTTCTTGCTGTCCTTGACCAGTTGCTGGGCGTCCTGGGCAAAGAAATCGCCCTCGGTGCGAACCAGGGTGTCGTTGTTGAAGGTCAGCGTGAACGTGCGCACCTTGATCGGCGCACCACGGCGTGAAAACGTGGATACGTAATCCCACCGGCTACGGTCGAACGGCGTGGTGACCGAGGGTGTGCCCATCAGCACCAGCACCTGATGCTTGGTCATGCCGGGTTTCAGCTGGTCCACCGTCTTCTTGTCGAGCAGGTTGCCCTGCTGCACGTCGGGTGTGTAGACAAAATGACAGCCGGTGACGGAAACCGTCAGCATGGCGAAAACCAGCAGGATGATCAGCTTTTGCATGCGTGTCGCGTCCGGATCGTAAAGGTATCGGATGATACACTACAGCCTTCACGGGGCCGTGTGCGGAGAGCGGAACATGGAGCAGGAAACCAAAGAACTGCGAAGGGTTGGCCTCAAGGTAACCCACCCGCGCATGCGCATCCTGCAGATATTCGACGAGGAGGGCGCCCAGCACCTCACCGCCGAGGATGTCTACAAGAAACTGCTTGCCCACCAGGAAGACATCGGCCTGGCGACGGTGTATCGCGTGCTGACCCAGTTCGAGGCAGCGGGCATCGTCGTCAAACACAATTTCGAGGGTGGTCAGGCCGTCTACGAACTCGACCGTGGCAAGCATCATGATCACATGATCGATGTGGACAGCGGGAATGTGATCGAGTTCGTCAGCGAGGAGATCGAGCGCCTGCAGCACGAGATTGCCGCCCGGCATGGTTATGTGATCGAGGATCACAGCCTCGTGCTGTACGTCCGCCCGAAGGCATCGCGCAAGGGCTGAAGTTCGTGTCCGGGTGTTGCCCCCGGTCGGCGGCGTACTGGAATGACGCGCATAAAAAAGCCGCGAGGAGGACTCCTGTCCGCTCGCGGCTGCTCCCCTACCTGTCGGTCGGCAAGCGCGAAAGCATCGCGATTGCCTGAAACCTCGCCAGATAGCGGCGAAACGGCATCCTTGCCGTTCTTCCAGAGCCCCCGTCCCCACGGTGACCCTGGATCCGCCATCTTGCGATGGCGGCTCCCCCACATCGATGGGTCGATCGTAACGAGCTTTTCACGACTCCGGTATCGGAAAAATTCCTAGTCGACCCGACCACAGTCACCCACGCTGCTGCTGCGCAACAGGATGCGCAGGTGCACCCCGGCGTGATCGGGGCGCAGGCGGAACTGTCCGCCAAGCGAAGTGACCCGGTCGCGCATGCCCTGCAGGCCGCGGCCGCCGCGGGGCAAACGGCTGGGCAAGCCGGTGCCGTTGTCGCGCAGGTCGAGCACGGCCAGGGCGATGCCTTGCCGTTCGCCAATACGCAGGCGCAGGCGGAACTCGCTGGCCTGCGCGTGCTTGACGGCATTGGTGGCGCTTTCCTGGACGAGGCGATAGATCGCGGTGCGTGTGTCGTCGTCGAGCAGCCGCGGGTTGCCGTGCAATTCGGTGTGGTATGTCATCCCGGCCGCACTGAGCAGGTCACGGATCGGGCCTTCGTCGATCGCCCGCATCAGCCCGAATTCGTCCAGCACGGCCGGGCGCAGGTCGTCCAGCAAGCGGTGCAGGGCGCGCCGCATGTGCGCAAGAATGGCGTTGATCGAAGCACTGACATCGTCCATGCCCGCCTGTTGCAAGCGCACTTGCGCCAGCTTCACGTGGGTCTGGATCGCGGTGATGTTCTGGCCCAGTTCGTCGTGCAGTTCGGCGGCCAGGTGTCTGCGCTGGTTTTCGTCGGCCTGAAGATTGCCGCGGGCGGCATCGCGCAGTTGGTGGGCGAGTTGGTCCAGACGGCGGTTGACCGCGCCGAGATAGACATTCTGTTCGGCCACCCGATCACTGCTCTGGCGCAACGCATCGGTCGCCGAACCCAGCATCAGGGCGCCCGTACCGGCGACGGCGAGAAACAGATAGGCGGCCGCGCCTGACGGTGCGTGGCCCAGGTGCTGGTCCATCAGGGTCATGCCGAGGCTGGTGATGAGCATGGCTAGGCTGGCACCCCGCCAGCCGTGGCGGAACGCAAAGAACAGCACCGGTGCCAACGACAACACGCGGGCGAACTGGGGTTGCGGCGCGGCCTGCTCGGAGAGCACCAACAGGATGGTCATCGACGGCAGCATCACCAGCAGCCCATACATGGTCAGGCTGCCCAGCGCAAGGAGTTCGAGCGGCGTGCGCAGCAGCATGATCAGCAAGGGCACGATCAACAGGATGGCCAGGTAGTGACTGAGCAGCTCTTCGCCGAGAACCCGGATCATCGATGCCGGCGCGTGTGGCGCATGGATCAGCGTCAGCAAAGCCGCATCGGCGGCGGTGGTGGCGGCTACTACCAGGATCACCGATAGCAGGAGGCGGGTCACTTCCTGCGGGCTGGTGAGGCTGGCGTGCAGATTGAATCGCCTGAGCAACCAGAGGCAGGCGGCCATCACCAGCGGTTCGGGCAGCGTGCCAATGACGAAACCAGCCCAGCCCATCGGCATCCCCTGGGCCAGGCTGACGCCCGCGCTGGCTGCCACCTCCACGCCGAGCAGCCAGGCCCAATAGCGGACGGGTGTGAGCAGCAGCGCACCGAAACGCAGGCCGTACGGCAACATCCAGTACGGCTGCACGGTGGGCAACAGCACCAGCCACAGCAACAGGTAGCCGACGGCGAGCAAGGGGCCGGATTCGGGCAGGCGGAGTGTTTTCAGACGCATGTACGGATGGTACACGCGCCGCCCGCGTCGCTACCCGGTGCCGTTGTCTCTGGCAGCGGAGTCTGTGAGGAGCGTGAGCCAGTGTGTAAAGTAGCGGGATGTACAGCATTGTTCTGGTCGACGACCACGCCATTGTTCGCGAGGGCTTCAAGCGACTGATCGAGATGGAACCGGATCTCGACGTGGTGGCCGAGTGCCGCAATGCCGATGATGCGGTGGAGGCGGTAGGGCATTGGCGACCAGACCTCGTGGCGCTGGATCTGTCGCTGCCCGACGGTAGCGGGTTGCCGTTGATTGAACACTTGCTGAGTGTTTCCGGCGATACCCGAATCGTGGTGCTGAGCATGCACGATGGCGAACCCTACGTGTCCGAGGCGCTGCGGCGTGGCGCCAGTGGTTACGTCACCAAGGGCGTGGCGCCGGAGGAACTGGTCGCCGGTTTGCGGGCGGTGATGCAGGGCGAGTGCTTTCTGAGTTCGGATCTGCGCGAACGCCGGGCGGCGCGACCAGGCGCGGCGCTGGATCCGATCAATCGGCTGACCGGGCGCGAGCGCGAGGTGTTCCTTTTGCTGGCCGGCGGTCGCACCCCCAAGCAGGTGGCGGTCGAGCTCGGCATAGGCCAGAAAACCGTTTACATCCACCGCGCCAGCCTGATGGGCAAGTTGGGGGCGGGGTCGGAGCTGGATTTGTATCGGATGGCGGTGGAGCTCGGGTTGCTTCCATCAGCCGGCTGATTGCCGTTGATCCCTGGGCAGTCTCCAGGTTCAGGCCAATTGCGCCCGTTCCAGCATCTGCCTGGCATGTGCCCGCGTTTCGCGGGTGATCTCCACCCCACCGAGCATGCGCGCCAACTCGTCGCGGCGCCCCGCGGCGTCCAGTTGGTCGATAAGCGTATGGGTCGAGTCGCCATCACTGTGTTTGCTGACCCGCAAATGCGCGTGGCCCTGCGCGGCGACCTGCGGCAGGTGGGTGACGCACAGCACCTGGCGCTGGCAGCCCAAGGCGCGAAGTTTTTGCCCGACAACCTCGGCTACGGCGCCGCCGATGCCGGTGTCCACTTCATCGAAAACCATGCTGCCGATCGTGTCCTTGCCCAGCGTGGCGACTTCGATCGCCAGGCTGATACGCGCCAGCTCGCCACCGGAAGCGACCTTGCGCAACGGCCGTGGCGGTTGCCCCGGGTTGGCGCTGACCAGCAGTTCGCACCGTTCGTTGCCCTGCGGGTCGGGTTCTTCTCCGGCCACCGCCTCCAGCTCAATGCGCAACACGCCACCGGCCATGCCCAGTTCGGTCATCAATGCACTGACCTCCTCGCCGAGCCGCCCGGCCGCGGCGGCACGAGCTTCGCTCAACCGAGCGGCTGCGTGCGCGTAATCGCGTTGCAGTTGCTGGCGCTGGGCGGTCAGTTGCTCGAGCGCCTCGCCCGCACCTTCGAGCCCGGCAAGCTCGGTGCGCAAGAGACCGAGCTGGTCGTGCAGCTCGGCCGCTGGCAGCCGATGACGGCGGGACAGTTCGTGCAGGCGGGCCAGGTGGCCGTCGACCTCGGCATAGCGTTCCGGGTCGAGCTCCACATCCTGCGCATAACGACCGAGTCCATCGGCCACTTCGCCGACTTCGATGCCGGCGTTATCGAGCAACTCCAGCAGCGGCACAAGCCGGTCGTCCAGCGTGGACAACTTGCCCAGCTCGGCATGGGCGCGACCCAACGTGCGACGCAGGGCGAACTCGGTGTCGCCATCGAGCAATTCGACGATCGCCGCACTGCCTTCGACCAGTCGGCCGGCATTGGCGAGGCGCTTGTGACTGGTCTCCAGCTCGGTCAGTTCATTCGGCGGCAGTGCCCACTTTTCCAGGTCTTCCAGTTCGTGACGCAGCAATTCGATGCGCTGGTTTCGATCGTCGCCACCACTGAGCGTGCGCATGCGCGCGCCCAGTTCACGCCATTGCAGGGCGGCGTCGCGTACTTGCGCCAACAGGTCGTCATGGCCGGCGTAGGCGTCCAGCAGTGCCATCTGATGCTGACGTGACAACAAGGCCTGGTGCTCGTGCTGCCCGTGGATCTCGACCAGCAACGAAGCCAGTTCGCCGAGCTGGCGGGCGTTTGCCGGGCGACCGTTGATCCATGCCCGCGAACTGCCTTCGGCGCGCAGCACGCGGCGCAACTGGCAGCGAA
>SMEK01000624.1_pt1 | contig 12322 bp, 12 predicted proteins | sample 2456371 | NCBI WGS metagenome assembly SMEK01 (sample SAMN10132590, study PRJNA489261) | soil metagenome | isolation source: day1 antibiotic-loamy sand soil ammended with composted manure from dairy... | place: USA | collected 2015-04-01
CCCGGCTCCAGAGAGCGCCACGAACGGAATGCCGTAGCAAGCCGTGCGGCCAGCTGCGGATTGCGCCTGTCTATGTCCGTGATGGTCGCCGCGACAAATCGATAGCCTTCGCCATTGGCAGAATGAAAACCTGTCTGGTTGGCGTTGGCCAGCGTACCGATCAGGGCACGTACACGATTTGGGTTGGTTATCGAAAAGGCCGGATGGCCGGTGAGCGCCTTTACCCTCTCGACTGCCCGAGGGCCGGGTGCGGCTGCCTGGATCTGGAACCATTTGTCCATTGCCAAGGCGTGGCCCGAATGGCGTTTCTCGAAAGCATCGAGTGCGGCATCTGCCTCGGGCGAGCCGTCATGGTGCCGGAGCAGCGCGGAAAGCGAGGCTGCTCGGTCCGTCATGTTGGTAGCGCTGTGGAAGTGCGAAGCCGCCAGTCCGGCGCCCTCCGGCAGCACCACCAGATGGTCGAGCAGGGCAATACGCAGGGCGCGTCGCCCTGCGCTTGCCGCATCTGGGCTGAAATCGCCACCGTCGGCCAAATCGTCATAGAGCTGCCGGAAATGCTTCTGGTTGGCCGACGCTATTTCCCGCGCCAGCGCCACACGGGCGGCAAGGATCGCATCGGGGTCGATATCGCTACCGAGTTCCCGCGCCATGTCAGCCTCCGAGGGGAGGGTAAGTGCAAGTGCCCGGAAAGCGGGTTCGAGCGTTGCGTCGCCTGCCATGCGTGCCGCGAGTTCGGCCAGGCGTGCCTCGAATTCCGGTCGAGCGCCGCCGCGCAGCGTCCTGTATGCCGCGATCAGCGCCCCGGTAAACAGCATGTTGGCAGCCTGCCAGCGGCAGAACAGGTCGCTGTCATGGAGGGCCAGAAAGAACAGATCATCAGGTTTCTGTTCCACCGACAGGTTGACGGGCGCGGAAAAACCGCGGTTGAACGACAGGACGGGACGTGCAGCGATGCCCGAGAACGTCACCCTATGCTTCCGCTTGCGAATATGGATTACGCCATGTTCGACTGTGGCGCCTTCCACAGCGGTGGCTTCCATGTCTTTCCCGTCCGGGCCGACAAGGCCGAAGGCGAGCGGTATGTGCATCAGCCGCTTGCGGCTCTCCGACGGGGTCGGGGGGAGGGACTGCACAATGTCCAGGATGAACTTCCGTTCGGCCTGATCATAGCGAGACGTCACGGCAACATGTGGCGTGCCGGCCTGATTATACCAGAGGGCGAACTGCGAGAGATCCTGCCCGGAAACATCCTCGAAGGCTTTCAGGAAATCCTCGATGGTCGCCGCCTCGCCGTCATGTCGCTCGAAGTAGAGGTCCATGCCGTCGCGGAACTTCTTCGCGCCGAGAATGGTGCGGATCATGCGCACCACTTCCGATCCCTTTTCGTAGACGGTTGCCGTGTAGAAATTATTGATCTCGCGGTAGCGCCTCGGCCGCACGGGATGAGCCAGCGGCCCTTGGTCTTCGGGGAACTGCAGCGACTTGAGCGTGCGTACCTCCCAGATACGCTTGACAGGGCGCGAGCGCTGGTCGGCAGAAAATTCATGGTCGCGAAAAACTGTCAGTCCCTCCTTCAGGCAGAGCTGGAACCAGTCGCGGCAAGTGATTCTATTGCCTGTCCAATTGTGAAAGTATTCGTGCGCGATGATGGCTTCGATATTGGCGAAATCCGCGTCAGTCGCAGTTTCGCGGTCGGCCAGCACATATTTGTCGTTGAAGATGTTCAGGCCCTTGTTCTCCATCGCGCCCATATTGAAATCGGACACGGCGACAATGTTGAACACGTCGAGGTCGTACTCTCGTCCGAAGACCTTTTCATCCCAGGCCATGGCACGCTTCAGCGCATCCATCGCGTAGGCCGCGAGCGGCTCCTTGCCATGTTCGACATATATGGCGAGGTCTACGCTGCGTCCGCTCATGGTGGTGAACTGGTCCGACAACTTGCCGAGATCGCCGGCAACCAGGGCGAACAGGTAGGACGGTTTGGGAAAGGGGTCGTGCCAGACGGCAAAGTGCCAGCCATTGGCCAGGTCGCCGCTCTCGACGGGGTTGCCGTTCGAAAGAAGCAATGGCGCCTCGACGCGCCGCGCCTCGATCCGAACCGTGTAGACCGACAATATGTCAGGGCGATCGAGGAAATAGGTGATGCGCCGGAAACCCTCGGCCTCGCATTGGGTGCAATAGACTCCGCCGGAGCGGTAAAGCCCCATCAATGCCTGGTTTGCGGCAGCGTTCACCTCCGTTTCGATTTCGAGCTCGAACTGCCTCGCAACCGGTGGCACATGGATCGTCAACCGGTCGGGCGTGGCGTCGTAGGCAGCCTGGTCAAGCTCCTTGCCGTCCAGGGCCAGCCGGCGAAGCGACAATCCGTCACCGTCGAGGACGAGCGGTACCGTCAGGGCCGTGCCTTCCCGCCGTTCCACCGTCAGGACGGCTTTCACCAGGGTCGATTCCGGCGAAAGGCGAAAGGCAAGATTGACGCGCGGAATGAGGTAATCGCTGGGGCGATAGTCCTCCAGCCTGATGACCTGTCCGGTGTCTGTTCGCATTCCGCTATCCGCCCTTTCGTTGGCCCATAAAAGTTTGGCCCGGCGCTCTTTACACTAAGCTGCGGCCTGATAACACTGCGGCCAGCCTGTGGGCCGGATCCCCTGCGTCATCTTGAGGTTTTCATGACGGTTGCCACGCCGAATTTCGGGATCGGCGCGTTTGTGCTGCGGGTAGCTGATCGCGCTTGCCGCATCCGCCATGCCGAAGTGCAGTCCGCCCCGGCGCATATTCGGGCCGAGATCAGGAAAGCCAGTAAAAAGTGACAGGTTCCGATGCCCCCGGCGCGCGGGGAGCGCTGACGGCGATTGCGCTCAAGGTGCTTTCAGTAGCGATCTTCGTGACCATGTCATCGCTCATCAAGGCGACGGGTACCCTGCCTGCCGGACAAATCGTGTTCTTCCGCTCCTTCTTTGCGGTTTTCCCGATACTTTTCTTTCTTGGCTTCAGAAAGGAACTGCGCACCGCCTTCACTACGGCGCGTCCGTTGGGGCATATCGCGCGGGGAGTGGTAGGGGTCTGCTCGATGGGCCTGACCTTTTTCGCCCTGACCCGCCTGCCGCTGCCCGACGCGATCACGCTCAATTACGCGCAGCCTTTGCTGGTCGTCGTTTTCAGTTCCCTGTTCCTGGGCGAGCCGATTCGCATATATCGCTGGAGCGCAGTGGTTGTCGGACTCGCGGGCGTCGTCATCATCTCCTGGCCGGAACTGACCCTCTTGACCTCCGGCACGGGCTTCAATGACCAGGAAGTGCTGGGCGTGCTTGCCGCCTTTGGCGGAGCAGGTTGCTCGGCAGTCGCCGCCATTTTGGTCCGCAGTCTCGTCCACAGCGAGAAGACGGCCACAATCGTGCTTTGGTTTTCGCTGGTGGCGAGCGCTGTCGCCCTTCTCACGGTGCCGTTGGGGTGGCAGGCGCTCACATGGCAGCAAACGCTGCTGCTGGTGAGCGCGGGCTTCTGCGGCGGCATAGGGCAGATCTTCATGACGTCGGCCTACCGCCATGCCGAGGTTTCCACCGTCGCGCCCTTCGAATACACGTCGATGATCCTGGCGATCGTCGTAGGTTATCTGGCTTTCGGCGATGTGCCCACGGTCCACATGCTGATCGGCGGGGCGATCGTAGTGGGGGCGGGCATTTTCATCATCTGGCGCGAACGGCAGCTTGGCTTGGCGCGTGGCGCGGCGCGCAAGCTTGTTCCCCCAGGCTGATATGGATGACTGTAGTGAAGGCGCTTATGCCTGAAGGCTGCGCAGTTTGATCTTCACTTCAAGAAAGTCTCGCCACGCCAGGCGCTTGTGCGCCGGCGTTCGCAGCAGATAGGCCGGATGCAGCGTCGGCATGGCGGGTATGGCGGTGCCCGATGCCGTGACGTGCTCGCGCCAGTTGCCGCGCAGCCGCAGAATGCCTTCGGTCGTGTGGAGCAACGTCTTGGCCGAGGGGCCGCCCAGACATATCAGGACCTTCGGATTTACCAGTTCGATCTGGCGCTCGATGAAGGGACGGCAGATTTCGGTTTCATGCGGCGTCGGCGTGCGGTTGCCCGGCGGTCGCCATGGAATGACATTGGCTATGTAGGCGCGGCTTCGGTCGAGCCCGATGGCGGCCAGCATCCGGTCCAGCAATTGCCCCGAGCGGCCGACGAACGGCAAGCCCTGCAGGTCCTCATCGCGGCCCGGCGCTTCACCAACCAGCATGAGTTCCGCTTCCGGGTTGCCGTCCGCGAAGACGAGATTCTTGGCGGTGAGGCGAAGGTTGCAGCCGTCGAAGGATGCGAGCGCTTCGCGCAATTCATTCAGTGTCGTAGCGTTGCGAGCCAGGTCGCGCGCCGCTGCAGCCTGTGCCTGGTCCGGCACCGCCATGGCTTGCGCAGGCGCAGCCCGGCTACCTGCGTCGGGCGAGGGGCGGCGCCCGGTTTCGGCCCCTGCGGGCAACTCGGCGGGTCTGGTCGGCGCGGCCCGTCCTTCCGCTTGCGCGAAGCGGTTCACCGGCTCTTCGGTAAGCGCCTCGTCCACGCCGGCATCGGCATAAAACGCAAGCAGTTCCCGCAGATCAAGGGGACGGCTGGAGGAGGAAGGGGTCATGGCCGCACAATCGTTCGTAGCGGGGCGATTGGCAAGATCAGCTGGAAGGAATGCGCGGGTCCTGTACCAGATAGAACGTCCAGCGCGGCGTGAAATCGGTGATCAGGAATTCGAACCGCACCGTCGCCAGCGGATCCACCGTTCCATCGGTGAAAAGCAGGCGGTCGTACGGCTCGAAATCGCGGTCGAAGCGTCGGAAAGCGCTGGACACGATATTGTCGGGGTCCTCATTGCGCTGGTCGAAGGACAGGCCGTCGCCGAAGACGCTCGGCTGTTCGGGAATTTCCTGCAGTTCGAACTCGAATTCCGTCCAGGCGTGACCGCTATTGTTGAGCACGTCCATACGCATGTGCAGGATGCCGTTGGCATATTCCCCGGTGGGCGCGAATGGGCTGATCGGTTTGACGGTGCGTATGGTGAGCACCGTCGGCGAAGCCGACTCGAATTCCTCGGTGACGACGATGGGATCGCTACGCGTTCCCTTTCCGGAAACGCCGGTGATGCGAAAGCTTCCCAGTTCGTCGGAGAAGGAGTAGGCGCCCGCTATCCATACGCCATGCTGCTCTTCCGCGACGGCATGTAATCCACCTGATGCCATGGTGAGTATCGGGGCAAGCAGAAGCCAGCATCCGAGGCGGAAGCTCTGGACCACGAGATCGGCATGGACAGGACCACGCATCATGCAAGTATGGCTGATCCACACGCTCTTCGAAAGCTGCTTTCAATGCGCGCGTCGGTTCCCGGTGCTGATCTGGCTGCAACGATGCCGGTATGACAGGAAGAAGGGTCGCTTTGTCACTCTTCTGGCGGTTTCGCGTCTCGTATTGATGCGCTATGGAGCGCGGGACCACCAACATGCCCGGTAAGGCCTGGCCAATGCGGAGGAACAGATGAGCGACGTAGAGCGCGAAAGCATGGAGTTCGACGTGGTGATCGTCGGCGCCGGCCCTGCCGGTCTTGCCGCGGCCATCCGGCTGAAACAACTTGATCCCGATCTCTCCGTTGTGGTGCTGGAAAAGGGCGGGGAGGTCGGCGCCCATATCCTTTCCGGCGCCGTGGTGGACCCCATCGGCATCGACCGGCTCCTGCCCGACTGGCGCGAGGACAGCGACCATCCCTTCAAGACGCCCGTTACCGCGGACCACTTCCTGGTGCTCGGCCCCGCCGGGTCGGTTCGCCTGCCCAATTTCCTGATGCCGCCCTTGATGAACAATCACGGCAATTACATCGTTTCCCTGGGCAATGTCTGCCGCTGGCTGGCGAGCAGGGCCGAAGCGCTCGGCGTCGAGATCTATCCCGGCTTCGCCGCCGTCGACCTGGTCTTTGACGGCCAGGGCGCGGTCACCGGCGTCATCACCGGCGACATGGGGCTCCAAAAGGACGGTACCCCCGGACCCAATTACGCGCCCGGCATGGCCCTGATGGGCAAATATGTGCTGATCGGCGAGGGCGCGCGCGGCTCGCTGGCCAAGAAGCTGATAGCCAAATACGGCCTTTCCGAAGGCCGCGAACCTCCCAAGTTCGGCATCGGTCTGAAGGAACTCTGGCAGGTAAGGCCGGAGAATCACAAACCGGGCCTGGTGCAGCATTCCTTCGGCTGGCCCCTCGACATGAAGACCGGGGGCGGCTCGTTCCTCTATCATCTGGAAGACAATCTGGTGGCCGTGGGCTTTGTGGTTCACCTGAACTACCAGAACCCCTGGCTGTCCCCCTTCGAGGAGTTTCAGCGGTTCAAGACCCACCCGGCGATACGCGGGACCTTCGAGGGGGCCAAGCGCATCGGCTACGGCGCGCGCGCCATCACCGAGGGCGGCTGGCAATCCGTGCCGAAGCTGTCCTTCCCCGGAGGTGCGCTGATTGGCTGCTCTGCCGGTTTTGTCAACGTTCCTCGCATCAAGGGCTCGCACAATGCGGTGCTATCGGGAATGCTCGCGGCCGAGCATGTGGCCGAGGCGATTGCCGCCGGCCGCAACCATGATGAGCTCGCCTCATACGAGCAGGCCTGGCGCGGCAGCGACATTGGCAAGGACCTGAAGAAGGTCCGCAACGTCAAGCCGCTCTGGTCGCGGTTCGGCACGGTGGTCGGCATCGGGCTGGGCGGCCTGGACATGTGGTGCAACACGCTGTTCGGCTTTTCCCCCTTCGGCACGCTCAAGCACGGCAAGACCGATGCGGCTTCCCTGGAGCCGGCCGCCAGGCACGCCCGGATTGAATATCCCAAGCCCGATGGCGTGCTGACCTTCGACCGGCTTTCCTCGGTATTCCTGTCCAACACCAATCACGACGAAAACGAACCGGTGCACCTGCTGGTGCAGGACATGGATCTGCAGAAGCGCTCCGAGCACGATGTCTATGCCGGGCCGTCCACGCGCTACTGTCCCGCCGGCGTGTACGAGTGGGTCGACAAGGATGGCAATCCTGCGGCCGATCCCTCTGCCAAGGATGTGCGCTTCGTCATCAACGCGCAGAACTGCGTCCACTGCAAGACTTGCGACATCAAGGACCCGAACCAGAACATCAACTGGGTGCCGCCACAGGGCGGCGAAGGGCCGGTCTACCAGAACATGTAGCGGGATCGGGACGCCCCCGCTCTCCTATCCGCCTGTTGCGCCGGCCGCAGCGGTCGTCTCGGCCGCGGCCGTTGCCGTCTCTGCGTTCTCCAGCGGCTCGGAAGGCCTCGGACGCAACGAGAACTCCACCAGGATCGGCAGATGGTCCGAACCGGCCGGAGCCATCTTGCTCGCCGAATGGACGACGACATCTCCCTTGGAGAACACATGGTCGATGGGAAGGCCGGCAAAACGCAATGCATCCGGCAACCGTCGCCATAGCCATGTCGGGCCAACGGACGGCATCACGGTCAATCCGCCATGACGGGCGATGTGACTGACTGCGGCGCTCCAGGGCGCGGCGTTGCAATCTCCGCCCATGATCGCCGTATCGGCAAGCGCAGCAAGCGGCTTCGAGATGGCACGGATCTGCCAGGTCTGCTGGCGCGGCCATGGCCAGCCCATGTGGATGGACGCCACATCGACACTTCTTCCCCCGAAATCCACGGTTGCCGTAGCAAGCGTTCCAAATGTATGGCACTGCGCCCACGTTCCCTCCGCCAGGGGGCGCCGGGACAAGATCGCTGAGCCGAATATGGATTCGCAGTAGATCTGGTGGGGATAGGCGTGCGCCAGCGACTGGAACCTGGCTCGCCATTCCGGCGTCGCCTCCTGCAAGGTGATGATGTCGGGCCGGGTGCGCCCGATCAGCGAGAGCACCTTCTCCGGTGTCGGGTTGTTGAAGCGCAGGTTCAGTTGCAGCAGCCGATAGATCGGCTGGTCCTCGGCCCTTGGCTCGAGGCCGGCCTGAACCGGGCTGAGCCCCAGCCACGCGCGCGCGCCCGGTACGGTGGAAAGGCACGCAATCGCAAGCACGAGAACGGAAGCGGCGACTAGCCGGAACCGGGTTGCCAGCAGGGCCAGGGAGAGCAGTGCCGCCGCCACGGCGAAATGGACCCTGAAATGCGAGAAGGCGTCGAGCCAGGGGGACCAGCGACCCGCAAGCCCTGCCGCCAGCATGGCAGCCAGGCCAAGCAGCGCCAGAAGCGCGAGCTTGAGAGGTGATCGCAGGGTTGTGCGGACAAGATTCATGGCGCGTGCTTGAGCGGACAAATGCGGCTCATTGATGATAGGAAGGTTTACAACGCGGGCACGAGAAGGACCATCGCCTCGATGCGGAACGGTTACCAGATTTGCTTCTGTCTGCTAATGACAGCCGTCCTTCTTGGTGCTTTTCCGGTGGTAGTTTCTGCCGAGGGAAGGATTGCCGAAAGGATAGAGACTTATCCCATCAACGGAAGAACGGGAATGGAGCTCTATCTTTCGATAGGCGAGCGTGGGCCGAAACTGGGCAACACACGCGCCATTGCGCACACCACCTTCGATCTGAAATGGACGCGAAAATACGAGCGGCGCGGCAATGCCTGCGTGCTGGGCGTCGCCAAGCCATGGTTGACGATCACCTATACGGTACCGAAACCGTCCGAAAACCTTCCAAAAGCGGTCAAGGCGCGTTGGGAAAGGTTCGCAGCCGGCGTGCTCGCCCATGAAAAGGTGCATGGCGAAAGCATCCTGCAAATGGTCAGGACGATCGAGGCATTTTCGGTCGGCTTCACCGTTGATGACGATCCCCAGTGCAAGAAGATCCGGGCCGAACTCACCAGGCGCCTGGCCGAAGCCTCGGCAACGCAACGCAAGCAGGGCCGCGATTTCGATCGCGAAGAGTTCCGCCAGGGCGGCAACATGCACCGCCTGATTCTCGAACTTGTGAACGGCGACTGAGCCCTTCGTTACTGGAACGCCGTCTCCGAGAAACTGCGCAGCTTGCGCGAATGCAGCCGTTCCATCGGCATTTCTGCGAGTTTCTCCATCGCCCGTATGCCGATCGTCAGATGCTGCGCCACCTGCCGCTTGTAAAACTCGCTGGCCATGCCGGGCAGCTTCAGCTCGCCGTGCAAAGGCTTGTCGGACACGCATAGCAGCGTCCCGTAGGGCACCCGGAAACGGAAGCCGTTTGCCGCGATCGTGGCCGATTCCATGTCCAGTGCTATCGCGCGCGACTGCGAGAGGCGTTGCACAGGGCCGCGCTGGTCGCGCAATTCCCAATTGCGGTTGTCGATAGTGGCGACCGTGCCGGTGCGCATGATCCGCTTGAGTTCGTAGCCGGTCAGGCCCGTGACCTCCTGCACCGCCTCCTGAAGCGCTACCTGTATCTCGGCCAGCGGTGGAATTGGCACCCATACCGGCAGGTCATCATCCAGCACGTGGTCCTCGCGCACATAGGCGTGAGCCAGTACATAGTCTCCCAGCGCCTGCGTGTTTCGCAGGCCAGCGCAATGGCCGAGCATTACCCAGGCATGGGGCCTCAGCACGGCGATGTGGTCCGTGATCGTCTTGGCGTTGGAGGGTCCTACGCCGATATTGACCATGGTTATGCCCCCATGGTTCGGCTTTTTCAGATGATAGGCGGGCATCTGGGGCAGGCGGGTCAGCGCCATGCTTTCGGCGGGAGGCGCCTCTCCCGCGCGCGTGACGACATTGCCCGGCTCGACGAATTCGCAATAACCCTCGCCGCCATTCGCCATCTTCTGACGCGCGAGCGCACAGAACTCGTCTATATAGAACTGGTAATTGGTGAAGAGCACGAAATTCTGGAAGTGCTCCGGGCTGGTGGCCGTGTAATGCGTAAGCCGGTGCAGCGAGTAGTCGATCCGTTGGGCCGTGAACACGGCCAAGGGCCGAGGCTCGCCGAGCCCCAGTTCCAGCGTTCCATTGGCAATGTGATCGTCCGTGCCGTCCAGATCCGGTACGTCGAACAGATCGCGGATCGGCCGCCTGATCCTTTCGGCCGCAGAGCCATCCACATGCGTGCCCTCCAGAAAGGCGAAGTGCAGCGGAATCGGCGTCGTCGATTCCGACACGGTAACCGGCACGCCATGATTGCGCATGATCAGGCTCAGCTGTTCGATCAGATAGCGCTCGAACAGGTCCGGGCGAGTGATCGTGGTGGCAAAATGCCCTGGCGTAGGCATATGGCCGTACGCCTGCCGCGAGTCGACCAGGGTAAAGGAATTCGTGGTGACGCTGACCTCTGGATAGAAGGCGCGATACCGTTTGTTGGAATCGCCGCCTGCGGTGAGCGCCGCGAAGGAGTCGCGCAGGAAGCGGGTGTTGCGATCATAAAGCACCTGCAGCGCTTTGACCGCCTTTTCCGCGTCATCGAACGTTTGCGGGCCAACCGGCTCCGGGACGACGACGGAATCAATGGCTTGGGGATAGATTCGCTTTTCCATGGCCCATTATAGGATGGAATAAGGCGGTTGGGAGAGGGATGCACCGCCGGAGCCAGAGGCATGTCGTGGTTAGTTCCTCTGCAGGCTGACCAGCAGCACGAGGCCGGCCCCGCTCTTCTTCATGGCGGGTGCCTCTATGATGGCGCCGCCATCGGACTGGATGCTGGGCACAGCCAGCACCGGCGCGGCCAACATCATCAGCATCACGGCGGTGCGCGGCAGGAGCCTGAAAACCGTGCTCAATTTGTTGCTGATCGGTTGCATTGCTGCGTCGCTTTCGTTGTGTGGTGCGGCTAGTTGCGCAGAAGGCCCTGACAAAAGATGCCGCAGCCACCTCGGCCCGTTTCTTCCCAGGGGCGCGGGTCGCGGCTGGCCTCGGCCACGAGGATGGCGAAGCCCATGCCGAACAGCATCATCAGTAGGCAGACAATCGTGAAGCGGCGAGCAAGCATTTCGGCGTCTCCATCAGTGACGCGAAAATGCCGGATTTCCCCTGAACCAGTCCTGAGGCAGGCGTTCATCTGGGGTTCAAATTGGTTTATGGCAATTTACTCAATTACCGGGCGATGGCGGCGGAAGCTCTGCCACCACGGCAACTCGCAGGACGGTAAGTGGCTGTCGGGAGCAGACCCTGCCTTCAGAGCTTTGTCCAGGTCTGGCTCTTGCAGATCAGCCCGCCCAGCATGCAGCCGCGCATCTTGAGCGTGGCGCCCGAGAGGGTGGCCTTGCCGGAATAGGTCTTGTCCGTTGCCGGGTCCGTGATCGACCCTGTGTAGCTGTTGTCGCCCGTTGCTTTCAGCGAGCCGATTTTCTTGCCGGAATATTTCCCGGACTTAAGCGTGATGGAAAAGGCCGAACCGCCGACGATCGACGCGGTCTCGCCCGACGCCGTCTTCCAGTTACCTTCGATTGGGTCGGCCAGGGCAGCCCCGGCCAGGAACGAAACGGTTGCGAGTGCCAGGCTCACCCTGCGCAGCATGTCCACCTCCCTTTGCGGCGCGGCGGATGCCGCGACGTTTACGCAAACGTAAGCTAGTGCAGCCGCTCGAAAAACGGAAGTGGGGGTAAAGGCTGGTAAAGGTCCCGATCTTTTCTCGGCAGAACCCTGCGTCCTCCCGAAGAAAACTATGGCTGCCGCCAAAGGCAGGCTGTTTGCGTGGTTAGCCAAGCGTTGACGCGGCGGCTTGCCATTTTCGTCGAATTTTCCGCAAAACGCCGTGATCGCTGGATTTCTATCCTTAACGCTTAGTGCCGTTTACCTCTTGTTTTAGCTTTGTTTTCCTCAAATTAAGCACACCGTTTAACGCGCGGTTCAAGGCTCCTCGGCATTCTCGGAACCATCGCTGAGGCAACCTTCCAGGGGACAAGGGAAGGGCTCTCGGGAGAAACAGGGACCAGACAGGGGATTGCACAATGGCACGTTTCGAAATGCTTGAGGCTGGTTTCGGCACGATGGGCGCCGCCGCGCAGGCCGACATGTTTCTGGAATTGGGCATGATGTATGCAACCGGCCGGGACTGCGAGACCGATCTCGTCGCCGCGCACAAGTGGTTCAACATTGCCGCTATCAAGGGATCCGTGCGGGCTGCGGAACTGCGCTCGGAATTGTCGGCAACGATGTCGAAGGTGGAAATTGCCCGGGCGCTGCGCGAAGCTCGCGAATGGATGACCGTTCACTGAGGGGAAGGCCGGGAGCTTGCACGAAGTTGCGCCTAAGCGCAGCCAAGGGTGGCATCGGGCCGCCCCAAGAACGAGCGCCGCGGCAATGCTGACTGCGCCATCAACAGGGAAGCGAGATTTGTCCGGAGCCGGGGGCGCCGGACAAATCATCCCAGCAAGCCGCGTCCGGA
>SMEK01000625.1_pt1 | contig 12312 bp, 9 predicted proteins | sample 2456371 | NCBI WGS metagenome assembly SMEK01 (sample SAMN10132590, study PRJNA489261) | soil metagenome | isolation source: day1 antibiotic-loamy sand soil ammended with composted manure from dairy... | place: USA | collected 2015-04-01
GGGCGAGGAGTAGGAGCGGACAGCACGAAATGGCGCCCAAATAAATATAAAATGATACCAACCTCAGAAGCTTCTCCATTAGGGCTTGCCAAAAGGAATGGTTGTTGGACTAACTTCAAATGCGGTTCTTACGCCCTCTTCCCTAGCTCAACCACCTGCATATTGCCCACCTTCCCGTCGGCTATCTCAAAGCGAATCACTGTACGGATATGGTGGAAGCCAGATTTTCCTGCTGCACCAGGATTGACATAAAGCATGTTATTTAATTTTGGATCGCTCATGACACGTAAAATATGCGAGTGACCGCAGATAAAAATGTCAGGTGGATTGACTGCTAATGCCTTTTTTACCTGTGAATTGTATTTGGGTGGATAGCCACCAATATGGGTTATCCATACTTTCAGGCCTTCACATACGAAGTGTTGGTCTTGAGGGAACTGCGCACGTAGATCAGCTCCATCTATGTTTCCATAAACAGCCCGCAACGGTTTAAAGTTTGAAAGTTGTTCCGCTACGTCCAAATTCCCAATATCGCCAGCATGCCATATTTCATCGCAATCAGTGAAATGATGAAAGATTTTTTGGTCTAAAAAGCTATGCGTATCTGATAACAAACCGATTTTTTTCATGTGCTCTCCGCTTTATTTTGCTCAGCGGCTGACTTTTTGCATCTCACAGCTTTTTCCCAGCCAGACGATTATTTGCGACAAGCAAAAGTATACATTATAAAAAACATTTGGCCTTATGAATTATTACTTAGTATAATAAGCTCACCTGTTTTTTATTTTAAATTAATCAAAGCTGCACCTGTCTAGAAAAAAACAGGTATATTGCATTCGTTATCGTACACGGTTGCGAAATATTTCTCATTGGAAGAGAGTGATGGAGTAGGCATGTTAGAAAATTCAGGTGCAGAGGGGGAGTTGTCTTTGTTGGAGCGATTCTTTCGTCGAAGTTCTCTGGTTTCATATTAATTCTTTTTTCCTTAATTTCGCTTGCGATTAAATGTAGCCTTTTCGAATTATATATAAATATACTGAACAATATGTCAAAGAATGCAGAACTAAAGGTTGACGGCAAATCTTATGAGTTGCCCATAGTGGAAGGTACTGAAGGAGAGAAGGCGTTGGACATAAGCGCTTTAAGGAATCAAAGCAATTATATCACACTCGATCCGGGATTTAAAAATACAGGTGCTACTAAGAGTGCCATTACTTTTCTGGACGGGGAGCAGGGAATATTGAGGTACAGGGGATATTCTATAGAGACCTTGGCAGAGAAGTCCACGTTTCTTGAAGTTGCTTATTTGTTGATCTATGGAAACCTTCCCAAAAAAGAGGAGTTTGAAGCATTTTCTAAGCGGATTACCAACCACACTTTGGTGCATGAAGATATCAAAAACATCCTAGATGGATTTCCTTCCAAGGCACATCCGATGGGTGTATTGTCGTCACTGGTTTGTTCGCTTACTGCGTTCTATCCTAACTCGCTCAACCCCAACCGTTCGGCTGAAGAAGTTGACCTGAGCATCGTAAGGCTGTTGGCCAAGATGCCTACCATTGCGGCCTGGTGTTATAAGAATGAGGTGGGGCACCCAGTAAACTACCCAAGCAATGACTTGAGCTACTGCGCCAACTTCTTGAGAATGATGTTTGCCCTTCCAGCAGAAAAATATGAAGCGGATCCAGTCATAGTAGATGCTTTGGACAAGTTATTGATCTTGCATGCTGACCATGAGCAGAACTGTTCTACATCTACAGTGCGGATCGTGGGCTCTTCTCAGGCAAGTCTGTACTCTTCGGTTTCAGCAGGAATAAATGCTCTTTGGGGTCCGTTGCACGGTGGTGCCAACCAAGCCGTGATCGAAATGCTGGAGAACATTAAAAAAGATGGAGGTGACACCCGCAAATACATAGAGAAAGCGAAAGATAGAAACGATCCGTTCAGGCTGATGGGCTTTGGGCACAGGGTCTATAAGAATTTCGACCCTAGGGCCAAGATCATCAAAAAGGCAGCAGACAATGTTTTAGGAAAATTGGGCATCAATGATCCGATCCTCGACATTGCCAAAGGGCTGGAGGAAGCTGCGCTGAAAGATGAATACTTTGTCGAAAGAAAGCTTTATCCTAACGTGGACTTTTACTCTGGCATAATTTATCGTGCGATGGGCATTCCGACAGAAATGTTTACGGTGATGTTCGCTTTGGGACGACTTCCAGGCTGGATTGCACAGTGGAAAGAGATGGTTGATAACAACGAGCCTATTGGCAGGCCAAGGCAAATTTATGTAGGGGAGAACGAGCGCTCATATGTAGGCATAGAAGAGCGATAATAATATATGCCGTCGTCTCGTAATTAAAGCGATGAATGGGCTGAAGTACTTTGTTTAACCAAATTGGAATCAAATGAATATCAAGGAAGAGTTTGAAAGTGCTGTTACCAGATCAAGAGAACTGAGTGAGCGGCCATCCAATGAAGATCTGTTACTTATGTACGGTCTGTATAAGCAAGCTACCGAAGGAGACAATGAAGAGAAAAGGCCTGGAGGTTTTGATTTTAAGGCAGTAGCCAAATACGAAGCCTGGCTCAGGCAGAAAGGTAAACTTAGAGACGATGCAAAGAGAGAGTACATAGCGTTGGTAGAAAGACTCTCCAATGGTTAACACTCACTCCGGAATTATATGAACAGGCAATGCAGAAATGTGTTGCCTGTTTGCTTTTTGGCCTTCGTGTACATATACGATCAGGCCTTCATTTTTTTAGGGTTTTGCCTTGAATCAACTGCCGGGTGCTCTGAATGGCCAGGTCCTTGGGTTTCACGCAGCGAGCGCAAAGGGTTACGCAACGGACGCCAAGGCTGTCTGCTGAAATCATTATTACATTAAGGTACATTGATCTGGTTTCACGCAAGCGCGCAAAGGTTTCGCAACGGACGCCAAGGCTGTCTGCTGAAATGCTTAGTACATTAGTTATTGGCGCATTAATCCTTCTATAGTGCAAGAATAAAAAAAGCTGTCCACAGGGCATGGACAGCTTGTGAGAAAAAATTGCCGGCAAGGGCCTAGACCCTCTCATTCCCATAGCTAAAATTGTTTGTGGTACAAAAGCCACAGCTGGTTGAAATGTGATGCATCAAAGGTATAGGCAAAAAGCGTTAAAAAATAGGCGATTTTATACTATGGTATAACGTCATATAAAATACTATTAACAAATAGCTCGTGCGATATATCATTGATATATAGATGTAGTACATAATATGGATTGTCAATATTTAATAAAATATCATTCGAATATAACTTTTATGACCTTAAATTAACCCATAAAACTTATTCATTTTGGATTAAAAGGACGAGAAATATGTTGTGGTCATCACTTTGAGCTGTTTGTAATATATCCACTATTCTAAAAAATTATATTTTTTAGATAAATATTACAAACGAGTAATAATGAAATATTTTATAACATTTTTTTGAGTTACAAAACGTACCTTTCCTTTTATTTAGTAAATTGATTTTTTCTAATATTCAATAGTATAAAATAGCAAACAACGGCGAGTTGATAAAATTAGGCCTAAGTTTGCATTTAAAAATATATCATTATGAACCTGTTTACTCAAAACAATAACTTAACTACAACTAGGCTATGGAAAAATAGTTGGATGATAATGGTTATAGGTTTTCTGACAGCGATGTCAGGCCAGGCCGTGAGTGGACATTTAGCCTCACTTAGTGTAGAGAGCGATGAAGATGTGCGGCCCTTTATCACCATATGGAAGACTGACAATTCAGGAGTGAGCGAAGATAACCAAATTATCATTCCTACAGACCCGTCTGAGGAATTGGCGCTTGTGTACAATTATGAGGTGTATTGGGAAGAGGTTGATAATCCTACGAATAACGGAAGCGCTGCTGGACTTACGGGTGATTATACCATAGACTTTCCTGCTCCAGGTACCTACAGAGTAGAAATAATGGGCCAATTCCCTAAAATATATTTTAACAATACTGGCGATAAGTCTAAGATACTTTCAGTGGAGCAGTGGGGAGACATTGTATGGGAAGATATGCGATTTGCATTTAGAGGATGTGATGAAATAAGTATTGACGCTGAAGACGCACCGGACCTTAGTAAGGTGACGGATATGTGGGGAATGTTTTGGGGGAGCAGCATCAATCAAAACATTAACCATTGGGATGTAAGTAATGTGATAAATATTGGCAATCTCTTTCGTGATGCTAAGTTATTTAATCAACCCTTAGATCAATGGGATGTGAGCAATGTGACTAATATGCCTCAAGTATTTATGAATGCTGAAAGCTTCAATCAAGATATAGGCTATTGGGATGTGAGTAATGTGACTAATATGGGCGCTATGTTTAATGGTGCTAAAAGTTTTAATCGAGATATAGGCTCTTGGGATGTTGGGAATGTGGATCGTATGAATGCAATGTTCCAAGGGGCTACTAACTTTAATCAAGACATTAGCAAGTGGAATGTGAGCAATGTTACGACAATGGATAAGATGTTTCGAAATGCTACAATGTTTAATCAGCCTATAGGCAACTGGAATGTTTCTAAGGTTTCAGTAATGAGTTATTTATTTCATCTTGCTACCAATTTTAATTCGGATATAAGTAAGTGGGATGTTAGCAACGTAGGTGATATGAAATATATGTTCAGAGAAGCAATCAGTTTCAATCAGCATGTTGGTAATTGGGACGTAAGCAATGTGACAAATATGCAGTATATGTTTTATGAGGCGAGTAGTTTTGATCAAAACTTAGGTGACTGGGATGTTAGTAATGTAGGTGATATGAGTTATATGCTACGAAATAGTGGTCTTTCTCCCTATAACTACGATGCCCTTTTAAAAGGATGGCTAGAAAATGGTGTACAGGATGGCATCATTAATTTTCAAGTGCATGGGTTATTCTATTGTGAAGGTGAAGAAGCAAGAAATGAGTTAAAAGAAAAACATAAATGGAATATTTCAGGGGATGATAGTGAGTGTAGCCAAACGATTACTTTTGACGTTCTTTCGTCCAAAACTTATGGTGACCCTGATTTTAAATTAATTGGGAAAGTTTCATCCGGAGCTTCTATAGTTTATACTAGTCTAGATGAAGATATAGCCATTGTATTCGGTGATTCAGTTAAGATAATAGGAGCAGGGACAACCACAATCATTGCTAGCCAACCTGGAGGCGGTCTTTACAGCCCAGCAACCTCTATTAGTAGGGAATTAAAGATCAACAAAGCTGATCAAATTATAGTATTTGAACCTATTCCAGCAAAAACTATCGGAGATGGAACTTTTGACCTGGTGGCTACTACTCATTCTGGTCTGGAGATTACTTTTGCAAGTTCAAATGAAAGTGTAGCTAAAGTTGAAGGAAATACAGTAACAATAATTGGGTCAGGAACGGTTGTAATTACTGCCTTTCAAGAAGGAAACGAAAACTATCTTGCTGCAGATCCTGTGGAGCAGATATTACAAGTCAATAAAAAGTCCCAATCTATTGTTTTTGAAACCATACAATCTAAGACAATTTTGGACGATGATTTTGATTTGACAGCAGTCGCAAGTTCCGGATTGGATGTTGTTTATACTTCTTCCGAGGAAGCAGTTGCCACAGTATCGAATGGGAGGGTTTCCATAGTGGGAATCGGCGAGACGATGATTACGGCTTCACAGCCTGGAAACGAAGAGTATGAACCAGCGGAAATAGTTTCTCGTGAATTAGTGGTAACAAAGGCTCCTCAGGTGATCACTTTCGAGCCTTTAATGGATATGCTCTCAGATGCCCAAGCCTTTGATATTAATGCTTTTGCTAGTTCAGGCCTGGAGGTAGTATTGTCTATCAGCGGGCCTGCAACATTGGAAGGCAGGACCGTTTCACTGAAAGGTACATCAGGCATGGTATCTATAACCGCTACGCAAGGAGGGGATGATTTTTATAGTGCAGCAGAACCTGTGGTCAGGACTTTTGAAGTATTAGCTGCCCCCGTAACGGGCGTGCAGGATTTACTTAAAGAAGGCATTGCTATTTACCCCAACCCTGTACATGAGCACCTAGCGATAGAATTGAATAAGGAAAGTCAAGCAATCATTTATGTAAGTGACGCTGGAGGGAATGTAGTATTGGAGAAGAGGCTTAAGCCAAGTGTCAATCAGATGGACTTCACTTCCTTAAGCAGTGGACTATACTTTATTAAAATACAGTTGGCTGATAAAGTGCTTTATCAAAAGGTCGTGAAGAAATAGGAGATAGGATTTAAACTGACTTTAAAACTTCCGAAGTTTTGTTAGGTTGGAGCAAATGATGTTTTTGACTTTAGCTATATAACCAACCGCTGCTGTTATTCAGATGAAACTTCGGAAGTTTATCTACCCTGTACTTCCGAAGCTTGTTAGAGCATGAACGAATGTCATTATAGTTTTATCAATAAGTTTTTATTTTATTTCTCCGATTTGGTTTAAAACTTCCGAAGTTTTGTTAAAGTGAGCTCAAATGTTATTTTGGCCTTGGCCAAAAAATGATCAGCAATAGTTTATTTGAAAGAAACTTCGGAAGTTTATCTGCCTCTGAACTACCAAAGCTTTGTTAGAGTTGGAGCAATGTTATTTTAGCCTTTAGCCATATAGTAAACAGCCGCTGTTATCCAAATGAAACCTCAGTAGTTTTCTGACAAAAGCTCATGGTGAAATCTCTTAAAGTCATCTTTCCCGTTAAACCAATCTAAAACCTCTTTTCTTTTTATAGCAGTAGGACTTTCACTTATTATAGCATTGTAAGAACTATAAGGCCAGTCTTCAATTCTTTCACAACACTTTCCAACAATAGGATTAGCGTGTATGTAGAATATCACACGTGTCAAATAATCTTCTTTGTCTATTGATTTTTTCTTAAACTTAGGCTGAAATAAACTCCCTTTGCGAGAATATTTTTCATTGAAACTTTTTGCATAGGAGATAAAGAAATTTTTGAAAGCTAATGTGATTAAACCTGTTTCTGTTTCCTTCTCTTTTATTCTTATCAAAAGATGAAAGTGAGTTGGCATTAAACAATAAGCATAAGTATCAACAAAGTTATTTAAATACTGCTTGTATTTCTCCAAGAAGAATAAATAGTTTTCATCCTCCCTAAAGAGCAATTCATTATTGTTTGTTCGGTTGTATATATGATAATATCTGCCAGCCTCCATAGTTGGTTTGTAAATGACTATACTTCCGAAGTTTTAGTTAAAGTGAGCACAAATGTTATTTTTGACTTTGGCTATATTATAAACAGTAGTAGTTTATCAGATGAAACTTCGGAAGTTTTGTTTTTGAAGGAAAGACTTACTCTACCTGTCTTAATACATTATGGCCGTTTTTGAGAAGCTCTACATCTCTCTTAAAATTAGCTACATCGGCATCTACCATTTCTTTGACGAGTGAAGATAAGTCATATTGTGGATCCCAATTGAGCTTTTGTTTCGCTTTTGAGGGGTCCCCAATCAGAAGTTCTACTTCGGTTGGTCTAAAATAATTAGGGTCCACCCTCACTAAGATATCGCCTACCTTGGCTTTGCCTAATGCTATTATGTTATGGTGTATAGCCATCTTATCCTTGTAAATATCAGCATTTATCCTTGCAAGGATTCCTATTTCATCAACTCCTTCCCCCTCAAACTCAATTTCAAATCCTACCTCGGCGAAAGCCATTTTAATAAAATCCCTCACCGTAGTAGTAGTACCTGTTGCAATTACATAATCTTCTGGTTCAGGTTGCTGCAGTATGCGCCACATAGCATCTACATAGTCTTTAGCGTGCCCCCAGTCCCGTTGGGCATTGAGGTTTCCCATGTACAGCCCTTTTTGAAGGCCTAGTGCTATCTTGGCTACAGCACGCGTTATTTTTCTGGTTACAAAAGTTTCTCCTCGTAGTGGAGATTCGTGATTGAATAAAATACCATTACAAGCATACATACCATAGGCTTCTCTATAATTAACCGTTATCCAATAAGCATATAATTTGGCTACTGCATATGGAGAGCGGGGATAAAAAGGGGTCTTTTCTGATTGAGGAACTTGTTGAACAAGTCCATATAGCTCGGAAGTGGAAGCTTGATAAATACGTGTTTTCTTTTCCATACCCAAAAGGCGTACCGCCTCTAGTATTCTTAAAGTGCCAATTCCATCAGCGTTGGCCGTATATTCAGGAGTGTCAAAACTTACTTTAACATGGCTCATAGCCGCCAAATTGTATATTTCGTCGGGTTGTGTCTCCTGAATTATACGAGTAAGATTCATAGAGTCTGTCATATCCCCATAGTGAAGGATGAGGTTGCGGTCCTGCACATGAGGATCTTGATAGAGATGATCGATGCGGTCTGTATTAAATAGCGATGATCTGCGCTTGACACCATGTACGATATAACCCTTTTCTAAAAGCAATTCTGCTAAATATGCACCATCTTGCCCTGTTATCCCCGTTATCAGTGCTGTTTTCTTCATTTTAATTTTTTTATTTGGTAGTGTCTTCCAGTTTAACTTCTTTATATTGATCTTGATTTTCTAAAAACCATTTATAAGTATCTTCAATTCCTTCCTTTAGTTGAATGGATGACTGCCAGCCAGCTTCGGTCATTTTGGTCACATCCATTAGCTTTCGCGGGGTGCCATCTGGTTTTGTACTGTCCCAGTATATGTTCCCTTCGAATCCGATAATTTGTCGAATGAGTTCTGCTAAACCTTTTATCGTAATATCCTTACCAGTACCAATATTATATAAGTTATCGGGTAAGACGTTTTCCATAGCAAATTTCACCGCTTTACCCATATCATTAACATGTAAAAACTCTCTCATTGGTGAACCGCTACCCCATAATTGGACGCTCGGCTGGTTGTTAACTTTGGCATCATGAAATTTACGAATCATGGCAGGCAAAACATGAGAAGTCTCCAAATCGAAATTGTCATAAGGGCCATAGAGGTTTGTAGGCATTAGACTTACGAAGTCTTTCTTATATTGCTTTCTGATGGCTTCACAAGCTTTAACACCAGCTATTTTTGCAATGGCATACCATTCATTAGTAGGTTCAAGAGGGCCCGTAAGCAGATAGTCTTCTTTGAGAGGTTGTGGCGCCAATTTAGGATATATGCAGGAGCTTCCAAGGAAAATAAACTTTTTTACATTGTGTTGGTGTGCCGCATCAATAAGATTGTTCTGGATCAACATATTATCCATTAAAAATTGGTAAGGATAAGTGTTATTTGCCCATATACCCCCAACTCTTGCTGCGGCGTCTATTACTACATCAGGTTTTTCATTTTCAAAGAAATTATGGACCGCCAATTGGTTTCTCAGATCTAATTTTTTGCTACTTACACCTATTAATTGGCGATAACCCGAACTTTCCAGTTCCCTCCATATCGCAGAACCGACCATCCCCTTATGTCCAGCAATATATATTTTAGATGATTTGTGGATCATGACATGTATAATTATAATCGTGAAGACTAAACTTACGAAGTTTTAAATTTATAAATCAGCTTTGTTGAAGTTAAGGTTATTCACGATTTACTCAGTTCTTCAATATTGATAATAAATAGATCCCAAGTACATATTAAAGCCCTAACAGGTCATTTTCTTTCATTATTATAGGAGCTCCATCCACATCTCTTAGAAAAATTATACCTGGCTCAAAACTATAATTGAAACTCTCTAATTTTGTAGGATCATCTTCAAACATCCCTTTTAAGGTATCGGCAGGTAAATTGGCACCTCCAGCTGCAATGGATGAAGTAAAAGCAACATGTCTAATATTGATTTCTGTTACTTTGGGGTTTCCTTTTGCGTCTTCTTTAAAGTCCACTGTAAAGATTCCATTCAAATCCGTATTAAGCTTCTTTGATATTCGAGAGAGTACTTCCATTGAGATTTCAACTAGATTTGGCTCGTTCAATAGTCTTCCAAATGAGGTGTTGCCAGTTATTCCAGAAGGTGCAACTTTAGCCATAATATAGTTCACTCTTTCTGCGCATGCTGTACGAAGTAGCTTACCATTAAAATAAAGTAACTTGCAAGCCATATTTCTCCCTGGTAAGAATTCTGTAGCGATAAATTCTTTAACTAAAGGATTAATAGAAACCCATTGATCCAGCATTTCTTGAGATTCTATTTTTAACGAGCCTAAACCACTAGAGCCTTCAGTGCTTCTCACCCAAAATGTTTGTCCAACAGATTTACTAATTTCCTCATAGGAATAATGATGAGGATAGATCTTATAAAAGCAGGGTATATAATTAGTGTCCTTTAAAAGATAATGAAGACTATGTTTATTTACAAGTTCAATGGCCAGTTTATATTCTGGAAGGTGTGTCTTTATTCGTTTAACCAGCTGATGGTGATTCTTTGCCCATTCTATTACTTCTACTTCAGGAAGAATAATAGCTCCGTCAATGTGATTCTCTTCAATTATTTGGTTGATTACCGCCCAATAATTATTTTCATGGGCTTTAGGTACAATATAAGACTTGATAAATAACTCTTTCTCGTATAATCCATAAGCGAGAGGATTAGCATCCACACCAATGAATTCATAATCGTCTTTATTACCATCATATAGCTTGATGGCACGAACAAAAGATCGAGGAGTAGGCCCTCCCACGCCTGTTATTAATATTTTCTTTTTCATTCTTTTAGATGCTTCTCTATTGTGTGCTTTATACCCTTACTGCTAGCTACCAAAATACAATAGTCGTAGTTCTTTCAATGTGTCTTGTTTTTATCTGAAGTGAGCTACTTATGGTTAAGCTAATTTTTCCCATTAAAAGGCTCCATTGGCCTTTCTTCAGATTGATTTATGCCTTCTCGTCTGATTACTTTTAAGATGGTCTTTATAAAAATTTGAAAATCTAAAGATAAGCTTAATTGATCTACATATTCCACATCATGATTGAGTTTTTCAGTCCAACTAATACTGTTCCTTCCATTGATCTGAGCCCATCCTGTAATACCTGGGCGTACTTCATGACGACGTAACTGTTTCTCATTGTATAGCGGAATGTATTTAAATAATAATGGCCTAGGTCCTATTAGACTCATCTCTCCTTTTAACACATTGATTAGCTGAGGTAGCTCATCTAAGGATAGTTTCCGTATTGTTGAACCTAATTTTGTTAGACGGACGTTATCTGGCAAGAGTTGACCATTTGCGTCCCTTTCATCAGTCATCGATTTAAATTTGATTATCCGAAAGGGCTTTTGATTCAACCCAGGGCGCTCTTGAAAGAAAAGAGGGGCTCCTTTATTCTGTATTGTGAGTAACAATGTAAGAACTAATAACATGGGAGATAAAATAATTAATCCCACTAAAGCCACAAAAAAATCAATTCCTCTTTTGATAAATGCTTTATACATTTATTTGTCAATTTAAGCTATCGTTTCCCTTCAACTAATACAACATTAGTGTTATATTAATTGTAGGGGTTGTCATTCATTTCATTTTTATAGACTGGCCTTTTACCTGAGGGTTGTGGTATTATATTTTCGACTGCTACTATATTTATGTTTACACTTTCTCCCAATTGTAGTTTTAAGTTATTTATAATTTCCTTTTGAATGTTTTGAGAAATACTTTCTGAATTGCTTTTTATCCTTAATTCGTATTTGTTTTTATCCTTTTGAGCAAATTGAAATTGAAAGAGTTTGTCTTTCTTTGCCAAAGGTTTGTAAATCGAGGGTCCTAAGGATAAGGGAGAAACAGGTTTTCCTTTGTCGTCATAAATTTTCTCAGTCTCTCGGCCTAGTATTTTTTTAATAGTGAAGAGTTGACCATTTCTGTATTGATCAACAATTGCAAGATCGCCTGTATCATATCTTACTATGGGTATCAAATCATTATATAGGTCTGTCACTAACACCTTTCCTTGTTCGCCTTCCCTTACGGGCATCAACGTTTCCGGACTGACTACCTCAATATATACTCCAAATTTGTTTACATAATATGCTCCGCCATATTCTCTTTGTTGGGCTATTAGCCCAACCTCTTCATTGGCATAGCGATCAATAAATGAACAGTTGAAAGAATTCTTAATAATCTCCCTTTTATTATTCTCCAGCATTTCTGAAACGGAAATTAAATGCTTTATTCTAAGTTTTTTTCTAAGACTAGGATTCTGATTTAAGAATATAGCCATTTCATGCATTACTGTTGGATACCCCATCAAAACCTTAATTTTCCGATTTATTAAAGTCTGAAAAATAGTATTTAATTTTTCATTTGAAATATCTTGAGGAATAACTATAGTTTCATTTCGCAAAT
>SMEK01000626.1_pt1 | contig 12293 bp, 9 predicted proteins | sample 2456371 | NCBI WGS metagenome assembly SMEK01 (sample SAMN10132590, study PRJNA489261) | soil metagenome | isolation source: day1 antibiotic-loamy sand soil ammended with composted manure from dairy... | place: USA | collected 2015-04-01
GGCTGCGCCGGTTCGGCGCTGCCGCCGTGTTCGCCCTGCACGCGGTAATCGCCGCTGGCCGGGCGCTTGATCACCGCGTGGCTGAACTCGCCGCCGAAATACAGCAGCGACCATTCGCCGTCGCTGACCACCTCCGGCACGAACGGCTGCACCAGGTAGTCGAATGCTCGCGGCAGTTGCGCCACCGCCGCGGCAAGCCCGGCATCGCCGGCCGTTCCGCGCAACGTGTGCCAGGCGCCGCCGCTGATGCTCGGTTTGATCACCACCTGCTGCCCCGCCATCGTCGCCAGCACCTCGGGCAGGGCAGCCGCGCCGGCCAGCCGGGTCGGGATGATGGCGACACCGCGTTCGGCCAGTTCCAGCAGGTAGCGCTTGTCGCTGTTCCAGCGCAGCAGCGCGCTGTCGTTGATGGTGGGCACGCTCATTCGATCGAGCTGGTCCAGCCACGCCAGGAAATCCGCGTGATGCTTGAAATAATCCCAGATGGTGCGGATCAGCACCGCGTCGAACGCCGCCCAGTCCACTGCCGGGTCGTTCCACACGCAGACGGTCGGCGCGATGCCGAGGCGTTCCAGCGATAGCGCGAGATGCGCATCATCCGGCTGGATCGACGCGTGGTCGATGGAGCTGGCGATGGCAAGACGGCGAACGGCAGCGTGAGTGGACAAGGTGACGCCTCGATTCATGGAGCGGGCGCCCTTGCGGTGGATTCGCTTACCGAGCGTGGCGGACGATGTCCGCTGCAGCACCCCTCGATGGCGATGGGCGGCGTTGTCGCCGCGCCGAGTGTGGCGACGCATCGCGTCGCCGGCGCCAGTCTTCCGGCGCGGCCGCCGCTTGTCAATTTGCCGGGGCGGTCAACTCAATCGCGTTGCTCGCGTGGCGCAGGCACGTTCGATTGCACCAGGTACAACCGTACCCCGGCGTGGCGCACGGGAAGCGCGATGGCTGCGCCATCGATCACGCGAATGCCGTTCGCTGGCGGTGCGATCGCGTCGCGCAGGGTTTGCGCCAATGCCGCCTGGTTGCGTTGTTGCGCGAGGTGGCCGGGCATCCACGTGGCGATGAGGATAGTCACGGCGCAGGCCGCTGCGGCGACATCGCGCCAGTGCGTTTCGCGACGGGTGGCGCGGGTGGCATGCAGGCGTTGCTGCAGTCGCTGCAGGCCGCCGGCGGGCGGATCGAGTTCGATGAACAGGCGGCGCGGGTCAGTCATGGCCGGATTCTCCGAGCAGGGTTTTCAGGCGGGCCATCGCCAGGTGTTTGCGCGAGGCGACGGTACCGGCCGGGATGCCGAGCACTGCCGCGATCTCCGCGCCACGCATACCGCTGAATTCGGACAGCAGCAAAATTTGCTGTGCGGCGCGCGGCAGTTGTCGCAACGCGTGGTGCAAGCGGCGCACGGCGAGGAAATCCTGCGCTGTGCCATCGACCATCGGCAGGGTTGCATCATCGATCGCCTCGTGCCGCCTCAGCAGACGCCAGCGCAGGCGGTTCCTGGCCAGGTTGAGCGCGGTGGTCCACACCAGCGGATCCAGTGTGGCTTCGTCCACCTTGTCGCGGCGTTCCCACACGCGCACGTAGGCGTCGTGGATTACGTCCTGGCTATCCTCGGCTTGCCACAACTGGCGGTACAGCACGTTGTACAGGGGCCGTTCCAGCCGTCGGTAGCTGGCATACAGCGCTTCCTGGCGCAGCGTCATGCCGGTGCTCAGGTGTTTGGCGGCAACGGGTCCGCACGGACGATGAGCAAGCGCAATGCCGGTTTCTGCGGGCAGGGTGAGGCAGTTTTGCCCAACAGTGCCGGTGGGCAGGCGCCGGGTGCCTGGGCCAGGACGGTGTAGTGGCCTGCATCGATATCCAGCTGGGTTTTGATCATGGCGAGTCCGGCATTGCCATGGTCTTCATATCCCAGCCACAGGTTGAGTGAATTGCCGGTAACACCGTTGATATGAAAGTCGAAATTGCGCGGATAGCCATCGTCGGTCGCGGTAACGATGGAGCCGTCGTGACCGGATGACCCCACTGCAGCCACCGCCTGGTCCAGCCGGAAATGCAGCGGGCCCATGTTCTGGCGTACCCCGTCCAGCGCAGCCGACAGCGGTTTCAGCGCCGGGTCGTCGGTGCCTGCGCCAGTGTCGGCGTCGACCACCCAGAAGCGCAGGTTCACCTGGGCTGGCGTGGTCGCGGCGGCCGGTTTGCCGAGTTCGGTGATCGCGGCGCCGATCGAGGCCTGCGCGGCCTTCGGCGCGTAGATCAGCAGTTGGTCGGGTGACGGCGTGGTCACGCTGGCGTTCTTGCCGAAAGCCTTGTTCAGGGCTTCGCTCAACCTGGCGGCTTGCCCGGCCGGGACGGCGTAGATTTTCAGTTCCATCGGTGCCGGCGATGCACTGGTGGCGCCATCGGATGGCGCGTGGCAGGCGGCCAGGAGCAGCAGCAAGGCTGCGCCGGCGATGAGTCGAAGTGTGTGTCCCATGCGATTCCCTCGCGGCGACCGAATGGCCGCCCTCCCCGTTATATACACGCCAGCGCCGATTTTCTTCACGCGATCGACGGACATGTCGATCGGTACTGGTACAAGCGGCGTCGACAATGGCAAGGTTGGCGGATGCCGATCGAACCTGCCAACGCTTATGCCCGCCGCCTGAACACTTGGGACGCCGCGATGATTGTCATCGGCGGTGTGATCGGGGCGGGCATCTTCCTCACGCCGGCCACGGTGGCGCGCAACACCTCGTCGGGCATGGAGGTGTTGATTCTGTGGGCGGTCGGCGGCCTGCTGACCCTGGCCGGGGTGCTCTGTTACGCCGAGCTCGGTGCGCGGCGGCCGCAGGCGGGCGGCATCTACGTCTACCTGCGCGAGGCGTTCGGCCTGTTGCCCGCGTTCCTGTTCGGCTGGACCATGGCGTTGATCAATTACCCCGGCAGCGTGGCCGCGGTGGCGACGATGTTCGCGCGCTATTTCTGCGCGGCGACCGGTTTGCCGCTGCCGTGGGTGAAGCCGGTGGCGGTGGGTGCGATCGTGTTCATCGTGGGCGTCAACCTGTTCGGCATCCGTGCCGGCGCGTGGATGCAGAACGTTTTCACGGTGCTGAAGCTGGCGGCGATCGTGCTGCTGGTGGTCGCCGGACTGGTGCTGGCGCAGGGCCATTTCGGGCTGGTGCTGGCGATGCCGGAAACCGCGCAGCCGGCGTCGTCGTGGGCGTTTGCCGGCGCCTTGCTGCCGGTGCTGTTCACCTACGGCGGCTTCCACTATCTCAACGATCTCGCCGGTGAAGTGCGCAACCCGCAGCGCACGTTGCCGCGCGCGCTGGGGCTGGGCATGGCCGGCGTGGTGATCTGCTACGTGCTGGCCAACTTCGCCTATCTTTCCGGGCTTGGTCACGCCGGGCTGGCCGCCAGCGAGGCGCCGGCGGCGGACCTGATGCGGCGGTTGTTCGGCGAATCCGGCGCCACCGTGATCGCGGTGGGCATCGCCTGCTCCACTTTCGGTTACTGCAGCATCGCGATTGCCGGTGGCGCACGGGTGCTGCAGACGATGGGCGCCGATGGGGTGTTTTTACGCGCGGCCGGTCGCGTCGAGGCGCGCACGCGCGCACCGCAGGTGGCGCTGGCCGTGCTCGGCGGCTGGGCGGTGGTGCTGACCTTGTCGGGCAGCTTCAATCAGCTGCTCAACTACACCACGGTGGGCGAGTGGCTGGGCCACGTGTTCGGCATCGCCACGCTGTTCTGGTACCGCAAGCATTTCATCGACGACCCGGCGCCGTACCGCGTGCCGTTCTATCCGCTGCTGCCGCTGATCTTCGTGATCACGGTGTTCGGCGTGATCGTGGCCAGCGCCATCCACGCACCGGGCGATGCGGGCATGAGCCTGCTGATCATCGCGCTGGGCGTGCCGGTGTATTACGGCTGGCGCTGGCTGGAAGGACGCAAGGCGGCCTGAGCCGGAAGCGGCGTTTGCGCGGCCGCGTGATCCATCGCGGCCATAGCCTGAGGTTGTGGAACCTTTACCTATTTGCACTGGCAAGTCGTCGGGGCAACCGATACGGTAGGTTCGCGTTTGCCCGCACTTTCTTCCACGCATCAACGCGTGTCTTGCCGCGATTCGCGCAATCACGACAGCCAGGGGACACCCATGCCCACCATGACTGCCTATCCATGGCGATTCTCGATCGATCCGGTGTGTGCCGGTGATCGGTCGTGCTGCGCCATGCATCCGCCACAGCCGCGCCGCCACCTCCTGAAGGAAACCGCCGCATGATTCAACTGGATGCCGTGCAGACCCTGGCTTTCGGCGGGGTGGTGCTGTTCGCTGGCTACGCCTTGTGCAGGCTGATTCCGGTGCTGGGCCGCTACAACATTCCCGAGCCGGTGATCGGTGGCCTGGTGATGGCGCTGATCGCGCTGGTGGCGCATCAGTTCGATACCACCCTGGTCGAGTTCGACACCTCGCTGCAGCAGCCGTTGATGGTGGCGTTTTTCACCACGGTGGGTGTCAACGCCAGCTTGGCGCTGCTGCGCGTCAGTGGCCGCCAGGTGATGATTTTCCTGGCATTGGCCAGCGTGTTCGCGGTGCTGCAGAACCTGCTGGGCATCAGCGTGGCGACCGCGTTCGGGTTGCACCCGCTGTTCGGCGTGCTGGTCGGTTCCACCACGCTCACCGGCGGTCCGGCCACCGGCCTGGCGTTTGCACCGTTGTTCGAGCAGGCCGGGGTGCACGGCGCCGAATCGGTCGCCATCAGTTCGGCGATGGCCGGCATTATTTGCGGTGGCGTGATCGGTGGCCCGGTGATTACCGTGCTGATCCGGCGCTTCAAGTTGCGTTCTGCCAATGGCGGCGCCGGCGTGGCTGGCGGCGGTGGCGAAGCGGAGTTGCAGACCGAGGAGCCGCTGAGCGATGCCGGGCGCGAGTTCGCCGCGCTCAAGAGCATCGTGATCATCCTGGTCGCGATGTGGGCCGGCTCCTGGGTCGGGCAGGGCTTTCTGGCACTCGGGCTGACCTTGCCGGTGTACATCGGCGCCATGCTGGTGGGTGCGCTGATCCGCAATATCGACGACTACACCGGCTGGATCGGCCTGTCCGTGCGCAGCACCGACGTGATCGGCAATGTCGCCCTGGCGTTGTTCCTCGCGGTGGCGCTGATGAATCTGCACCTGTGGGACCTGGCCGGGCTGGCGTTGCCGCTGATACTCAACCTGGCGCTGCAGATCGTGCTGGTGGTGTTGTTCTGCATCCCGGTGTTTCGCCTGATGGGCCGCGATTACGACGCGGCGGTGATGGGCGGCGGCTTCATCGGCTTCATGCTGGGCACCACGGCCAACGCGATGGCGGTGATGCGCACGCTGGTGGAGCGTTACGGCGTGGCGCCGCGGGCGTTTCTGGTGGCGCCGCTGGTGGGTGCGTTCTTCATCGACTTCACCAACGCGCTGATCATCACCGGATTCCTGAATTTCTGGCACTGATCGGGCGGGTCATAACCGCAGGTTAATTCATGCCGACATAAAGCGATGAGGCAAGCGCTGGCCTGCCCGTTAGGCTAGACGCATGGCCGATAGCACTCTCGTTCGTTCTCTTCGCACCCTGGTTTTCCGTCCGGTGCTGATGCCGCTGCTGGCTCTGCTGCTGGTGATCAGCCAAGGGTGCACGACAGCGACCCCGCCGGCGCCGTCGAACCAGCCACCGCCGGAGCATCAGGCGATCGTGGTGGCGGCGCATCCGCTGGCGGTGGATGCCGGCGTGGCGGTGTTGAAACGCGGTGGCAGTGCGCTGGATGCGGCGATCGCGGTGCAGGCGATGCTCGGCCTGGTGGAGCCGCAAAGTTCCGGCCTGGGTGGCGGCGCCATCATCATGGCCTACGATGCCGGCAGTGGAGAAGTGACCAGCTACCTGGGGCGCGAAGCGGCCCCGGCCGCGGCGACCTCGGCACTGCTGGACGATGCCGACGGCCACCCGATGCCTACCAGCCAGGCCATGCTGACCGGCCGCGCGACGGGCGTGCCTGCCGCGGTGGCGACGTTTGCTGCCGCGCACAAGGCGCACGGCAAGCTGGCGTGGAACCGGTTGTTCGATGAAACCATCGTGCAGGCGGAGAAGGGCTTTCGCATCACGCCGCGTTTGTCGCAGCACATCCACGGCACGTTCCCGCAGGCCTCGGCGCCAGACGTGCGTGCCTATTTCTCCGATGCGTCGGGCCGGTTGCTCGATACCGGCGACCTGCTGCGCAACCCCGCTTATGCAGACACCCTGCGCCTGCTGGCCAAGGGCGGTGCGGACGCGTTCTACCATGGCGCGCTGGCCCGGGCGATCGTGGCGCGCACGCATGACGCGCCGATGGGCGGCGCGATGACCGAAGCCGATCTTGCCAACTACCAACTGGAACAGGCGCCGCCGCTGTGCCGGCCGCTGCGCCAGTATGTATTGTGCGTGCCGCTGCCGCCGACCAGTGGTGTCGGCCTGCTGCAATTGATGGAACTGCTGGACGGTACCGACATCGACCAGCGCGGCCCGAGCGACCCGCAAGCCTGGTTCCTGTTCGCCGAGGCCAGCCGCCTGATGTATGCCGACCGCGATCAATACGTCGGCGACCCGCGCTTCACCAAGGTGCCGGTGCAGGGCTTGCTGGATCCGGCCTATGTGGCCCAGAGGCGCAGCCTGATCGGCGACACGGCCGGCGCGCCACCGTCGGCCGGCACGCCGCCGAATGCCGCCACGCATGCCGCGGATCACACCCTCGAACCGGGCGGCACCAGCCAGATCGTGGTGGTCGATGCGCAGGGCAACGCCGTCTCGATCACCACCACCATCGAATCGTTCTTCGGCACCGGGCGCATGGTGGGCGGGTTCTTCCTCAACAACCAGTTGACCGACTTTTCCTGGGGCGCGGGGTTGGATCGCGAACATGCGGCCAATGCGATAGCCGGCGGCAAGCGTCCGCGCTCGTCGATGACCCCGGCCATTCTGCTGGACCGGCAGGGGCGGTTCCTGGGTGCGATCGGTTCGCCCGGCGGCAACGCGATTCCCGCCTACGTCGCCAAAACGCTGGTGGGTGCGCTGTACTGGAATCTGCCGCTGTCCCAGGCGGTGGCGCTGCCCAACCTGGTCGCGCGCGGCAAGCACTTCAATGGCGAAGCGGACGCTTTCGATCCGCAGGTGCTCAAGGCGCTGGCGGCGCGCGGCGTCGAGGTCAAGGGCGGTTCCGGCGAGAACTCCGGCCTGCATGGCGTGTTGTTGCGCGATGGCAAACTTGAATGGGCCGCTGACCCGCGGCGCGAAGGCACCGGGCGCTCACCGGACTGATGACCGAACACACGCCACCGAATTCGCGGGATTTTTCATGACGACGATCGATTCGCAAACAGCGGAATACGCGTCCGACGACAACAGGGTGGATGTCACTGTGCTGGGTGCGGGCGTGGTCGGCATGGCCACCGCCTACGCGGCAGCACGCCGTGGCCTTTCGGTGCGCCTGGTCGATCGCGCGACCGGCCCCGCGCGGGGTACCTCGTTTGCCAACGGCGCCCAGTTGAGCTACGTCTACACCGATGCGCTGGGCAATCCGGCGTTGTGGAAACATCTGCCGCAGTTGCTGCTGGGGCTCGATCCGGTGTTTCGCATGCACTGGATGTTTGATCCGGATTCGCTGAAATGGGGCCTGTCGTTCATTCGCAACACCACGGCATCGCGGTTCCGCGAAAACACGCTGGCCGTGCTCGAACTGGCGATGGCGTCGAAGGCGGCGATGGATGCCTTGCTTGCGCGTCATCCCATCGAATTCAGCCACGCCGCGCCGGGCAAGATGCACCTCTATCACGACGCCGGCGCGTTGCACCGCGCCGAAGCGGTCGCCGCGATGAAGCACCGACATGGGGTAGTCCAGCACGTGCTGTCGCCGCGCGAGGCGGTGGCGATCGAACCGGCGCTGGAAGACATCGACGGCTTGGCCGGCGTGCTGCATTCACCGCAAGAGGAGGTGGGTGACCCGCACCGCTTCTGCGTGGGGTTGCTGCGCGTGCTGCGCGAACAGTACGGCGTGCAGGCGTGCTTCGAGACCGATGTCGACGACCTTTTGCGCGAGCCCGATGCGGTCACGCTCGCCACCGTCGATGGCCGCCGCCTGCGCTCACGGCGCCTGGTGGTGTGCGCAGGAGTGGAATCGACCCGGCTTTCGCACAAACTGGGCATCCGCATGCCGCTGATGCCGATGAAGGGTTATTCCTTCACCACGCGTTGCACGGCGCATACGCCGGTTACCAGCATCACCGATACCACGCGCAAACTGGTGTTCTGCCGTCTCGGCGACCAGTTGCGGGTGGCAGGCCTGGCCGAGCTGGGCGTGCGCGATACCGCCGTGGATCCCGAGCGCAGCGACCTGCTGGTGGCACTGGCCCGCGAGTCATTGCCCGCCGCCGCCAACTACGACGCCATCGAAAGCCGCTGGGCCGGGCTGCGCCCGATGACCCCGTCGTCCATGCCGATCGTGCGCCAGGTGCAGGATCGCATCGTGTTCAACGTCGGCCACGGCATGCTCGGCTGGACCCTCGCCATGGGCGCCGGCGAACGCGCCGCCGAATTGCTGGGCGCCGCCTAGACCCGCAGGTTGGGGTGAGCGCTAGCGAACGCCAACGTCCCACCGTTGTGGCGTATTTCGTAGGGGCTCGCTGCGCTCACCCCAAGCAGCGGGGCTAGGCGGCGCGCGCTGGATGGCAATGCTTCAACTTTCCCCGGCCATACTGAGTTTTTCCACGAAGGTTGCGGGTCATGAAACGGATCCTGTTCGCCGGTTGCCTGGGCCTGCTCGTCGTGGGTTGTCGTGGCGATGTTTCGGCCTCGTCGATCGACCTTGCCACACCGGCGGCACCGGTCACGCTGGATCAGGTTCAGCGCGAGGGCGCGCCGCAGGTGGCCGCGGATTTCACGCTGCAGGGTTACACCTTTGAAGCGAGCGCAGCGCCGACGTTGACGGTAACGCCTGCGCACGGCGAGTGGTCCGCTGGCGACGAGTTGCACGTGCAGGTGCAGAACGCGATGCCGTGGGCGGTGACGTTGATCATCGACGTGGATAGTGCAGGCGAGGGGCAGCACCTGCACACGCAGGTCGGTTTGCCGGCCGGTCCGGCGCAGACATTGGTGATTCCCCTGCACGCGACCAGTCCGCGCGACATGGGCATGCAGGTTGCGCCGCCGATGCCGTTTGATGCCCACGGTCACGCCATCCTGCTCGCCACCACGGTGGAAGGCGCGCTCGACGCTGCGGCCATAACAACGCTGCGATTCTCCATCCCGGCGCCGCAGGCCGCGCAAACCCTGCTGCTGGGTCGCGTGGAACTGGTTACCGGAGATCTGCAGCGCACCGCTTACAGCGGCCTCGTCGATCGTTACGGCCAAGCCAGCCGGGCCGAGTGGCCGGAAAAAATCGACGCCGACGCAGCGCTGCGTGCGGCGCATGCAAACGAGCAGGACGCACTCGACAAGACTCCGTCGACGAGGGCGAGAACGGACAGCTATGGCGGCCTTCTGGACGTCCGGAAGCTTTCCGCGACCGGCTGGTTTCGCACGCAGAAAGCCGCCGGTCGCTGGCAACTGGTGACGCCGGACGGCCACGCGTTCTTCTCGCTCGGCGTCAACGCGGTGGCCGCGGATGGCGGGCGCAGCTATGTCGAAGGTCGCGAGTTCATGTTCAGCGACCTGCCGCCGGACAGTGGCGAGTGGGCGGCGTTCTACGGCGAAGGCGACAATCGCAACAACGATCAGGGCGCCAGCCAGGGCATCGGCTACCACCACGGCCGCTGGTTCGATTTCTACGCGGCCAACCTGTATCGCGTCGACAGCGGCGACTGGCTGTCCATGTGGCGCGCACGCACCTTGCAGCGGTTGCTGGCCTGGGGCTTCAACACCATCGGCAACTGGAGCGATCCGGCTTTGGGGCAGGCACATCGGCTGCCATACACCCGTTCAATCAACATCGCCGGCGACTACGCCAACGTCGCCAGCGGCTTTGACTGGTGGGGCCGCATGCCCGATCCGTTCGATCCACGCTTCGTCCAGGCCACCGAGGCAGCCGTGGCGAAAGCCAGCGCCGACGTGCGCGACGATCCCTGGTTGCTCGGCTACTTCGCCGACAACGAGCTGGCCTGGGCCGGCACCGGTCCGCAGGGTCGTTGGGGTCTGGCCTTCGGCACGCTCGCCGGCGATGCCAAAAGCCCGGCCAAACAGGCGTTCATCGCCACGCTGCGCAAGCAGTACGTCGCACCGCAAACGCTGGGCTCGGCCTGGGGCATCGCGCTCGGCTCATGGGATGCGCTCGATGCCACCGGCTTCGTCGCACCCGTACCGAACGAAGCGCATCCGGCGATTGCCCGCGACTACAGTGCGTGGCTGCGCCTGTATGCCGACACCTATTTCCGCACGGTGGTGGAGGCGATCCGCCGCCACGACCCGCACCACCTTTTCCTCGGCGGCCGCTTCGCCGTCAACACCCCCGAAGCCGTCGCCGCGTGCGCCGCGTATTGCGACGTGGTCAGCTTCAACATCTACGCCGACCTGCCGCAACACGGCTTCGATGCCGCCGCGATGCACGCGCTCGACAAGCCGGTGCTGATCGGCGAATTCCACTTCGGCTCGGCGGATCGCGGTCCGTTCGGCAAGGGCGTGGTTTCCGTGTGGAATGAGCAGCAGCGCGGCGAAGCCTACGCAAAATTCATCGCTGCCGCCGCGAGCGATCCGGTCATCGTCGGCGCGCACTGGTTCCAGTACGCCGACCAGCCCGCCACCGGCCGTCTGCTCGATGGCGAGAACAGCCATATCGGATTGGTGGGCATCACCGATATCCCGTTCGGCGGGTTTGTCGAGGCAGCGCGTGATGCCAATGATCGAGCGGCGACAGCGGAATGATGACGCGCGCGCACGTCGACACGAGCGGTGATCAGCGGGCGAACCTCACGCCTACGTGGCCTTTGGCCCTGGCGACGGCGCTTTCCAGCGCGATGCCGCGGGCGACCAGCGCGGTGATGGCGGAGCCGAGTGTGCAGCCGGTGCCGTGGAGTTTTTCGGTGGCGATCCAGGGTGCGGCATAGCGGCGCGTGGCGGTCGGCGTCACAAGGATGTCGATCGCCTCGTCCAGCGTTGCGTGCCCGCCTTTCATCACCACGGCGCGCGGCCCCAGTGCCAGCAGTGCGTGCCCCTGTTCGATCATCTGCGCTTCGCTGGCGGCGCATGCCGTTCCCAGCAGGATCGCCGCCTCGTGCAGGTTCGGCGTGAGGCAGTCGGCCAGTGGCAGCAGGCGCGTACGCAGGCATGCGACCGCCGCTTCGCTGAGCAGGCGGGCACCGGAGCTGGCGATCATCACCGGATCGACGAGCACGAAGGCGGGTCGGCGTCGTCCCAGATGGTCGGCCACGGTGGCCACGATGCCGGCGTCGGCGAGCATGCCGAGCTTGACGGCGCGAATGTCGAGTTCGTCGAACACCGCATCGAGTTGCGCGCTCACCATCCCGGTGGACATCACCTGCACCGCACGTACGCCGCGGCTGTTCTGCGCGGTGACGGCCGTGACCACGGTGGCGCCGTCGACGCCCAGCGCGGTGAACGTTTTCAGGTCGGCTTGCAGGCCGGCGCCACCGCAGGAATCGGAGCCGGCGATGGACAGCACGCTCGGTCGCGGTGACGGCTGAATCGGCGTGTTCATGGCGATGCACCGGCCAGCGCTACCAGCGCCAGTCGGGTGAAACCGCGCTCGCCAAGGCGCCGCCCGGCACGCCACGCGCGCAAGCCGCTGCGACAACACAACACGATGCGTGCGCCCGGCGGCACGTCGTCATCGCACAATTGATCGAGGGTGTCGACGGTGAGTCGAACGGCATGCCGGAACGGCGATACGGGCGCTTCGTCGAGGCTGCGCAGATCGATCACCAGGTCATCCGTGGTCACGTCGACCGGGCTGATGTAATGCAGGGCGGGATCAGCCGGCTCGGCGGCACTGCTGAAATCGAACCCGCCAAAGGCCAGCCGCGTGGCATCGAACGTCACCAGCCGGCCCAGTGGCGAAGGCGTGATGGCCAGCAGCCACTGCAGCACGAACTGGGCCTGCACGCAGCCGAGGATCGCCACCAGCGAACCGAGCACGCCGGCGCTGCTGCAGCTGGCGGCGTGCGCCGGCATGTCGGGAAAGACCGCGCGGTAACTCGGTGCGCCGGCGCAGAACGCGCCGACGTAACCGGCGAGGCCGACCGCCGAGGCGCTGACCAGTGGCCGGTCCTGCTGCTGGCAGGCGTCGCTCAAGGTGTAGGTGGCGGCG
>SMEK01000627.1_pt1 | contig 12280 bp, 7 predicted proteins | sample 2456371 | NCBI WGS metagenome assembly SMEK01 (sample SAMN10132590, study PRJNA489261) | soil metagenome | isolation source: day1 antibiotic-loamy sand soil ammended with composted manure from dairy... | place: USA | collected 2015-04-01
TACCGCTGGAGTAGACTCTACCTTGGTAGGAGGCGACCTGTCAGGAAGAAAGGCAACGTTAAGCAGGAAAGGCCTGCCCATCGGTGCTTTTTATGGATACAAAACAGACGGCATTTTTCAAAATCAAGGAGAGTTGGACAGTTACCCTCATTTACCTAACGCCGGCGTAGGCGACTTGAGATTTGTGGATGTGAACAACGATGGTCGGCTAAACGATGCTGACCGGACTTATATAGGATCGCCAATCCCTACCTTTATTTATGGATTTGACTTTTCCCTAGCCTATAGCAACTTTGACCTTTCGCTGGATTTTCAAGGGCAGTTAGGTAACAAGATATTTAATGGAAAAGAAGTAGTAAGACCTGATCCTTACAACTTCGAGCAGAGGGTGTGGGATAGGTGGACTGGAGAAGGTACCAGCACTACGATACCTCGTCCTTCTTTTGGAGACTATAATTATAACCTTTCAGATTATTTTATCCAGAATGGATCATTCTTACGGCTAAGAAATATAGCCCTAGGTTATAGCTTGCCCGAGCGAGTGGCCGAACGTATAAGGCTCGATCAAGTCAGGGTTTTTGTGCGGGTCACCAACCTATTCACTTGGACGGAATTCACAGGCTATTCCCCGGAGATCGTCAGTGATAATGTGATTGATAATGGCATTGACAGGGGTGGATATCCCATTCCGACCATTTATTCTGTAGGTCTTAATTTGAACTTTTAAACGCAATGAAGATGAAAATCAAACATATTTTACTGCTTCCCTTCCTTGCTTTATTGCTTCTGGGCTGCGAAGATTTCTTAGACAAAAGTCCTCAAGGAACAACCACTCAAGAATCATTCCCCACAACGGCAGAGGACGCTTTGCTGGCTACTAACGGTGTTTACTCCACATTGAGAAATTGGTCCTATCATTCAGGCGGGTATCCTATTCTGGACATCATGTCGGATGATGCTTATAAAGGAAGCAACCCCACAGACGCTGCCAATACCATTGGCAAGTATGATAGGTTCACGCACGATGCCAATATGGAAACTTTGGGCAATTGGTGGATGGCGCTTTATGAAGGCATAAAGCGAGCGAACGTCGTACTTGAGTATGTGCCAAGAGTAGAAATGGACACCAACCTGAAAAATCGATATATGGGAGAAGCGCGTTTCCTACGTGCTTTGTATTATTTTGATCTGGTAAGAGCGTGGGGAGATGTACAATTGGTAACCACCTCTACACCTCCTTTGAACCTTCCTAAATCTTCAGAAGAGAATGTATATAGTCTGATTGAGGAGGATCTATTATATGCAATCGATCATCTCACCGAAAAAAGTGCTCTCTCCCCTGGAGATGTTGGAAGAGCCACCAAAGGAGCAGCACGAGCTCTTCTGGCCAAGGTTTACCTATTCCGAAAAGATTTTCCTAACGCTGAAAAATATGCTTTAGAGGTTATCAACTCTCAAGAATACGACCTAGAGGAAAATTTTCTTGATGCAAATGGCGTCAATGGTGAGCATGGCGTAGAATCAATTTTTGAGATTGGGGCCTTGCCCATAAACAACACATCAGGTGGGGGAAATCAATATGCCAATACGCAAGGAGTACGGGGCGTACCCAACAAAGGCTGGGGATTTAATCGCCCTTCGGTAGACCTAAGGGCAGCTTTTGAACCTGGTGATCCTCGCCAACAGGGAACTATCATAGAGCTTGGAGATGAAATTGACGGCATCAGCATAGTGGGCGACTCCAACACACCCAATGAGTACGATAATGGATATGCAATAGAAATTGAATCATATAACCGAAAAGTTTGGGTGCCCGGCGATGGCACTGAGTTCAATTTTGGTCATAACAGAAGGTTAATCAGATACGCCGACGTTTTATTGATGGCGGCTGAGGCCCTCAATGAAAACAACAAGCCTGCAGAAGCATTGCCCTACCTCAATAAAGTTCGAGAAAGAGCCAGAGGAGAAAAAGAGGGCATTCTTCCTGATATCACTACGACTGACAAAGAAAGCTTAAGAGAAATAATCCTTCATGAGAGAAGGGTGGAACTGGCCATGGAAGGCCATCGCTTCTGGGATCTGGTGCGCACTGGAAAAGCGGCAGAAGTACTAGGACCTTTAGGATTTATAGCGGGTAAACATGAGTACTTCCCTATTCCACAAAACCAAATCGACCTTTCAAGAGGTACTTTAGAGCAGAGCGATCAATGGAGGTAAAGCTCCATGAATACATAAGACTGGCTATAGAGCTTAAGTGAGTTTTTTACTAATTAAACAAACAGTGAATATGAAAACGATGAAACAAACAAAATTATGGTTGACCATGCTTCTGGTAGGAAGCACAATGGCTTTTTTAAGCTGTAGTAGCGATGACGACAATGGTGGTGGTACTGCCAACATGACAATAACAAGCATAGTGGCGAATGGCACAGACTTGGAATCTGGTGATGACATAGAGGTGGACCTGAATGGAGCAACTGCTGCAGAAAACGTTCCCCTAGACGCCTCCATAGATATCACCTTTAGCAAGAATGTGGACAACGCAACTGCCACATCTTCCAATGTGACCTTAAAGAAAGGCAGTGATGCCGTGGATGCCGATGTTAGTGCCAGTGGAAATACAATAACGCTTGTGCCTTCCGAAGACTTAGAGCAAGGAACAACATACACGCTCACGGTGACAGGGGCAGTAAAAGCGTCAGACGGAGGTGCTTTCACAGAAGTTTCGCGAACATTCAGGACAGCAGGGAGAGGTGAAGTAAGTCCGCCTCAGGCAGAAAATCAAATTGCCTATTGGAATTTTAACGGTAGTGCAGCCGCTACAGAAGGAGATTTTGAAACTGTGTTTGAACAAGTGACCTATACTACAGACAGATTCGGCTTTACTAACAGTGCGGCAGAATTTGGAGGTGCTTCTGAAGCCGGACAAGGAGATATTATTGAGATTGAAGCGAGTGATGACCTTATCACGCCAAGCAGAACAATATCTGTTTGGTTCAAAGTGGATAAGGAAGATTATAATAGTTCACGCTTTTTGATGGGTATGGCAGCAGAAAGAGGTTTCTTTATGGAATTAGGGTCTGAGGGAATAGCCTGGTTAAAACTACCTACAAGCCATGCTCTAGACCCTGATCCTATGGGCCACGAGTTCGGGATCAACTGGAGCGATCCTAACGGAGACGGGGCAGTTGGCGGACAAATACTCTATGAATATGAAGGTTCTATATCTGATTTGGTAGCTGATGGAGAATGGCATCAATTGGTGTTGGCCTATGACGCAGGTACCTCTATGAAGACTATTTACGTAGATGGCAATAAAATAATGGAGCTAGACATTGATTCTGACACTGATGAATGGTACCTGAAAAATTTGGCTATTGACACCCGTGGAGTAGAAGAAACCATTGATACAAAACTTGCCTTTGGGTATGCAGGAAGCAGAGACAATCAAGCCACAGATTGGGCTAATTATGCCAACGCTACAAACACTTTCAAAGGTCTTATGGATGACGTCCGAATATTTAGTGTAGGCTTGTCTGCTACAGAAGTCAAAACACTCTACGACGCTGAAAAGCCTTAATCATTCACTACGCTGAAACAATTTAATAATGAGGGTTTTGATGGTTCCTATGTCAAAACCCTCCTCTTTACCTATATGATTCGTTATATTTTAATATTACTTCCTTTTTTGTTTTTTTCCTGCCATCAGGATGATGATGGTAAGACTTTACCTCACGATGTATTACAACTTCAGTCAGTGAAGATCGGTACGAGCGAATTATCACACAGCGCTGCCAACAACAATATCCCTCGTGACAAAGGAATAGTCGCTACTTTCAATTTACCCTTAAACCGGACATCGGTAGCACAGCATTTCGTACTCAAGGACGAAACAGGGCAATCTATCGAATTGAATTTTAGCTATTTGGACAACGACAAAACCCTATCAGCAAAACCTACCTATACCCTACTAAATAACTCGATCTACACAATTGAAATCGGTGCCTTAAAAGCCATTTCGGGCGAAACCTTTCCAGGCGCTTCTTATACCTTCACCACGGCACAAGGAACTTTCAGTTTAGAAAGCTTACAAATTGATGAATTCGACCTCACTTCATCTGCCCGGATTCACAATATCAAAAGAGACTTTACCATCACAGCAGTTTTTTCTGATCCTCTTAACACCTCCACCCCTTTTGAGGAGTATATCTCGATAATCAACAAAAACGGTTCCCTACCCCTTCTTTTTAACTTGTCGGAGGACGAGAAAACATTAAATATATATCTTGAGGACGAAGCTGCTTCCTTATCAAAATTCACATTGAAGATTTCGAACACACTACAAAGTAATACTCAGCTTGCTTTTAGCGGATTTGAAAAAGAATTCTACACAGCGGTAGATTCCAGTTATAAATTTCCGGAGCTTTCTGACGAGGCTTTATTAACTCTTATCCAAGAGCAGACTTTCAAATACTTTTGGGATTTTGCCCATCCTGCCAGTGGTATGGCCAGAGAGCGTAACACATCAGGAGATTTGGTAACTACAGGAGGATCAGGTTTTGGCCTTATGGCGATCTTGGTGGGCATAGAAAGGGGCTTTATCACACGCCAAGAGGGTGTCAATCGGATTGAAAAAATAGTAAGCTTTTTAGAAACTGCGGACCGGTTTCACGGTGCATGGCCCCATTGGCTCAACGGCAATACGGGAAAAGCCGTTGCCTTCAGCCAAAAAGACAATGGAGCTGATCTCGTAGAGACGGCATTTCTAGTACAAGGCCTACTTACTGTAAAGCAATATCTCAATGCTGCCGATTCCGAAGAGGCCAATATCATCGATGCCATTGAGGCTTTATGGCAAGGGGTAGAATGGGACTGGTTTACGCAAGGAGGACAAAATGTGCTTTATTGGCATTGGTCGCCTAATTATAATTGGGAAATGAACCATCCTATCAGGGGCTGGGACGAAAGTCTTGTAGCTTACGTATTGGCAGCCTCCTCTCCTACCCATACTATCGACGCCCAAGTGTACCATGAAGGCTGGGCACGAAATGGCAACATGGCCAATGGCAAGAACTTTTATGATGTATCGCTGCCTTTGGGACCTGACTATGGCGGACCGCTTTTCTTTTCTCATTATTCATTTTTGGGATTGGATCCTCGAAATCTTCAGGATCAATATGCTGACTATTGGGAACAGAATAGGGCCCATGCTTTGATAAATTATCACTATACTGTGGCTAATCCCAAAAACTATGTAGGCTATGGTTCTGCCTCATGGGGATTGACAGCCAGCGATAACCATGAAGGCTATTCGGCGCATTCTCCGACCAATGATCTTGGGGTAATTACTCCCACAGCAGCCGTTGCTTCTATTCCCTATACTCCTGAGCAATCCATGGAAGCGATCCGGTACTTCTATTATATTATGGGAGACAGGTTGTGGGGTGAGTTTGGATTCTATGATGCTTATAGTCCCACAGAGGACTGGTATGCTAATAGCTATTTGGCCATCGATCAAGGACCTATGGTCATCATGATAGAGAACTACAGAACAGGCTTGCTTTGGGACTTGTTTATGGCCAATCCGGAGATACAAGAAGGATTGGAAAAATTGGGGTTTTATTGAATATGGACGTAAGATTTAAGACATCAGAATTTAGGAAATGGACAACGTATGGTCATAAAATTCCATGGCTCTCTGGAAGTTACTAAGGTTCACGCAGCGACCGCAAAGATGTACGCAAAGGACACAATGAAGGCGGCACATATAAAACCATGTCATCCCGTAGGGAACTTGTTGACATGGCAGAGAGGAAAGGAAAATGTACCAATGAAATAATTACTAATGAACCAATGTGAAAATGAAAGGATATAGGTACAAAAACCCCCACCATCTGTCATCCCGTTGGGAACTGGTTGAAAAAGAAAGATAAGATGGAATTGGGGAGTGGAGAGTAGGAAGAACTTGGCAGAAGGCAACGGAAAAACAGCCACTCCCATGTCATACCATAGAGAACTTGTCGGAATATGGCAAAGACGATCGTAAAATGTAATCCCAAAGGGATGAAATAATTATAGATATCATGTATAGAAAGAACCGAACCCTGAAAGGGTGACATTTATTAAGAAGAATAAAAATAAAATACCTATGAAAAATCAATTGCATTTGTTGTTTTTTTTCCTGGTAATAGGAACAACCGTATCCTGTGGAAGCAAAAAGACTACAAATGAAAATCAGCCTACAACATCCAAAATAGACAACAGCATTTCGGAGGATTCTTTGCTCACACTTGTGCAATACCAGACCTTTCAATACTTCTGGGAAAACGCCGAACCCAACTCCGGCCTCGCCAGGGAAAGGACCCATATGGACGGGCACTATCCTCAAAATGACCAAAATGTAGTAACTACAGGAGGTTCCGGATTTGGGCTCATGGCCATTCTGATAGGGATAGAGCGAGGTTTTATTACCCGTGAAGAAGGATTTCAACATTTGAAAAAAGCAGTAGATTTTCTTGAAAAAGCAGACCGTTTCTATGGAGCATGGCCACATTGGCTTCATGGGGAAACAGGCAAGACAAAAGCTTTTAGCGAAAAAGATGATGGTGCTGACCTTGTAGAAACAGCATTCTTGGTTCAGGGCCTACTAACAGTCCGAGAATATTTCAAAAATGGCAGTGATGAAGAAAAAGCCCTTGCCTCAAAGATTGATACCCTTTGGCGAGAGATTGACTGGACCTGGTTTACCAAGGGAGGTGAGGATGTGCTCTACTGGCACTGGTCACCCAACTACGATTGGGACATGAACTTCCCCATCGGCGGATACAACGAATGCCTGGTGATGTATGTGCTTGCCGCTGCTTCACCAACACACCCTATCGACCCCGCTGCCTATCATAAGGGCTGGGCCAGAGATGGTGATATTATGAACGATACAACTTTTATGGGTTATGAAACTGTCCTGGACCATTACGAGACTGAAGATGATCCCGTTGGCCCTCTCTTCTGGGCACATTATTCTTATTTGGGACTGGATCCTCGAAATCTCACAGATAAATACGGAGACTATTGGAAACTCAACCAAAATCATGCGCTTATCCACTATGCTTATTGCGTAGAAAACCCGAAAGGCTTCAAGGGATATGGAGAAAACTGTTGGGGTTTTACTTCAAGCTATTCACCAGAGGGATATTCCGCCCATAGGCCGACCAATGACCTAGGCGTAATTTCTCCTACAGCAGCTTTGGCCTCGTTTCCCTATACTCCTAAGCAAAGCATGGACTTCCTTAAATTTTTATACTTTGAAGCGGATAGCTTAGTAGGAAAGTACGGACCATATGATGCTTTCAGCTTGGAGAAAGACTGGTATGTCGAAAGATACTTGGCCATAGACCAAGGCCCTATTGTCGTGATGATAGAAAACCATCGCACAGGATTGATTTGGGATTTGTTCATGTCGGCACCCGAGGTTAAGGAAGGGCTGGAAAGATTGGGTTTTGATTGATGTACTAATGAAATAGTTGCTAATGTGCCAATGTGGAAGTAAAGGAGTCGGCAATGAGCAATTAACAGTCGGCATAAAAAGATTTCACGCAACGGACGCAAAGGACACAAAGGAAATGAATGGAAGATTTTAGACACAAGAAATAAGACAAAAAATGGACATGTGCAGAGCCATAAGATTTTATGGCTAAAAGCAACGAGGTCATCGGCTTTTCCTGTCATCCCGTAGGGAACTTATTGGGATATAGCAGATGATGATTGTACCAATGAGGGAATGATGATAGATGATACAATGTCTACTAGACTAAAGCTGCTGTCGGGCTGAGATCCGTCTTTGCGAACGGCGAGTGACAAAGGAGTAAGAGAACGAAAAGCAGTAATGATGGAGAACCTGACAATGACTGATAAATTGAAAGTGAAGCAATCTCAATGATTGATGTACTTATGATGAATGAGCGTGTAATTAATTCTTCCTGTCATCCCGCAGGGAACTTGTTGAAAAATGGCAGAAAGTGTTTTCAGGGAGATGGCCACGCTCCTCCGTCGATCGCCATGACGCTGTACTTTGGAATAGGCTGCAATCTTCTAAAAGACAGCAAGAAAATTTCGAGGGAGAGAAAAAAGTTGACAGCAGGCTTGACATACGAATTAAACAATCCCGAAGGGATGACATGATTATAGATGATGACATGATTGTAGATATGGATGCACAATAAAAACAAAACCCTGAAAGGGTGACACAACACGTCTTTTAAAAGAGAATATGCAGTAATAGAAACCATTACAAACCATAAAGGTAATGAACATGGAAAATTTAAAGAACATAAGAGTGCTGGCCATAGTGGCCCTAATAATGGCGAGTACTTCCGTTGCCCCTGCCCAGAAAAGATTTGATGAGCAAGAGATGAAAGTCAAAATCGATTCTTTACTATTCATAATGACATTGGAAGAGAAAATCGGACAGCTCACCCTTTACACAAGCGATTACGATGTCACAGGTCCTACGATCAGAGAAGGCTATAAGGAAGATATTAAACAAGGAAAAGTGGGGGCGATCTTTAATGCCTTCGGAGCCGAGTACACCCGAATGCTCCAAGAAATGGCAGTAGAAGAAACCCGTCTGGGAATTCCCTTACTTTTTGGATATGATGTGATCCATGGGCACAAAACCATATTCCCTATTCCCCTTGGTGAATCGGCAAGCTGGGATTTGGAAGCTATCGAGAAGTCTGCACGCATTGCAGCTATCGAAGCTTCAGCAGAGGGACTGCACTGGACATTTGCTCCTATGGTCGATATTGCAAGAGATCCTAGATGGGGTCGGATTGCAGAAGGCTCGGGTGAGGACACTTACCTCACTACCGAAATCGCTTTAGCAAGAGTACGGGGTTTTCAGGGTGATGACCTTTATGACCTGAGCACTGTGCTGGCTTGCACAAAGCATTTTGTAGGCTATGGTGCTGGTTTGGCAGGAAGGGATTATAATACCGTAGATATGTCCGACAGGGTGCTTAGAGAAGTGTACCTCCCTCCTTTTAAAGCCACCGTAGATGCTGGTGTGGCCTCTTTTATGACCTCCTTCAATGAAGTGGATGGGGTACCTGCTACAGGAAGCCATTACCTTTTGACTGAGATTTTAAGGAATGAATGGGGTTTCGAGGGTTTCGTGGTCACAGACTACACTTCCATCAACGAAATGGTGCCTCATGGTATCGTCGCCAATGAATATGAGGCAGGCGCATTGGCCATTAATGCAGGTGTAGACATGGACATGCAAGGAGGCGTTTATCAGGAGCATCTTGCGGAATTGGTAAAAAAGGGAGAAGTGGAAGAGGAGCAGATCAATAAAGCTGTCCGTCGCATCTTGGAAATGAAATACAAACTAGGGCTTTTTGAAGATCCTTACCGCTACTCCAACGTAGATCGTGAAAAGGAAATGGTGATGACTGAAGAACATCTTGATGCAGCAAGGGATGTAGCGCGAAAATCCATCGTACTATTAAAAAATGAAGCCCAAACACTTCCCCTCAAGAAAGACATTAAAACCCTTGCAGTCATTGGGCCTTTGGCAGACAACAAAAAGGAAATGATCGGATCTTGGTCGGCGGCTGGGGATTGGAGCAAATCTGTCACGCTATTGGAAGGCATCAAAGCAGCCGTTTCTCCTAATACCAAAATTCTATTTGCGCAAGGAACCAATATCAATGACGACGCTACCCAAGGGATCAGCGAAGCAGTGAAGACCGCAAAAAAAGCGGATGCTATTGTACTGGCCATTGGGGAAGAAGCGCTCATGAGTGGTGAGGCCGCAAGTCGCGCCTCCATAGACCTTCCTGGCAAGCAGCTCCAGTTGGCCCAAGAGCTGCACAAAACAGGCAAACCTGTGATTGTGGTTCTTATGAGCGGCCGCCCCTTAACGATCAACTGGTTGGACGAAAATGCTCCTGCCATCTTAGAAACTTGGTTTTTAGGCACACAGGCAGGCCATGCCATTGCCGATGTATTGTTCGGGGACTACAACCCATCGGGCAAGCTGCCAGTAACGTTCCCACGTTCGGTTGGGCAGATCCCTTTATTCTATAACAACAAAAACACAGGACGTCCCATCAGCGATGAAAAGTACACTTCCAAGTATCTCGATATTCCTAACACGCCACTCTACCCATTTGGCTACGGGCTGAGCTATACCTATTTCACTTACAGCAACCTGAAACTAAACAAGCCACAATACACCATGGACGAACAGATTGATGTAACCGTGACGGTTACCAATAGCGGCGATATGAAGGGAGAAGAAGTAGTACAGCTGTATATCCGAGACCTGGTGGGCAGCGTCACAAGGCCGGTGAAGGAACTGAAGGCATTCGAAAAGATTGCGCTGGCGCCAGGTGAATCCCAGCAAGTGAATTTCACGCTCACCAAAGATAATTTAGCCTTCTATACCAGGAACATGGAGTTTAAAGCCGAACCTGGGGATTTCAAAGTTTTTGTCGGCACCAACTCTGAAGAGTGCTTAGAAGCAGATTTCAAATTGTTGGAATAGGAAAATATTTGTGAATATTTACCGTGCCACCGTTCATGTTAGAATGGTGGCATTTCTCAAACATTATTTTTCTTAAGAATTTCTCTTATCTTTTTGGCTGCCCTATAAATCTGATTTTCTACCGTTCTCAATGAAATATTGAGTTTATCGGCGATTTGCTTATTGGGAAGATTTTCTTTTTTTGATAGTAAAAATATTTCCTTCTGCTGAATAGGAAGCTTGTCTATGACTGTCTCAGCTAATTGTTCAAGGTCATAATATACCACATGACTTTCAGTATCCAAATAAGAACTTATATCTTGCTTCTCCAGATACTTTTTATAAGCAATTTCATAGGCTAGTTTTTTCTGCCTATTGATCAAAGTGTTTTTTGTGATCGTTAAGAGATAGGCTTTAATAGAAAGATTTTCATTTAAAGAACCCCGATTATTCCAAAGCTTCACAAAAACATCTTGCACCACTTCGTTAGCATCTTCTCGATCTAATCCAAACTTAATCGCAACAGAATACACCTTTTGACTAAAACAATGATAGACCTCCTCAAAGGCTGTTTCTTCCCCTGCTTTTAGTTTTCGGATATGAGTAAAGTCGATTTGCACAAGTTACAAGTGTATTTCTTACAAATACTAGGGATTTTATTTCATCAAATCAAAAGATTCGTAATAATTTATTGTCGAAGACTTATTTAATCTGAAAAAAAAATTAGCCAAGTGAGTAGTCCACTATCTTCAATGGTATATAATTATTGAAAGACATAAAATTGGATAAAAAATTACTGCAAAAGTTTAAAGCGGGGAAATGCTCCCCTGAAGAAGTCAGAAAAATCCTTCTCTGGTACCAATCAGAAGAAGCAGAAACTTCATTTTCTATCGAATTAGAAAGTTACTGGCATGAAGATGATGACTTGGCATTTTCAGATAGGGATAAAATCAAGAATCAGATTATAGGAACCATTAGTGGAAAGACGCATAAGATAAATAAAGATCGAGCGCCTATATCAAAACCTAAAGTTCTACATAAAAAGTGCAGGTTTAGATATCGCATAAGTGTCATTGCAATAATCTTGCTGATGTTATCACTTCCGCTATGGCATTTCAGGCTTTCATTGTTCAAACCATTTATGCAAAGAGAATCAAATATTAATTGGATATCTAAAGAGACTGAGTATGGTCAGAGATATACCTTTAAACTTTCTGATGGGACACTGGTAAAACTTAATTCCGGCAGTCGCATTAGCTATCCAGAAATTTTTTCGGACAGTCTTCGCTGGGTGGAGTTTGAAGGAGAAGCATTTTTCGAAATCGCAAAAGATGCCTCCAAGCCTTTTTTGATAAGGTCGGGCAATATCGAAACCATGGTTCTGGGTACATCTTTTAATCTAAACTCCAAAGCAGAAGCGGAAAAATTTGAATTAGCAGTAGTAACTGGTAGTGTAAAGGTCTCCCATGATCGAAAAGAACATAATCTAGAGGAACGCTTTGTCAACCCCAGCCAATCAGCGGTATGGGATCATCAAAACAACAAATTTATTGTTCAAAATTATGATCCCGCTACGGTCCTAGCATGGACACAAGGCATTCTTGTATTCGACAATTGCTCATTTGAAGATATCTTATTCAAACTGGAGAAATGGTATGGCGTACATATCGAAACTTCCCAATTAAACCGAGAAATTCCAAAAGGATACACAGGAAAATATAAAGACAAAAGCTTAGAAACAGTGCTTCAGGGTAT
>SMEK01000629.1_pt1 | contig 12253 bp, 14 predicted proteins | sample 2456371 | NCBI WGS metagenome assembly SMEK01 (sample SAMN10132590, study PRJNA489261) | soil metagenome | isolation source: day1 antibiotic-loamy sand soil ammended with composted manure from dairy... | place: USA | collected 2015-04-01
AAGGAAGATAATAGTCAACCCTGTGCACATAATAGCCAAAGGGGAAAAATAACTACATGAATAAATGGATAATAGTCAAAATCAAAAGCATAATAGCCAAACAAAGGAAGATAATAGTCAACCCTGTGCACATAATAGCCAAAGGGAAAAAATAACTACTTGAATAAATGGATAATAGTCAAAATCAAAAGCATAATAGCCAACCAGAGGGAGATAATAGCCAAACCTTTAAACTTAATAGCCAATGGAAAAAATCGCTCCAAAAAGAAGGGATAATAGTCACCACCCTAGCAGCCATCAATAAAATCCACGTCCCAATTCCTTGTAGAAACAGACTTCATCGCACAGAATACTGTAATAATTCACTTGAAAACCTGCGAAAATTACATAGGACATAAATAAACTTCCAAAACATTTTCGACTTTTAAAAGAAATTGACAACTATGTAAATGCATCGATTATTTGTTTTCTAATGAAATGTTTTTTGTTATACTGATTTGGATAATGTGGAACAATAAAATCCACCTTTAGTCCGTATAGACGATAAAAATTTAATATTTTCAGAAGTTAGGAGCGAACTACATGAGTAGAGTATATGTATTTGATCATCCACTAATCCAACATAAGTTAACGTATATTCGCGATAAAAACACTGGTACGAAAGAATTTCGTGAACTTGTTGATGAAGTAGCAACATTAATGGCATTCGAAATCACTCGCGATTTGCCATTAGAAGAAATTGAAATCGATACACCGATTACAAGAGCAAAAACAAAAGTACTTGCAGGTAAGAAAATCGCTCTTGTTCCAATTTTGCGTGCGGGAATCGGAATGGTTGACGGAGTATTAAAATTAATTCCTGCAGCCAAAGTTGGTCATATCGGATTATACCGTGATCCTGAAACGTTAAAACCAGTTGAGTACTATGTAAAACTTCCTCAAGATGTAAAAGAACGTGAATTTATCGTAGTAGACCCAATGCTTGCAACTGGTGGTTCTGCTGTAGAAGCGATTAACGCGTTGAAAAAGCGAGGAGCAGTAAACATTAAATTTATGTGTTTAATTGCAGCACCGGAAGGAGTACAAGTATTACAAGAAGCTCATCCGGATGTAGACATCTTCATTGCAGCTTTAGATGAAAAATTGAATGAACATGGCTACATAGTTCCTGGTTTAGGTGACGCGGGTGACCGTCTATTCGGTACGAAATAAATAAAAAATAGATGCGTCCTTCAAAATGAAGGGCGTTTTCTGCAAATTTTGCACAATCAGAAGGGAGTATCATCCGTTGACAAATAAAATTAAAGTAATGACCATCTTCGGTACTAGGCCTGAAGCAATCAAAATGGCACCGGTCGTGTTGGAGCTAAAAAAATATCAAGATGAAATCGAATCAATTGTCACAGTAACGGCACAGCATCGACAAATGCTTGATCAAGTGCTTGAAACTTTCGATATTACACCTGACTACGATTTGAATATCATGAAAGATCGACAAACGTTAATCGATGTGACGGTGAATGCCCTTCAAGGTTTAGATCAAGTCATGAAGGAAGCAAAACCAGACATCGTTTTAGTTCATGGTGATACAACAACAACTTTCGTAGGTAGCCTTGCTGCCTTTTATAACCAAATTGCAATTGGACATGTTGAAGCAGGATTAAGAACTCACAATAAATATTCACCGTATCCAGAAGAAATGAACAGACAACTTACTGGCATCATGGCCGACTTGCATTTTGCACCGACTGAACAATCTAGACAAAACTTGCTAAAAGAAAACAAAAATCCCGACACGATTTTTGTCACAGGCAACACAGCTATTGATGCATTAAAAACAACGGTGAAAGAACACTATACACATCCGATTTTAGATAAAATCGGAAACGATCGCATGATTCTCTTAACAGCACATCGACGTGAAAATTTAGGAGAACCGATGCGTCACATGTTCCGAGCAATCAAACGCTTGCTTCAAGAACATGAAGATGTGCAAGTAGTATATCCAGTTCATTTAAATCCAGCTGTAAGAGAAGTAGCAAATGAAATTTTAGGTGATGATCCGAGAATTCATTTAATCGAACCGCTTGAAGTATTTGACTTCCATAATTTTGCTGCCCGCTCGTATATGATTTTAACGGATTCAGGAGGCGTGCAAGAAGAAGCACCATCATTAGGAAAACCTGTACTAGTATTGCGTGATACAACAGAGCGTCCAGAAGGCATTGAAGCGGGGACATTAAAACTTGCTGGAACAAATGAAGAAACTATCTATCATTTAGCGAAGGAATTGTTAGAAGATCAAAATGCATATGAGAAAATGGCGAAAGCATCCAATCCATATGGTGACGGCTTCGCATCTCGTCGAATTGTTGATGCGCTATTAACATATTTCCTTGAGAAGAAACAATAATTTTACATGAAATTCGATTCTATTAAATAAGTAGAAAATATTGTGAAAATTAAATTTTGTAACAATAAAAATCGTCTAAAATAGATTCTCTGTTGGAAATTTGTCAATATTTTGACAAAGTAAGTTCACTGTGAAGTTTTTCACTAAAACTAATTGACATCAAAAAGCCCCTATTGTATGCTTACAAAGTGTATGAATATTAAGGGGATTCTATTACAAAATGATTTTCAAACCCTTGTAATATCAAGTTTCTACTATGCAAACAGTGGAAACAAAGAATGAAATTTTGCAACGTTGGAAGAGTCTGAATACAAGAGTAATAAAAAGGGAAAAATACATAGCGGTAAAAAATTTTGCCCTCAGAGAAAATATGTAAAATTTGTTTCCACTTGACACTAAACTCTTGTATAACTCAATAGGCACGGCGAATAAAAAGGATTCAGGAGATTGAACCAATGTTGGATTTGCACCAAATTTTTATTAAGCAGAAAAAAGCTTTATTTTTTTTGCTTGCCCTATGTATAATAGGATGGTTTTTTACGCCATATCCGACAATTTTCTCGGGAATAGGGATTGGTGCGCTCTTTGGTACTTACAACTTTTGGATTCTTGTTCGAAGAATGGACAAGTTTGACCGTTCCTATCAAGAGGGAAAACGAACAGTGTCTCTTGGTTCAGGTTTACGCTTTGCCTCTGCAGTAGCTGCAGTAGCAATTCCGATCGCGTTGCCAAAATACTTCAATGTTGTTAGCTCAGTCATCGGGCTAATGATTCCTTATATTTTCCTCTTTATCGAGGCCTTCATCAGTTTACTCAAAACTAGAAAATAGGTCATTTGAAAGTGAGGTGAGTGCAAGAAATGGAACATGGAGCACCGGAGGTTACTCTGTTTTTAGGAAGCCTTCCCATCAAATTTAATTTAGCGACTGTCTTAACGTTATTAGTAACAGCAGCAATAGTATTTTTAATCGCGTTCATCTCAACGAGAAACTTAAAGTTGAAGCCGACGGGAATGCAAAACTTCATGGAATGGGTAATGGACTTTGTAAAAGGGATTATCAAAAGCAACATGGACTGGAAAACAGGTGGTCGATTCCACGTTCTAGGAATCACGCTTATTATGTTTATTGCAGTTGCGAACCTTTTAGGTCTACCATTCTCAGGTATTTATATACATGGAGATTTATGGTGGAAATCACCAACTGCAGATCCTGTAGTAACATTAACGTTAGCATCAATGGTAACAGTACTTGCAACATTCTATGGTATTAAGTTGCATGGTTTAGGACACTATGCTAAAACTTTTGTTCAGCCAAAAGCATTCTTATTACCATTAAAAATAATCGAAGAGTTTGCAAACACGTTAACACTTGGTTTGCGTCTTTACGGTAACATCTATGCAGGTGAGATTCTATTAGGTCTACTTGCTGGACTAGCTAGCTCAACAATATTCGGCTTTATCGGTGCCATTATCCCAACAATGGCATGGTTAGGATTCTCAATCTTTATCGGCTTTATCCAAGCCTTCGTATTTACAATGTTAACAATGGTTTATATTTCACACAAAGTGAGTGAAGACCATTAATTTTATAAAGTCATAGTGTAATATTCACATTATGCATTTCATCTCAAAAAAATAAAAAATAATTCCAAGGAGGAAATATTAAGATGGGTTTATTAGCAGCAGCAATTGCAATTGGTTTAGCAGCACTAGGTGCAGGTATTGGTAACGGTTTAATCGTATCTCGTACAGTAGAAGGAATTGCACGTCAACCAGAAGCACGTGGCGTTCTTCAAACTACAATGTTCATCGGGGTAGCGTTAGTAGAAGCCTTACCGATCATCGCTGTAGTAGTTGCGTTCATCGTAATGAACCGATAATTGGTTCCGTGTGGCGAAGGATGATTTGTATAAGAAACTTCGCCATTCCTTTTATTTAAAGGTTTAACTGCAACCATTTTTTATAAAAATGACTGTTAGAAACAATTTTAAATCACAAACAATAGATTTGAAAATAAAAGGCTCTCTTCAAATTTTCGATTGGAAATGAACTGAAGTAGGGCAGACTAAATGGAATTTGAAGCTCTTGAAGGGAGTGAAACAATCGTGAATTTTGAATATCTAGTATTAGGTTCAGATGTTGCTGAAGTAGTTAACCTTGGAGATATTCTTGCAACATTAGTAATCTTCCTCGTATTAATGGCATTATTAAAGAAATTTGCATGGGGTCCATTAATGGGCATCATGAAACAACGTGAGGAATTAGTTGCAAGTGAAATCGACGCGGCTGAAAATGCTCGCAAAGAAGCTGCAAAAGCTTTAGAAGAGCAAAAAGCATTATTAAAAGAAGCTCGCACAGAAGCACAAAAAATTATTGAAAGCGCGAAAAAGCAAGCTGAAGCACAGCGTGATGAAATCGTTGAAACAGCTCGTCAAGAAGCAAATCGCTTAAAAGAATCTGCTGTTCGTGAAATCGAAACAGAAAAAGAAAAAGCGATCGCTTCATTGCGTGAAGAAGTGGTTTCACTTTCAGTTCTTGCAGCATCTAAAGTGCTTGAAAAAGAAATTTCTGAAGAAGATAACAGTGCATTAATTAAAGAAACGATTGCTAAGGCAGGCGAAGCGAAATGAGTAAATCTACTGTAGCTAATCGCTATGCCGAAGCACTTTTTTCTGTAGCACAAAAACAAAATATCGTCGATGAAGTGAATCAAGAACTTCAAGAAATGACAAAAGTCGTAAGTGCAAATCGTGATTTCATTTCATTATTGACGAATCCAAAGTTTTCTTCTGAACGAAAAAAGGAAATCGTTTCCGAACTTTTCAAGGAAGCGAATTCAATCTTACTAAATACAATCAAATTATTAATTGATAAAAAACGTATCAATGAATTAGTGAATATTGCAGAAGCATTTAAAACATTAGCAGCTGACGCTCAAGGCACTGCGGAAGCTACAGTATACTCAACACGCGAACTAACAGAAGAAGAGAAAAAAGACATTTCTACTTCTTTCGCAAAATTAGTTGGCAAAGAGTCATTGAACATTACGAATGTGATTGAACCATCAGTGATTGGTGGAGTTCGAGTTCAAATTGGAAACATGATTTTCGATAACACTGTAGCGAATAAATTAGATAGTCTCAGACGCACGTTAGTCGTTAATAAATAGAAAAGTGAGAGGTGACATTCATGAGCATCAAGGCTGAAGAAATCAGCGCTCTGTTAAGAAAGCAGATTGAAAACTACCAATCTGAATTAGAAGTAAATGAAGTTGGTACTGTAATCACTGTTGGTGACGGTATCGCACGCGCTCATGGCCTCGACAACTGTATGGCAGGAGAACTTCTTGAGTTCGAAAATGGTGTAATGGGTATGGCACAAAACCTAGAAGAAGGCAACGTCGGTATCGTTATTCTAGGTAACTACCTTGGCATCAAAGAAGGCGATACAGTTCGTCGCACAGGTCGTATCATGGAAGTTCCAGTTGGTGAAGAATTAATCGGTCGTGTAGTAAACCCACTTGGTATGCCAGTGGATGGAAAAGGACCTATCAATACAACAAAAACTCGTCCAATCGAAAGCCCAGCTTTCGGGGTTATGGCTCGTAAATCTGTACACGAACCATTGCAAACAGGTATTAAAGCGATTGACGCATTAGTACCAATCGGCCGTGGTCAACGTGAGTTAATCATTGGTGACCGTCAAACAGGTAAAACATCTATCGCAATCGATACAATCTTAAACCAAGCTGACCAAAACATGATTTGTATTTACGTTGCAATCGGTCAGAAAGAATCTACAGTTCGTACGGTTGTTGAAACGCTTCGTAAAAACGGTGCGTTAGATTATTCAATCGTTATCACAGCATCAGCTTCTCAACCAGCACCATTATTATACTTAGCACCATATGCTGGGGTTTCAATGGCTGAGCACTTCATGTTACAAGGTAAACACGTTTTAATTGTGTACGATGATCTTTCTAAACAAGCAGCAGCTTACCGTGAGCTTTCATTGTTATTACGTCGTCCACCAGGTCGTGAAGCTTACCCAGGTGACGTATTCTACTTACACAGCCGTTTACTAGAACGTGCTGCGAAATTAAGTGACGCAATGGGTGCAGGTTCTATTACAGCTCTTCCATTCGTTGAAACACAAGCTGGGGATATTTCTGCTTACATCCCAACAAACGTAATCTCAATCACAGACGGACAAATTTTCTTACAATCTGACCTATTCCACTCAGGTGTACGTCCAGCGATCAACGCCGGTTTATCCGTATCCCGTGTAGGTGGTGCTGCGCAAATCAAAGCGATGAAAAAAGTTGCTGGTACATTGCGTCTTGACTTAGCTGCGTACCGTGAACTTGAAGCATTCGCTCAATTCGGTTCAGATTTAGATAAAGCGACACTTGCAAAACTTGAACGTGGTAAGCGTACAGTTGAAGTGTTAAAACAAGACTTAAACAAACCAATTAAAGTAGAATATCAAGTTGTAATCATTTACGCTCTAACTCGCGGTTACTTAGATGATATTCCAGTAAAAGATATCCGTCGTTTCGAAAATGAGTTGTACAGCTGGTTAGATGTAAACCACACTCACATTTTAGAACATATTCGTACTACAAAAGATTTACCATCAGACGAAGACTTCAAAGCAGCTCTTACAGAATTCAAAAACCAATTTGCTAAATCAGAAGAATGATTCTTTCAGCTTTGCTGAAAGATCTTCTGCTGATTCGTAGCACGAATGATGACTAAAATGAAAAGGTGGTGAAATACCAGTGGCAAGAAGTTTGCGCGATATTAAAAACCGAATCAACTCAACGCGTAAAACAGGGCATATTACAAAAGCGATGCAAATGGTGTCCGCTTCTAAAAGATCAAAAGCGGAAGAAAATGCAAAAGCTTACGTTCCTTATATGGAAAAAGTGCAAGACGTTGTTGCATCGATTGCTAGCGGCGCATCAGATGTCTCACACCCAATGTTGACAGCTCGCCCTGTTAAGAAGACGGGTTATATCATTATTGGTTCCGACCGTGGATTGGCTGGAGCTTATAATGCGAACGTAATTCGTGAATTATCACGTACGATAGAAGAACGTCATAAATCAAAAGACGAGTATGTCATTTTATCAATAGGGCGTGTACCTACAGATTATTTTAAAAAGCGTGGCTTAAATGTTGTTGATAGCGTTGTCGGCCTTCCTGACCAACCATCATTCTCCCAAATTAAACAAATCGCACGAAAAGCTGTTGGTATGTTCGCTGATGGTACATATGATGAACTTTATATGTACTATAACCACTACGTGAGCGTTATTTCACAAGTAGTGACAGAGAAAAAAGTATTACCAATTACGGATTTAGCGCCTGCAACAGAAGGGCTTCAAGCATCGTATGAATTCGAACCAAATGCGGAAGCAATTCTAGAAGTATTGCTCCCTCAATATGCTGAAAGCTTAATTTATGGTGCTCTACTTGATGCGAAAGCAAGTGAACATGCTGCACGTATGACTGCCATGAAAACAGCGACAGATAATGCGAATGAACTTATTAAAACACTTACACTTGAATACAACCGTGCTCGTCAAGCATCGATTACACAAGAAATTACTGAAATTGTTAGTGGAGCAGAAGCCATCCAATAGGCTAGCTTCTTGTTGCGTATAAATGTACGATAGGAGGGTACACAGGAATGAACAAAGGACATGTTCTTCAGGTAATGGGTCCAGTCGTTGACGTAAAATTCCCGAACGGACAATTACCAAATATCTACGATGCTTTAACAGTTAACATCAATCGTCCTGGTGAAGATACTGTTACTTTGACATTAGAAGTAGCATTACATCTTGGTGACGACTCTGTCCGCACAATTGCCATGGCCTCTACAGACGGTCTTCAACGTGGCGCGGAAGTAACAAATACGAATGCACCAATCTCTGTTCCAGTTGGTGAAGTAACACTAGGACGCGTATTCAACGTTCTTGGTGAACCAATTGACGAAAAAGAAGATATTCCAGGAGAAGCTCGTCGTGATCCAATTCACCGCGAAGCTCCAACATTTGAAGAATTATCTACAAAAGTAGAAATTCTTGAAACAGGTATTAAAGTAGTTGACTTATTAGCTCCTTATATTAAAGGTGGTAAAGTAGGTCTATTCGGTGGTGCCGGAGTAGGTAAAACGGTACTTATCCAAGAATTAATTCACAACATCGCACAAGAACACGGTGGTATCTCTGTATTCGCTGGTGTAGGTGAACGTACTCGTGAAGGTAACGACTTATATCATGAAATGAGCGATTCCGGAGTTATTAGTAAAACTGCCATGGTATTCGGACAAATGAACGAACCACCTGGTGCACGTATGCGCGTTGCCCTAACAGGTTTAACAATGGCAGAATACTTCCGTGATGAACAAGGTCAAGACGTACTTTTATTCATCGACAACATCTTCCGCTTCACGCAAGCAGGTTCGGAAGTATCAGCCCTACTTGGTCGTATGCCATCAGCCGTTGGTTACCAACCAACACTTGCTACAGAAATGGGTAACTTACAAGAACGTATCACATCTACAAATAAAGGTTCTATTACATCTATTCAAGCGATTTATGTACCAGCCGACGACTATACTGACCCGGCTCCAGCTACAACATTCGCTCACTTAGACTCTACAACAAACCTTGAACGTAAATTATCTGAGATGGGTATTTACCCTGCGGTGGACCCACTAGCATCTACTTCTCGTGCGTTATCACCAGAAATCGTTGGTGAAGAACACTATCAAGTAGCTCGTGGTGTACAACAAACATTACAACGTTATCGTGAATTACAAGACATCATCGCAATCTTAGGTATGGATGAATTATCTGAAGAAGATAAGAAAACAGTTGAACGTGCACGTCGCATTCAATTCTTCTTATCACAAAACTTCCACGTTGCTGAGCAATTCACTGGTCAACCAGGTTCATACGTTCCTGTAAAAGACACAGTGCGCAGCTTCAAAGAAATCTTAGAAGGTAAATATGACCATTTACCAGAAGATGCATTCCGATTAGTAGGAAGCATTGAAGACGTAATCGAAAGAGCTAAAGCAATGGGCGTAGAGGTATAATGTTACGGACGGAGGAGGAAAAAAAATGAAGACAGTTCAAGTCAATATTGTCACTCCGGACGGCCCAGTATACGATTCAGAAATCGCAATGGTAATTGCTAAAACAGTTTCTGGGGATATCGGTATTCTTCCAGGTCATATTCCTTTAGTGGCACCGCTTGAAATCAGTGCGGTAAAACTAAAGTTAGCAGACGGTTCACAAAAAGCAGTAGCCGTTAGCGGTGGCTTTATTGAAGTTCGTCCAGATAAAATCTCGATTCTGGCACCTTCAGCTGAAGTTGCTGAGAACATTGATCTTGCTCGCGCTCAAGCAGCAAAGAAAAGAGCAGAAGAACGTTTACAAAGTAAGTCCGATGACATTGATTTTAAACGGGCAGAATTAGCTTTGAAACGTGCGATCAATCGTATCAACGTTTATGAGGGTAGAATTTAATGAATAAGCGGGCAGTTTAACTGTCCGCTTTTAATATGTTATATCCTTCTTTGAAGATACATCATTTTAATTAGACTATCCTGTTTGAGGAGACGTGCATATGAATAATATTTATCAAACTATTGGAATTCAAGCCGCAATTGGATTATTTTCCCATATTCTATTTATTTGTATAGCATTCTATGCATTGCAATCTATTCGATTAGATGTCGTGTTTAAAAAGGGAAAGACTTTTCAAATTCAACTCATGTATATATTGTTAAGCATTGTTTTAGGATACAGTGTATCAAAGTTTGTCCTTGATTTTACAGGTTTATCAAAACAATTACCGTTTATTTTTTCGTAATGTACTTTTATTTTGCATAACAGTTCCCTTCTGTTATTTATATGGTTTGTAAGGGCAAATGACAATTTATGACTCCTTTGTCGTTACAATACATATACGTGTTATTTCCTGGGCAATCATGTAGATAATTTTGAGACAAAAATGACATAAAAAGTTGGAAAAGTAAGCAAAATTTAATATTTCGTAAAAATTCACCATCAATCCTTGTTGTGCGTAATATATAATTGTAGATATATGATGAAAAATATCTGAAATTAGTATTTTTAGTCACTTGTAAATATTTGATTTAAGCATTACTATGAATATGGTTTGTTTTTTTATTGATTGATTGTGATAGACATCATTGGAGAATGGATTCGGAGGGACGATTTGTGGATAAAATGATTGTTACAGGAGGCCGAAGATTACAAGGAAAAGTTAAAATAGAAGGGGCAAAAAATGCCGTATTGCCAATTTTAACTGCTTCGTTGCTAGCTTCTAAGAATACTAGTGTTATAAAAGACGTCCCGAACTTAGCGGATGTTCATACCATAAATGAAGTATTAAAAAGCTTAAATGCTGAAGTAAAATATGATGTTGAAAATAATGAATTTCATATAAATGCTGAAAAGAAATTGTTAAGCGAAGCTCCCTTTGACTATGTTAGCAAAATGCGCGCTTCAATTTTAGTGATGGGATCTCTTTTAGCTCGAAATGGATATGCTCGTGTTGCAATGCCTGGTGGTTGTGCAATTGGTTCTCGGCCAATTGAATTGCATTTAAAAGGTTTTGAAGCCATGGGAGCAAAAATTTCCTTCGGTCATGGGTATGTGGAAGCAAAAGTGGAAAATCGTTTAAAAGGTGCGAATATTTATTTAGATTTTCCAAGTGTGGGAGCAACAGAAAATATCATGACGGCTGCTGCTTTAGCTGAAGGAACAACAATTATTGAAAATGCAGCAAAAGAACCGGAAATTGTCGATTTAGCAAATTTCATCAACAAAATGGGCGGTCGTGTCACAGGAGCAGGAACTGACACAATCCGCATTGAAGGTGTGGATGAACTGCACGGAACAATTCATCATGTAATTCCAGACCGAATTGAGGCAGGGACTTTTATGGTAGCTGCAGCAATTACTCGTGGTGATATTTTAATAGAAAACGTGATTCCTGAACATTTGACAGCTTTAATTGCAAAAATGAGTGAAATGGGCGTGAAGATTACGGAAGAAGGAAATGGACTTCGAGTATGTGCATCTGAACCGTTAAAAGCAGTTGATGTGAAAACGATGCCATATCCAGGATTCCCTACAGATATGCAAGCCCAAATGATGGCGTTAATGTTAACAGCTCAAGGAACGAGTATCATTACGGAAACGGTTTTTGAAAATCGCTTTATGCATGTTGAAGAGTTTCGTCGCATGAATGCGTCGTTGAAAATTGAAGGCCGTTCAACGTTTGTCGAAGGACCAGTGAAATTGCAAGGTGCAGAGGTTGCAGCAACGGACCTGCGTGCAGCTGCAGCATTGATTTTAGCTGGGTTAGCTTCAGAAGGAGTCACTCGCGTAACAAAACTGCATCATTTGGATCGGGGATATGTCGACTTCGAAAAGAAATTGCGTGCACTTGGAGCAAATATTGAACGCGTTTCTAACAATACAATTGAAGAGAAACCAATTGTTACGACGGAAACTACGTTAAATGTGTAAGTGATTTTAAGGGCAATCTATTTTTCTATTGCACAATATGTTATGTGTGTTTAATTTATTCCCATCAATCGTGGAAAGAACGACAAAATCTTGTGGGTGAGGTTTTGTCGTTTTATTTTTGTCTTTCATTTAATAAGCAGAAAGGGTTATTTGCTTCTTGAAAGACAAGATAGTGAATGGAGGAGTTATTCGTTAAATTTATGAAAATAATCCTTATATATTGGATAATAGTCAAACAGGGACAGATAATAGCCAAACCCGA
>SMEK01000630.1_pt1 | contig 12245 bp, 10 predicted proteins | sample 2456371 | NCBI WGS metagenome assembly SMEK01 (sample SAMN10132590, study PRJNA489261) | soil metagenome | isolation source: day1 antibiotic-loamy sand soil ammended with composted manure from dairy... | place: USA | collected 2015-04-01
GATTTCCGGGCCTTCATGGCATCCAGCTTCTTCTTCAGCGCCGCATCGGTCTTGCCGGTAAAGCCGGTACCGACGCGCCCCGCATATTTCAGCGCGCCATTCTCATGATAGCCCACCAGCAGCGAGCGCAGGCCGCGTCCGCTCTTGTCCGAAGGGAGATAGCCGCCAATGACGAATTCCTGGCGCTGCGTGCATTTCGACTTGATCCACACGCCAGTCCGGCCGGAGCGATAGGGTGCGTCGGCGCGTTTGGAGACGACGCCCTCCAGCCCCATGCGGCAGGCATGTTTGAGAATCAGGCTGCCGGGCTCGACAAAATGATCGGAAAACCGAACCGGAGCATCGTCGACCAGCGACCCGAGCAGCTCGCGCAATCGCTCTTTGCGCTCTAGCAAGGGCTCGTCGCGAAGATCCTCGCCATCCAGCCGAAGCAGGTCGAAGACATAGTAGACCATTCGCCCGGAGCGGCCCGCAGACAGGTCGCCCTGCAGAAGCGCGAAGGACGAAACGCCGCTATCGGCCAGAACAACGATCTCTCCGTCCAGGATAGCGTCCGAACATTTGAGAGAGGCCAGCGCGGCCGGAATCTCCCCGCCGAAACGCGCTGTCCAGTCGAGACCGGTACGAGTCAGCAGGCGGATATCGGTGCCGGCAATGTGCGCCTGCATGCGGTAGCCGTCGAACTTGACCTCATGCAACCATTCCTTGCCCGATGGCGCATTGCGGTCCAGCGTCGCGAGTGCAGGTTCAATGAAGTCGAGTGCAGGAGCCCTTGCGCGCCGCGCCCGGCCGGCAGCGGGCTTGTTGGAATGCCAGACCTTAGGCTTTTCACCTTTCGCACTTTTCCCTTGGCCTACTTCCTCGATGGTAAGGCCTGATTTCACGGATTCCGGCTGCTCCTCGAGGATGTCCTCGCCAGGGCGGGCGGCGGCATCGTCGGACTTGATGAGGAGCCAATTATCCTTCTTTTCCCCCGGGCGAGGCTTCAGGCGCACCAGATGCCACTTGCCGGAAAGCTTTCTGCCGTGCAGCTCGAAATCAATATGGCCCTTCTTCATGCCGGCCGCAGGATCGTGCTCCGGGGTCCAGGTGCCCTCGTCCCAGACAAGAACGGAACCCGCACCGTATTCGCCCTTGGGAATGGTGCCTTCAAAGGGCGCATAGGCGATCGGATGGTCCTCCACGTGGACGGCCAGCCGCTTTTCGTGCGGGTCCAGGCTGGGGCCGCGCGTAACGGCCCAGCTCCACAGCACGCCGTCATGCTCCAGCCGAAGATCGTAATGCAGGCGCGTGGCGGCATGCTTGTGGATGACAAAGATGCCTCCGCCGTCCTTGCGCGCGCGCTTCCGTGCGACCTTGCCGGCCGGCTCGGACGTCTTCGAGAAATCGCGCTTGGCGCGGTACTGCTCCAGGCCTCTCATGGTCGTACCGCTCAGCTTGATTTTCGCCTGGATGTCGGTTTGCCCTTCGACGGCGTTTTCTTGCTTGAAGACCTGCCGCTCGAACCCTCGTCATTGTCGGCGGCAAGGCTTTTCTTGAGAGCGTCGAAAAGGTTGACGACGTTGGATGGCTTCTCTTCCGTCTGCCTGGGCCGGGAGATCTTTTTTCCGGCCTTTTTGGCGCGGATCAGTTCAATCACCGCTTCTTCATATTTGTCATCGAACTCGGAAGGATCGAATTTCGAAGCGTTCTTTTCAATGACGTTCCGAGCGAGCTCGATCATCTCCTTGTCGGTCTTCAGGTTCGGTATGTCGTCCAGCACCGTATCGGGCTGGCGCACCGTCCGGTCATAGCGCAGCGTGGTCAGCAGCATGCCCCTGCCGAAAGGCTCGATGATGGCTGGGCGCTCCCGCTGAAAAAGCACGATACGGGCAAGCCCCGCCTTCTTCTTCGCGGCCATGGCTTCCCGTATGACGGCAAAGGCATCCTCCGACACCTTGTCGGCGGGCGCCAGGTAATAGGGCGTGTCGAGATAGATCGGCTGGATGGACGCCTTGTCAACGAAGCCGTCGAGATCGAGCATGTTTGAGGATTCGATCTGCAGCGCGGCGATCTCGTCCTCCTCGATCTGGATATATTCGCCGTCTTCAACCTGGTAGCCCTTGATCTCGTCCTCGGGCTCCACCGGATCGCCGGTTTCTGCATCGACATAAATGCGCTTTACACGGTTTCCCGTTTCGCGATTGAGGATGTGGAACGTCACTTTCTCGGCATGGGTGACGACGTTGGACAGTTCGACCGCGCACGTCACCAGCGACAGCTTGAGGTATCCTTTCCAGGCAGGACGTGGCGCCATGACGAAATCCCTCCATTGCGTCTACCCGCAACGGCTTGGCGCGAAACCAGTTCCATCCAGCCAGACGCAAAGAAGCCGGCGGTGTCGCCGGCTTCTTCACCGCTGTTATTCGGCAGCCTGCAGATTGACCTTGGATTCTGCCATCTCGGTCAACTTCCTGTCGGTGTCTTCCTCCTCCTGCAGATTCTGCGCGAGCACACTGGCGCAATCGGAGCGGCCGAGCTGCTTGGCCCAGGCGACCAGCGTTCCGTAACGCGTCATTTCATAGTGCTCGACTGCCTGTGCCGAAGCAATTAGCGCCGCGTCCAGCACCTGCTTGTCCTCCACTTCACCACTCACCTCGTCGGCCTCCTCGAGGATGCCGTCGATTGCCGGGCAATTGACTTCCTTGGCCTCCACGCCGTGCATTTCGAATACCTGCTCGATACGCTCGATCTGCCCGCGCGTCTGTTCGAGATGCATTTGGAAACCAGCTTTCAATTCCGGCGCTGTTGCCTTTTCGATCATTGTCGGCAGCGCCTCCTCGATCTGCTTCTCGGCATAATAGATGTCGCGCAGAGTGTGGACGAAGAGATCATCCAACGTCTTGATGTCTTTCGAAAAGAAGCCCATGGCCTCGCCTTTCCATTTTTCTTGAGTTTTCGGGACCACGCGGCTGCTCTCCCTCACGGAGCACCACATGCCGGGCCGGAGCGTGCCGGCCCCCGCGCTCAACGTATGCGGTGGATCGGAGTTCCGTGCTGCAGGTCATCTTTTTGAAGAGACGGGGATCTAGCTTTCCCGGCACTTTTGCGCAGTCCTGGCGTGGCCTCACTGTTGCTCGGAAACCACAGAAGAACGGAAGACGCCCATTGGCCTGGAAAGGCCGCGAATCAGCCGCAATCCAGCCACGAAGTCACTGAGTTTCCGATGAAAATTAAGATCTCGTTCACCGGAGATTCACTTCTGTGCGCTAGGATCCCGCCAAGTTCGGAAAGAGCACCAAGGGGCCAAGACAGGGACCGGAAACCGCCATGAAAATCTGGCATCAGATTGCAGCTTTTGCAGCCGCCATTCGCGAATTCATTGCGCCGACCTATCGGCCCGAGCGCCACTACATGCGTGGACCAGGGCCGGCCTGCGCGCGCCGCGGACGCACGATAGGCGCTCATTGACCATGACCGTCACAAGCCGTCACCAGAGCCGGATCTGCCGCCCCGCGGCCGATCATCGCGCAACCATCTTCCGCGCACAGCATCCAGCCCGCGCCCGTCGCCCCTGAGGCGGCGAGCGCCAGAGTCCTTTGCGGCCCGAGACTGGGCCGATAGACCCACCAGCCATCCTTGAGAATCGAGCCCTCAGGCGGCTCCATGCCGGCCCCGGAGCCCTGCACGCGGGCCTCGATGACCTGCAGGCCGGCCGGCGTTACCTGCCAATTCTCCACCCAGCGGGTTTTCTCGACCGAATGTGTCCAGGACAGCGTGAAGGCTGCCCCGGCGAAGACCAACATCTTTCCGGCGGCCAGGACACAAATGCTCATGTGGCTACCGCCATGCGCCGTCTTGCGCGCCACCAGTGCCAGGCGATCAAGCCGAGCCCCAGCGCCCAGCCCGCTTCGTCAGTCAGGGGCAAGGCAAGCACAAGAAGCACGCCTGCGACAAAGGCAACGACCCGCTCCCAGACGGCCATCGGCCCGACAAGAAAGCCCACGACTGCTGCCCCCCACAGAACGATGCCCACGCACGCCTTGGCGACAATGTAGATGACCTCGACGGGATAGCCGAAGGCAGCCGCGATCGGCCCGGCGTCCTGAAGCATCAACGCAGGCGTATAGACGGCCATGAAGGGCACGACATAGCCAGCGATCGCCAGCTTGGTCGCCTGAACGCCTATCTTCAACCCGCTCTCCCTGGCCATGGGCGCGGCCGCAAAGGCCGCCAGGGCCACAGGAGGCGTAAGATCGGCCATGATGCCGAAGTAGAAGACGAACATGTGGCTCACGACCAGCGGTACCCCCAGTTGGAGCAGAGCCGGACCCGCCAGCGACGAAGTAATGATGTAGTTCGGGATGGTAGGAATGCCCATGCCCAGAACCAGGCAGGTCAGCATGGTCAGCACCAGGGAAAGGAACAGGTTGTTCTCGCCGATGGAGATGATCCAGCCGATGAAGGTGGAGGCGATGCCCGTCAGGGTCAGCGTGCCGATGACGATGCCGACAATGGCGCAGGCGATGCCGACGGACAGGGCGTTCTTTGCGCCCTCGGCCAGCGAGTCCACGCAAATCCGGAGGGTTTCGCGACCGCCCTTGAACAGCAAGCAGGCGACGATCAGGGCAAGGATGACGAGGCCCAGTATGTCAACGCCATACCGCAGAAAGGACGCCGCAGCCAGGCCGAGCGCTATCCAGAACACGATACGGAAGGCGAACGGCCCAATCAGCGCGGCAAGTGGAGTGCCGAGAATGAGAACGATGGTCAACGCCAGGCCCATCGTGCCGGCGAAGATCGGCGTATAGCCGGCAAAAAGCAGGTAGACCAAAGCCATCAACGGCAGCACCAGCGGCCAGTGCAGGCGCACGGCCTCCCATGGGTTGGGGAGAGACGCCTTGTCCATCCCCTTGAGCCCTGCCTTGCCTGCCTCCAGGTGAACCTGCCAGAAACAGGCGCCGAAGTAGAGAATGGCAGGAATGATCGCCGCCTTCACGACTTCCGCATAGGGAATGTTCAACGTCTCGGCCATGATGAAGGCCACCGCGCCCATCACCGGCGGCATGATCTGGCCGCCCATGGACGAAGTCGCTTCCACGCCGCCGGCAAAGGCGGGGCGAAAGCCGAAACGCTTCATCAGCGGGATGGTGAACTGGCCCGATGCCACGACATTGGCCACGCCGGAACCGGAAATGGTGCCCATCAGCGCGGAGGAAAGCACGCAGACCTGCGCCGGGCCGCCGCGCCACGAACCGACCAGGCCGAGGGCAAAATCGTTGAACAAGGCGATCATGCCCGCGCGCTCGAGAAAGGCCGCAAAGACCACGAAGATGAAGATGTAGGCGGCGGAAACGTAGATCGGGGTGCCGTAGATGCCTTCGACACCGAAGGCGAAAACGTCCACCACCTGCGAGAAATCATAGCCACGATGGATGAAGGGCGGCGGCAGGTGGTTTCCCACAAAGCAATAGGCGAGGAAGATGAAAGCGATGATGGTGAGCGGAAGGCCCATCAGCCGACGCGTTCCTTCGAACACCAGTACGATCAGTACGGTGCCGACGACAAGATCAGGCACCGTGAGGAAGCCGGAACGCATGATCAGGTCACGATAGAAGACCCAGTGGTACACGCCGGTCAGGAAACCGAGCACGCCAAACGTCCAGTATAGGACCTTGGCTGGCATGGAGCGGGTGCGCAAATTGGCCAGCAGGCCGAAGCCGAGCAGAAGCAGAAAGCCGACATGCATCGCCCGCACGACCTGGCTGGGCAGGTTGCCATAGGCGGCGGCGTAGATCTGGAAGGCCGAAAATGCGATCGCGATCAGAAAGGCGATCCGGCCAGCCAGCCCTGCACCGAAACCTGGCGGAAGACCTTCAGCATGCTCCTCGACCGGCGGAATATGAATGATTTCGGGCTGCGAAGACGCGTCGGTCATTGCCGTATCTCATTGAAGCAGGAGGTACCTGTTTCGCCGGCGGGCAGAGGGCGGATGGAGGCTGGCGGAGCGCAGGCGGGCGAGCCTCGCGCAATAAGCGCAAGGCCCACTTTGCGGTTGCTCGCCTCCTTCCGACACCCTTTCTCGCGGGGCAGGTTTACTGCAGCAGGCCCTTTTCCCTGTAATAGCGTTCGGCGCCGGGGTGCAGCGGGATGGGCATCCCCTCAAGCGCCTTCTCAACGACGATGCCCTTTGCCGCGGAATGCGCGGCCACGAGCTGGTCCAGATGGTCAAAGAGCAGCTTCGTCATCTGGTAGGCGGTTTCGTCCGACACATCGCTATGGGTGACAAGGAAGTTACCCACGGCCGCAGTCGCCACGTCCTCCGTCTGCCCCTCGTAGGTGCCGGCAGGAATGGTGGCCGCGACGTAGGGCGAACCTATCTTTTCCACATCCTCGGGCGGGACAGCCACGACATTGATCGGCAGCGAGGTGGCAAGGTCCCGGATCGAGGCCACGCCCAGTCCGGCGGATTGCAGAGTCGCGTCAAGCTGGCGGTTCTTGATGAGCTCCACGGACTCGGCGAAAGGCAGATATTCCACCTTCCCGAGATCCTCATACTTCATGCCCGCAGCAGAAAGAATGGCGCGGGCGTTGAGTTCCGTCCCGGAAGCGGGGGCACCGACCGACAGGCTCTTGCCCTTGAGGTCGGCCAGTGTCCTGATGCCGGAGTCCCTGCTGGCCACGATCTGGATGTAGTTGGGATAGATAGCGGCGATGCCACGCAGCTTGTCGAGCTTGCCCCGGAAGCCCGCTTCCTCGTTGCCTTCGGCAGCGAACTTCACAGAATCACCCAGCGAGAAGGCAATCTCGCCCTTCCCCTGCTGCAGCAGGTTCAGATTCTCGACCGACGCCTTGGTTGCCTGGACCTGGACCCGCGCACCTTGAATGTTCTTTGAGTAAACCTCGGACAGTGCCACGCCGAGCGGATAATAGACGCCGCTCGTGCCGCCCGTCAGCACGTTGATGAATTCCTGCGCCCCCGCGGCCAGCGTGCTGCCCCCCAGTGAGAGCGCCATCGCACCCGCAATAAGCAGATTCCGGAACAGGTGTTTCATGTCGTACCTCCCTGTGATCTTCAGCCCCCGAAAGGGGTCGCCATGTGACCCTCCCGCCTACCATCCAGCGAACATGCAGGATATTTCACCAGTTCGCCAGCATCGATCCGCCCGACGGCAGCCCCGTCAGGAGCCTGGGCCCAGAGAGCTGATCCGGCGAAATCCTCCCGGATCAGCGGCATGCAAGGCGGCAAAGGCCCGGCTTGGGCTCGATCGCGTCAACCCAATCCCTCGAACAGGACGGTCGACAAATACCGCTCGGCAAAGGAAGGTATGACGACAACAAGGGTCTTGCCCTTGTTTTCCGGCCGTGCCCCAACGACGGCCGCGGCCTGCAGGGCAGCACCTGAGGAGATGCCGGCGGGCACGCCTTCCAGGCGCGCGACAAGGCGCGCGTTGGCCACGGCGTCTTCGTTGGAAACCTTCACGATTTCGTCATAGACCGTGACGTCGAGAATCTTGGGCGCAAAACCTGCCCCGATACCCTGGATCTTGTGGGGGCCCGGCTTGCCGCCGGAGAGCACCGGCGACGCCTCCGGCTCGACAGCCACGACCTGCACGGACGGCTTGCGCTTCTTCAGGACCTGGCCGACTCCCGTTATTGTTCCGCCCGTGCCGATACCGGAGACCAGTATGTCCACCGCGCCTGCCGTGTCGTTCCAGATCTCCTCGGCAGTGGTGCTACGGTGAATCTCCGGGTTGGCCGGGTTCTCGAACTGCTGGGGAATCACGGCATCGGGCAGGCTGCGCTGCAGCTCCTCGGCCTTGGCGATGGCGCCGCTCATGCCCTTCGCCCCGTCAGTCAAAACCAGTTCGGCTCCAAGCAGGAGCAGCATCTTGCGTCGCTCCATCGACATCGTTTCGGGCATGGTCAGGATCAGCCTGTAGCCCTTGGCCGCGGCAGCGAAGGCGAGTGCTATGCCGGTATTGCCGGACGTGGGTTCGATCAGGGTCGTCTTGCCTGGCGTTATCCGCCCCTCTGCCTCCATGGCCTCGATCATCGCCACGCCGATACGGTCCTTGACCGAGCCGATGGGATTGAAGAACTCCAGCTTGGCAAGGAGGTCGGCCACAATGCCCTTTTCCCGCGCGAACTTGCTCAGCCGGACCAACGGCGTGTCGCCGATCGTATCGGTGATCGAATCGAAGATCCGCCCGCGTCCAGCAACGCGCACGGAAGAAGATGCGGCAGATTTCGTCATTCTTTGTTTTCCCGAAATGCTGTCATTGATGGAATTTCGACCCTGGCGCCACCTCGCAAGGCCCTAAGTCGAGGCTAAAAGGGCCGGAAGCAGGTTCGCCCGGCGTCCGGCATTCGGTCAAGGCTTCCCGTCATAGGTGATCCGCCAGATCGTACCGGAACCGTCCTCCGTGACGATCAGCGCGCCATCCTTGGCCGCTGCCACGCCAACCGGCCGGCCCCAGACCGATGCGTCGGACAGGACAAAACCCGTCATGAAATCCATGTACGCGCCCGTCGGCCGCCCGTTCTCGAATTTCAGACGAACGACCTTGTAGCCGGTACGCGTGCCACGGTTCCATGAACCGTGCATGGTGACAAAGGCATCGCCTTTGTAGTCGGCAGGAAAGCGGTCGCCTTCATAGAAGGTAATGCCCAGCGGCGCCGAATGCGCCTGCAGGAGCACATCCGGAATCGTCACCTCTCCGGCAAGATCGGGCCGGGCGCCCTGATGGCGAGGGTCCTCGTTGGAGCCAATGTAATACCATGGCCAACCGTAGAATGCCCCATCCCTTACAGTAGTGGCGTACTCGAAAGGAACGTTGTCCCCAAGACCGTCACGCTCGTTGACGACGCACCACAGCGCACCCGTCTTTGGCTGCACGGCCATTCCGGAACAATTGCGCAGGCCCGTGGCCACCACCCGGTCATTGCCGCCCTCCGGATCGTAGGCGCGGACCTGGGCGCGGCCTTCCTCCGAGCCCCATAGCGCGCCCAGCGGCATTTCGTCGGCCCAGACTTTGGCATCGACTTCCAACTGGGCCGCGATGGCTTCGGCAACATTCGAGAGGGAGCCGACGGAAACGTAAAGGGTGCCTCCGTCAGGTGAGAAGGCGATATCACGCGTCCAGTGGCCGCCGGTAGGCAGACCGGCAACGACCTCTTCTGGTTCGCCTCTGGCAGACATATCCCCTTCCTCGTACGGGAAACGGACAATGCTGCCCGAGTTCGCGACATAGACCCAACGCGGTCGGTCGGACGGATAGAAGGCAATGCCGTAAGGCTGGCTGAGACCGCTCGCGAAAACGCTTTGTTCGGTTACGGCACCGCTTTCATCCAGCCGGTAGACGAGAAGGCGGTTGGCCCGGCTGTCAGCCACGAACAGATCGCCATTGGGCGCCACCCGTACGACGCGCGGACCGCGCAGACCCGAAGCGATCCTGTAAGCGGAGAAGCCTTCAGGAAGGAGCGGAGCAGCATCCTCCGGTGCCGTCACCCTGTCGGCGCTATTGGATATGGATTCGGCGGGCGAAGGCTTTGGCAGGTCCTTGGGCAGGATTAGCCGCCACGTGCCTGGCCTGTCGTCCTGCCAGCCCCCGAAGGCCGATGTACCCTGCAGCGCGGGCGCAGTTGCGTCCTGCGCCAATGCTGCAGACGAAAGAAGGATTGAAAGGAAAGCCAGCTGGGGGATTCGCATGAAGTTTGTTCCGGATCAGTCAGGGGCAAACGGACAGAAAAGGCTGGAGTTCCGTCTGTCGCACCCGCGCCACAGGTCCGACCTTAGCCGAGATCCGCGTCAAGCTGCTTTTCGAGCGTCACCAGATCGGCAGGAAGGGGAAGTCCCATCGCGCGAAGCTCGTTGAGCTTTTCGCGCACTTGTTCGCGGATTTCACGGGCGTCTTCAGGCTGGTTGACCATGGCGGCAAGCAGGATGTCGATTTCGGCCTTGATGGATTCAAATGCCATGCTCGCCTCCTGTGCAACTCATCGCAGCATGCGCGATATGAGTTGCGCCGTATAGTCCACCATCGGAACGATGCGCGCGTAGTTCAGCCTTGTCGGGCCAATCACGCCCAGCGCGCCGATGACGCGCGCTTCCTTGTCCCGGTAGGGCGCAACGACGAGCGATGACCCCGAGAGCGAAAACAGCTTGTTTTCCGAACCAATGAAGATACGCACGCCCGGCCCCTGCTCGGCCAGGTCCAGGAGCTGTATCAGGCTGTCCTGCGTTTCCAGGTCGTCGAAAAGGTGCTTCAGGCGCTCGATGTCGGCCTGCGCCGTAACGTTCTCGAGCAGATTGGCGCGGCCGCGCACGATCAGCCGGGCCGGCAGACCGCTTTCAGAGCCGGCCCAGACCGCGAGCCCTTTTTCCACAAGGTCCTGCGACAGCTCATCAAGCGCCGACTGGGTTTCCTCCTTGCGCCCCTCGATCTCGGCACGAGCTTCGGACAGGGTACGCCCGCGTATGTGTGCGTTGAGGAAATTGGAAGCCTCATGCAATTGCGAAACCGTCACGCCCGCCGGCAGGTCGATGATCCGGTTCTCGACATCGCCGTTCTGGGACACAAGCACCGCCAGCGCCTTGGTCGGCTCAAGCTGGATAAATTCGATGTGCTTGAGCGCAGCCTCGCTCTTGGCGGCCAGAACCAGCCCCGCGCCACGCGACATGCCTGAAAGCAGTTGGCTGGCCTCCGTGAGTACATGCTCCAGCGAAGCGCCCTCGCCCGATACCTTGATCTGCGCTTCGATCCTGCGCCGCTCCTCGTCCGTCAAGTCTCCCAGTTCCATGAAGGCATCGACAAAGAAGCGCAAACCCTGCTGCGTTGGCAAGCGGCCCGCCGAGACGTGCGGCGCATAGATCAGGCCCAGTTGCTCCAGATCGCTCATCACATTGCGGATGGTAGCCGGCGAGAGCGACGAAGGCAGAAGACGCGAGAGCGAACGCGAGCCGACCGGCTCGCCGTCCCGAAGGTAGGAATCGACGATACGACGGAAGATGTCGCGCGAACGCTGGTCGAGCGATTGCAGTGTCGGTGACTGGACGGTCGGGTCAGTGATCGGCCGGGTCATTCGTACAAATCCTCCGTGTCAAGGATATAGATGCGAAAGCCTATGGTGCAAGCATGGGCGTTTTCCTTTGCGCCCCGGTCATGGCAGGGCTAAAAGCCGGCAAGATTCAGCAATGGGAAAGCAGCCGAATGCGTCCGTCCAAACGCCAGAACGACGAAATGCGCGCCATATCCTTCGAGCGCGGAGTCTCCAAGCACGCAGAGGGCTCGTGCCTGGTGAAGTTCGGCGACACGCATGTATTGTGCACGGCAAGCCTGGAGGAAAAGGTGCCGGCTTGGATGCGCAATTCCGGAAAGGGCTGGGTCACGGCCGAATATGGCATGCTGCCGCGCTCGACGGGCGAGCGCATGCGCCGCGAAGCCTCCTCGGGCAAACAGGGCGGCAGGACGCTGGAAATCCAGCGCCTGATCGGCCGCAGCCTGCGCGCCGTGGTCGACCTGCAGGCATTGGGTGAGGTGCAGATCACCGTGGATTGCGACGTCATCCAGGCTGATGGCGGCACCCGAACCGCCTCGATCAATGGCGGCTGGGTGGCTCTCCATGACTGCCTGCGCTGGATGGAGGCGCGCCAGATGGTGAAGCTCGACAAGGTCCTCAAGGACCACGTCGCGGCCATCTCCTGCGGCATTCATGACGGCCAGCCGGTCCTCGATCTCGACTATGTCGAGGACTCGTCGGCGGGTACGGACGCAAATTTCGTGATGACGGGCAAGGGTGGCATCGTGGAGGTTCAGGGTACGGCGGAGGGCGAACCGTTCACCGAAGAGCAGTTCCTGGCGCTGATGTCTCTGGCCAAAAAAGGAATCGCCCGGCTGGTGGACCTGCAGAAAATGGCGGTGTCATAGGAGATGGGACGTGCAGCCTTCCGCAATTCTTGAGTCGGCCCTCTACGTCACCGATCTCCATGCAGCAGAAGCTTTCTACGGCGGGGTTCTGGGGCTGGAACGGATCGCAAAGGTAGAGGGCCGGCACGTATTCTTCCGTTGCGGCGCAGGCGTGCTCCTGCTCTTCGACGCCTCGGCAACGCGCGTGCCGCCGCCAGAAGGCGCAAGATTGCCGGTTCCACCGCACGGCGCGACCGGCCAGGGGCATCTTTGCTTTGCCGCCACCTCTGACCAGATCGAACGCTGGAAGGGGCATCTCATGCAAGGGGGCGTCGCGGTCGAGGCCGACTTTTCCTG
>SMEK01000631.1_pt1 | contig 12199 bp, 9 predicted proteins | sample 2456371 | NCBI WGS metagenome assembly SMEK01 (sample SAMN10132590, study PRJNA489261) | soil metagenome | isolation source: day1 antibiotic-loamy sand soil ammended with composted manure from dairy... | place: USA | collected 2015-04-01
AAACCGTTTCTTTAACACCGGTTTCTGTCAGCTTGTAATATTTACGAATACGACCATCTACCCGATCCATTTCCACATCTAAAAAACCTTCAGCTTCCATTTTGTGTAATGCCGGATACAGTGCACCTTCGGTAATATTCATTTCGCCTGCGGTAATTTCTTTTACTTTTTGCGTAATTTCATAACCATACATCTTTCCGTTTTGTTCCAAAAGTTTCATGACAATGGTGTTCAAACTACCTTTGTATAATTGCTGTTGCTTTTTCATATACTTATGATTTTTAGGTATGGCAAATATACATATAATTCTTATACATACAACTATTAGGTATGTTTTTTTTAAAGTTTGGATTTTTGGTTAAGTTGTCAAAACTGAAAGCTGATAAAAATCATTATTAATGCCGTTTGATTTTTGTATTTTTGCATAAAAGAAATTAATAATGTCAAAATTCAATCCTTTAAAGGTTAAAGAAATAAAAAGAGAAACGCCTTTGGCAGTTTCGATTGTTTTTGATGTTCCTGCAGATTTAAAAGCAGATTATCAGTTTGAAGCAGGTCAGTATGTAAACATCAAATCCATTATAAACGGCGAAGAACTAAGAAGATCTTATTCTATCAGTTCCTCTCCAAAAAGCGATGAGTTACGCATTGTTGTTAAAGCGGTTGAAAACGGCGTGTTCTCTAATTACGCAACACAACAATTACAGGTAGGCGATATTTTAGAAGTTGCTGTACCGGAAGGTAAATTTGTTTTAGAAAATAAAGATGCCAAAGTTATAGCCGGTATTGCAGCCGGAAGCGGTATTACACCTATTATTTCACTGGCAAAAGATGTGCTGGAAAATGCTACCGATACCACATTTGTATTAATCTACGGAAACAAAAGCGTAGAAGACACCATTTATTACAATGAAATTGAAGCTTTAAAATCGCACTATTTAGGTCGGTTTTTTGTACATTATACCTTTACAAAAGAACATCCCGACGGTTCATTATTTGGTCGAATTGAACGTTCTACCATAAATTTTGTGATGAAAAACAAACACAATGAAAAGCAGTTTGACGAGTATTTTCTGTGTGGTCCCGAGGATATGATTAAAAAGGTAACCGATGTTTTAAAGGAAAACGGTACTGCCGAAGAACAAATTCATTACGAACTGTTTACCACAAGCTCAACCAACGGCGAAATTCCGGTTTCGGGCGAAGGGATGGTTAAAGTAACTGTTCTGGTAGACGATGTGGAAACGACTTTTAATATGCCAAGAACCGAAAATATTTTAAATGCGGCGTTGAAACACGGTGTCGATGCTCCGTATTCGTGTCAGGGTGGAATTTGCAGCTCGTGCATGTGCAGAACCATTAAAGGATCGGCAGAAATGAAAACCAATCACATTTTAATGGACGATGAAGTAGAAGAAGGTTTATTGTTAGCGTGCCAGGCTTATGTTACATCAAATGAAATTTATGTAGATTTTGATGATGTTTAAATAAAAAAGGCAAGATTTCAAAATCCTGCCTTTTTTATTATAATTTATTATCTTTATTAGAAAATGTCAAAAAAACTGATATTCTCTTTCTTAGGAGTTCTTCTTTTATTTGTAGTAGTAATTTTAATTTACCAGAACCTTCCTATAGAAATAACAAGAAAACAAGATATAGCATTAGGTAACAATCTTATTAAAAATATTGAAAAATATAGATTAGATTATAACAGATTACCTGCCGAAGATGATTGGGAAACTCTTAAACAATTAGGTTTTCATACGCAAGAGCTTGGCACAAAGCCTAATTATACTATAGACTCGAAAGGTAATTATGAAATTACTTTTTTAGAAGGATTTGACGGTCCTTATTTGACTTGGAATTCTATTGATGAAAAATGGAAGATAGATTTTCCTACAATTTTTAATAGTTCCGTTGAAACTGAATCACCTATTTTTGAAGGAAACCAAATACTATTTATACGACCAAGCGAAGAAAAGTTTGAATTATTAAAAAATGATAATGGTGTTTATGAAGTTGATTCAGATTTTGGATTTGGAATTCAACAAACAATAGATAGTTTACGTTTACAGTCTAAATATAAATCCCTAAAATTTGAAGTCATCACTGATAGATTTATCGAAATTAAAGACTGTAAAAATTGTCCTATAAAGATTGATACAGATACTATGCTCTACAAGACTTTATTAACTGCACCAGGAAAAGAAAACCAAATTATAGATATCATACATTCTACAGGTTACTTGTCTACTATTGATGAGTTTTATGAAATAAAGTAATTTTTAATGAAAAAAGCAGGTAAAAAACAACCCCGCCAGAGTTACAACTCTGGCGGGGTTATTTTTTACAATAATATAACTATTAATACACTACAAAAGTGAAAACTCATTTATTTTTGTCAATACCTCACAGGTTTTAAAAACCTGTGGGTTTCGAAAATTAACAAATTATACTTACGTTCGTTTTTTTCGTGTATTAAAAAACTTTAAGTTTTATCACTACAAATCAAAACCTAAATCGGTTCGGTAATATTTCCCTTCAAAATCAATCTTTTCTACGTTTTGGTACGATTGTTTTAAGGCTGCTTTAAAATCAGCACCATATGATGTTACTGCAATTACACGTCCGCCGTTTGTTACAATGTTTCCGGCTTTTTCTGTTGTTCCTGCATGAAAAACAATCGAATTTTCTACTTGATCTAAACCAGTAATTACTTTTCCTTTTTCATAATCTTCAGGATATCCGCCCGAAACCATCATTACCGTAGTAGCCGTGCGTTCGTCAATTTCTAATGTTGCATTTTCTAATGTTTCACTGGCAACGGCTTCAAAAAGCGTTACAATATCCGATTTTATACGAGGCATCACTACTTCGGTTTCCGGATCGCCCATACGCACGTTGTATTCAATCACAAACGGATCGTTTCCTACTTTGATCAATCCGATAAAAACAAAGCCTTTGTATTCAATTGCATCGTTTTTCAACCCGTTAATGGTAGGTTTTACAATACGTTCTTCTACTTTCTGCATAAATTCGGCATCGGCAAACGGCACCGGCGAAACAGCTCCCATTCCGCCAGTGTTTAAAACGGTATCACCTTCGCCAATTCGTTTGTAATCTTTGGCTGTTGGCAATATTTTGTACGATTTTCCATCGGTTAAAACAAAGCACGAAAGTTCAATTCCGTCTAAAAACTCTTCAATCACCACCTTTGATGAGGCATCTCCAAATTTGGCATCAACCAGCATATTTTTTAATTCGTTCTGGGCTTCGGCTAAATCGTTTAAAATCAACACTCCTTTTCCTGCTGCCAAACCATCGGCTTTTAAAACATACGGAGGATTTAAAGTTTTTAAAAACGCACAACCTGCTTCAACCGTATCTTTTGTAAAAGCCTGGTAACGAGCTGTGGGGATATTGTTCTTTACTAAAAATTGTTTGGCAAATTCTTTACTGCCTTCTAATTCGGCACCGTGTTTTGACGGACCAATAACAGGAATTTTATTTAATGCGGTATCGTTTTTAAAGAAATCATAAACACCTTTTACCAGCGGATCTTCGGGGCCAACCACCACCATTTTTATCTGGTTGTCTAAAACAAATTGTTTTACCGCTTCAAAATTTGTTGGATTTACCGCCACGTTGGTTGCAATTTGAGCAATTCCGGCATTGCCCGGTGCTACAAATAATTGACTGCATTTTGAACTTTGTGTGATTTTCCAAGCCAAAGCATGTTCTCTTCCGCCCGATCCTAATAGTAAAATATTCATGTTGTTATGTTGTAATTTTAGTTGCAAAAATAAGATTTTTAAATCATTAATAGGCTTTTTTCTCGCCTTTGATCGCATTTTTAATGGTTAGATAGATAATTTTTACATCAAGCAGAAGCGACCAGCTTTCCATATAAAAAATATCGTATTTGATGCGGTTGATGATATCGGTATCGTTTTCAATTTCGCCCCGGTAGCCATGCGTTTGTGCCATTCCGGTGATTCCGGGTTTTATAAAATGGCGGGCTTTGAATTTGTTCACCTTCACAGCATATTTCTCGGTAAAGTTCAACATGTGCGGACGCGGCCCTACAACCGACATGTTTCCTATCAAAACATTGAAAAACTGCGGCATTTCATCAATACTTGTGCGTCGTAAAAAAGCACCGATTTTTGTAATGCGGGGATCGTTTTTCACGGCTTCGTCTATATCGGCTTTTTCATTGACAAACATCGACCGGAACTTATAACAGTTAAATTCCTCGTAATCCAGTCCGTGTCTTTTTTGTTTAAAAAAAATAGGTCCTTTTGATTCTATCCGTATTAAAAGTGCCACCAAAGGTATAAGCCAAGACATCACAAAAACAACAACAAACAGCGAGAAAAAAATATCGAACACACGCTTTATAAAATAATTTACAGGATCGTTTAACGGAGTGGTTCTTGAAGGCATCACCGGAATTACTCCGTAATAATCGACCTTTAAATTGGCAGAAAGCAAATCTTTTTTTGAAGGTAAAAACTTTAAAAGTTTTAAGTTGTTATCTACATAATTAATAAAAAAAGAAACTTGCTGAGTAGTTGTTTTTTCTAAACTTAAATAAATTTCATCAATATCTTTTTCTTTACAGTAAGAGATAATTTCGGCTGGCGGCGTATTGAGTAGCGAAAAGCTTTTACACAATAAATAACCGTAATCGGCATTGGTTGTAACAAATTTGAGAAAATTTTCGGTTAAATCGTCGTGCCCAACTACCACAATTTTACGCAGGTTTCCCCTGTAATACTTCCTGAAAATCTTTAAGAGATAAAAAACCAGATATTTTACCGGGATAATGACCAATGCCGTAAACAAAAGATAGTTGGTAACTGACCAATACGCATGGGTTAAGGTAAACAATCCGTTTAATGCAAATAGATTTAAACCGAAAAGGAAGTGTTGTTTTATGGCTTTTTGTGCAATCTGGATCAGCTTTGTGAAACGATACACCTGGTAAAATTTTGTAATTACCGATATTACAATCCAAGAAAAAGCCAGATACAGGTAAAAATACAACAGCTGAAACGATAACGGCAACAACCAAATACCCAACAATACCAAAACAAGCAAATCAAATGTTATGGTAATGGGTCTTAAATACTTGGAATATCTACCTATTTGCCGTTTCACTAATAAATATATTTAGAGAAATCTTTGTGTTCTTCTTTTTTTAATTCTTCTGCAGACAGCGTTTTAAAATACTCAAACGTTTTTTGCAAACCAATTTTACGATCAATTTTTGGTTCCCAGTTCAATATTTTTTTAGCTAACGAAACATCGGGTTTTCTCTGCAACGGATCGTTCTCCGGCAACGGCTTGTAACTAATCTTCTGACGGGTCCCTGTTAATTCAATGATTTCCTGAGCAAATTCATTTATCGTGATTTCATACGGGTTGCCAATGTTTACAGGTAAATGATAATCGCTCATCAGCAATCTAAAAATTCCATCAATCTGATCATCTACATAACAAAAAGAACGCGTTTGGTTTCCATCGCCAAAAATCGTCAGATCTTCGCCCCGCAAAGCTTGTCCCATAAAAGCCGGAATCACACGCCCGTCGTTTAAACGCATTCTGGGGCCATAGGTGTTAAAAATACGCACAATTCGTGTTTCTAATCCGTGGAAATTGTGGTACGCCATCGTGAGTGATTCCTGAAAACGCTTGGCTTCGTCATACACGCCACGGGGACCAATGGCGTTTACATTGCCGTAATAATCTTCGGTTTGCGGATGCACCAGCGGATCGCCGTAAACTTCGGAAGTTGACGCAATTAAAATCCGGGCATTTTTAGCTTTTGCCAATCCCAGTAAATTATGTGTTCCCAACGAACCTACTTTTAAGGTTTGAATAGGAATTTTTAAATAGTCAATGGGACTTGCAGGCGAGGCAAAATGCAGAATATAGTCTAAATTACCGGGTACGTGCACAAATTTTGTTACATCGTGATGATAAAACTCAAAAAATGCGTTTTTAAATAAATACGCTATGTTTTTTAAATCGCCGGTAATGAGGTTGTCCATACCAATTACGTAAAAACCTTCATTGATAAACCTATCGCACAAATGCGACCCTAAAAAACCTGCTGCACCTGTAATGAGTACCCGTTTCATTGTTAAACTATTTGGCGTAAAATTAACACTTTAAAACTAAAAAAACTCATTGTTCATTATAAAATAGCCACTGATGCACAGATTTTTGAGATTGTCAGAGAAGAACAAACAAGCCCTTGATTCGCTGCTTTGCTTTATAAACTAAAAATGATTATCTTCTTTATCCAAATTTTCGATAAACACAGTAGGGTTTTCACCTGTAATCACCTTAAATAAACTGGCAAATGTTTTGGGATGCAAATCACCATAGATTGCTGCCAGTTCTGTAATAGTTTTTTTTCGTAATTTTTTATCTGCTTTTAAATCTATAACAGCTTGCTGTATGCGTAAGCTATTAATATAAGTACTAAAACCGTTTTTATATTCGTTTAAAAATGGGGAAAGTGTACTGCGGGTCGTATTTAGTTTTTTTGCTAAATCGTCTAAGGTTGTAGGTGCTAAAAAGCCTTTTTCTTTTTCAAAATGCGTTAAACCTTCACTCAAACGTAGTTCGGTTGGTGATAATCTCGCCGGTTTTTGCTCTTGTTCCTTTGGTTCAGGCAGTTCCCTTGTAGTTTCAACAACACTTTCGGCTATTGGGTTTTCACTTTTTTCAACAATTTGATTGTTGGCCCTTTCTTTATCTTCAATTGCAATTTTTTCAACATCTAATGTTTTGCTGTTTGTGGCTTCATCAATAGCTCTTTTAGCTGTTATTGCGGTATTCCTTTCCGCCTGGTATGGCCTCTTTTTATACTTTTTCCAAAATAAGTAAGCTGCTATTATTAACAAAGCACCTCCTAAAACACTGATCCAAAAATTGTATTTATTTAACAGTTTTTGCAAGTGTAGTTGGTTATTTTTAAGTTTTTTGTCGTCTAATTCTACGTGCAGCATATTGGTAATGTTTTTCTGTTCCTGTTCAAACTGTTGGTTTAAAGCCATAAGGCTTCCGGTAGCCTGAAATTGCAGTTGTTGCTGGTTTGTTTCTTTGTAATACGCCATTAAATAGTTGTACGTTTCTCGCAACTCATAATTTAAAAACTTTTTTTTATGAAAAAGCGTGTCTATTTTTGTAAAATATGCCATAGCCTCGGCTTTTTGGTTTTGCTGCCACAATATTTTACCCAAATACAAATACATAACGTGCTCATTGGTAAAATCGCCGTTTTGCTGTATGGCGGGCAATGCTTTTGTAAAATGTTGTTGGGCAGCTACATTGTTTTTTTGCAAAAACGCCAGGCCGCCTTTTGCATATTCTAAATAAGCGGTTTCTAATTGTTTGTGTTTAGGTTTTAAAAATTTAATAGCTTGTTCGCTTTCCTTTATAGTAGTAGTTAACTTATCAATATCTTGTAACTGCCAGTAGGTTTTACTTAAACAATATAAGGTAACAATATAACTTCTAAGGTGGTTATAGTCTTTTTTGCTTTGGTAATAGTTCTTTGCCTGTGTAAAATAGGCAATAGCTTTGTTGTAATGGCGTGTATGGTTATAAATATTACCTATTGTAATGCGTACCGCATTTAAATTGTACAGGTTGTTTATTTCTTCGTTAAAAGCTTCGGACTCTATGGCATAGTACAACGCATTTTTAAAATCGCGGTTATCATAATAAAACACCGTACTTCGGTTTAAAAAGTCGCCTTTTATACTGTCGTTGTCAATGTTTTGTACCAAAGGGTGCATTTGGTGCAGCAACACGGCGGCATCGGCAAACGGCACCAGATACGATTTTTTTTCTAAGGCACGGTACTGCTCTAACTGGTTATTTTCGGCACGGGCTTTTTGGTAATAAACGTCTAAATAGGGTATTTTTTTTGGTTAGAAACGGTATCGTTTTGTATTACTTCCCAAAGGTTTGTATAAGAATCTGCCGTTGTTTGCCCAAACGAGCAAAACGGCAACAGAAAAATTATCCAGAAAGGGAAGATATTATCCAACACAGGGAATAAATTGTCCAACTTTTTAAAAAACATGTATAAATTTTTTTCTAACCGCACAAAAATACAAAAAAATTACAAACAGCACTCTTTTCCCTCATAACGAACTGATTTTAAAATTAATAACATTCAAAAAAAGGCAATCTATGGACGGAAAAATAATCCAGAGGGGGAATAAATTGTCCAAAAAAGGGAACAAATTATCCATTTGTTTAAATCCGGATAATTTTTCCGCCCGTTGTTTTAAAATCGTTTCATATTTGCAACAGAACAAAAAGCTACCCGGGCAGCTCCATTAAAAATTCCGACACAAAATGAACAAATATTTTTTATGGGCTGTAGCAATTGCTGCTTTATGCAGCGCCTGCGAAACAGACAACGAAGTATTCGCAACACAAACAAACAACCCAACCAATACTTTGCAACAAGCAAAAGGTGTTAAGGCAAACAATTACCAAATGTATCAAAGCATTTTAAACAGTTTTGTATATGACAAACAGCACACGTATCAGGAAAACCTGCTGCGGTTTGAACAGCACGTAAACCGGCAAATACTTAATTATGTACCACAAGAAACCTATAAATACGAAAAACTAAATAACGAACAACTGTTGGTATTAGAACAAGCAGATGTAGATTTTATAGAACAATTGGTTTATACCAGAGAAACCAAACAAGCCATTTACGCTATACTAAGCAATAGTTTTAACAGCGAAACCATAGGGTTAATTACCAACGAAAACGAACGCCATTTAATAGAAACGTTGTTTGTGTTGCACAGCAACGGTAACGGCGATGATGATAAACTAAATGGAAACCGAAACATTGCTTTTGCGTATGGGGCACAATACAGCTTAACCCAAGCGGTGTTGTATGCCGGGGCAGTAGAACTATCAGCTAAATAGTAATAAAGTCTTAAAGTCGAATGTCATAAAGTCAAAAGTTCGTCAGTTCGAGCGAAGTCGAGAACTATAAAGTCATAACGTCCAACGACTTTGGACATCACGACTAAAAGCTAATAACCAAAACAATATAAAAATTTGTTTCGGAGGCCGGTAGTCGCGAATGCCGGTTTTGCGAAACAAATTAAAAAGTTAAACGTCAGTTCGAGTAAAAATCTGAAAGGTTTTGTATCGAGAACCAATAAAGTCGAAAATCCGTCAGTTCGAGCTTGTCGAGGACAAACAAAGTCAAAAGTCAAACATACGGTTTGTTATCCTAAGCTTGTTGAAAGATTTATAAAATAAGCCCCGAATGCCTCTGCATGACAACCGTTTGTTTGTTATAAAGTTGAACATAAACTAACTCTAACAGAGTTTAAAACTCTGTTAGAGTTACTAAACAAAAAAATAATAACGTTTAACCTTAAAAATAGATAAAAAACAAAAAAGTAGTAAAAAACACCCAAGCAAACGTAGCGACAGTGACGTAAACCGTTTGCACCGAAACAAACAAAAAATCAAAAAAATTAAAGGCATTTACCTAAAATTAAACAAATTTTAAAACCCGATTACAGCGGAGTATCTGTAAAACTATTATTTAACCGCAGTTTTATAAAATAATAAAAACAAAACTGCATAAAATTAAACAAAAGATATGAAAAATATCAAATTATCAGTATTCGCTCTTTTTGGAGCTGCAATTTTATCAGTAAGCTTATTCTCTTGTAGTAATGACGATGCAACTACAACAAGTAACACAACAGAACAAACAACTATGCCTACCAAACATTAGCACAAGGCAGAGTAGAACTTACAGCCGAAGTTTCCGAAACTCCTGATACATATGCTATATATGTAGTAGAAAACAACCAACCATATTACACCATGTTATTTGTAGCTAATGAAATCATAGAAATAAACGCAAATAAGAATGATTTTCCCTATGCCGTAAAAGTAACTGGTTCTAAACATCATGATATAAAAGCAAAATTAGACGAACTGCAAATGCCAATTCACAAAAAAGCTGAAGCTTTAAAACAGGAAATAACTGCTTTACAACAAACTGCCGAATGGCAAAAAGCCGAAGTACAAGAAAAATATGTTGGCACAAATGGTTTGGGAACCCAATTAACCAAAGAGTTAAAACAAATAGAAGCTGATTTTATCTTAAATAATTTTGATAACGCCTATATATGGACATTGCTACCATACAATACCACTGCATTTGACAAAACGTTTTACAAAGCAGTGTATAATAAAATGACCGACGAGCAAAAACAAACCCCAATAGGCAAGAAATATTTATTAGCATCGCAAAGCAAACGTTTAATAAAAGGAGATGCTTTTATTGATATAAATGTGTTAGATAAAGATTTAAAAGCAGAAAAATTAAGCGATTATTTTAACAAAGATAAAGAATATGTTTTGGTTGATTTATCATCGGTAAGTTGCCCTAACAGTAATCAAGCATTTCCTATCACTAAAAATTTTGCAGATAAATATGCAGACAAGCTACAAGCAGTAAGCGTATTAGAAAGTCCAGATGCGGCAACTTACCAACAGTTTGGAGCTTTAAGCACTGAAAACTGGGCAGTGGTTTATGCCGAAGATTTTATGAATACCGATGCTTATATTCAATATCAAGAAAATGCTACTCCTACTTTTTTATTGTTTGACAAAACCGGAAAACTTGTTGATCGTTGGACGGGTGCTTTGATTCATCAACAAAAATTAGAACAGTATTTAGGTAAATAAACTTGGGTAAGTTATATTGCTACAAAACAGGCGTGCTTTTGTATTAAAGCACGTTAGGTTTTAGGCAAAACCATGTGTGTAATCTTGTAAAACCACACGTAGTTTTTATATAAACTATGCGTGTTATTACTAATAATAAATAAAAAATGAAAAAGTACCTACCTTATATATTAGCCGTTTTAGGCGTAATCTTAATTATTATTGGATTTATTTATAGTTAATTTAAAAAAACGCCTGTTTTCAAAAACTGAAACAGGCGTTTTTAGGATCATCACATATTACAATTAAACATTCTAATTATTCAGCTTACTGTGTTTTTTACTATATGCAAAATAAATCACCAAACCTAATGCCAGCCAAATTGCCAAACGTTCCCAACTTTCAACCGGTAACGAAACCATCATGATTAAACATACAACAATTCCTAAAACAGGAACCAACGGAACAAATGGTGTTTTAAACGGTCGCTCTATATCGGGCTGTGTTTTTCGCAATACCAAAATCCCGATACAAACCAATGTAAACGCGAACAAGGTTCCGATACTTACCATGTGACCTAAATCGGATACCGGTACAAAACCTGCAAACAAGCTTACAAATACCATAAATACCAAATTGGTTTTCCACGGGGTTTGTCTTTTTGATAAATCAGAAAACATTTTTGGCAGCAAACCATCTTTACTCATGGAGTAAAACACACGGCTTTGCCCCAATAACATTACTAAAATTACTGAAGTATATCCTGCAATAATGGTAACAATCAATGCCGTATTTAAAAAGTGATAACCTGTTTTAGCAAAAGCGGTTGCCACAGGTTTAGCATCGCCTTTAAATACCAAATAATTTTCTAATCCTGTTAAAACATACGCAAATAATACGTACAAAACGGTACAGATGATTAGGGATCCAATGATACCGAAAGGCATTCCTTTTTTAGGGTTTTTGGCTTCCTGTGCTGCGGTACTTACCGCATCAAAACCAATAAAAGCAAAGAAAACCACACCGGCGGCACGCAAAACGCCACTCCAGCCGTATTCTCCAAAATATTCACTCGACAAAAATGCTGTAAAAGACAATTCGCCACTTTTAACCATTTCCTCGCCCGCATTGGCAGGAATAAAAGGATCATGATTAGCCGGGTTGATAAACTGCCAGCCCAAAGCAATAAAAATCACAACAACCGTTACTTTTAAAATAACCAATAAATTGTTAACCCGTGCCGATTCTTGTGTACCGCGAATTAATAATAACGACAGCAAACAAACAATAACAATTGCCGGAATGTTAATGATACCACCTTCAAACGGACCTTTTAAAAATTCTACAGGAATTTCAAGATGAAACACTTTGAGCAATTCATTAAAATATTGCGACCAGCTTACGGCAACCGTTGCCGATGCCAAAGCGTACTCTAATACCAGATCCCAGCCAATAA
>SMEK01000635.1_pt1 | contig 12155 bp, 6 predicted proteins | sample 2456371 | NCBI WGS metagenome assembly SMEK01 (sample SAMN10132590, study PRJNA489261) | soil metagenome | isolation source: day1 antibiotic-loamy sand soil ammended with composted manure from dairy... | place: USA | collected 2015-04-01
TCTTGTGCTCGGTCGTGCAGCTTGCGCAGACTGGATCAGGATCGCCGCCGGGTGGATTGCTCGCCACCACGCTGTTGTCGACGGTGCCGGTGGCATCGGTATCGATCACGGCCGTGTAGGTGAGTGCGTGGGAGCCGACCGTGGCGCCGGCCGGCAGCGTGCAATCCAGCGCACCGGTGCACAGGAATGCTCCGGTATCGATCACCGCACCGAAGGTCAGGCCGGCGCCCAGGGTGTCGACCAGGCTCAGCGGCTGGGTGGTGGTGGAATTGGCAACCTCCACCGTCAAGGTGTATTCGATGGTGTCGCCCGGCAGCAGGGTGCTGCCGGCCGTCGGGTTGGCGGTCTTCGTTACCGTGGTTTCCGCGGGTGCGATCTGGTGCTCGGTTACGCACGTTGCGCAGACAGGGTCGGGGTCACCGCCGGGTGGATTGCTCGCCACCACGCTGTTGCCGACGGTACCGGTAGCATCGGTGTCGACCACGGCGGTATAGGTGACCGCATGGGATCCGGCAGTTGAATTGGCAGGCAACGTGCAGGACAGGGTGCCGGTGCAGAGGAATCCACCGGCATCGGTCACCTCGCCGAAAGTCAGGCCCGGGCCAAGCGTGTCGACCAGGACGACATCCTGAGACGTGTTCGAGTTGGCCACCATCACTGTCAGCGTGTACTCGATGGTGTCGCCCGGCAGCACGGTGCTGCCCGCCGCCGGGTTGGCAGCCTTCGACACCACGATTTCCGCGGGCACGATCTGATGTTCGGTGGTGCATGCCGCGCAGACCGGATCGAGATCGCCGCCCGGTGGATTGCTCGCCACCACGCTGTTGCCGACAGTGCCGGTGGCATCGGTGTCGACCATGGCGGTGTAGGTGAGCGTATGGGAACCCACCGTGGCCCCCACCGGCAGCGTGCAATCCAGACTGCCGGTGCAGACGAACGTGCCGGCATCGGTCACCGCACCGAAGGTCAGGCCAGCACCCAGGGTGTCGGACAGGCTCAACGCCTGTGTCGTGGCGGAGTTCGCAACATCTACCGTCAACGTGTACTCAATGGTGTCGCCAGGCAGCACGGTGCTGCCCGTCGCCGGATTGGCACTCTTCGTCACCGTGAGTTCGGCGGGCACGATCTGGTGTTCGGTGGTGCATGCCGCACAGACCGGATCGGGATCGCCGCCCGTTGGATTGCTTGCCACCACGCTGTTGCCAACGGTGCCGGTGGCATCGCTGTCGACTACCGCCGTGTAGGTGAGCGCATGGGAACCGACCGTGGTACCCGCCGGCAACGTGCAATCCAGACTGCCGGTGCAGACGAACGCTCCAGTATCGGTCACCGCGCCGAAGGTCAGGCCCGCGCCCAGCGTGTCGGACAGACTCAACACCTGGGTCGTGGCGGAGTTCGCAACATCCACCGTCACTGTGTACTCAATGGTGTCGCCAGGCAGCACGGTGCTGCCGGTGGCCGGATTGGCGCTCTTCGTCACCGTGGTCGTGGCGGGCGCGATCTCGTGCTCGGTCGTGCATGCCGCGCAGACCGGATCAAAATCGCCGTCAGGCGGGTTGCTCGCCACCACGCTGTTGCCCACGGTGCCGGTGGCATCGCTGTCGACTGCCGCCGTGTAGGTGAGCGCATAGGAACCGACCGTGGTACCCGCAGGCAGCGTGCAGCTCAGATTGCCGGTGCAGACGAACGCTCCGGTATTGGTCACCGCGCCGAACGTCAGGCCCGCGCCCAGTGTATCGGACAGGCTCAACACCTGGGTCGTGGCGGAGTCCGCGATGTCCACCGTCAGCGTGTACTCAATCGTGTCACCAGGCAGCACGGTGCTGCCCGTGGCCGGATTGGCGCTCTTTGTCACCGTCGTCGTGGCGGCCACGATCTCGTGTTCGGTCGTGCATGCAACACAGACGGGATCGGGATCACCGCCTGTCGGGTTGCTCGCCACCACGGTGTTGCCGACGGTGCCCGCGGCGTCGCTGTCGACTACGGCGGTGTAGGTGATTGCATGGGAACCGACCGTGGTCCCCACTGGCAGCGTGCAATCCAGGGCACCGGTGCAAAGGAATGCCCCGGTATCGGTCACCGCACCGAATGTCAGGCCCGCACCCAGCGTGTCGGAAAGGCTCAACACCTGGGTGGTGGCGGCGTTCGCGACATCCACTGTCAACGTGTATTCAATCGTGTCGCCCGGCATCACGGTGCTGCCCGTGACCGGGTTGGCGCTCTTCGTCACCGTGGTCGTGGCGACCACGATCTGGTGTTCGGTGGTACATGTCGTGCAGACCGGATCCGGGTCACCGCCCGCCGGATTGCTCGCCACCACGCTGTTGCCCACGGTACCGGTGGCATCGTTGTCGACCACCGCCGTGTAGGTGAGCGCATGGGAGCCGACCGGCGTTCCCGCCGGCAGCGTGCAATCCAGGCTGCCTGTGCAAAGGAACGCGCCGGTATCGGTCACCGCGCCAAACGTCAGTCCCGCGCCCAGCGTGTCGGCCAGGCTCAGCACCTGGTTGGTGGCAGCGTTCGCGACGGTCACCGTCAGCGTGTACTCGATCGTGTCGCCCGGCGACACGTTGCTGCCTGTTGCTGGATTGGCGATTTTTGTCACGGTGGTTGTCGCAGCGGCGGTAACGTCCACCGTCGCGCTGGCCGTGTTGTTGCCCGGTGTTCCGTCGGTGACCGTGGCAGCAGCCGTCACCGTTGCCGTATTCGTCAGGCTTTGCGCGGCGGCTGACGCGAACGGGGCAAGCGCGAAGATCAGCGACAAGGCCGCGCCAGCGAGCACGCGGCGCGATGCGACAACGATTCCCGAGAATTTACACGACACCTGGTTGTCCCCTTGCTGATGCCCGACTTGCTGTAACGGACACGTTGGAAGTCGGCACTGTCATGAATGAGATGCACACAACCGCAAACTCGTCGCTGTATCTCTGACACGTCACTGCTTCTCGAGGGAGACGCCAGCACGCGAAACTTTGGATCGTGCAACAACGCCCCGTACCGCTTTCTGATGAGCCGATGAGCGCTGGTCGGTCAGCGAACTTCCATCGAGATGCGCAATGCATAAATGCAGAAATGCAGAAATGCAGAAATGCGCGACTATTCTTCAACTCACATTCAATGCCTGGCGGAGCGAGACTTTAGTTGTCGATTGCCAGCGATGCACGCACGCCACATGCTCATTTCTCACGTGTCGTGAAGCTTCTTCACGACGACTCTCAGACCCTGCAGAAGCCCATGTGATTTTCGTGATTTGGCCCGCAATGGAAGGCACTGTCTCTGCGCTTTATCGCGTTCGTTGTCCTGTATGCTTCCAGCGCCGTTGGTTCTAGGGAGCGAATCAAGCATGGGGACGAACAATGTCATTCAGATCCCCCCGGGAGGCCGGGCGCGACTGGCCGTGGTCGAAGACAACGAGGAGTTTCGCGAAAGCGTTTTGCTGCCGGAGTTGATTGACGCGGGCTTCGACGTGACCACCATGTCCACCGCGCTGGAACTCTATCGGTCCATGCTCGATACGCGTTACGACTTGGTCCTGCTGGACATCGGTTTGCCTGACGACAATGGCTTGGCGATTGCCAAGCGACTACGCAGCCTTTTGCCGACATTGGGCATCGTGATGCTCAGCGGCTACAGCGCGCCGACGGATCGGATTGCCGGCCTCGCGGTCGGTGCGGATGCCTATCTGACCAAGCCTGCCGACATGGCCGAGGTGGTGGCGACACTGCGAAATCTGGCGCGGCGGGTTGCCCATGAACTGGTAGTTCCCGATCGCCAAGCTGGACGCTGGAGGCTCGACGAAAGCGGCTGGCGGCTGGAGTCGCCTTCAGGTAACAAGGTTTCGTTGAACCTGGCAGAACGCCAGGTTGTCGAATTGCTGGCGGCAGCGGATGGCATGCCGGTTCGGCGCGAAATGCTGATCGCGAAACTGGTCGACAACATCCATGATTTCGACCCGCACCGGCTGGAAGTACTGGTGTACCGGCTCCGCAGGAAATGTGCGCAGGACGACGAACAGGAGTTGCCGCTGACCACCGTACGCGGGATCGGTTACGCGCTCACGTGGTAATTGCCGCAACACCGGACATGACCCGGAGATCGCGTTTTTTTCAACCTCGAAACCTGGCGGGAACGCCCGGGCGAAGGCCGGTCACGCAAGTGCCGGGTCGGCATGAGCGGGACCGGGTTTGCAATGGGGAAGGCCGCCGGAAATGGTTTCTTTCACCGGCTCTGCGAACGCCCCGTTACGGGATCGAAGTTTGTCCTGTGGGGAAGTCAGGGTGGCACGAGTCACGCCGCGCACATGGAACTGCGGCTCCGGCGGGGCACCGACATCACCAGCGGCAGCGCATGCCGACACCACAAACGACAACGGGCGCCATGGGCGCCCGCTGATCACCGCGTAAACGACCCGCTTACAACGAGTAATACATCTGGAACTCCAGCGGATGCGTGCTGGCGCGGTACTTGGTGACTTCCTTCATTTTCACCTCGATGTAGGCGTCGATGAAGTCGTCGGTGAACACGCCGCCGGTTTTCAGGAACTCGCGATCCTTGTCCAGCGCTTCCAGCGCGGCGTCGAGGCTGGAGCAGACTTGCGGGATGTTCTTTTCTTCTTCGGGCGGCAGGTCGTACAGATCCTTGTCGGCCGGCGCGCCCGGGTCGATCTTGTTGAGGATGCCGTCCAGGCCGGCCATCATCAGCGCGGTGAACACCAGGTAGCCGGAGTTCATCGGGTCGGGGAAGCGCACTTCGACGCGACGGCCCTTGGGGCTGGCGACGTAGGGAATGCGGCAACTCGCGGAACGGTTGCGCGCCGAGTAGGCCAGCATCACCGGCGCCTCGAAACCCGGCACCAGTCGCTTGTAGCTGTTGGTGGTGGAGTTGGCGAAGGCGTTGATCGCCCGGGCATGCTTGAAGATGCCGCCGATGTACCACAGCGCGGTCTGGCTCAGGCCGCCGTACAGGTCACCGGCGAACAGGTTTTCGCCGTTCTTGGCCAGTGACTGGTGCACGTGCATGCCGCTGCCGTTGTCGCCGACCAGCGGCTTGGGCATGAAGGTGGCGGTCTTGCCGTTCTGGTGTGCCACGTTCTTGATGACGTATTTCATCGTCATCAGCTCGTCGGCTTTTTTCACCAGCGTGTTGAACTTCACGCCGATCTCGCACTGGCCGGCGTTGGCCACCTCGTGGTGATGCACTTCCACGCTCTGGCCGAGCGATTCGAGCACCTTGCACATGTCCGCGCGCAGGTCGCCCAGCGAATCGACCGGGCTGACCGGCAGGTAGCCGCCCTTCACGCCGGGGCGGTGGCCATGGTTTTCACCGTCGTACTTGTAGCGCGACGACCACGCCGCTTCCTCGGAGCCGATCTCGTAGAACACGCGGCCCGGGTCGTTCTGCCAGCGCACCGAATCGAAAATGAAGAACTCCGGCTCCGGGCCGAAGAACGCGGTGTCGGCGATGCCGGTGGATTTCAGGTACGCCTCGCCACGCTTGGCGATCGAGCGCGGATCGCGGCCGTAGGCCTGCATGGTGCTCGGCTCCAGCACGTCGCAATGCAGGATCAGTTGCGTGTGCGCGCTGAACGGGTCGAGATGGGCGGTATCCGGGTCGGGCAGCAGCACCATGTCCGACTCGCTGATGCCCTTCCAGCCGGAAATCGACGAACCGTCGAACATCTTGCCGTCCTCGAACGTGGACTCGTCGATCTGATGCGCAGGGAAGGTGAGGTGATGGTGCACGCCGAGCATGTCGGCAAAGCGCAGGTCGACGAATTCGACCTCGTGTTCCTGGATCAGGTCGAGCACGGTGTTGGCGGACATGGAGCAACCTCGGCGATGGATGATGGATTGTCTTGAGCAAGGCCCGTGCCAATGACGAAAACCATCCGGGCGGCGGCAACCGCGGGGTTTCAGTCCGGCCGATGGGCAAGCGGAGCGAGCATTATGGTGCAACGCGCGCTCATGCATTGCACCATCACGGGTCATACCGCCCTCGCGTCATCGCGCCGGCGACGCCAGCCTCCGGTGCTCAAGGGATGGCCGGGCGCACCCGTCCGGCCAGCAATGCACCAAGCACGGCCAGCGCCGCCGTGATGGTGAAACCCGCCACGTAGGCCAGGCCCGGCGAACGTTGCAGCAACAAGCCGAATAACGAACCGCTCAGTGTCAGTACCGCAGCCGTGAACAACGCCCCACCCAGTTGCAGCGCCGAGGAACTGGCCCCCTGGCGTTCCGCTGGCGACAACGCCAGCGCCAGGACCGACAGGCTCGGCAACGCCAGGCCCATCCCCACGCCAGCGACCACCCAGCCCGCCATGGACAAGGCCACCGGCACCGCCTGCAGCACGGCGGACGCCACGCCGATCACCCCGACCACGACCAGGCTCAAGCCCAGCCGCAGGATCTTCGCCGGCACCGGGTTCGCCATGCGCCCGCGATACCAGGAACCACCCGACCAGCCCAGCGCGCCGAGAATCAGCACCACGCCGGCCAGCGTGGCCGACAGGCCACGCTCGCGCGACAACAACAACGGGAGGAAAACCTCGGTACCGAAGAAGGCCGCCGAGGCGATGCTGCGCAGGGCGACCACCGCCGGCAGGCCCCTGGCGGCGCGCAAGGTGCCGACCGGCAACAGGTGCCGCGCGCAAGCCACCAGCGCAATCACCGCCACCAACGGCAGCAGCAGCCTCAGCATGTCGTTTCGATGGCCGAAATCGTGCAACAACAGCACGCTGCCGGCGGCACCGACCGCCCACGCCGTGCGTCGCCGGTGGTGACCATTCGCCACAGCCGCGGCGTTCGGCGCCGGGCCGATGTCGCGCAAAGCCGGCAATACCAGCGCTGCCGCCCCGATCACCACCGGTGGCACCGACAGGAATACCCAGCGCCAGTCGGCGTGCTCCACCAGCAGTCCGCTGATGATCGGGCCGACAACCGCCGGCAATACGTAGGCGGCGGCGAACGCGGTGAATATGCGTGCATGCATTGCCGGCGGATAGCGCCGCCCGACCACCACATGCAAGGCCACCGACATCAGACCGCCGCCGAAACCCTGCGCGATCCGCCCCAGCAGCAATACCCACATTGTCGGCGCCAGCCCGGCCACCACCAGCCCGATCACGAACCACGCCACGCCCTGCCGCAGCGGCGCCCGGGGCCCGTGCGTATCGGCCATGGATCCCGCCACGGCCATGCCGACCACCGATGCCGCCATGGCACCGGCAAAGGCCAGCGCATACAACGACAGGCCATCCAGCGCCGTGGCCACGGCCGGCATGGCGGTGGCCACGCCCAGCGTCTCGAACACGAACAGCGCCACCAGCACGATCATGCCGGTCGACAACGACCGGTAGCGGGGCGCGAAAATTCCCTCGGCGTCGGCCGCCGTGGTCGGCCCGGGCATCATCGCCAGGCCACCGGGGATGCCCGCCCTGTGCGCGCCTGAAGTTCGATGAAGTAGAAGGCCGCGACGTCCGGCCAACCGGCCTTGGCATGGCGTCCATCGATCATGTCCACGGGGTTTTTCAAGCCACTTGCCAAGGTCTCGGGCCCATGCGAATATGAAAAAGAATTCAATTTCAATATAACAGTATCCGATCGCCGCTAAACACCATCCAACATTCAAACAGAGGACTTGAATATGTTGCTGAAAAGGCTTGGCGCAAAAGCGAAATCGGGCGGCAAATCCCTGCTGCTGGCCGGAACGGCCACCGGACTGATGGGATTCGGCGCAGCGATCTGGGCGCAACCGTCGATGCACGGCAAGGACATCGCCGGCGACGTCGGGGCCGCACAGGCCACTGACCCACCGCAGCAGGACGCCACGGCAGCGCCCCGGCCGGCTGCCGACGATGCCACCACGCTTGATCAGGTCGTGGTCACCGCGCGCAAACGCGAGGAACAGCCGAAAGACGTGCCCATGTCGATCTCGGTGATCAATGGCGACCGCCTGGAACGCAACGGCGGCGAAAACCTTCGCGACATCGGCAGTCTGTTTCCCGGCGTGTCGTTCAACGACAGCAACGGCGGTGGCGGCGAGTTCAGCATCCGCGGCCTCACCTCGGCCGGCTCGGGCAGCGACACCAGCATCGGGCTTTACGTCGATGGGGTATTCATCGGCAACGAGGCGGCGGCGAGCCAACGACTGTTCGACCTGCGCAACGTGCAGATCCTGCGTGGGCCGCAAGGCACCTTGTTCGGACGCAACACGGTGGCCGGCGCCGTCAACATCGAGACGCGCATGCCGGAACCGGGCTTCAGCGGCGCCCTCGACACCACACTCGGCAACTACGGCCTGCGCCAGTACGGCGCCACGCTGAACGTGCCGCTGATTGACGACCGATTGATCGCCCGCATCAGCTACGTCAGCCGCGAACGCGACGGCTACCTGCGCAATCTCGCCCGGCCTGGCGAGCGCGGCAACGACGAGAACGGCCAGAGCGCGCGGCTGCATGTGCTGGCCAGGCCCAACGACACGCTCAAAGTGCTGTTCAGCGCCGATGGCTCGCACGACAACACGTGCGACAACATGTTCACCCTGGTCGGTGGCAGTCTCTACAACGGCAATACCGATCCGGACGTGTCCGCCTGGGATGGTCCGTGTCGCGATCGCATCGACGTACGCGGCTATTCGTTGCGCGCCGACCAGCAACTGGGCGACCTCACCCTCACCTCGATCACCGCCTACCGTGACCGCGATTCGTTTTTCCTGACCGATCGCGACTTCACCGCACTGCCGATCCTCGCCACCGGCCTGCAGACGGCCGAGAACCAGTTCACCCAGGAACTGCGGTTGGCCAACGACGGCAACCAGCGCTTCAACTGGACGGTGGGTGCGTTCTTCTTCGACAGCCGGCATTTCCAGGACACCATCCTGTCACTCGGGCCGGGCTTTCTCGGCCCGGGGCTGAGCAACGACGTGCACGCGGTGGCGCGCATGCGCACCAAGAGCTACGCGGGCTTTGCCACGGCCGACTATGCGCTGACCGAAAAGCTCAAGGCGGAGCTGGGCCTGCGTTACACCTCCGAGTCAAAATCGGTCGACTACGTGCAGACCGCGACGTTGCCCATTCCCGGTTTCGGCGAGGTGGCGCCCTTCCACAAGAGCGTCGACGGTGGCGAATGGTCGCCCACGATGACCTTGAGTTACGGGCTGGATTCCGGCGCGATGGTCTACGCTCGCGTCGCCCGCGGCTTCAAGTCCGGCGGCTTCAATGCCGGCCCCAGCTCCGACCCGTCGATGATCGAGTTCCAGCCGGAGAAGCTGACCAGTTACGAGATGGGCTACAAGGCCGAGCTGCTCGACGGCCGGCTGCGTTTCGATGGCGACGTCTACTACCTCGACTACACCAACATCCAGCAATCGGACCAGGACGGCGCGGGCTTCTTCATCAGCAACGCCGCCTCGGCCCGCAGCTATGGCGCCGAAACCCAGCTGGCGGTGTGGCTGGGGAAACATGCCACCGTCAACGCCGGGCTGGGCTACGTCGACGCAAAGTACGAACGCTTCGGCAGCAAAACCGGCAACGTGCTGCCGCGCGCGCCGCAGTGGACCGGCTCGCTGAGCCTTGATCTGAGCTGGAACGTGGGCGCGGCCGGCTCGCTGTTCGTGATACCGGAAGTGGCCTACCGTGGCGCGAACTACGTCGACAGTGCCAACACCGAGATGTTCAGGCAACGCGCCCACACCTCGGTCAACCTGCGCGCCGGCTTCGAGAGCTACTCCGGTTGGTCGATCACCGCGTGGACGCGCAACGCCACGGATGAACGCTACGCGCTGGGCGGCTTCGCGGTGGCGCCGATCCTGTATGCGATCACCACCTCGCCGCCGCGCACCTACGGGATGGATGTGCGATGGACGTTCTGAGCCATAACGACATCGACCACGCCACCCGGCGCCGCCTGCTGACGGACCTGCTGATCTTCGGCACCGCCACGTTCGCGCTCACCTGGCTGGTGGTCGGCCTTTACCTCTGGAACAACGAGGCGCTCACGCGACTGTTCGGCCCGATGAAGCTGGGCGCACCGGCCTTCTACCTGGCGGTGTACGCCCCTACCCTGATGGCGCTGGCAGTGACCGCGCTGCGTTACCGGCGCAGCGGGTTGTCGGATCTGTTCCGATCGTTGCTGCGGATCAGGGTCAGCTGGATCTGGATCGCGATCAGCCTGCTGGGCTATCCCGCGCTCTGGCTGGTGGTCAGCCTGGTCCGCGCCGCCAGCGGCGGCGGCCTCACCGGGTTCGACTTCCAACCGTGGCTGGTCGCGCTGCCGCTGCTGCTTCTGCAGGGCAAGATACTGACTGACCCCGGCGCGCTGGGCGAGGAGCTGGGCTGGCGCGGCTTCGCCTTGCCGCGCCTGCTGGAACTCACACACGCACGGACGGCGGCACTGATACTCGGGGTGGTATGGGCGGTGTGGCACCTGCCGGCGTTCTACGTCGGCAGTCTGTCGCAATCCAGCCTCCAGTTCCTGCCCTTCATCGCCACGGTGGTCGCCTTTTCGGTGCTGATGACGTGGATCTTCGTCAATACCCGCGGCAGCGTGCTGTGGGCGGGCGTGATACCGCATCTGATGTTCAACGTCACGCCGCACGCCGGCATCCACCCGGTGGGCTGGATCACCATGGCGGTGGCGGTGCTGGTCTTGATCTTTGGCGGCAAGCATTTGCGCGGCTTGGGCCGCCCCAGGGCCGTACTGCCGCAATCAGCCCTGCTCACCGGGCGAAACGGAGAAAATGCATGAGCGGCGCCACCTACACCGTGCAGGACATGCGCACACGGGTCGGCTCCGAACTGGGCGTGTCCGACTGGCTCAAGGTCGAGCAGCCGATGATCGACGAGTTCGCGCGCTCCACCAAGGATCTCGACTGGCTGCATGTGAACCCGGACTGGGCCGCGCGGGAAACGCCTTACGGCGGCACCATCGCCTTCGGCTTCTGGACCTTGTCCATGCTTACCCATTTCTCGCACGAAGTCGGCATGTGGCCGGTCGACGTGGCCTATGCGCTGAACTACGGGCTGGATCGGGTACGCTGGATCCATCCAGTGAAAGTGGGTTCCAGGATCCGCATGCGCTGCACGCTTGCGGAGCTCTCGGACCGGGATGATGGCCGCCTGTTGATCCGCACCAACAACCTGATCGAGATCGAGAACGAGACGCGCCCGGCGCTCACCGCCGAGTGGCTCGGCCTGTTCATTCCCGAAGGCGCGGCGTCGCGCGACAGCACCACCGAACCTGCCGGCGACACATGAGCGCGAATCCGGACGTCGCCCGCATCGAGAGCGCGTTCGGGCGCGGACTCGCCGCGGCGGGCGCGTTCGGCGGCAGCGTGGCGCTGGTGTTGCGGGATCACTGCACGATCTTCACCCACGGCGAGGCACAAGCGAGCGTCGTCGTCACGCCGGCGACGCCGTTCCACATCTGCTCGTGCTCCAAGACCTTCACTGCCGCGGTTTTTTCCCGGCTGGTGCAGGACGGCGCGGCGACATGGGACATGCCGGTGCATGAAGTGGTGCCGGAATTCGGCTTCGACGATCCCTGGACCAGCCGCCACTGCACCTTCCGCGATCTCGCCACGCAACGCGTGGGGCTGACCCGCGACGGCATCGCCGAATGGGGCATCCGCCAGGATCTGCCCAAGGAGGTCCGGCTCGCGCGCGCGCGGCACATGGATTTCAGTGCACCCTTCCGCGACCGCTTCAGCTACTCGAACCTCGGCTACATCGCGCTTTCGCTGGCGGCGGAACGATTGACCGGCCGCGCCTACCCGGCCCTGGTGCAGGAGTTGATATGCACGCCGCTGGGCATGGCCGACAGCTTTTCGGCGGGCTTCGGCGCCATGGACTGTACGCACGCGGCCATGCCGCACCTGCCGATTGCCGGCACGCCGACCCGCGTGCGTGAACTGACCGGGCCGAACTCCGAAGGCTCGGCGCGGGTCCATCTCTCCGGCCGCGATGCCGCCCGCTGGCTGCACTTCCTGCTGGCGTCGCTGAACGGCGCCGACACCGGCCCACTGTCGACCGCGACGGTACGGGCGATGGCGACACCGCACACGATCGTGCGCGACCCGGATATCCGCCTGTCGCCGGAACGCGGCGCCGACTGCGCCTACGGCATGGGATTGTTCGCGACCCGGTTGCGTGGCCAGCCACT
>SMEK01000859.1_pt1 | contig 12141 bp, 14 predicted proteins | sample 2456371 | NCBI WGS metagenome assembly SMEK01 (sample SAMN10132590, study PRJNA489261) | soil metagenome | isolation source: day1 antibiotic-loamy sand soil ammended with composted manure from dairy... | place: USA | collected 2015-04-01
GCTACGCCTGTCGCGCCCGCGCCGGTCAAACCCGCCGCGAAGCCCGCCACCAAGGCGGCACCGGCGCCGGTGGTTGCCGAGCCGTGGTACATGCAGACGTGGGCGTGGGGCGCGGCTGGCGGAGCGGTCTTGCTGCTGCTCCTGCTGGCGTTGCTGGGACGTCGGCGCAAGCCGGCCGCCACCGGCGCGTCGAGGGCGGCTGCTTCCTCGCTGGCCGATCGTTTCGGCGCCCCGGCGTCGGATCAGGATCTGCTCGCTGGCGACGACGTGGACCAGGAGGAACTGCTCGACCAACTGGCCGAACATCCCGACGACATCGGCCTGCACCTGGAACTGGTCACGCTCTACTATTCGCGGCGCGACGTCGAGCATTTCGAAGCGGCTGCCGAAGCCATGCATGCCCATGTCACCGACCCGCAGCAGGACGAGTGGCAGGACGTGCTGCACATGGGCGAGGATCTGGTGCCCGGTCATCCGCTGTTTGCGGGCCAGGCCGATCTGCCGGCCAGCGAAGAGGCCGAGGCGCGCAGCGAGTTCAACATCGACGATTATGCGGAGGAGGCCGATGAGCCCACCGTGGTGTCGCCGATGCCGCCGCTGCCTGGTTCGCCGAAGAAAGTCAGCGAATACAACTTCAACTTCGACCTGACCCGACCGGTGGCTGCCGAGCCGATATCCGCCCCGCCGTCCACGATGGACGACGACATCACCATCGTTGCGCCGCTGGTGCAGCCCCGGGAGGCGTCGGAAGAACCGGCAACCGAGGCGACCTCGAGCTGGCATTTCGACGAGACGGAAAACACCGCGGCGACTGATGACCCGGGCCTGGCCGAGTTCAATGACGATCCAGTCGACACCAAGCTCGACCTGGCGCGTGCCTACCTGGACATGGGCGACGCCGACGGCGCGCGTGCCATGCTCGACGAGGTGATCAAGGAAGGCAGCCAGATGCAGCAGGATGTGGCCAGGCGTTTGCTGGAAAACCTGCACTGAGCACCTTCCATCGGTGTTTGCGTAACCCATCGGGCCGGCCTTGCCGGCCCGATGGCGTTGCACGATCCGGGTAGCGTGCGTGGACAGCGAGGTCGCGGGTAGCACACTGCGGGCGCGCTTCCGTGCGGACTGTCCGGGGCTGCTAATCTTCAACGTCTTTATCCGGGATTTTGCACCACGTCATGCGGATCGCTCTTGGCATCGAATACGACGGCACCGATTTTTTCGGCTGGCAACGACTGACAGAAGGTCCCAGCGTGCAATCGAGCCTGGAGCAGGCGTTGTCGCGGGTGGCAGCGCATCCGGTCCTGGTCAGTTGCGCGGGGCGTACCGATGCCGGCGTACACGGTCGATGCCAGGTCGTGCACTTCGACACCGACGCCCGCCGCGACATGCGCGGCTGGATTCTCGGTGCGTGTTCCAACCTGCCGACCAGCGTCGCGGTGCTGTGGGCGCAGCAGGTTCCCGACAGCTTCCATGCCCGCTTTTCGGCGCGCAGTCGTCGCTACCGTTATCACATCCTCAACCGCCCGGTTCGCGCGGCGCTGGACGCGCGGTATGTGACATGGGAGCGCCTGCCGCTGGATGTCGAACGCATGCACCTCGCCGCACAGGCACTGCGCGGCGAGCACGATTTCAGTGCCTTCCGTGCGTTGTCCTGCCAGGCAACGCACCCGCGCCGCACCGTGCTGGCGGTGGACGTGAGTCGCGCGGGCGAGCAGGTTTTCGTCGACATCGAGGCGAACGCGTTCCTGCACCACATGGTGCGCAACATCGTCGGATCGCTGTCGATGATCGGCCGCCACGAAGCGCCAGTCGAGTGGATGGGTGAACTGCTGGCGGGGCGTGATCGCCAGGTCGCCGGTCCGACCGCCCCGGCATCGGGACTGAGCTTCATCGGCCCCCGCTACGAGCGGCATTGGGGTCTGCCGGCCGAGGTCTGCCTGCCAGAGGTCGCCCAATGACACGCATCAAGTGTTGCGGCATGACCCGGGTCGAGGATGCGCTGCTGGCCGCCCGATTGGGTGCGGATGCCCTCGGGCTGGTGTTTACGGCACGAAGCAAGCGTTGCGTGACGCTCTCGCAAGCGCGGGAGATCGTCGAGGCACTGCCGCCTTTCGTGGCCACCGTCGCGCTCTTCATGGATGACGAGCCGGCCCTGGTACGCCAGGTGCTCGATGAGCTGCGGCCGACGCTGCTGCAGTTCCATGGCAGTGAAACCGACGACGAGTGCGCGCAGTTCGGCCATCCATTCCTGAAGGCGATTGCCATGGGCGAGGGCGCGGCTGCGCTGTCCCGCCTGCGCGATCATCCGCATGCCGCCGGTTTGCTGCTGGATGGCCATGCCGCTGGCAAGGCAGGGGGCAGCGGCATCGCATTCGACTGGTCGTTGTTGCCGGGCGACCTGGCGCAACCGGTGATCCTGGCTGGCGGACTGCATGCGGGCAACGTGGGCGAAGCCATGCGCGTGGTGCGTCAGTGGGCGGTGGATGTGGCCAGGGGCGTGGAGTCGCTGCCCGGGAATTGACCGACGCATCGACCAGGTGTGCAAGCCAATCGAAGTGCGGTTCCGGGCCCATGCGATCAGGCGGCACCATCGACCATCCCATCCGCTAAGATGACCGCTTGCCGCAGTGCGGCATGCCCATCCCCGAGTGACGGAATGAACAAGATCGTGGATTACAACGCTTACCCCGATGCCCACGGGCGCTTCGGCAACTACGGGGGCAGCTATGTCGCCGAGACCCTGATGGCGCCACTGGCCGAACTGACCGAAGCCTACCTGCGGCTGCGCGAGGATCCCGCCTTCATTGCCGAGCTTGATCGCGACCTCCAGCACTATGTAGGCCGACCCAGCCCGATCTATCACGCCGAGCGCCTGTCACGGCATGTCGGCGGCGCGCGCATTCTGCTCAAGCGCGAGGACCTGAACCACACCGGCGCGCACAAGATCAACAACACGGTCGGCCAGGCGCTGGTGGCGCGCAACATGGGCAAGACCCGCATCATCGCCGAGACCGGCGCCGGCCAGCATGGCGTGGCGAGCGCCACCGTGGCGGCGCGGCTGGGCCTGAAGTGCGTGGTCTACATGGGCGCGGTCGACATCGAGCGGCAGAAGATCAACGTCTATCGCATGAAGCTGCTCGGCGCCGAAGTGGTGCCGGTCACCTCCGGCTCGAAGACGCTGAAGGATGCACTGAACGAGGCGATGCGTGATTGGGTCACCAACGTGGCCGACACCTTCTACATCATCGGTACGGTTGCCGGCCCGCATCCCTATCCACTGATGGTGCGCGATTTCAATGCGATCGTCGGGCGCGAGGCGCGTGTGCAGATGCTCGAGCAGTACGGTCGGTTGCCGGATGTGCTGACCGCCTGCGTTGGCGGCGGATCGAACGCGATTGGCCTGTTCCACGCGTTTCTCAACGACGCCAGCGTGCGCATCGTCGGTGCCGAAGCGGCGGGCGAGGGCATCGCGACGGGGCATCACGCCGCCTCGCTGGCCGCTGGCCGGCCCGGGGTGCTGCATGGCAATCGCACCTACGTGCTGTGCGATGACAACGGCCAGATCACCGAAACGCATTCGATCTCCGCCGGCCTCGACTATCCGGGCGTCGGTCCCGAGCATGCCTTCCTGAAGGATGCCGACCGCGCCAGTTACGTCGGCGTCACCGATGACGAGGCGATGGAAGCGTTTCATCTGCTGGCGCGCACCGAAGGAATACTGGCCGCGCTGGAATCCAGTCACGCAGTGGCGCAGGCGATCAAGCTGGCGCGCGAGTTGCCGAAGGACGGCATCGTGTTGTGCAACCTGTCCGGTCGTGGCGACAAGGATGTGCACACGATCGCCGCGCGCGAAGGGGTGCAGGTATGAGCGCGGGATGTGAGAAACGGGATTCGGGATTCGGCAAAAGCAGGCGACCTCCCACGGTCGTGGCCGTCTCACCATCAGTTGATGCTCCGTTCGAGTAAATGCCCATGCCAAATCCCGAATCCCGAATCCCGAATCCCGGCAGTTCACGCATCGATCGCCGCTTCGCCGCATTGAAGGCGGCCAATCGCACCGGGCTGATCCCGTTTGTCACCGCCGGCGATCCGTCGCCCGAACACATGGTGGCAATGATGCATGCCCTGGTCGAATCCGGTGCCGACCTGATCGAGCTGGGCGTGCCATTTTCCGATCCGATGGCGGATGGTCCGGTGATCCAGCATGCCAGCGAGCGGGCGATCGCGAAGAACGTCGGCCTGGCCGACGTGCTGGGCTGGGTTGCCAGGTTTCGCCAGCGCGATGCGGATACACCGATCGTGCTGATGGGCTACCTCAATCCGGTCGAGGTCCACGGCTACGCGCGCTTCGCACGGGAGGCCGTGCAAGCCGGTGTCGATGGCGTGTTGCTGGTCGATTGCCCGCTGGAGGAATCGGTCGTGTTGCAACCGTTGCGCGAGGCCGGACTGCAGCAGATCCTGCTTGCCGCGCCGACCACCGCACCCGCGCGTATGGCGCAGCTGTGCGGTTCGGCGGAGGGTTTCCTGTACTATGTTTCGTTTGCCGGCATCACCGGGGCGGCGCACCTGAGCACCAGCGACATCGCCGCGCGCGTGGCGGATGTGCGCACCCAGGCGAAGGCGCCGGTGGCGGTGGGTTTCGGCATTCGCGATGCGCAGAGTGCCAAGGCGATCGCCGGATTTGCCGATGCGGTGGTGATCGGCAGCGCGCTGGTCGATCGATTGTCCGGCGCGCAGGATGCCGAGGACATCGCCCGGCGGGCGCGCGCGTTTCTCGCGCCAATCCGCGAGGCGCTCGATACGCACTGAGCATGCAGGCCGCGGCCGCGTGATCCTTCATCCTTTGCCCTTGGGCATGGTGAGGCATGGTTCATGCGGAGTGACTTGATGGACGCGGCCGGCACAACGGCTGCGGTTTACAGACATGAGGTTGGGTCGATATGAACTGGCTGCAGAAAATCATGAACCCGCGCACTCGCCCGCAGAGCACCAACGGCGGCAAGGGTTCGGTGCCGGAAGGCGTGTGGGAGAAGTGCGGCGGTTGCGGCACGGTGCTGTACAAGCCGGAGCTGGAACGCAACCTGATGGTTTGCCCCAAGTGCGGCCACCACCACTACATCAGTGCGCGGATGCGCCTCAATGCCTTGCTGGACGAAGGGTCCGCCCAGGAACACTGGGCCAGCCTGGAGCCCACCGATCCGCTGAAATTCCGTGACTCCAAGAAGTACCGCGATCGCATCGTCGCCACCCAGAAGAAGTTGGGCGAGAAGGATGCGATGGTCGCGATGAGCGGCAAGCTGAAAGGGCGCCCGCTGATGGCGGTAGCGTTCGAGTTTGCCTACATGGGCGGTTCGATGGGTTCGGTGGTCGGCGAGAAATTCGCGCGCGCCGCCGAGCGTGCACTGGCCGACAAGAGCGCCCTGGTGTGCTTTTCCGCTACCGGCGGTGCACGCATGCAGGAGGCACTGTTCTCGCTGATGCAGATGGCCAAGACCTCGGCTGCCCTGGCGCGCCTGCGCGACGCCGGCGTGCCGTACATCAGCGTGTTGACCAACCCGACCACCGGCGGCGTGTCGGCCAGCCTGGCGATGCTGGGCGACATCAACATCGGCGAGCCGAAAGCGCTGATCGGTTTCGCCGGCCCGCGCGTGATCGAGCAGACCGTGCGCGAGACCCTGCCGGAAGGTTTCCAGCGTTCCGAGTTCCTGGTCGACCACGGCGCCATCGACATGATCGTCGACCGCCGAGAGATGCGCGACAAGCTTGCCGACCTGCTCGGCCTCCTGATGAAGGCCGAGCGTGCCGCCTGATTCGCGCGCGCCTTGCAACAAGATGATGCCGCCACCAGGCGGCATCATCGTTTTCGAAGGAAGGTTTTCCACAGCGGCTGTGGACGTGTTGCGGTAAAGCCTGTGGACAAGCCGGGTCTGCCGCTTGTCCATCAGGCACTTGCTACGCATTGAGCAGAAAACAAGCACACGGGCACGACGAAAACCTGCGTGGTGCCCGTGGCCTTTTTTCATGACGGCACGACAGTTTTCCACAGCGATTGTGCGTGTCTGTTGTACAAGCCTGTGGACAACCACGCCGGGCGCCTTTGCCAACAAGCACTTGTCGCGCGTTGGCGATATTTTGCGCAGCGGCGGCGCCGGAGCATCAAGTTCTCCACAGCGATTGTGGAGCACGCATGGTAAGGCCTGTGGACAAGTAGGCTATCTGTCTGACCGCAAAGGAGGTCGTGACGGCGTGCGCAAATATTGCGCAGCCGGCCGGCTTCAGTGCGTCGCTGGAACCAGCCACGGCGACGCACCGCCAAGGCTGCAACCGATGACCATGGCGGCGAGCACGTCGCCAGGTATTGCAACCCGAGGATTACCCGCGAAGCGGCGACCAGTGTGGCGAAGACCAGCAGCAACGCTGCCAGCGCCGGGTACCACGCCAGTGCCAAGGTGCTGAAACCGACCGCCTGCAGATATGTCCGCAGGGGAAGCTGAATTCGTCCAGCGATGGCGCATGGGCGGGTCACGCCGGGGCAGGCGTGGTAAGGGCGCGGGCGGCGCGCCGCGTTGCATCGGCGAAGATGAAATCCGGATAAGCCCCCCGCAGCGCGCTGCGCGCTGGCCGTCGCCGACCCACACGTAACGCGTCCGGGACGGATCAGCTCGATGCCGTGCCCTCGGGCAGCCAAGCCGGCGGTGAAACCGTGCACGGTCAACGCGATGGCGGTGAATTCCGGTGCACAGGTTTCGCTGACGATGCCGATGCGCATGACGACACCCGCGCTGGCTTGCCGCAGTCTCGCCACACGGGTTGGCGCGACATGGCAGCGGCGTGTCGCAACGCTTACACTGACGTGATCCTTCGCCTTCTGGAGACTGACGATGAAACGCATCCTGCTCGCACTTGCATTGACTGGTCTGGCTGGAGCGGCCATGGCCGCCGATGCCCCGGCCCTGCCGACCACCCAGGCACCCGCGGGCGCCGAGGTCTACATCATTTCGCCCAACGATGGCGACACCGTGGGCCAGGACGTCACCGTGCGTTTCGGCCTCAAGGGCATGGGCGTGGCGCCGGCAGGCGTGGCCAAGGAGCACACCGGCCACCATCACCTGCTGGTCGACGTGAAGGACTTGCCCGCCGCTGGCCAGCCGATCCCGGCCGATGCCAACCACATCCACTTCGGTGGTGGCCAGACCCAGACCACGCTGAAGCTCGCGCCGGGCACGCACACCCTGCAACTGGAACTGGGCGACCAGAACCACGTGCCGTTCGAGCCGGCCGTGGTGTCGAAGAAAATCACCATCCAGGTGAAGTAAGCGAAACATCGTCGCCACAGACTGGGGGAATCGGCAGTGTAGTCATCGCGCTGCCGCTATCCGGTTGGCGTTTTTCAGGGTATCGATCGGAGACCGTGCCATGAAACATCTCTGGTGCTCGTTGCCTTGGCGATCCCGGGTATTTCGATGGGCGCTGTTGATCACGGACAGCTCGTTCCGCCACAAGTCGACGCTGCAGACAAGCTGAGCAGTCCGTCGGCCCACCGGCCGTTGATCGAGGTGAAATACGTCCTGCTCAAAGCTCCGCAGGAGCCGAAGGACCTGCCGGAGATCGACCTCGACCCCCGGGATTCACCCCGCTGGTCATTCCCGCCGCGGGATTATCCATCCGTGCTGCTCCGCGATGGTTACGTGAGCCCCAACATGTATCTGTGCCATGGCTATGGATGCTTCTTCTAACCACATTTTTCGCCTGTCGCTCGTCCACGCATGGCACGGCCAGCGGTGGATGTAACAGCGGCGCGCCGCTGAAGCAGCTCAGTGACGATGGACGCGGACGCGCCAGGTGTCATTCGCGCTGGAAGGGTTCGCGAATGTGAGAACGCCGGCTGCGAGCGGCGGATCGGTTAAAATCGTCAGCTTCGCTCCCACGTTGCCGATATCCCGATGACCGTACGCACCCGCTTCGCTCCCAGTCCCACCGGTTTCCTGCATATCGGCGGCGCGCGCACCGCGCTGTACTGCTGGCTGGAGTCGCGCCGGCGCGGCGGTGAATTCATCCTGCGCATCGAGGATACCGACCGGGAACGTTCCACCGATGCCGCGGTGCAAGCCATTCTCGACGCGATGCACTGGCTTGGCCTGGACGCTGACGAAGGCCCGTTCTATCAAACGCAGCGGCTGGAGCGTTACAAGCAGGTCGCCGACGAACTGGTCGCCGCCGGCAAGGCCTATTACGCCTACGAGAGCAAGGCCGAGATCGACGCCATGCGCGAGGCCGCCATGGCAGCGGGCGAGAAGCCGCGTTACAACGGCTACTATCGCGATCGCAACGAGCCACTGCGCGACGATCCAAACCGGGTGATCCGTTTCCGCAACCCGAGCGAGGGTTCGGTGGTGTTCGACGACAAGGTGAAGGGCCGCATCGAATGGGCCAATACGGAGCTGGACGATCTGGTGATCTTCCGCTCCGACGGCTGGCCCACCTACAACTTCGCCGTAGTGGTCGATGACATCGACATGGGCATCACCGAGGTGATCCGTGGCGACGACCACGTCAACAACACGCCGCGGCAGATCAACATCTACAAGGCGCTCGGTGCGAAGGTGCCGGAGTTCGCGCACCTGCCGATGATTCTGGACAAGGAAGGCAAGAAGCTGTCCAAGCGCACCAACTCGGTCAGCGTAATGGAGTACCGCACTGACGGCTTCCTGCCGCACGCGATCCTGAATTACCTGGTGCGGCTGGGCTGGTCGCACGGCGACCAGGAGATCTTCTCGCGCCAAGACATGATCGCGCTGTTCGACATCGCGGACGTCAACAAGGCCGCGTCGCGCTTCGATACCGAGAAACTGGCCTGGCTCAACCAGCATTACCTGAAGACCGACGATCCGCAGTCGCTCGCCGGGGAATTCGCATGGCACCTCGATCTTGCCGGCATCGACGCATCGCGCGGCCCGGCACCGGTCGACGTGATCGTGGCGCTGCGCGATCGCGTGCATACGCTGAAGGAAATGGCCGAACGCGCGAAGATCTGGTACGGCCCCATTGTCGAGTGGGACGACAAGGCCGTCGCCAAGCACCTGAAGAACGACAGCGCACCCGGCGTGCTGGAGGCGGCCAGGGCGCTGCTGGCCGAATGCGAGTGGAAGCCGGAACCGATCCATCAAGTGATCGAACAGGTTGCCGCGACATTGACGCTGGGCATGGGCAAGATTGCGCAGCCGTTGCGGGTGGCAATGACCGGCACCCAGGTGTCGCCCTCGATCGAGCACACCATCTATCTCACCGGCCGCGATGAAGCGCTCCGGCGCCTCGACGCAGCCCTCGAACTGGCGCGCAGCTGAGTCATGTCGATGAGGCGCTGAGCCCGACATGGACGAACTGCTGGCCAGGGCTACCCGGGGCGTCGATCCCGATGCCCCGGGGGGGTTTTTCCACATATTCTTCAACCTGTTGAATATGGTGCCGTGGGCAGCCATGTTCTGGTGGAACCTGCTGTTCGTCGCGGTGGGGGCCCTGCTCGGCTGGTGGCGTGGGCGATTGCTGGAAAGCATCGCGTGGGCGTGGGTGCTGGGGCCTGTCGGCTGGGTCGTGATCCTGCTCAAACCACGCAAACCGCCGCCCGTGAAGCCGCCGCCGCTGCGACACTGACGCATCCGGTCGTCTGCCGGCGGCGTGTATGATCCAAAACGAGGTGACATCTTGAGCCACGACGCCGCCACCGGCCTGCACGCGCATCATCCGCATCATCACGACGCCAAGGGCTTCGTGCGCGCCGTCGAGCATGCCAGCGCGGAACGCGGCTTGCGTCTGACCCCGCTGCGCAAGGAAGTGCTGGAGCTGGTCGCCTCGTCGGACAAGCCGGTCAAGGCATACGATCTTCTCGATCAACTGCGCGAAAAGCACGGCAACGCGGCACCACCGACGGTATATCGCGCGCTCGATTTCCTGCTTGGCAACGGCTTCATCCACAAGCTGGAATCGATCAACGCCTTCGTCTCCTGCCACCACCCGGCCGAGGCGCACCAGGTGCCGTTCCTGATTTGCGACAGTTGTTCCAGCGCGCAGGAGGTCTGCGATGAGCGGGTGGCCGAGTTGATCGAAGCACAGGCCAGAGCGCTCGGTTTCCGCCCGCAGGCGCAGACGCTGGAAGTGCACGGCACTTGCAGGCATTGCCTCAAGCCCTGACCCGTCTGTTTCGGGGTATGGTGTCGTTTAATGTTATAAAGTAACATGTGGCCACCGACAGAGAGCCGCCACGTCTGGTGGTCCCGGAACAGGCCGATGGATTCCGAACCGACAAGCAAGTCGCGCAAATGGCAGATGGCCGATCGTATCGGTGCAATTGCCTCGTTTCTGTGCGCGATCCACTGCGCGCTGCTGCCGTTCGTGCTGGCCTTGCTGCCGGTGATCGGCCTGGAATTCCTGGCTGACCACCGCTTCGAGCGTGGTTTCGTGCTGTTCGCCTGCGCGCTGGCATCGGTGGCGCTGATTCGCGGCTTTCGCCGCCATCAACAACCGTTGCCGCTCTTGCTGGCGGCGCCGGGGCTGGCCTTGCTGTTGCTCGGCGTCACTTATGCCGAGGGTTATTCGATTGTCTTGCACAGCGTGCTGGTGACATGCGGTGGCCTGCTGTTGGCCGCTGCGCATTTCGTCAATCTGCGTCAGGACAATCGTCACGGGCACGATCACGTGCACGGGCCGCAATGCGCGCACTGAGGCCATGGTCAGGGCCTGGTGATTGTGTAACGGCGACTACCGTTCCTAGCATGCGCGAATGAGCACACCGCATAGCCATTCCAGCGATCACGCGCATTCGCACGGGCACGATGCGCGTGGCGGGCGTAGCCGGAAACTGCTGTTTGCCTTCGTGCTGACTACCGTGATGATGGTGGCCGAGGTGATCGGCGGCGTGTGGTCCGGTTCGCTGGCGTTGCTGGCCGATGCCGGCCACATGATGGTCGATGCGCTCGCCTTGCTGCTGGCGGTGCTGGGGGCGTGGATGGCCGGAAAGCCGGCTGATGCCCGGCGCAGCTACGGTTATGGCCGGATGGAAGTGCTGGCCGGTTTCGTCAATGCATTGAGCCAGTTCGTGCTGGTCGGCTGGATCGGCTATGAGGCGATCGTCCGGTTGCTGCATCCTGGCGAGATCCTCTCGGGAGTGATGCTGGGTGTGGCGATCGTCGGCTTGCTGGTCAATGTGCTGGTGTTGCGCACGCTGCATGGACATGCGCACGACGACGTCAACTTGGCCGGTGCCAGCCTGCACGTGTTGGGTGACCTGCTCGGCTCGCTGGCGGCGGTACTGGCCGCGCTGGCGATCCGCTGGTTCGACTGGTTGTGGGCCGACCCGGTGTTGTCGCTGCTGGTGTCTTTGCTGATCCTCAACAGCGCGTGGCGCCTGTTGCGTCGGTCGGCGCACATCCTGCTGGAGGGGGTCCCGGAGGGCATGGATACCGCGGAGGTGGAGGCTTCGTTGCGCGATGCGGATCCGTCGATTCGCGGCATCCATCACCTTCATGTCTGGCAACTGGCGTCCGGTTCGCGCATGGCGACCCTGCATGCCGAATTGCATGAGCATGCCGATGGCACGCAGGCCCTGCAGGGCATCCGGCGGGTATTGCTGGAGCATTTCGAGATTCAGCACGTGACCGTGCAGATCGATCCGGGCAAGTGTCTGGATTCGGCTGGCGACTGCGCCGGTCACGAACACGCCCGACCATGACGATTTGTCCCGCAGCACTGCTATCATGGCAGGCCGTTCATCCACCAAATCAAGGAGTTCCCATGGGTAAGGGCGATCGCAAGACCCGTCGCGGCAAGACCTATCGCGGCAGCTACGGCAATACCCGTGCGCACGGCGTATTGCCGGCCGTGGTTGGCGCCAAGCCGACCGTGACCAAGTCGGCTGCAACGAAGAAGGCCGCGCCGAAGAAGAAATCGGCCTGAGCCGGATTCGGTAGCTGCAGGCTCGACAAGACCCCCGCTTCGGCGGGGGTTTTTCGTTTCAGGATCACGCGTGCGTGGTGCGCCCATGGCGTATTAGTGGCTATTCGGGATGCCCGGCCAGGTCCGTTCGGCAATGCGTGAGCGCAGAGCGCGCGGCTTCTGGTGGGCCTCGGGCAGGGTGCTCGAGGCCCG
>SMEK01000638.1_pt1 | contig 12100 bp, 11 predicted proteins | sample 2456371 | NCBI WGS metagenome assembly SMEK01 (sample SAMN10132590, study PRJNA489261) | soil metagenome | isolation source: day1 antibiotic-loamy sand soil ammended with composted manure from dairy... | place: USA | collected 2015-04-01
CTATACGCACTACGTTGATCTGCATCGGCCCTACGTAGTGTGGAACGTGTTTGCCGCGCCGCGCTATTCGGTGGAGGCGGTGCCACAGTGTTTTCCGATCGCCGGATGCGTTGCCTACCGTGGTTGGTTCAGCGAAGTCGATGCCAAGGCCGACGCGGCGCGGCTGCAGGCGCGTGGCGATGATGTCTGGATCGGCGGCGTGCCGGCGTATTCCACGCTGGGCTGGTTCGCCGACCCGATCCTCTCGAGCATGTTGCGCTGGGACGACGACGAACTGGACGGCACGATCTTTCATGAACTGGCGCACCAACTGATCTACGTGAAGGACGACACCGCGTTCAATGAATCGTTTGCCACCTTTGTGCAAACCGAGGGCCTGCGCGAATGGCGGCAATCGCGCGGCTTGTCCCCGCCCGATGGTCGTGCCCAGGCGATGTCTGAGGGTTTTACGGCGCTGGTCCTGGATCTGCGAGGGAGGCTGAAGGCCTTGTACGCCAGTGGCGTGGACAGCCCCGCCATGGATGCCGGCAAGCAGCGTGAAATTGCCGAGTTTCGCCAGCGCTATGCGCGATGGCGTGACAGCCACTGGCCGGACGACCACCGCTACGACGCCTGGGTCGCCCAGTCGGTCAACAATGCGCGACTGTTGCCGTTCGGCCTGTACGATCAATGGACGCCGGCATTCGCCGAACTGTTCCGACGCGTCGAGGGCGAATGGCTGGCGTTCCATGCCAGCGTGCACCGCCTGGCACGCGAGCCGAAGGCGCAGCGCGAACGGACGTTGCAGGCATTGGCGAGGGCTGCCGAAGCACCGCGGCGTTGATGTCCTGCGAAGCTGGTGGCAGGGTGTGTGAAATACGGGAAGCAGCTTGAGGGGAAGGTAATGAACGAGGCGGCGCGGCGGAAGGTGATCGAACAGTATGTCGAGGCGTACAACCGCTTTGATGTCGATGGCATGCTGGCGTTGCTGACGCCGGATGTGCGATTCGAGAATGTTTCCGGTGAAAAGGTGACGGCATCGTCCAGTGGCCTCGGTGGATTCCGTCAGTTGGCCGAGCAGGGCGCGGCGCTGTTTTCCGAGCGTGCGCAGACCATCACGGCGCTTCAGTTTGGTCCCGCATCGGTGGTGGCGAGCATCGCCTGGCGTGGCGTATTTGCAGTGGACGTACCCGATGGCCCGACCGCCGGTACGACCATCGAGCTGGCGGGCGAATCGGAGTTCGCGTTTGTCGGGGATCGGATCAGCTGCATCATCGACCGCGCCTGACCGGCCAGCCTGTGAAGAAAACCGCTTCGCGTGGTTTTCTTCTATCGCACGTCCGGTGATGCTCGGACGTGCTCACGCGAATCACTTGCGTGATCGATCCGCCCCCGGCCATGCATGGTCGGGCGTCGAGGTTGAAAAATCGCGACCTCTCAGGGCCTGGCCTTGCGTCCGGCCATGTGCCGCAGGTAGGCCAGCAGGGCGTCGAGATCGGCGTCGGACAGTGACTGCGTGTCGAACCCCGGCATTTTTGCCTGCGGCCACCGCCGCAGCGACTGCGGATCGCGCACGAAGGCGCGCAGCAGATCAGCGCGCAGGTATTCGGTGGGGCTGTACGGGATGTTGAGATCCGGACCGAGCTTCGAGTCGCCTTGGCCATTGAGCGTGTGGCAGGCGAAACAGGTGCGCTGGAAAATCGCAAAGCCGCGTTTCACTTTGCTGCCGGCGCGCAGCGAGGGGTCGGGCACGATCGCGGGGAATCGCTCCGCCACGCTGTCCAACAGGCGAATGGACGCCAGCTGGTACGGCCATTGTTCCGGCCCCACGGCAGCCGCGCGTGGTCGAGTCCACACGACGTAGAACGGGCCGGCGTGCCCGTGTCCAGGCAATGCTGGCCATGGTTTGGCAGGATCCTCGATGGCCAGCCAGGCCGTGCTGCCACGTGTGTTCAGCAGCAGCGCCGCGGGGATCTCCGCGGCGAAACCGTCGGCGGCGACGAACTGGAGGTGGTCGCCGGGACCGATATCGTCCAGCAACGCGGCCAGTGGCACGGCGTGGTAATGCATAGTGCGGCGGAACGCGACATCGTCGACCACGCTGATCCAGCGGGCGTCGGCGCGCCGCAACAGCGCGTCAGTGTGGTAGCTGACGGCACCATGGCCGAGATCCACTTTCAGTTCGGCGGCGCTGGCGCACAGAGGAAAACAGGAGGCCAGGAGAAACAGGATGAACAACTTCATGGTGGATCCGGTCGGGTCGGTAGGGAGCGGGCGCGTTGCCGGCGACATGTCCGGCATCCGTTCGCCAGCCTGTCGGAAAGCTGAACAAATGACGACATGCACATTGAACTCACATGCACCCAGCCACACTAAGTACACGTATCGCCGTGAGGGCGACAAGAAGTGGGGCTGTTGATCGCGCCACTGAGGGGTCGGCATTTCCTCCCCTGGATGCCACCTGACAAACCTCATCAGTCCTCCCCTGGCTGATGGGGTTTTTTTTGCATGCTACAACGCGAGCGGACCGATCATGCCGGGACGTGGATAATGAATCATCCCCGCTGCGCCCACCGGATCATTGATGATCATCGAATCCCTGCTCGATACCGACCTGTACAAGTTCTCGATGATGCAGGTGGTGTTGCACCAGTATCCCGCCGCACAGGTCGAGTACCGCTTCAAATGCCGCAACCCCGGCATCGATCTGGTGCCCTGCATCGACGAGATCCGTGCCGAGCTGAACGCGTTGTGCCAACTGCGCTTCACGGCGGATGAACTCGATTACCTGCGCACCTGGCGCTTCATCAAAAGCGATTTCATCGACTTCCTGGCGCTGTTCCGGCTGAACGAGAAATACGTGGAGATTGCGCCGTCGGCGGCGGGCAACGGCGAGATCGAGATCCGCATCATCGGACCGTGGCTGCACACCATCCTGTTTGAAGTACCGCTGCTGGCGATCGTCAACGAGGTGTATTTCCGCCGCACCAGCGCAGGGCTCGATCTGACCGAAGGCCGCCGGCGCCTGCAGGCGAAAATGGCGTTGTTGAGTGATACCCCGGGTTACGACGGCTGCCGCATCGCCGATTACGGCACACGGCGACGCTACTCGCGGCCGTGGCAGGAAGAGGTGGTGACTTCGCTGCGTGACGGGCTGGGCCCGCAACTGGCCGGTACCAGCAACGTGTGGCTGGCACGCAAGCTCGACCTGACCCCGCTGGGTACGCTGGCGCACGAGTACCTGCAAGCGCATCAGGCCCTCGGGCCGCGCCTGCGCGATTCGCAGATCGCGGCGCTGGAGGCGTGGGCAAAGGAATACCGCGGCGACCTCGGCATCGCACTGTCCGATGTCTACGGGCTCGACGCGTTCCTGCGCGATTTCGACATGTATTTCTGCAAGCTGTTCGATGGCACCCGGCATGATTCCGGCGACCCGATCGCCTGGGGTGAAAAAGTGTTGGCACATTACTGCGCCAATCGCGTGGATCCGCTGAACAAGGTGCTGGTTTTCAGCGACGGACTCGACATCCCCCGGGTCATGCAGCTGTACGCACACTTTCGTGGCCGCTGCCAGCTCGCGTTCGGCGTGGGCACCAACCTCACCAACGACGTGGGGCCCGTGCCACTCAACATCGTGATCAAGATGATCCGTTGCAACGGTCAGCCGGTAGCCAAACTGAGCGATTCGCCGGGCAAGAACATGTGCGAGGACCCGGCCTATGTCACCTACCTGCGCCAGGTGTTCGAGATCCCCGATTCGCAAGGATGACGCCGCCTTGCAGGCGCCGCCTGGCGTCCTGCGAGGCAGGGCGGGGGATCAATGTCGAACGGGCGATCAGAACGCCGGCAACACCGCACCGTGGTATTTCTGCTCGATGAATGTCTTGATCCCGGGACCGTTCAGCACGCGGGCCAACTTCTGCACGCGCGGATCGTCCCGGTTGTCCGGGCGACCGACCAGGTAGTTCACATAGGGCGAGTCGCTGCTTTCGATCAGCAGGGCGTCTTTGGTCGGGTTCAGGCCGGCGGCCAATGCGTAGTTGGTGTTGATCAGGGCCAGGTCCACCTCGTCCAGCGTGCGCGGCAGCATGGCCGCTTCCAGCTCGCGGAACTTCAGCTGTTTCGGATTGGCGGTGATGTCCTTTAGCGTGGCCATCTGGTCGGTCGGGTTTTTCAGCGAGATCAACCCGTGTTTCGCCAGCAACAGCAAGGCGCGGCTGTTGTTGCTGGGATCATTCGGCAGGGTGACGCTGGCGCCGTCGGGCAGCTGGTCGATGCTTTTGAACTTGTGCGAATACGCGCCGAACGGTTCGATGTGCACGCCGGTGATGATCGCGAGATCGGTGCCTCGCTCACGGTTGAACGCATCAAGGTAAGGCTTGGTCTGGAAGTAGTTCAGATCGATGTTCTTCTCGACCACCTGGGTGTTGGGCTGGACGTAATCGGCGAACACCCGGACCTGGAGGTCCACGCCTTCCCTGGCCAGCAAAGGCTTGGCCTGTTTGAGGATCTCCGCGTGCGGAACCGCGGTGGCCGCCACGATCAGCACGTTCTCGTCGTGCTCGCGGGCACAGCCGACCAGCAACAGCAGGGAGGTGACGGCAGTGATCGCGAGCAGAAGGAGTTTCATGGCAGTCTGTTTTGTGCGGCGCACAAGAATAGCCGTCTATACCGCCAAGTGTAAAGACGTCTGTTTCAATGGCGGCCGTAGCGGGCCACGATGCGGTCGCCGATCATTTGCAGCGCTTGCACCAGCACGATCAGCAATACCACGGTGACCAGCATGTAGTCGGATTTGTAGCTCAGGTAACCGTAGCGATAGGCCAGGTCGCCGAGGCCGCCGGAACCGATCGCGCCGCCCATCGCGGTATAGCCGACCAGGGCGATGGCGGTGACGGTGATCCCGGCGAACAGGCCGCCGCGGGCCTCGGGCAACAGCACGTGCCGCACGATCTGCCACAGGCTGGCACCCATCGCCTGGCTCGCTTCGATCACGCCGTGTTGCACCTCGCGCAGCACGGTTTCCACCAATCGGGCGAAGAACGGCGCCGCACCGATCACCAGTGGCGGAATCGCGCCGCGGATGCCCAGCTTGGTGCCGACCAGCGCATAGGTGACCGGCATCAACACGATCATCAGGATGATGAAGGGCACCGAGCGCAGGATATTCACCAGTAGCGAGGTGATGGCATAGAGCTTCGGCATCGGTCGCAACTGGCCCTTGCCGGTGAGGTAAAGCAGCACGCCCAACGGCAGGCCGATCACGATGGTGAGCGCCAGCGAGCCGCCGAGCATCAGCAGGGTGTCGATGCAGGCGCGACCGATTTCGCCCCAGTCGTCGATATTCGGAAACCATGTCCGCAGCGGATTCATCGGTGCAACTCCTCGATCTCGACGCCAGCCCTGCGCAGTTCGGCCAGGGCGGCATCCACCCGTTCGCCCTGCATCGCCAGGGTGAGTTGGCCGTAGGGCAGGTCCTTGATGCGGTCGATGCGCCCGGCAAGGATGTTGAACTCGGCACCGGTCTCGCGCGCCACCCGGCTCAACGACGGAGTGAGCGTGGCGTCGCCGCGGAAGCTCAGACGCAGGATGCGCCCGGGTACCCGCGCGAACGGTGCCAGTTGGCTGGCGGCGTCTTCGGGCAGGGCTTCGTCGACGAAGCGTCTGGTGGTCGGGTGCCGCGGATGCAGGAACACGTCGGCCACCGTACCGCGTTCCACGATGGCGCCGGCGTCGAGCACCACCACCCGGTCGCACACCCGGCGCACCACGTCCATCTCATGGGTGATCAGCACGATGGTGAGTTTCAGGTCGCGGTTGATCCCTGCCAGCAAGTCCAGTACGGACGCGGTGGTCTGTGGATCGAGTGCGCTGGTGGCTTCGTCGCACAACAGGATCGTGGGCCGGTTGGCGAGCGCGCGAGCGATGCCGACGCGCTGCTTCTGGCCACCGGAAAGCTGTGACGGGTATTTGCCGGCGTGCGCGGTCAGTCCAACCCGTGTCAGCAGCTCCTCCACCCGGGTGCGGATGACGCTGCTGTCGCGCTCGCCGGCCAGGCGCATCGGAAACGCGACGTTGTCCGCCACGGTCTGCGAGGCGAGCAGGTTGAAATGCTGGAAGATCATGCCGATCCGGCGTCGTTGCGCACGCAGCGCCGGTTCGGCCAGCGCGGTCATCTCGGTATCGCCCACGAAGATGTGACCGCCACTGGGGCGCTCAAGCAAGTTGATCAGCCGTATAAGCGTCGATTTGCCGGCACCGGACAGGCCGATGATGCCGAACACCTCGCCATCGGCGACGTCGAGGCTGAACGGCTGCAGCGCTGGAATTTCCCTGCCATCGACACGGTAGGACTTGTGGACATCGACGAAGCGGATCACGGCGGCGGGGAACCTGCGGGTGGCGGTTGGCCATTCTAGGACGAGCGTGGCGGCCGATGGCGTATGCTGCAGGATGGATCCGTTCAGTTGGAGCTTGTCGATGCCCAGTGTGTACGATTTCAACGTCCGTGATATCGACGGCAACCAGCGCTCGCTTGCCGAGTGGCAAGGCAAGACGCTGCTGATCGTCAATGTTGCATCCAAATGCGGTTTCACCCCCCAGTACAAGGGTCTTGAAACGCTGTGGCAGGACCAGCGTGACAAGGGCCTGGTGGTACTGGGTTTCCCGTGTGACCAGTTTGGCCACCAGGAACCAGGCGACGAGGCCGAGATCAAGGCGTTCTGCAGCACGCAGTACGACGTGACTTTTCCGATGTTCGCCAAGATCGACGTCAATGGCGAACACGCCGATCCGCTGTACAAGTGGCTGAAGAGCGAAGGCAAGGGCATCCTCGGCAGCGAATCGGTCAAGTGGAACTTCACCAAGTTCCTGGTCGACACGGACGGCCAGGTGGTGAAGCGTTATGCGTCCACCGATACGCCGGAGAAAGTGGGCAAGGACATTCTTGCCCGTCTGGACGGTTGACCGGTCACCGGTCCGTTCACGGCGGAAGGCCGGGTTCTTCAGTACCCGCGATAGTTGGCCAGCAGCACGGCGATGGCGTCGACATCGCTGCTGGCAGTGGGCGCGTCGTGCGGGCGATCGTAGTTGTTCAGCATGATCGCGAACGCCAGCCGTTCACCCGCGGCGCTGGTGACGTAGCCGGCCAGGCAGTGCGTGTAAGCCATGCTGCCGGTCTTGGCGTGCACGTTGTTTTCGGCGGCGGTGTGGCGCATGTGCCATTGCAGGGTCCCGTCGACACCGGCAATCGGCAGCGCCTCGCGCAGCATGTCCGCGTACGGCTGCGCAGCCAGATAGACGAGCAGGCGCGCCAGTGCATTCGGTGTGGTCAGGTCGCGGCGCGACAGCCCGGTACCTTCGCCGATCAGGCTGGCCGAAGCGGGAATGCCGATCTGTGTGAGCAATCGTCGCAATGCCTGGATGCCGCGGGTTTCGGTGCTGGTGAAGCCGTTGCCGGTATCCGGTTGTTGCGCGCCGACGGCGAGCAGCAGGTTTTGCAGATACAGGTTTTGCGAGCGCTTCAGCCCTTCGCGCAGGATCTCCCGCAGCGGGGGCGAGCTGACCTCGCCCAGCACGTTGGCATTGGCCAGTGGGTTGGCATTGCCCTGTGGCCAATGCACGACGTGCACCTGGCCGGTGACGTGGATGCCGTGGCTTTTCAGGGCGCGCAGCAACTGGATGCCGGCCAGTTTCGCCGGATCGGTCACCGCCAGCTTGTAGTGTTTCGTGGGTGTGCCCAGGGCGATGTTGCCGAAGACATGCAGCGTGTCGTCGCCCGGTGCCCGGTACAGGTTGATGTCGTTCGGCGTATGCCGGGCAGTGGTCGCCAGCTGGCCGATCAAGTCGGGTTGAGCCTCGTCCGGCGTGAATTGCAGCCGGGCCGGGTGACCGCTCACGGTCGCTGGACTCAGCGTGACCTTGACGATGTTCTCACCGACGCTGAGCGCAGACGAAGGCACCGCAAACCAGCTTTGCAGGTCGCCGGCTTCCCAGCCGCTGCCGTGGACCGGGCCGGCGAAATAGCTGTCGTCGCCGATCACGTCGCCATGCACGAAGCGCAAGCCGCGAGCTGCCGCCTGGCTCGCCAACTGGTCGGCCCAGTCACTGCTGGCACCCGTGCCGAGCGTGGGATCGCCCATGCCGTACAGCACCAAAGGGCCGTTCAGGCGCCCGTTCGGCATGCGACCCCGCGCCAGCAGGCGAGTAGGGATGCGGTATTCGGGACCCAGCGCCGACAGGCTCAATGCGGCGGTGAACAATTTGGCGGTGGATGCCGGCAGCAGAAGCTGGTTGGCACGGTGCGCGTAGAGCGTACGGCCGCTGTCCAGCGACACCACCGCGATGCCCCAGCTTGCCGCGGCGAAGCGAGGCTGCGCGATATGCGCGTCGATCCGGGCTGACAGGCCGGCGCCGCCGGTGGCGTCTGGCGTGGCCAGCGGCGCGGCTTCCAGCACGCCCGACAGGCCGCCCACGGCCAGCAGGCAAAACAGGACATGACGAAGACGGCAGCGCGACAGACAATTCATCACCCAAGTATCCATGTGCAGGGCGTTTTCCGCTGTTCTGATACCCTTGCGCGTTCGTGTCGGCACCTGGCCGGCGGATTTGAACCTATTCGCGAGAACTACATGCAGATTGCCCAGAATTCCGTTGCTGCTTTCCATTACACGCTGACCGACGACCAGAATCAGGTCATCGACAGTTCCGAAGGCCGCGAGCCATTGACCTACCTGCACGGCAAGGGCCATATCGTGCCCGGTCTGGAAAAGCAGATGGAAGGTCGCTCGGTTGGCGACAAGTTCACAGCCGACGTGACCCCGGAAGAAGGTTACGGCGTGCATCACGAAGAGCTGATGCAGGAAGTGCCGCGCGAGGCATTCCAGGGCGTCGAGGACATCCAGCCCGGCATGCAGTTCCAGGGTCGCGGTCCGCAGGGCGAGATCAACGTCACCGTGACCAAGGTCGAGAACGACAAGGTGTTCATCGACGGCAATCACCCGCTGGCCGGCAAGACCCTGCACTTCGCGATCGAAGTCACCGATGTGCGCGATGCCTCCGCCGAGGAGCTCGAGCACGGGCACGTGCACGGCGCCGGTGGCCATCAGCACTGAGTTTCGCCTGACGCGGCAAGACTGACGGACGAAACACCTCCAGCGCGGCGCCGTCGCGGCGTCGCACTCCCCGGGGAAGCTGATGCAGGGAAGCATGCGCATTGCCATCGTGGGATACGGCTCCGCCGGCCAGGCCGCGGCGCTGTTCCTGGCGGCGCAAGGTCACACGTTGAGCGTGTTCGAACAGGCCGCCAGTCCGGGGCCTGTCGGCGCCGGCTTCCTGCTGCAACCGACCGGGCTGGCCGTGCTGGCCCGGCTTGGTTTGCACCAGCAGGCACTGGATGTCGGCCAGCGTATCGAGCGGCTGTACGGCTGCAATCACCGTGGCCGTCGCGTGATGGAGATGCGTTATGCCGATCACGCGCCGGATTGCTTCGGCCTGGGCATGACTCGCGGCAGTCTGTTCACCCTGTTGCGCGACGCCTACGCCGATGCGCCGCGCATCCATACCGGCGTGCGGATCGATTCGGTACATGCCGCCGGCGACCGGTTGCATGACAGCGAAGGCAATGAGCACGGTCCGTTCGACCTGATCATCGCCGCCGATGGCGCGCATTCCATTCTGCGTGCGGCGGCGCCGGCGCTGGTGCGAAGGCATCCGGTTTATCCGTGGGGCGCCGTCTGGTGCCTGTTGCCGGCCGAGGGCTGGCCTCATGCCGACACGTTGCAGCAGCGCTATCGCGGTACGCGTGAAATGATCGGCTTGCTGCCCGTGGGCCGGCGAGCGGATCGGGACGGACGCTGGCTTACCTTCTTCTTCAGCTTGCCGGGCGCACAGGTGGATGCGTTTGACGCCTCGGCGCTGGTTCATTTGCGTGAGCGCGTCGCGTCGCTGTGGCCCGAGGCGCTGCCGCTGTTGCAACGGATCGAATCCCCGCAGCAATTGCGCCGCGCGCGCTATCGCGACGTGCTGCTGCATCGACCTGCACAGGATCGACTGGTATTCATCGGCGATGCCGCGCACGCGATGAGCCCGCAACTGGGGCAGGGCGCCAACATGGCCCTGCTCGATGCAGCCACGCTGGCTGACGCCCTGGCAGAGGGCGAAACGGTAGAGGCCGCACTGCGTGACTATGGTTTGCGACGGCGCGCGCACCTGGCGGTCTATCAACGCCTGAGCCGGTGGCTGACGCCGCTGTTCCAGTCCGACAGCCAAGGCTTGGCGTGGCTGCGCGACGCTGCTTTCGGCCCGGCCGGACAATGGCCGATCGCCCGCGGCCAGATGCTCAGGATCCTCACCGGCACGAAACAGGGCTGGTGGCGCTGAAGCCGGGATAGTGGTGGTGCACTCCCGCAGCCGTGCGGCTGGGGTTTTCCAGCACCGCCGTGTGGCACCGCGAACCGTTCGACTCCGGCCTGCAGCCGACGCTCGGAAAACAGCTGTTTCGGGAAATTGTGCTCTTTGAAGCGTTGCCTGATGACCGGCGTTGGAAGCCTTTACACCGGGTCAATACCAGTCGAGCAGCGAAACGCCGAGGCCCAGATAAGTGGCGTTGTGGTTGTAGTCGATCAGGCTTTCGCCGTATCCCTTGAACACTTCCATGTAGCCGCGCAGGTTGCCGTTCATCGGGAAGCTCCAGGTGAAGCGCGCCGCGCCGTGGCTGCGGTCGCCACCGCGCATGGAGTGGCGCAGCAGCATGCCGAATTCCTGGCCGTGCCATTCGCGCACGATCTGCACCTCGCTGCGACCCATGTAGTCGCTGATGTCGGGGTTGTCGTCGGAGCCGCGCGATTCGGGAATGCGCCACCAGGGCCGCACCATCACCGTCCAGCCATCGCGTTCGAAACCGACATTGGCGATCACCCGGTTCCAGCTGCGCGACAGCGGGTCGCCACGGCCGTTGGACTGGTGATTGACGCCGATGCCGAGCAGCCGGCCTTCCCAGCCGAGCACCTGGTAATGCGTGCCGAACACCAGCATGGCTTCGGGTTCGTAGTTGGTTTCGCGGAACGGTCGCGACATCGTGGAGTTGTAGACCTGCCAACGCGAGGATTGGGTGTAGCCCACCCACAGGTCGCCGGCGTCGCCAAATACGCCCTGCCAGACCTTGGCCTTCAGGCTGAGCTGGAATTTCGCCTCGACGTTGTCCAGCTCCTCGCTCTGCGTCACCGAATTGTCCGGGTTGGGACTTTGTGGCTGGTTGTTCTGGTGACTGGTGGCGAACACCGGCAATACGTACACCGGCTTGTAGCCGCGAATGTTGGCCGTGCCCAATTTGCTTTCCGGCGACAGCTCCCAACGGCTGTCCAGCAGCGATAGCGGTTTGGCCACTTCGCTGTTGCCTTCGACCGTGGCGTTCGCGGTGGAGCCGGTGTCGCGACCGAAGATGCCGGGCGTGGTGGTGGTCGGATTCGTGCGCTTCTGCGCCACCGGCAGGTTGACCCGGCCGGTGGCATGGTCGTAACAGGCCAGCCGCTGTGCGTCGCTTTCGATCGCGGTGCAGGCACGGATGTCGGTGGGGTCCGGGTTCTGCGCCTGGCCGGGGGTGGCAAACAGGACGGCGATCATGGCCATCGGCAGGGCGACGAAACAGGGCTTCATCAAGACATTTCCGGGAGGTGGTTCGAGACAGGAGTGTAAGCCACGCGTCCCGGCTGGCATGAATGGGGCATGCACCGGCGCATCGGTCCGGCGGCGATTTCGCGCCAGCCGGCCCGTGCGAGGGTGGTCAGAGCTGACTGGTCCAGTGCGTGTATTCGGATTTGCTTACGCTGCCGTTGCGGTTGCTGTCGGCATGAATGAAATCGTTGGCAAGCGCTGGATAGGCGGAGGCTTGATCCTCGGTAATGGCCTTGCCGCCACCCGACAACTGCGCGAAATCGGGTGCCGGGCCGATGCTCGGCGCCGGTGCCGGAGCGCTGCGCACGGTGAGCTCGCCCTGTGCAGTGGAATAGCTTGCCGAATCGGTCGCCGGGCTGGCCGGGGGCGGCAACATGCCCGGCGCCGGGGCGCTCGGTGCCGGGCTGCTTACCGGTGGCGGGGACATGCTCGAGGCCGGCGGCGCGGG
>SMEK01000710.1_pt1 | contig 12083 bp, 10 predicted proteins | sample 2456371 | NCBI WGS metagenome assembly SMEK01 (sample SAMN10132590, study PRJNA489261) | soil metagenome | isolation source: day1 antibiotic-loamy sand soil ammended with composted manure from dairy... | place: USA | collected 2015-04-01
AAGGTTCAGGTCGGGGCCGACCCCGAAGGGAATCGTGGCCACGACGGCCAGGAAGAAGATGACGCCGATCAGCGCCCCGCCTCCGGCGCGCACGGAAAGGCGCAGGTCCCGGATGAATATGGCTAGCATCCGGCCTCCCGTTGCAACCGGACCGGGAAGGAGGAAGGCTCAGGCATCTGCGTCCATTCTCAATTGCGCTGCACCGTCCAGGCCCAGAGGCTGGTGCGTTGCGGCGATGATGATTCCGCCGTCTTCAAGATGGGCCCGCATGAAGGCTCCGAATCTTTCCGCAGATGCCGTGTCCAGGGCCGCCGTCGGCTCGTCAAGCAGCCAGACGGGCCTGTAGGACACCAGAAGCCTTGCGATCGCGGCGCGCCGTTTCTGTCCGGCGGAAAGATAGCCGAACGGCAGGTGCCCGATCCCCGGAAGGCCGACCATGTCGAGTGCTTCGTCAATGTCGCGCGCGCGGGTTCCAAAGAAATCGCTCCAGAAGGCCAGATTTTCGACGACCGTGAGCGTCGCTTTCATGGCATGGTTGTGGCCCAGATAGTGGCAGGCTGAAGCAAGAGTGGGGTGCTGCTCGCCTCCGCCTTCCAGCCGTACCATCCCCTGAGCTGCCGGCAACAATCCGGCGACGATGCGCAGCAGGGTGGATTTGCCCGAACCGTTGCGGCCGGTAATCACCAGAGCCTCCTGGCGTGCGAGCGCAAAATTGACGCCGGCAAAGATCGTCTCGCCACCGCGCTCCCCGCCGAGATTTTCGGCCACCAGCCGCATTCTGTACCTTTCGCCCGGTTTGCCCGCGCTTTATTTTGCACGCGGCAAAATTACCCAAACACGCTCTAGAACTATTCTAGAAATTTCTCTATATGCGAGGCACCAACCCCAGCGGTCGGGGGAGGCAGACAATATTGCGCCGGACCGGCGTGCGTGCCATTGGCACGGCGCCCGGGAGCGGACAGCGGAAATGGCCGTACCCGCACCTTTGCGCGTGATGAGCATGCCATCGGAGTCCGTTCCCACAAGGCAACAGACTAGATGGGGTTTCACGTGTCCAGATCTCTCGACAGTTTCAAATGCCGCCGCACCCTGACCGCGGGTGGAAAAGAATACGTCTACTACGATCTCACAGAAGCCGAAAAGAACGGCCTGGCAGGCGTCTCCAAGCTTCCCTACTCGATGAAGGTGCTGCTGGAGAACCTGCTGCGTAACGAGGACGGGCGCTCTGTCACCAAGGAGAGCATACAGGCTGTCGCCGCCTGGCTGAACGACAAGGGTGCGGCAGGCGTCGAGATCGCGTACCGGCCGGCGCGCGTGCTCATGCAGGATTTCACCGGCGTTCCCGCGGTTGTGGACCTCGCGGCTATGCGCGATGGCATCAAGGCGCTCGGCGGCGATCCGGAGAAGATCAATCCGCTGGTGCCGGTCGATCTGGTCATCGACCACTCGGTCATCGTCGATGAGTTCGGCACGCCGATGGCATTTGCCCGCAATGTCGAGCTCGAATACAAGCGCAACGAAGAGCGCTACAAATTCCTCAAATGGGGCCAGCAGGCCTTCCGAAATTTCCGCGTTGTTCCGCCCGGCACCGGCATCTGCCACCAGGTCAATCTCGAATATCTCGGCCAGGTTGTTTGGACCAACACGGAAAATGGCGAGACGGTTGCCTACCCCGATACCTGCGTGGGCACCGATTCCCACACCACCATGATAAACGGCCTGGGCGTGCTCGGTTGGGGCGTGGGCGGCATCGAGGCCGAAGCGGCCATGCTGGGGCAGCCCGTCTCCATGCTTCTGCCTGAGGTGATTGGCTTCCGCCTCACCGGCAAGCTGAAGGAAGGCGTTACGGCCACCGACCTGGTGCTCACCGTCACCCAGATGCTGCGCAAGAAGGGCGTCGTCGGCAAGTTCGTCGAATTCTACGGCCCCGGCCTGTCCAACATGACCCTGGCTGACCGTGCCACCATCGGCAACATGTCGCCGGAATACGGCGCCACCTGCGGCTTCTTCCCCGTTGATAAGGAGACGCTGCACTATCTGACGATGTCGGGCCGCGACGAGAACCGCGTCAAGCTTGTAGAGGCTTATTGCAAGGCGCAGGGCATGTGGCGTGACGACGGCTCCCCCGATCCGGTCTTCACCGATACGCTGGAACTGGATCTGGGCGATGTCGTTCCCTCCATGGCCGGGCCCAAGCGTCCTGAAGGGCGCCAGGCAATCGAGGACGTTCCCGCCGGCTTCGCCAAGGCGATGGAAACGGAATACAAGAAGGCGGCTGAAATCGACAGGCGCTACCCGGTCGAGGGCGCGGACTATGATCTCGGCCATGGCGATGTAGTGATCGCAGCCATAACCTCCTGCACCAACACTTCGAACCCCTCGGTGCTGATCGGTGCGGGCCTGCTTGCCCGCAACGCCAATCGGCTCGGCCTCAAGCAGAAGCCGTGGGTAAAGACCTCGCTGGCTCCGGGATCCCAGGTCGTGGCAGAATATCTGGAGAAATCCGGCCTGCAGAAGGAACTCGACCAGATCGGCTTCAACCTTGTCGGGTTCGGCTGCACCACCTGCATCGGCAATTCCGGCCCGCTGCCGGGCCCGATTTCCAGGACGATCAACGACAAGGGGCTGATCGCTGCTGCAGTTCTTTCCGGCAACCGCAATTTCGAGGGCCGCGTCTCCCCGGACGTCCAGGCCAACTATCTCGCCTCGCCGCCGCTGGTCGTGGCCTATGCCCTGGCCGGTACGATTACCAAGGACTTGACTAGGGAGCCGATCGGCGAGGGGAAGGACGGCAAGCCGGTCTATCTCCGGGACATCTGGCCGAGCACGGCTGAAATCCAGGACTTCATCGAGAAGAACGTCACGCGCGAATTGTTTGCACGCAAATATGCCGACGTGTTCAAGGGCGACGAGTACTGGCAGAAGGTGAAGGCGCCGGAGGGCCAGACCTATGCCTGGGACGACTCCTCGACCTATGTGCAGAACCCGCCTTACTTCGAGGGCATGGGCAAAACCGCGGGCAAGACCGAAGACATAAGGGGCGCGCGCATACTCGGGCTGTTCGGCGACAAGATCACCACCGACCATATTTCGCCGGCGGGCTCCATCAAGGCGGCCTCTCCGGCCGGCAAGTACCTCATGGATCGCGGGGTCGGCGTTGCCGACTTCAACCAGTACGGCACCCGCCGCGGCAACCATGAGGTCATGATGCGCGGAACCTTCGCCAACATCCGGATCCGCAACCACATGCTGGGCGAAAACGGCAAGGAAGGTGGCTACACCATCCACTATCCCTCGAAAGAAGAGATGTCGATTTACGACGCCGCCATGAGGTACAAGCAGGAGGGTGTGCCGCTGGTCGTCTTCGCCGGTGTCGAATATGGCAATGGCTCGTCACGCGACTGGGCTGCCAAGGGCACGAACCTGCTCGGCGTGCGGGCAGTGATTGCGCAGTCCTTCGAGCGTATCCACCGCTCGAACCTGGTGGGCATGGGCGTCGTCCCCTTCACCTTCGAGGAAGGCACCTCCTGGGCCTCGCTTAACCTGAAGGGCGACGAACTGGTCGACATAGAGGGGCTGGACAGCGTCAGGCCACGCCAGAAGATGGTAGCTAAAATCACCTATGCCGACGGCTCGGTGAAGGAAGTGCCGATCCTCTGCCGAATCGATACGCTGGACGAGTTGGACTACTACCGGAACGGCGGCATATTGCACTATGTGCTGCGCGACCTGGCGGCCTAAGCTCGCTTTCCGCCCGTTTTCGGGAAGGGAAATGCCGGCGGCCGGATGAGCGGCTATCGGAACCAGACAGGAGGGGCGTCGGTCAACTGTCCCTCCTCCTGATGCCTCCCCACCGAAGGGGGCGCCGCGCCCCCTCTCACCGCAACGTGACTTCACCTTGGCATTCGCTTCTGCCAAGAATTCCGGCCAGAACAAGTCGGCGAGCCCGGCTGGGACTGGAATGGCAATGGCATTTAGTGAACTTTACCGGCTGGCTGCTGCAGCGCTGGCCGTATCGGTATTGGCCGGGGCCGATGCCGCGCGAGCGGAAGATCAGCCCGACGACAGGCCGCTGGGCGTGGTCGAACTGTTTACCAGCCAGGGATGCAATTCCTGTCCGCCGGCGGACGAACTGTTTGCCGAGCTTGCCGCGAAGCCGGATCTGGTCGCGCTCTCCTATCATGTCGATTACTGGGACTATCTGGGTTGGCGGGATACGCTTTCCCGCAAGGAGAACACCGAGCGCCAGTTCGAATATATGCGCGCATTCAACAACCGGTCCGTCTACACGCCGCAGGCGGTCATCAACGGCCGGATCCATGTCAACGGGGCCAGCCGCCCAGAGGTCGACGGCGCGCTCGACAGCATGGCCAAGGCAGGCGAGGGGATGCAGGTCGGCATCAGGATCAGCCATACGAACGACGGCGTGGTGATCGATGCCGGTCGGGCCGCCGGTGGCGCCTCGAACAAGCTGGCGCATGTGGTCGTCGTCTATTTCGATGCGCCGAAAACCGTCACCATAAATCGAGGCGAGAATGGCGGGCGACGCCTTACCTACTGGAACGCGGTTTCCGATATACAGACCGCCGGCATGTGGCACGGCGAGGCGAAGCGTTACGAGCTTCCGATGAGCGAGATCGCCAAGAAGGACGGCTGCGCCGTTCTCCTGCAATCGGTCGACAAGGAGGGCCTGCCGGGCCCAATTCTTGGAGCGGCCCTCATCCGCAAGCCAGCGCACTAGGCTGCGCGTGGGCGAGGCCTGGTTCTATTCCGCCAGATGGCGGAACGTCGCCACCACCTCCTCATAGACCTTGCGCTTGAAGGGTACGATCAGGCCGGGCAGGTCTGCCATCGGCCGCCAGGCCCATTGGTCGAATTCGGGCTTATGGCCTCCAGGCGGCGGGTTGATGCGAATCTCTTCCTCCTCGCCATGGAAGCGGAAGGCGAACCATTTTTGCTTCTGCCCGCGATATTTTCCATTCCAGGTGATGCCGATGCGGTCGGGCGGCAGGTCGTACTTGATCCAGCCGGGAGCCTCCTCGATGAGCTTGAGGCTTTCCATTCCCGTTTCCTCGAATATCTCGCGATAAGCTGCCCTGAGCGGCTCCTCCCCGGCATCTATGCCGCCCTGAGGCATCTGCCACAGCTGCGGCCGGTCGCCAGTTTCGCTGTCCGGCTCCGCGACACGTCGGCCAACCCATACCAGGCCGTTGGCATTCAGGACCATCAGCCCGACGCAGGGGCGATAAGGCAGACTTTCAGGATCGATGGTTTCTTGTCGGGGCAATTCACTTCCTCTCCGGATCTACAGCCACGGCAGAAATTGGCACGATCTCGATGCCTCGCCTCCTGGCCTCGCCGACCCAGGCAGCAACCGTATCGATGGTGACGCCGAAGGCAGAGCCGATACCGACGGCAAAGCCCTTGGCGCGGGCCGTGGCTTCGAGCTGGTCAAGCTTGCTCAGGATTGCGCCACGCTCCTGCACCGCATCGATTGTTGCATCCCCTACTGCGAGCGGAACGCGCCCCTGCAGCGCCAGCTCCGGGGCGACGCTACGCGCCGAGGAGCCGTCGTCCAGATAGCCCAGGCCACGCCGTCCAAGCTCGGCCATGACCGGTTCCATCGCTTCGCGATTGGCCGAGAACAGGGCGCCCATATAGTTCATCACGGTCGTGTAATTGGTGGTGCGTGACAAGGTCCAATGTAGCCGGTGGATGTTTTCTCGCGGTGTCGCGTCCACCGTCAGCGTGTTGCGGCCCGGATTGACGTTGGGATAGTCGAACGGCTCGAGCGGCAACTGCATGACGAGCTCGTGACCCGCACGACGCGCCTCCTGCATCCAGCGGCCGATCGAATTGCCCTGCGGAGCAAACGCAAGCGTCACTTCGGCCGGAAGCTTTGCGATCGCTTCCTGGGTCCCGGTCTGCGATACTGCCAGCCCGCCGATGACGATCGCCACGCGCGCGCCCCGCGCGCCCGACCAGGGCCGGGCATAGACGTCAAATGGCCGCCTGCCATCGGCCGCACGGGCGGGAAGCGGTCCCTGCTCGCTCATCTCGATGAGCGCCCGGTCGGGCAGGTGAGCGACGGAAAGGTTCTGGCTGACCTCGGTCGGGTCGCGAATGACGATGCTGGCCGGCCCGCCGGTTTCCGTGGGCTGGACATGGATGATCTTCGGTCCGTCGACCTCTGTCTGCGGCGCGGGCTGCGCCGAAGCTGGCGCTTCCGAGGCGGCTGAGGTCTCCGTTGTTTCGGTAGGTTCGGCCGATTGGGCAGGGGGCGGGGGCACGCGCAGGTTCCGGTCGCGCAAAGCGATTGCCGTCGAGCCGCCGACCACCGCCACGACGACGGCAAGCGCGACAATTCGGCCGTATCCAAACCGTCTCGCGGGAGGCGTCTCGCGCAGCCGGGCGGACTGCCCGAGCGGACGGTCGATCTCCTTGCCGAACTCGTTCAAGCTGCAACCCCTGCCCCCGGTCTCCCCTGCTTCCGGTCACTCTGCCGGGAGTGCGAACTCCCGGCAGCCAGGACCCGGATCTTCCCAACCGGAGCTGCACGCCTCACTGGTTGAAAACTGCCTTCTGAGGGTTGGGCGGGAAAGCAGGGTCGGTCTTCTCCCCGCGCAGCAACTGCAGCGCAAAGGCCAGCTGCAGGTCGTCCTTCGGGTCCGGCGGCACATAGGCAGCGGAGCCGGAACCCTCCTCGCTCTCCTCGGGGCCCTTGATGTGACCCTTGAGGCCGGATTCGCCACGGGTCACGTCGCGTCCCTGCAAATCCGGCGGAAGCGGCTGCTCCACCTTTATGTCGGGGGCGATGCCCTTCCCCTGGATCGACTTGCCGGAGGGGGTGTAATAGAGCGCCGTGGTCAACCGCAGCGCGCCGTTTTCACCGAGCGGTATGATGGTCTGCACGGACCCCTTGCCGAAAGACTGCGTGCCCACCACGGTGGCCCGCTTGAGGTCCTGCAACGCGCCCGCCACAATCTCCGAAGCGCTCGCGGAACCGCCATTGATGAGGACGATAAGCGGCTTGCCGTCAATGTCGTCGCCGGCCTTTGCGTCAAAACGGGTCACATCCTTCGGGTCACGACCACGCGTGGACACGATTTCACCGCGATCGAGGAAGGCGTCCGACACGCTGACGGCCTGATCGAGCAGACCGCCGGGATTGAGCCGGAGGTCGAGCACATAGCCCTTCAGCTTGTCGTTTGGCACCTGCTTCTTGATGTTCGCGATGGCGTCCTGCAGGTCGTCATATGTCTTTTCGGTGAAGGACGCGATCTTCATGTAGCCGACATCATCCTCGACCCTATACTTGACGGCCTTGACCTTGATGATGTCGCGGACCACGGACAGCTCGATGGGCTTGTCGGCGCCCTGGCGGATGATGGTAAGCTTGATGGGCGAGCCCACCGTTCCGCGCATCTTGTCGACCGCCTCGTTCAGGGTCATGCCGTTGACGTCTTCGCCATCAATCTTGGCGATATAGTCGCCGGCCAGCACGCCCGCCTTGGCTGCCGGCGTGTCGTCGATCGGAGTGATGACCTTTACCAGGTTGTTTTCCATCGTGACTTCGATGCCGAGGCCGCCGAACTCTCCCTTGGTCTGCACCCGCATGTCGGCTGCCTCGTCCGCATTCATGTAGGACGAGTGCGGATCGAGCGAGGTGAGCATGCCGTTGATGGCGTTCTCGACAAGCGACTTGTCATCCGGAGGCGTGACATATTGTGCCCTGACGCGCTCGAAGATATCGCCGAAAATCGCCAGCTGCTTGTAGGTGTCCGAGCCGGCAGCGTTCGCTGACGAGGTTGGCGTGCCATAAACAAGGCTCATGGCGGATGCGCCCATCAGCGCACCGGCAAGCAAGAGCGAGAACTTCCGCATCATTCAAGTCCTTCCAGAGACACGGTCCGCCCACCATGGGGCTGGATCGACGGGTTTTCCATCCTTGCGGAACTCCACATAGAGCTCCGGGGTGACACTTCCATTCTGCGTGGCTGCGGCGCTTGCGACCCTTGCCTCGCCCATCGCACCGACCGGCTCGCCCGCGAGCACCGTTTGGCCAGACGCGACGCTCAACATGTCCATCCCCGCCAGCACGACATGATAGCCATCGCCCGCATCGAGGATCAAGAGTTGGCCGTAAGAACGAAAAGGTCCCGCGTAAAGCACGTGTCCGTCCGCCGGCGCCGTGACGATGGCTCCCGATTGTGTCGCCAGCATGTCGCCTTGCATCACGCCGCCGTTACCGTCCTTGTCGCCGAAATGCCGCTTGATCTTGCCTGTTGCCGGAAGCGCAACCTGGCCGCGGAGAGCGGAAAACGGCACTGATTCGATGAGTTGATTCGCCTCGGGTACGGGCAGGAGGGCGAAGTCATCTTCCTGCGCGAACCCGTCTGTCCCAGCCTTCCGGCTGCCTGCGCCTCGCGCCTTCTCGGCCTCGGCATCCAGCGCCGCAATGAGTTCTTTCAGGCTTTTGGCGCGTGACGCAAGATCGGCTGCCTTCTTCTGTTCCTCGGCCAGCGCGGCCTCCGTCTCGGCCTGGAGCTTGCGCTTCGCCTCCAGGAGCATGGTCAGGCGGCGCTTCTCCGCCACCTGTTCTGTGACTGCGGCGGCAAGCCGGGTTCGCTCCGCCTCGATGGATGTCGTCACGCGTGACAGTTCCGCAAGTTCGGCAGCCAGCGCGTCGGTCTCACGGCGAAGCTCCGGCACGACGGCGCCAAGCAGAATGGCGCTGCGCACCGACGAAAGCGCATCCTCCGGCCTGACCAGGATGGCGGGCGGAGGGTTCACGCCCATGCGCTCCAGCCCACCCAGAACTTCCGCCAGCACATCCCGCCGCCCGGCCAGGGAAGTGCGGATCGCTTTTTCCTGACCTCTCAACTCCTCAAGCCTGGCTCCGATCTCCTCGATGTCCTGACCGAGCTTCTGCTCGGTCTTGGCCGACTGGATCAGCGCCGCAGTGATCGACGCGCGGTCCTTCCTGACCGTTGCTATGTCGGCTGCGAGCCTGGCCAGCCGCTCCTTGGACAGCGTCACCTCGTTGACGACCTGTTCGTATTCGGCCCTCTTGCTGTCCGGGTCCCTGGCCGGATCGGGCGCGTCCTCGGCGGTCGACGGGGAAAGTGCGGCCAGCATCAGGGACAGGGCGGCAAGCATGCCGCGGACCAAGCAACCTGCCGGTTTGCGCCTTTCTGACATGGGCCTCGTTCTAGCTGCGGCTTCGTTAACGAATCATCAACCATGTCCGCGCGCCGCATCCTTCTATGTCAGTTCAGATTAGGGCGAAAATCCATGCGTGCAGCGTCAGCTTCGATGATATGGGTGACCCGCTAGAATTGTCGTGGCACGGTAGAGCTGTTCGCCAAGCATGATGCGGACGAGCTGGTGCGGCCAGGTCATCGCGCCAAGGGAAAGGACGAATTCTGCCTGGTCGCGAAGCGAGGCGTCGTGTCCATCGGCCCCGCCAATCGCAATGACGGCGCTTTTTCGCCCCGAATCGCGGAGAAGACCCAGTCGCCCTGCGAATTCGTCGGATGAAAGGTTGCGGCCGCGCTCGTCGAGCAGCAGCAGAACTGTCCCCGCCTGGAGGTGATTCTGGAGCGCCCTGCCTTCTTCGCGGCGACGCTCGGTTGCCGTTTGTGCCCTGCTTTCCGGTGTCTCGGCGATGCCCGCGAAATCCAGACCAACCGGCGGTCCGCTCCTGGCGAAGCGCTCGAAATAGCGGTCAGCCAATTCCCTTTCGGGGCCGCTCTTCATTCGGCCCACCGCATGGACTGCTATCTTCATGCCAGCCTTCAGCAGCCGAGCCACAGGCTCAGTGCAGGGTTTCCTCGTCCAGATCCGGCGCCTGCCACATCTTCTCGAGATTGTAGAATTCGCGGACCTCGGGTCGGAAGACATGGACGATGACATCGCCCGAATCGATCAGGACCCAGTCGGCGCTTGCCAGCCCTTCGACGCGCACGCCGCTGAAGCCGGCGTCCTTGAACGCCTTGAGCAGGTGGTCGGCTATGGCTGAGACATGCCGGTGCGAACGACCCGAGGCGATGACCATGTAGTCGCCCAGGCTCGATTTTCCCTGAATGTCGATGGAGACAATGTTTTCGGCCTTGGAGTCTTCCAGACTGGCAAGAACCGTGTCGAGGGCCCGGGATGATGCGTCTCTGACGCTAACCCCGGCCGGCGAAGGCGCGATATCGGCCTTCTTCCGAAGTGCTGTTCTCAGTGTTTTTCCTTTCGCTGCAAGAACAACCAAATCACCGTGAATTCAGGTGACGGTGTTTAGATAGGCAGAGTTCGGTTCCAGTTTCAAGACGAAGCGCGAAATGGGGGTTCACAGTTTGTTTCCCGGCTGGCGACCGGTGGTCGCATTGGGGCCATTCTGCCCGTTCCGACCTTTTTCCTCCGAAGACGTAGCGGTGGCGACACGGTCGGTCAGGAGGGGCGCTGATCTTCCTCGGTCGTGAATGCAAGATCAACCGGCAGCGGGGCCTGCGCCGTCATTGGCGTGAATTCGCCGGTTTCGGCCGTTGGCACCGGGCGGGTAGTGATTACGCGCCCGGCCACAAACAAGGCATAGGCGAGTGCGATCACTACCGCGACATAGATGAAGGCCTGCGTGCCCCAGACGGCCGAGAGGCCGGTGACGATGCCGGGCACGACGAAGCCAGAAAGCGACCAGGCGAACAGCAGCGACGACGAAAGCGCCACAAGTTCTTCCTTGCTGGCGCGGTCGCCGGCATGGGCGCTTGCCAGCGAGTAGACGCTTTCGACGGCACCGTCCCACAGAAGATAGACGACCAGAAGCAACACCAAAGGCCCCCCATCGAGGCCAAGCGCGGCAAGGCCGGCGGCCGCGGCCATTGATGTGGAGCCGATCAGCACGTAGCGGCGGTCGGTCCTGTCGGAGAGCCAGCCCAGCGGAAACTGCAGGAGCAGGGTCCCGATCGGCATGGCCGCCATAAGCAGGGCCACGTCTCCCTGACTGTAGCCCTTGGCGGTTGCGTGGATTGGCGCGAAGCCGGAAAGCGACATGGAAAGCCCCCCGACTGCCAGCATGCCCGCCAGCCCGACGGGCGAAATTCGCCATGCCTTGGCCAGGGCAACGGAGGCCGCCGTGGGGGGAGGCGGTTGCGTGAGGCGTGTAAGCCCCACAGGCAGTATGGAGATGGCGGTGAAGGCGATGCCGATCAGCGGAGCGGCGGCCGCGAATTGCATTTTCAACCGCATCGTTCAGCCAGCTTTGGGCGACGATGAAAAGGCCGCATATTGCGAAGCCGTAGAGTCCTCGCGCCGTGATCCATAGAACCGGATACGGGCCCATGCCGATGACGGTATTGGAAAGCGCGATCAGCGCCGACAGCACCATGAAGGCACGGGCGTGGCCGACGCGTCGAACCAGAGGGCCGGTGAGCAGGCAGCCCGCCAGACCCCCGGCTGAAAGGCCGGTCACGATCAGTCCCGCCCAGGTAGGATCAAAGCCTTCCGCGCCCAGTCGAACCGGAATGTAGGCGAACATCAGCCCGTTGCCGATCGCCACCAGCGCCATCGAAACGATTACGCTGGCTATGGCCACGAGCGGCGCAGGCGGATTGCCCTGCGGCTGTATAGTGGTCTGCTTCCGGTCTTCGGCGGCTGTCGTCATGAAGGGAGATTGCCTGCGCTTCCGGGAAAAGACGGCCGTAAAAGCGACATCGGCGAGCGGCGCGCAGCCAATTCTGTAGCCCCTATCCTGTGGCGGCCTGCCTGAGTGCGGTCGATGACAGCGTCGAGCGCGGTCCGTGGATGAAGGTCCAAGCCGGGGCCTTCATGCGCGCAAGCAGCGCGGCGTCGCGTTCGTCTACCCGTGCGTAATCGAAGGTTTTTGCCGCAACGGATGAAAGAAGCGACAGCGTCGAACCTGGTCGGTCAATCACCGCCAGTGGAAAGGTGAGCATGATTTCGCGCCAGTTCTGCCAGCGGTGGAAGTCACGCAGCGAATCGGCACCCATGATCCAGACAAAATCCACGCCAGGCTTGCGGGCGCGCACGAGGGCAAGCGTATCGGCCGTGTAGCGTATCCGATACGCAGCCTCGAAGGC
>SMEK01000639.1_pt1 | contig 12079 bp, 6 predicted proteins | sample 2456371 | NCBI WGS metagenome assembly SMEK01 (sample SAMN10132590, study PRJNA489261) | soil metagenome | isolation source: day1 antibiotic-loamy sand soil ammended with composted manure from dairy... | place: USA | collected 2015-04-01
CGTGGATGTTCAAGGCAACCGCGTCACCCGCCAGCGGGTCTTACGGGTTGGGGTGCTCAGAAGTTGTAGCGAACGTTGGCGTACCAGTTGCGCGGCATGCCGTAGTAAGCGGTGCGGATGTTGCCGACGCTGGAGAACTCCTGGCCGTCGGTCTTGTAGACCTTGTCGCCCAGATTGCGCACGCCGGTGCGGATCTGCCAGTGGCCATCGGCGGAGTCATAGATGCCGAACAGGCCGGTCACCGAGTAGGCCTTCTGGCTCAGCGCGTCGTAGTTGTCCACGCTCAGCCAGGTTTCACTGCGGTACGACCAGTCGGCGCCGATGGTGATCGCGCTGCCGTCACCGAGGGTGAACGCCTGGGTGGCCGCGACGCGCGAGGTCCAGCTTGGCGAGAACGGCACGTGGTCGTGCAGACTCGGGTTGTACAGCGGATCGCTCGGGTCGAGCCGGTGATCGACGAACTTGGCGTAGCGCGCGTCCATGTAGCCGACCTGCGCCGACAGGCGGGTGCCCTGGCCGAACACGGCCGCGCCTTCGAACTCGATGCCGTCCATTTTCAGCTTGGCCGCGTTGATCACCGGGAAGGCGAACGTCGGGGTGATCGAGCCGGGGTTCTGCACTTCGGACACGCGAGCCTGGAAGTCGGTGTAGTCGCTGTGGAACGCGGCGATGTTGGCTTGCAGCCGGTTGTCGGCCGAGCGCCATTTCAGGCCCAGCTCGTAGGTCCACACGTATTCGGGGTTGTATTCGGCGCTTTGCGTTTCGGCGGCGGAATTGGCGCGACCATTGAAGCCGCCGGACTTGAAGCCGCGGCTGGCCGAGACGTAGGCCATGGTCTGCGGGTTGATCTGCTTCTGCAGGCTGACCGTGGGCGTCCAGGCGTTCCAGCGCTTGTTCGCGCTGAAAGCCACCGTCTCGTTGATGGCGGTGAACGGCTGGCCCCAGAACGTGCTGGTGGTGCGGTCGTAATCCTTGTGGTCGCTGCTGTAGCGCACGCCGGCGGCCAGCGTCCAGCTCGGCACGAACTCCCAGTTCACGTGGCCGAAACCGGCATAGGTCGTGGTGGTGAGATCGTCGTCGATGGTGCGCAGGAAGGTGATCGGCGTGCCGGCCACGGCGAACAGGTCATCGGCGTACGCCTCCTGGTACGACGGCACCGTTTCGCGCAGCCAGTACAGACCGTAGACCGCCTGCAGATTGCTGCCGTTGTCGTATTGCAGCTGCAGTTCCTGGCTGGCCTGTTTCTGGTGGAAGTCGACCAGCACGTCACCCAGCTCGAACTGCGAGGCGTCGATGTCGATGTAGGAGTTGCTGTCGAGCTTGCGGAACGCGCTGATGCTCTTGAGGTTCCACTGCTCGGACAGCTTCCAGTTGAGGTTCAGCGCGGCACCCTTGTGTTCGAGCTGCTGGCCCTTGTCCGTGCCGAACGAGGTGCGCGTCTTGAAATCGTACTTCTGGTCCGGATCGGGATCGAGCAGCACGACGGTGCCGAAGGCCAGATCGGTCCGGGTCAGCGACGAGACCGGCTGGCCGAGGGTGAGGCCGGTGTCCTGCTTGGTGTAGTCCAGGCTCAGTACCGCATCGAAGTTTTCCGACGGGTGGTAGCGCAGCTTGCCGCGCACGGACTTGGTGTCCTCGTCGTTGTATTTGTGGCCGGTGAACGGGTCGGTGACGTAGCCGTCGGTCTGCGTGACGCCGCCGGCGATCGACGCCGACCACGCGCCGCCCAGCGGGCCGCCCAGATAGAACTTGCCTTCGCGCCGGCCGTAGTTGCCGAAGCCGGCTTCCACCGAACCCTCGGTGTGGTCGCCCGGATTCCTCGTGACCACCTTGACCGCACCGCCGGTGGAATTCTTGCCGTACAGCGTGCCTTGCGGACCGCGCAGCACCTCGACGCGCTCCACGTCGAACAGGCTGATCAACCCGCCCTGGATGCGCGAGTAATAGACGTCATCGACATACATGCCTACGCCCGGATCGAAGGTCTGCAGCGCGTCGGGCTGGCCGATGCCGCGGATGAAGATGTTCACCGCCGAGGACGAACCACGACCCTGCACGATGTTCATGTTCGGCACCGCGCCCTGCAGGCCGTCGACGCTGTTGGCCTGCAGGTCCTTCATGTCCTCGCCGCTGAACGCGGTGATCGCCACCGGCACCTTCTCCATCGATTCGTCGCGACGCCGTGCGCTGACCGTCACCTCCTGCAATTCCTTGGCCTCGGCCTGCTTCGCCGCCGTCGGCTTGCTGGCGCCGGCACCGCTGGCGGCTTGCTGCGCCTGCAAGGGCGCCATGAGGGCCAGCCCCAGAACCAGACCGATCGCCGAACTCAGATGCGTGCGTTTCATGACGTCCCCTTGCAGTGATGGCATCGCCCACGCGAATGCCGGCAGTGAATGCACCGCTCGCGCGAATGCTGATGAGATGAGCTTAGGCGCGGCTTGCCGCGGCAACACTTGTACCTTCGTACAGTGCCGCCGCCATGGAGCGTCCGGGATACTCGATGCCTGTCGTTATTGCTGAAACGGGGAGATTCACGGATGGCGTTCCTGATCGTGCTGGCCGCGCTGTGCTTCCTGATGTTCGCGGCGTACCGCGGCTACAGCGTGATCCTGTTTGCGCCGATCGCCGCGCTGGGCGCGGTGTTGCTGACCGAGCCGGCACTGGTGGCGCCGATGTTCACCGGTCTGTTCATGGACAAGATGGTCGGCTTCCTCAAGCTGTATTTCCCGGTGTTCATGCTGGGCGCGGTGTTCGGCAAGCTGATCGAGCTGTCGGGGTTTTCCAAATCGATCGTGGCGGCGACCATCGGCCTGGTCGGGCGCAACCGGGCGATCCTGTCGATCGTGCTGGTCTGCGCGTTGCTGACCTACGGCGGCGTATCGCTGTTCGTGGTCGTGTTCGCGGTGTACCCGTTCGCCGCCGAACTGTTCCGCCAGTCGGACATCCCCAAGCGGCTGATCCCGGGCACCATCGCGCTGGGCGCGTTCACCTTTACCATGGATGCACTGCCAGGCACGCCGCAGATCCAGAACATCATTCCCACCGCGTTCTTCGGCACCAACACCTGGGCCGCGCCGTGGCTGGGCACGATCGGCGGCGTGTTCATCCTGCTCGCGGGCCTGAGCTATCTGGATTGGCGTCGGCGCAAAGCTGCCGCGGCCGGCGAAGGCTACGGCGACAACCTGCGCAATGAGCCGGAGCCGTTCGAGGCCTCGCGGTTGCCGCATCCGCTGATCGCCCTGCTGCCGCTGGTACTGGTCGGCTTGTGCAACAAGCTGTTCACCGATGGGATCCCCCACCTTTACGGCGAAACGCAATCGTTCCTGCCCAGTGTGGTCGGCAGCGCCAAACCGGTGGTGCAGGAGGTATCGAAGGTAGCCGCGATTTGGGCGGTCGAGGGTGCGCTGCTGGTCGGCATCCTGTGCGTGCTGGTATTCGCCTGGCGCGTCGTGGCCAGTCGGCTGGCTGCAGGCAGCCAGGCCGCAGTGGGCGGCGCACTGCTGGCGTCGATGAACACCGCCTCCGAATACGGCTTCGGCGCGGTGATCGCCGCCCTGCCCGGTTTCAAGCTGGTCGCTGACGCGCTGCACACGATCCCGAACCCATTGATCAATGAAGCAGTCACTGTCACCGCGCTGGCCGGCATCACCGGCTCGGCCTCCGGGGGCATGAGCATCGCGCTGGGCGCCATGGCCGAAACTTTCATCACCAATGCGAATGCCGCCGGTATCCCGATGGAGGTGCTGCACCGGGTTGCCGCCATGGCCTCCGGCGGCATGGACACCCTGCCGCACAACGGCGCGGTGATCACTCTGCTGGCGGTGACCGGGCTGACCCACAAGCAGGCGTACAAGGACATCTTCGCGATCACCGTGATCAAGACGCTGGCCGTACTGGTGGTGATCGGCACGTATTACATGTTCGGCGTGGTGTGAAACCCCGTCCGCCGGCGATACTCGCGGCCAGGAGCATCATCGGCAAGGGGCTCCTGGACGCCTGATCGCGTCGCGCAGGTGAACAAATTGATCGAAATGACGGGCAAGTTGTCGCACGACCCCGTATAATCGGTTAATTCGTCCTTCAAAAACCTGCGTGACGGCCTCAGCGCCGCCCGAGTCGATCCCATGTCCATCGAAAAATTGCGCAATATCGCCATCGTCGCCCACGTCGATCATGGCAAGACCACCCTCGTCGATTGCCTGCTCAAGCAGTCCGGCACGCTCAATGAGCGAACCGTGCTGGCCGAGCGCGTGATGGACTCGAACGACCAGGAAAAGGAACGCGGCATCACCATCCTGGCCAAGAACACCGCCATCACCTGGCAGGGCAACCGCATCAACATCGTCGACACCCCGGGACATGCCGACTTCGGCGGCGAAGTCGAGCGCGTGCTGTCGATGGTCGACTCGGTGCTGATCCTGGTCGATGCGATGGACGGCCCGATGCCGCAGACCCGTTTCGTGACGCAGAAGGCGTTCGCGATGGGCTTCAAGCCGATCGTGGTGATCAACAAGGTCGACCGCCCGGGCGCGCGTCCGGAATGGGTCGTCGAGCAGGTGTGGGATCTGTTCGACCGCCTCGGCGCCACGCCGGAGCAGATGGATTTCCCGATCGTCTACGCCTCGGCACTGAACGGCTACGCCGGCCTCAATGACGACGTCCGCGAAGGCGACATGACCCCGCTGTACGAAGCGATCATGCAGCACGTCAGCAAGCCGGACGTGGATCCGGACGGCCCGTTCCAGATGCGCATCAGCCAACTGGACTACAACAATTTCGTCGGCGTGATCGGCATCGGTCGCATCCAGCGCGGCACCCTGAAAAAGAACATGCCGGTGGCGGTGATCAACCGCGAAGGCAAGAAGCGCCAGGGCAAGGTGCTGCAGGTGCTGGGCTTCCTGGGCCTGGAACGGATCGAGCAGGAAAGCGCCGAGGCCGGCGACATCGTGGCCATCTCGGGTATCGCCGACCTGACCATCTCCGACACCATCTGCGCGCTGGACGCCCCCGAGGCGTTGCCGGCACTGACCGTGGATGAGCCGACCATCTCGATGACCTTCCAGGTCAACAACTCGCCGTTCGCCGGCAACAAGGACCTCAGCGGCGGCAAGTTCCTCACCAGCCGCCAGCTGAAGGATCGCCTGGATCGCGAGCAGGTGCACAACGTGGCGCTGAAGGTCGAACAAGGTTCGGACGCCGACAAGTTCCTGGTCTCCGGCCGCGGCGAGCTGCACCTGTCGGTGCTGATCGAGAACATGCGCCGCGAAGGCTACGAGCTGGCCGTGTCGCGCCCGGAAGTGATCATCAAGGAGATCGACGGCCAGAAGATGGAGCCGATCGAGCAACTGGTGGTCGACGTGGAGGAAGTCCACCAGGGCGGCGTGATGGAGAAGCTCGGCGCGCGCAAGGGCCAGTTGAAGAACATGGAATCCGACGGCAAGGGGCGCGTGCGCCTGGACTACGAAATCCCGGCGCGGGGCCTGATTGGCTTCCAGAACCAGTTCAAGACCCTCACCCAGGGTTCGGGCCTGCTGTTCCACGTGTTCGACCATTACGGTCCGAAGGAAGACGGCCAGATCGCCAAGCGCCTCAACGGCGTGATGATCGCCAACGCCGGCGGCACCACCCCGGCCTACTCGCTCGGGCCGCTGCAGGATCGCGGCAAGCTGTTCGCCGCCGAAGGCGACAACGTGTATGAAGGCCAGTTGGTCGGCATCCACGCCAAGGACAACGACCTCACCGTCAACGTGATCAAGCCCAAGCCGCTGACCAACATGCGCGCCTCGGGCAAGGACGATGCGATCCAGCTGACCCCGGCGATCAAGTTCACCCTGGAGCAGGCGCTGGATTTCATCGACGACGACGAACTGGTCGAGATCACCCCGAAGGAAATCCGCCTGCGCAAGAAGCACCTTACCGAGAACGACCGCAAGCGCGCCTCGCGCAGTTGAGCTGTCGCTTCATGTGACGTCGAAGAAGGCCGCCGCAAGGCGGCCTTCTTCTTGTAGGAGCGCACCCTGTGCGCGATGCTCTTCGTTGCGTAATGGAAAGCATCGCGCACAGGGTGCGCTCCTACGGGCTCCTGGCACCGCGGACGCGCAGGCCGGGGCGTTGCCTGGCCAGCTTGCGCAACAACCCGGCGAACGCCTGCAGGTCGTCGTGCCAGGGCGATGCATCGCGCCAGTACAGCGCAATCTCCCGGCCAGTCGCCTGCCCCTTGAGCTTGGCCAGCGCGATGTTCGGCATCGAGGCCAGCCGCTCGTGTGCCAGTGCCGGCACCAGCGCGTAACCGCCACGCAGGCTGACCAGGGCGGCCAGGCTTTCCAGGCTGACATCCTGCACGTGGCCGTGTTCACTGCCCTCGCAATGCAGCCCGTCGGCGTGACTTTCGGCCATCAGCGTGGCCTCGGCCGGGTCGAGCTGGTCCAGCGCGATATTGTCCTGCCCGGCCAGCGGATGATCCGCGCGCAGCATCAGTTCCCACGGCTCGAAGAACAGCGGACGCGAAGCGATCCCGCTCATCGTCGCGGCCGGCGGCGCCAGCACCGCGTCAAGTTCGCCTTCGCTCAAGCGGCGCAGCAGGCCGCGTGGCTTGCCTTCGGAAATGCCGAGCCGCGCACCCGGGAAATGCTGCGGAAACGGTGCGATCAGGTGCGGCAGAAGATACGGCCCCAGCGAGGCCGGCACGCCCAGTCGCAGTTCGCCGCCAAAAGCGACCTCGCCCGCCCGGGCCACCTGTTGCAGGTGTTCGGCCGAAGACAGCACCATGTCGATCTGCTGCAGCAACCGCTGGCCGCCCGCCGTGGGAACGATCTTGCGCCCGCCACGCTCGAACAGTGGCGCGCCGAGCGCCTGCTCCACCTTCTGCACCTGATGCGACAAACCCGACGGACTGATATGCATCGCCCGCGCCGCGCTGTTGAAGCTGCCGTGGCGATACACCGCCTGCACCAGCGCGAGGTCGCGCAGGGAGACGGCGGCAAGGCTGGTCGAAATCATCGAACGCTGCATGTCATCAAAGGCGTTTGTATACGAAGGGCATCGGGCTCATCCTGTGCAATGAAGTTCGCCAACAAGCGTCGGCGCAGTTTACTCGCCGCGCCCGTCCAAGCGCGCCATCGACTGTGCAACATTCTCGCCGCGACACGACGCACCGGTTCGCCCGGGGCGCGGCATTTGGGCGATAATTGCGTTTTTGCGGGCCCGGCGGATCCACCGCCTTGTCGCGATCGCGCCGTTCAGTCATCCCAGCCGCAGGATTCAGCCAGGAGCACGTCCCCATGAAAGACACCTTTTCCGTACGCGACACCCTTGAGGTCAACGGCAAGCAGTACGCCTTTGCCAGCCTGGCCAAACTGGGCCAGCGCTTCGACCTGAAACGCCTGCCGTACTCGATGAAGATCCTGCTGGAAAACCTGCTGCGCCACGAGGATGGCGTGGATGTCACCTCGAAGGAAATCGAGGCGGCCGCCAACTGGGACGCCAAGAAGGAACCGGATACCGAAATCGCCTTCATGCCCGCGCGCGTGCTGTTGCAGGATTTCACCGGCGTGCCGTGCGTGGTCGACCTGGCCGCGATGCGTGACGCGATGAAGGCACTGGGCGGCGATCCCACCCTGATCAACCCGCTGTCCCCGGCGGAGCTGGTCATCGACCACTCGGTGCAGGTCGACGTGTTTGGCAGCGAGGACGCGCTGGAAAAGAACGTCGAGATCGAGTTCAAGCGCAACCAGGCGCGCTACAGCTTCCTGCGCTGGGGCCAGAAAGCGTTCACCGACTTCAAGGTGGTGCCGCCGCGCACCGGCATCGTGCATCAGGTGAACCTGGAGCACCTGGCCCGCGTCGTGATGGGCAATGAAGTGGACGGCCAACTGTGGGCCTACCCGGACACCGTGTTCGGCACCGACTCGCACACCACCATGGTCAACGGCCTGGGCGTACTGGGTTGGGGCGTCGGCGGCATCGAGGCCGAGGCGGCGATGCTCGGCCAGCCTTCCTCCATGCTGATTCCGCAGGTGGTCGGCTTCAAGCTGTCCGGCCGCCTGCCCGAAGGCGCCACCGCCACCGACCTGGTGCTGACCGTGACGCAGATGTTGCGCAAGCAGGGCGTGGTCGGCAAGTTCGTCGAGTTCTTCGGCCCGGGCCTGCAGCACCTGGCGCTGGCTGATCGCGCCACCATCGGCAACATGGCGCCCGAATACGGCGCCACCTGCGGCATCTTCCCGGTCGACGCGGAATCGCTGCGCTACCTGCGCCTGTCCGGCCGCAGCGACGACCAGGTCGCCCTGGTCGAAGCCTATGCCAAGGCCCAGGGCCTGTGGCATGACGAGAACAGCGTGCACGCCGATTTCAGCGCCACGCTGGAGCTGGATCTGGCCGACGTCAAGCCGTCATTGGCCGGCCCGAAACGTCCGCAGGATCGCGTGCTGCTGACCGACGTCAAGCAGAACTACAACGATAATCTCGGCGCCACCACCCTCAATCGCGCGTCGAAGAACGGCGCAGCCGAGGCCTTTGCCAGCGAAGGCGGCGCCACCGCCATCGGCAACCCGAACAACACGATCACCGACGGCCTGGTGCGGGTCGAAATGAACGGCGAAAGCTTCAAGGTCGGTGACGGGTCGGTCGTGATCGCCGCGATCACCTCGTGCACCAACACCTCCAACCCCGCCGTGATGCTGGCGGCCGGCCTGGTTGCCAAGAAGGCCGCCGCGCGCGGGCTGAAGGCCAAGCCGTGGGTGAAGACCTCGCTGGCGCCCGGCTCCAAGGTCGTCACCGACTATCTGGAAAAAACCGGCCTGCTGACCGAGCTGGAGAAGACCGGCTTCTATCTGGTCGGCTACGGCTGCACCACCTGCATCGGCAACTCCGGCCCGCTGCCGCAGGAAATCAGCCAGGCGATCAGCACCGGCGACCTCACCGTGGGCGCCGTGATTTCCGGCAACCGCAACTTCGAAGGCCGCGTGCATGCCGAAGTGAAGATGAACTACCTGGCCTCGCCGCCGCTGGTGGTTGCCTACGCGCTGGCCGGCTCGCTCGACATCAACCTGACCACCCAGCCGCTGGGCCAGGGTTCGGATGGCAAGGACGTGTTCCTCAAGGACGTGTGGCCGACCAACCAGGAAATCAGCGACCTGATGGCCAGCGCGGTCACCTCGGACATGTTCAAGAAGAACTACGCTGACGTGTTCAAGGGCGACGAGCGCTGGAATGCCATCGCCTCGCCGGACGGCGCGCTTTACGCGTGGGACGAGGCTTCCACCTACATCAAGAACCCGCCCTACTTCGATGGCATGACCATGGCGCTGACGCCGGTCGAAGACATCCATGGCGCGCGTTGCCTTGGCCTGTTCGGCGACTCGATCACCACCGACCACATCTCGCCGGCCGGCTCGATCAAGAAGGATTCACCCGCCGGTCGCTTCCTGATCGAGCGTGGCGTGCAGCCGATCGACTTCAACTCCTACGGTTCGCGTCGCGGCAACGACGACGTGATGGTGCGCGGCACCTTCGCCAACATCCGCATCAAGAACCAGATGCTGGAAGGCGTCGAAGGCGGCTTCACCCGTCATATCCCCAGTGGCGAACAGCTGGCCATTTACGATGCGGCGATGAAGTACAAGGCGGAAAAAACCCCGCTGGTGGTGCTTGCCGGCAAGGAATACGGCACCGGCTCGTCGCGCGACTGGGCGGCCAAGGGCACCCTGCTGCTGGGCGTGAAGGCGGTGATCGCCGAAAGCTTCGAGCGCATCCATCGCTCCAACCTGGTTGGCATGGGCGTGCTGCCGTGCAACTTCAAGGCAGGCGAGAACGCGCAGACGCTGGGCCTGACCGGCACGGAAACCTTCGACATCACCGGCCTGGACAACGGCAACTCGAGGGAAGCCACCATCACCGCCACCGCAGCTGACGGCAGCAAGAAGCAGTTCAACGTGCACGTGATGCTGCTGACCCCGAAGGAGCGCGACTTCTTCCGTCACGGCGGCATCCTGCAGTACGTGTTGCGCCAGTTGGCTGGCAAGAAAGCCGCCTGAACACCGGCGTGATTACCAGCTAGCACGAAAAACGCCCCGGCCTTCGGGGCGTTTTTTTTGTGCACGTTGAAAAGTCCCGCGGGCGGCGATGTCTTCCCAATTCCGATCACGCGACGAACCATTGCCCGCCCATCGAGCCACTACGACTCACATGGGGCGTTTCCAGCTGGCGGTGTAGCAACGCCAGGTGCCGTCTTCCTTGCGCCACGCCGATTCGACCTGGTACAGGCCCAGTTGATCCGGCAGCAACCTGCCACCGCTGGTCAGGGTGACGGTGAACGTGGCCACCATCCGCTCGCCACGATGTTCGATCGAAACCGGTCCCATCATCACGCCAACATGTTCGCCGCGCAGCGTGAGCAACCGCACCATCCCGGCCAGTCCACGGCGATCGAGCGTGCCGGCGTTGCCGTCGAAATCCTCGCTGAGCGGTGACACGACGTCGCTGGCCGATCCCGCCTCGGCCGCTTCGGCCACCGCCGCGATCGCCTGACGGACCACCTCTTCGTCCGGGGTATGCCGGCACGCCGACAGGCACAGGGCAAACACTGCGAAAACCAATAGCAGGCCGGCGGTTTTATACATTCTGACCATGGTCGCAACTCACTGCAGTGCGGCTTGCCGCTGTACGCGGGCGTATGCTCCAATGATCCGGTGCATGATCCATGATGGCAGCTCCGACGCAACCCGGGCCATCATCGATCCGCGGTCATCGACAACACAGGGAACCCGAGCATGAGCAATGAACGTCCGTGGCTGGAACACTACCCAGCCGGCGTACCCGAGCAGATTGACGCCAATCAATACGCCTCGGTGCCCGCCGTACTGGAGGAAGCGTTTGAACGCTTCCGCGAGCGCCCGGCGTTTTCCAACTTCGGCCGTCAGCTCAGCTACAACCAGATCGACGAGTTGAGCCGCCAGTTCGCCGGCTACCTCACCGGTGTGCTCAAGCTGGGCAAGGGCGACCGCATCGCCATCATGATGCCGAACCTGCTGCAGTATCCGATCGCCCTGTTCGGTGCCTTGCGCGCCGGCCTGGTGGTGGTCAACACCAACCCGATGTACACGGCGCGCGAACTCAAGCACCAGTTGAAAGACTCCGGCGCCAGGGCGATCGTGGTGTTGGACAACTTTGCGGCCACCTTGCAGAAAGTGGTTGCCGAAACCGACGTGCAGCACATCGTCACCACCGGCATCGGCGATCTGCTCGGGTTCCCGAAGCGTGCCGTGATCAACTTCGTGCTCAAGCACGTCAAGAAGATGGTGCCCGCGTTCAACCTGCCGCAAGCGGTGCGCTTTCGCGACGCGCTGGCGCGCGGCGCGGCGCATCCGCTGCCGCAAGTTGCGCTGGGCCACGACGATGTCGCCTTCCTGCAGTACACCGGCGGCACCACCGGCGTGGCCAAGGGCGCCATGCTGACCCATGGCAACATGATCGCCAACATGTTGCAGGCCGATGCCTGGATCGGCACCGACCTGGTCAAGCCCGGCGAGGAAGTGATCATCACCGCGCTGCCGCTGTATCACATCTTTTCGCTGACCGCGAACGGCCTGGTGTTCGCACGCCTGGGCGGCCTCAACTGGCTGATCACCAACCCGCGCGACATGCCCGGTTTCGTCAAGGAGCTGAAGAAATCCGGCTTCACCGCGCTCACTGGCGTCAACACGCTGTTCAACGGCCTGCTCAACACGCCCGGTTTCGCCGAACTGGATTTCTCCAGGCTGCACATGACCCTGGGTGGCGGCATGGCCGTGCAACGCGCGGTCGCCGAACGCTGGAAAAAAACCACCGGTTGCACCCTTGCCGAAGCCTATGGCCTCACCGAAACCTCGCCGGCCGTCTGCATCAACCCGCTCGACCTGACGGAATACAACGGTTCGATCGGCTTGCCGGTACCCTCCACCGAGGTCGCGATCTGGTCGGAGGAAGGCCAGCCGCTGCCTGTCGGCGAAGTGGGCGAACTCATGGTTCGCGGCCCGCAGGTGATGAAGGGTTACTGGCAACGGCCGGACGAAACCGCCAAGGTGCTCGGCGCCGATGGCTG
>SMEK01000640.1_pt1 | contig 12074 bp, 9 predicted proteins | sample 2456371 | NCBI WGS metagenome assembly SMEK01 (sample SAMN10132590, study PRJNA489261) | soil metagenome | isolation source: day1 antibiotic-loamy sand soil ammended with composted manure from dairy... | place: USA | collected 2015-04-01
GTCGGCAACGCGCCGACCGTGCAGCACGCGGGCCGCTTCGCGCAGGTCGGACAGGCGCGAGTTGGTGCAGCTGCCGATGAACACCACGTCGACCGGCGTGCCCTGCATCGGCTGGCCGGCCGTGCTCTGCATGTAGTCGAGCGCGCGGCGCTCCTGTGCATTGGTGGCGGCCGGCACCGGCGTGTCCATCGCGATCGCCATGCCCGGGTGGGTGCCGTAGGTGACGGTGGGCTTCACCGCGTTGGCGTCGATGCGCACTTCGCGGTCGTAACGCGCGCCGTCGTCGCTGCGCAACGCGCGCCATTGTTCGACGGCCGCGTCCCATGCTTCGCCTCGCGGTGCGCGCGGGCGACCCTTCAGCCAGGCAAACGTGGTCTCGTCCGGTGCGATCAGCCCGGCGCGCGCACCGGCTTCAATCGACATGTTGCAGACGGTCATGCGCTCGTCCATCGACAGCGCCTCGATCGCCGCGCCGCGGTATTCCAGCACGTGGCCGGTGCCGCCATTGACGCCGATCGTGCCGATGATGTGCAGGATCAGGTCCTTCGCGCCCACGCCCGGTGGCAGCTGGCCATCGACATGGATCGCCATGGTCTTTGGCTTGCGTTGCAGCAGGCATTGCGTGGCCATCACGTGGCCGACCTCGGTGGTGCCGATGCCGAACGCCAGCGCGCCGAAGGCACCGTGCGTGGAGGTGTGGCTGTCGCCGCAGACGATCGTCATGCCCGGCTGGGTGGCGCCCAGCTCGGGGCCGATCACGTGCACGATGCCGCGATCGGTGCTGTCCCAGCCGTGCAGCTCGATGCCGAATTCACGACAGTTGGATTCCAGCCGGGCAACCTGCGCCTGCGCTTCGGCGTTGGCATACGGGCGACTGCCGTCGGCATTCGTCGGCAGGGTGGGCGTGGAGTGATCCAGCGTGGCCAGCATGCGATCGGGCCGGCGCAGTTGCAGCCCGCGCGTGCGCAGTTCGCTGAAAGCTTGCGGCGAGGTGACTTCGTGTACCAGGTGCAGGTCGACGTAGAGGATCGCTGGCGTGTCGGCGGTTTCGGCAGCGACGACGTGGGCGTCCCAGACTTTTTCGAACAGGGTCCGCGCACTCATGCCGCCACCTCCGTGGTGGCCGGCTCTTGGTCTTCGCGGTCAGGGATGGCCGCGTTGACCACACTCAGCCAGTTCCAGCGATCTTCGGTGCGACCATCGAACAGACCAAAAAATGCCTGCTGCAGCGCTTGGGTGACTGGGCCGGGTGCACCCTTGCCAATCGCCTTGCGATCGACCGAACGCACTGGCGTGATCTCGGCAGCGGTGCCGGTCATGAACACTTCGTCGGCGCAATACAGCGCCTCGCGCGGCAGGTCGCGTTCTTCCACCGCGATGCCGAGATCGGCGGCCAGGGTGATCACCGCGTCGCGGGTGATGCCGGCCAGGATGCCGGCGCTGGACGGCGGGGTCAGCAACTTGCCGCGCTTGACCAGGAACAGGTTCTCGCCGGCACCTTCGCTGAGCAGGCCGTTGTGGCCCAGCGCGATGCCTTCGTCGTAACCGTTGCGGCGCGCCTCCAGCCCGATCAGCTGGCTGGACAGGTAATTGCCGCCGGCCTTGGCCCAGCCCGGGATGGTGTTCGGCGCCGGGCGGTTCCACGACGACACGCAGACGTCCGCGCCACGTTCCGCCGCCTCGCCCAGGTACGCACCCCAGTTCAACGCGATGATCGCCACCTCCACCGGTGCGTCGCGCTTCGCCAGCACGCCCAGCCCACCGGCGCCGCGGAACACGATCGGACGCACATAGGCCGAGGGCATCGCGTTGGCGCGGATCACTTCCAGACAGGCAGCATTGATCTCGTCTTCGCTGTAGCCGATCTCGATCTCGTACACGCGCGCCGATTCGAACAGTCGCCGGGTGTGTTCGGCCAGCCGGAAATAGGCCGGCCCATGCGGGGTGGCGTACACGCGCTCGCCCTCGAACACCGATGAGCCGTAGTGCAGCGCGTGCGCGCTGACGTGGGTGTTGGCCTCGGCCCAGGGCTTGATCTGGCCGTTGTGCCACAGGAAGGGCGTGCTGCTCATGCGGCGGTCTCCTTGTGCGCGCCGTGCGCGCTCGAGCGGGCGGCCACGGGTGGCCGCTTGAATGGCTGGCTTGAGGTGGACTGGCGGGCGATCCGGTTGACGATCGCCAATGCGGCCAGCGCCGCGGCCTCGACGATGTCAGTGCTGCTGCCGTGGCCGCGCCAGTCTCGTTCGGCATGACGCGCGCTCAGCTGCGCGTGGCCCTGGGCGTCGGTTCCTTCGCCCAGGGCGTCGATCTGGAAACGGGTCAGGTCCAGCGGCGTGCCGGTGGCGCGTTCGATCGCACGCAGCACCGCATCCACCGGCCCGTCGCCGATGGCGGCTTCGCCGATCTGGTGGCCGTCGTCGTGGGTCAGCTTCACCGAAGCCGAGGCGCTGCCGCCCAAGTGCGAGTTCGCGTGCAGTTGCGCCAGGTGCCAAGGGCCGCTGGCGTGCGGGTCGTGACCCAGCGCCAGCGCCTCCAGGTCTTCGTCATGCAGCTCGCGGCCGTGGTCGGCCAGTGTCTTGAAGCGGATGAAGATGTCGTCCAGCGCGGCATCGTCCGGCGCATGGCCCAGTGCCTGCAGGCGCTGGCGCAACGCCGCGCGACCGGAGTGCTTGCCCATCACCAGGCTGGTGGCGGCGATGCCGACGTCCTGTGGCTGCATGATCTCGTAGGTGCCGCGATGCTTCAGCATGCCGTGCTGGTGGATGCCCGACTCATGCGCGAATGCATTGGCGCCGACGATCGCCTTGTTGCGTGGCACGGCCTGATGGGTCAGTTCGGTGAGCAGGCGCGAGCTCGGATACAGCTGGCGTGTGTCGATGCGGGTGTCGACACCGAAATGCGGTGCGCGCACCTTCAATGCCATCACCACCTCTTCCAGCGCGGCGTTGCCGGCGCGCTCGCCGATGCCGTTGATGGTGCACTCCACCTGGCGTGCGCCGGCACTCACCGCGGCCAGGCTGTTGGCCACCGCCATGCCCAGGTCGTCGTGGCAATGGCTGGAGAAAATCACCTTGTCCGCGTCACGCACGTGCCGGCGCAAGTACTCGAACAGTTCGACGATCTCGGTCGGCGTGGTGTAACCCACGGTGTCCGGTGCGTTGAGCGTGGTGGCACCGGCGGCAACCGCGGCGCTGAACACCTCGACGAGGAATTCCGGCTCGGTGCGCAGCGCGTCCTCGGCGGAAAATTCCACTTCATGGCAAAGGCCGCGAGCCCGTTCGATGGCGCGCACCGCTGTGTCCAGCACCTGCGCCTTGCTCATGCCGAGCTTGTGTTCGCGATGCAGCGGGCTGGTCGACAGGAACAGGTGGATGCGCGAATGACGCGCCGTTTGCAGCGCACGGGCGGCGCTGTCGATGTCGCCGTTCTGGCAACGCGCCAGGGCGCACACGGTGGTGCTTTTCAGCGCGCCGGCGATTTCCGCAACTGCAGCAAAATCGTCCGGCGAAGCCTGCGGAAAGCCGGCCTCGAGGATGTCCACGCCCAGCGCCTCGAGCTGTTGCGCCATGCGCAGTTTCGCGCGCCGGTCCATCGAGAAGCCGGGTGCCTGCTCGCCGTCGCGCAAGGTGGTGTCGAAGATCCGCACGCGATCGGCGACTACGTCGTCGTCGCTGGCGGGTGTGTTCTGCTGGTCGGGGTTTTTCATCATGGCTCCGCTGTGGGCGGCGCCGAAGGCACAAAAAAACCCCGCATCCGTTACCGGGTGCGGGGTTCTTTGGGTGTTTTCAGGTTTTTCTATTTACCTGGACACATGCCCTCAGCCCGCACCTCCGTTGGTAATAAGGAGTACGAGTACAAGGCTAATAAGGAGCGTGCCGCCGAGCTGCAGCAGACCGTCGACCGTCGTGAGACGGTTCATTTCGGCGGTGCGGCCATGGCTGTTGCGCTGCGACATGCGGTTGACCCTAAGTGATGCCGGAAGACCTGTCAACAAAAATCTTCATGACGAATGGTTCAATGGCCGCGCAGCACCGTTTGGACGGCTATGCGTCCAAATGGATTCAAATGAAACTATTCGGAATCTGGTGGAGTCCGGCCGGAAAGCGCGCCGACTTCGCCCATCGGGCTCTTGGCGCAGACGCCGGCGGCTCCCCGCGAAAGCGCGGCACGGGCGTTTGTTTCCTCCTGCGCGTGCATGTTCATGCCGTACGCAAACGGCAGGCCCGGTGCCAACGACACCCGCGCTGATGCCGGCGCAGGGCATGCCGCTGCCGTGCTGGATATCGCGCCCGGCAGCGCCGCGACCATCAGCGTCAGCCGTGCTGGAATACCGGCTGCTTCCGTTCGGCCCGGTGCCGGAAAACGTGCCGGTGCTGGTGCGGCTGGGCGGGCTTGCGCTGGAAGTGCGCTGATGGAGTACCTGCAGCTCAAGCGGCTGCACGTGCTGACTCGCACGCGGCTGTACGGCACCGGCATTGGCTCGGCGTTGTACCTGCGTGTTCTGATGGGATCAAGGCGCTGCCATGGTGACGTGCCATGCTCTTCACTCGGGGTCGGCATGCGACCGTGCACGCTGGCGCAAGTTCGAGCATGTTGATCAGGGAGATCCCGATGCGTACCTTTTTCCGCCCGCTGTCATGGTCCTCGCGAGTCGGTGACGCATGACCGCTTCGCCGATGTTGCTCGCCTTCATAGGTGGCTGCGTCGCGGCCGGAGCCACTGCGCTCGGCACGTTGCCGGCGCTGTTCGCCAGGCGCATTGCGCAGCGCACGCAGGATGCCATGTTCGGTTTCGGTGCCGGCGTGATGCTGGCCGCCAGCGCGTTCTCGCTGGCGTTGCCCGGCATTCGTGCGGCGCAGGCCAGCGGCTCAGGGCCATGGCATGCCGGCCTCATCGTGGGCATGGCGATCCTGGTTGGCGCCGCGCTGTTATTGTTGCTCGACCGGCTGGTGCCGCATGAGCATTTCATCAAGGGGCCCGAAGGCATGTCTTCGCAGCGGATCAAGCGGGCGTGGCTGTTCGTGTTCGCGATCTGCCTGCACAACCTGCCAGAGGGCCTGGCCATGGGCGTGGGGTTTGCCGGCCCCGACCCGGCCGGCGGGCTGGCGCTGACCACCGGTATTTCCATCCAGGACCTTCCCGAGGGCCTGGTCGTGGCGGTGGCCCTGATGGCGGTGGGCTATGGTCGCGGCTATGCGGTGGCGATCGGCATGGCATCGGGCCTGATCGAGCCAGTCGGCGCTCTCGTCGGCGCCGCGGTGGTGGTGCATCTGCCCTGGTTGTTGCCGGTGGGCCTGGGGTTTGCCGCCGGTGCGATGCTGTTCGTGGTCAGCCACGAAATCATCCCGGAATCCCACCGCCAGGGCCACGAGAACTTCGCCACCGGCGGGCTGATGATCGGCTTCGTGATGATGATGGTGCTGGATACGGCGTTCGGATGACCCGCGGTTTGCGGGCGGTCGCGATGCCAGACGACCGCCCGCGCACTGGCGATTACTTCGCTTTCGGCTTCGATTTCGCTTTCGGCTTCTTTCCGGAGCCGAGATCGGCGCCGGTGACCGGGTCGACATTCGGATCGGACGCCGTGCGCCTGGCCATCTGATCCACGGCGCGCTTCTCCTCGGCACTGAAGGTCACCTCGGGCAGGCCGCTGCCACCATCCATGGCCAGGAACTGCTCGCGATCGCTGATGTAGTTGAAGTTCTCGTCACTGTTCCAGGGGCCGCGCATGTCGCCCTCGCCCTGCGAGGTGTTGACGTAGACGTTGGCAAACTCGGGCATGCCCGGCAGCTTGCCCGGCGGGAAATTCGGCTCGATCGAATACAGCGCCTTCTCGAACGATTGCTGATGTGAAATCTCGCGTGTCATCAGGAAACCCAGCGCGTCCTTCACGCCCGGATCGTCGGTAACGTTGATCAGCCGCTCGTAGACGATCTTGGCGCGTGCTTCGGCGGCAATATTGGAGCGCAGGTCGCAGGTCGGGTCGCCGATGCTGTCGATGTAGCCGGCGGTCCACAACTGGCCACCCGAATTGATCAGCGCCGGGCCACCGCCGAACAGTACCTGGGTGACGTGGGAGTCGTTGCCCGCGCCCTGCAGCGACCGGAACAACGCAGCTTCTTCGTCAACGGCCTCGGCCAGTTTCCCCTTGGCCCCCTTGTTGAGCATGGCGACGATGGTACCGATGACTTCCAGGTGGCTCAGTTCCTCGGTGGCGATATCCAGCAGCATGTCCTTGCGGCCGGCATCGTCTTCGGCGAGCGCCTGGGTGAAGTAGCGCATGGCGGCGGCAAGCTCGCCCTGCGGGCCACCGAACTGTTCGAGCATCAGGTTGGCCAGAGCGGGATTGCACTCGTTTACGCGGACGGAATATTGCAGACGCTTGTTATGGGCAAACATGGGGTTCTCCGGGACAGGTGGGGACTCCCAAACCGTCACCGCAACACCGGGGCGAGGCGTCCCGCGCAGGCAAGCTGAGCGGCAGGCATTGAGCGGCGTGTATGCCCGGGAGCGGCACTGGCATGTACCCGCAGAACGCAAGTACGACTGGGAGGTACTCAGGCTCGCACCGACACCATCAGCAGGGCGTCAAGGAACAGTGTGGCAAGGATGAGTTCTTCAACTAAAACGTCGGAAGCCCTGCATCCACCGCAGCGCTTGCTCGTTGGGTGGGACGAACCTGTTCGCCAGCTTGTGGCCGTTCGTGCGTCGCAACGTTCGTGGGCAGGAGCGCGGCTGGAATCTTCCGGGCTGCAAGCGTCTGCGTGGTTCATGTTCCGACGATTCGCCGACCCATCACCATGGGTCGGCGAATCGTCGAAAGTCCGCTTTTGCGCAGCCACTCCGCCTCGATAGTCTCTACCGCGCACGCTCCAGGTGTCTGCCGCTGCGCTCAGGGCGTGAGCACGATCTTGCGGCAGTCGTCCTGCTTTTCCTCGAACATTTCATAGCCGCGGGCTGCATCGGCCAGCTTCATGTGGTGGCTGATGATGATATCCGGCTGCAACTCGCCGTCTTCGATGTATTGCAGCAGGCGCGGCATGTGTTTCTGCACGTGGGTCTGGCCCATGGCGAAGGAGAGGCCCTTGTCGAAGGCATCGCCGATCATGAAGGCGTGGACGAAACCGGCATACACACCGGGGATGCTGATCACGCCACCGCGGCGGGTCACCGCAATGCACCAGCGCAACGCCTGCCCGCTGCTGCCTTCGGCCTTGATCGTGGTCAGCGCGGTTTCCAGCGCGCTGCCCTTGGCCTCGAAGCCGATGGCGTCGATGCTGGCATCCACGCCGCGGCCATGCGTGGCCTGCAGGATCGTGGTGGGGAAATCCTCGTCCTGCTCGAAATTGATCGGGATCACGCCGTACGTCTGCGCCGCGAACTGCAGGCGGTAATCGACCCGGTCGATCATGTAGATCGTCTCGGCGCCGAGCAGGCGTGCACAGGCGGCAGTCATCAGGCCGACCGGGCCGGCGCCGAAAATCGCCACGCTCGAGCCCTGCTTGATCTGCGCGTTGATCGCCGCCTGGTAGCCGGTGGGCAGGATGTCCGACAGAAACAGCACGCGCTCATCGCTGAGGCTTCCCGGAACCCTCATCGGTCCGACATTGGCCTGCGGCACGCGCACGAATTCGCTTTGCCCGCCGTCGATGCCGCCATACAACTTGGTGTAGCCGAACAGCGCAGCCGGTGGGGTGACGTGCTTGCGTTCCAGCATGGTTGCACCGGGCACGTCGTTGGTGGTCTCGCAGCAGGCGTACTGCTCCAGCTCGCAGAAAAAGCAATGCCCGCAGGCGATGACGAAGGGAATCACCACGCGGTCGCCGCGCTTGATCGCGGTGACCGCCGGCCCGGCTTCCTCCACCAACCCCATGAATTCGTGGCCGAGGATGTCGCCATCCTCCAGGCCTGGGATCTTGCCGCGATAGAGGTGCAGGTCCGAACCGCAGATGGCGGTGGCGGTGACGCGCAGGATGATGTCATCCGGTTGCTGGATGATCGGGTCGGGTACGTTCTCCACGCGCACGTCCTTCGCGCCGTGGTAGGTCAATGCTCGCATGGCGTTCTCCGGCGAGTGCGTGAAGAAATGCGCGCCGGGGACTGGCGCGCGACCACTCAGCCGCGAGTCTGCGAGCTTTTGAGTTCCTTGATCAGTTCGGACTTGCGCTGTTCCATGCGTGCGCCCAGGTCGTTGAGCTGTTCCTTGGAGAGCAGCTTTTTCGCATCCTTGAACATCTCGTCTTCTTCTTCCTTGACGTGATGCTCGATCAGTTCCTTCAGCACCTTGGCGCGACCGGAAAACTGCTCGCTGTCGGGGGCCGTGTTGATCAGATCGGGCAGCACCAGATCACCCGCGGCGCGATGCTCCTCCAGCGCCTCGTAATACATCTTGGCTTCTTCCTTTTCACCGGCTTCCTTGAAAGCGGGGTAGAAGATTTCTTCCTCGATGGTGGTGTGCGCCTTGAGGTTGATGTTGATCTGCGAGAGCAGGTCGGCGCGCTTCTTGACGGCGCGGGAGGTGGTTTCCGTCAGCTCGGTCAACAGATCCTTGACCGTCTTGTGATCGGCTTTCAACAGCTGGATGGCGTCCATGGATCACTCCGGTGGGTGGCGGTGGATGGAGCGCCGAGCTTTCCACCTCGCGCGTGAACTCGGTGTGCGGGTAAGGCGATGGGACCGTTTACGCCCGACGAACCAAAAGTCACCCGGGGCATCGATGGCGCCGACGCAACGCCCGGACGGCGAAGGCCAGCCGGTCACGATGGGTTGCAGCCAGATCCAGGCTACAGATGTTTCCGTGGAGACATTCAATGGCCCCGCTCGAAACGTTGCTACCGGTCGATGCGCACCCATTTCTTGCCCATGCGGGCCGCGTTGCAACAGGCCTTTTGCTCTCAATCGCTGCCGTTCTTTGCTCGCGCTGTGTCAGTCGTGGATGGGTGCCTTGACTACTTCCCGACCTGCCCCTTCGCGAAGCCACGAAGTGAGCGCGTGTGTCGTGGCCGCCAAAGGCGTCGCATCTGCTTTGCGCGCCAGCAACGCAGCAAGTGGCTGTGGTATCGGGACCGGAGCTCCGATCAACGGCTCTACCACGCCTTCAAACTTGGCCGGGTGCGCCGTGGCAACGATCGCCCACGCAGACGCGTCATCCGCTGAACGCAACTGATCAAGTTCGTGCATCGCGGTGGCAGTGTGGGGGCAGAACACTTCGTCGTGTTCGCGGGCGTGGGTAGCGATGGTCTGCCGGATGGTGTCGTCGTCGACGCTACGTGCCCGCAGCAGGTGGCGCAGTTTGCTTTCGTCGGGGAAGGTCCAGCGCAGGCGTTCGAAGTTGCTCGGTGCGCCGACGTCCATGGCGTTGGCGAGGGTGGCGACCGCTTCGCGCGGGCGGTAGTCGGCGCCGGCGAAGTAGTCGGGCAGGGTGGCGTTGGCGTTGCAGGCCATGCGCACGTCGCCGATCGGCAAGCCCATTTCGCGTGCCCACAGGCAGGCCATCGCGTTGCCGAGGTTGCCGGTGGGGATGATGAAGTTGAGCGGCGTGTCGTGGTCGCGCCACCAGCGCAGCGCGGCGTGCGCGTAGTAGCTCATCTGCGGCAGCAGGCGACCGAGGCTGATGCTGTTGGCGGAGGACAACGGCACCTGCGCCTGCAACGCCGCATCGTTGAGCGCCGCCTTGACCATGCGCTGGCAGTCGTCGAAGCGGCCGGCGACGCGCAGCGCGGTGATGTTGTCGCCGAAGCAGCCGAGCTGATGCGCCTGGCGTGGCGAAACCCGGCCGTCGGGGTAGAGGATCACCACGCGGATGCCCGGTTGGCGATGGAAGGCGGCGGCCACCGCGGCGCCGGTATCGCCGGAGGTGGCGACCAGGATGGTCAGTGGTCGTGCATCGGCACGTGGCAGTCGGTGCAGGCAGGCGGCGAGGAAGCGTGCGCCGAAATCCTTGAATGCCGAGGTGGGGCCGTGGAACAGCTCCAGCATCAGCGTGTGCGGATGGGTCGCGAGCGGGCGCAGCGGCGCGTCGAAGGTGAAGGCTTCGGCGCAGATCGCCGGCAGTTGCTCTGCCAGCGTGTCCCCGGCAAAGAACGGTGCCAGCAAGGTGGCGGCCGTGTCCGGCAGCGAACCCTGCGGGTCGAACCAGCCCGGGGCGAGCGACGGCAGTCGTTCCGGTACGTACAGGCCGCCGTCGGGTGCCAGGCCGGCGGCGATCGCCTGGCTGATGGGTACGGTCGGTGTGGTGCTGCGGGTGCTGTGGTAGCGGACTGACTCGCTCATGGCCGAATCGTAGGAGCGCACCCTGTGCGCGAGCTCTTCTCTACGTGCGACGAAAGCATCGCGCACAGGGTGCGCTCCTACGGGGATAGCGGTCATGCTTGGGCCTCGGTGTCCAGAGAATCGATCAACGCGGCAGCGGGCCCGTTGATCGGTGACACCCACGCATCGCTGTCCAGTCCGGCATCGCCGAAGGCGGACTGCATCGCCACGCTGGCGGTTTCGGCGTCGGTGCGGTTGTCGTACCAGCCGAACACGCTGGGGCCGGCGCCGGAGATGCTGGCGCCGAGGGCGTGGTGGTCGAGCGCAGCCTGTTTCACTCGTGCGAAGTTCGGGATCAGCGGGGCGCGGCGTGGTTCGACCAGCACGTCCTTCAGGCCTTCGCGCACCAGCGCCGCGTCGCCGCGATGGCAGCCGGCCATGACCAAGGCCAGGTTGGTGCTCTGCGCCACGAATTCACCCAGTTCGTAATGACCGGCCAGCGCGGCACGGGCCTTGCGCGTTTCCAGCACCACGTGCGGGTGCACTAGCGCGCAGTGCCAGTCAGCGGGCACCTCGATGCGCAGCAGGCGTTCGTGGGTGGCCAGCACCAGGCCGCCGAGCAGCATCGAACCGAGGTTGTCGCCGTGGCGGCTGCCGCTGGCCACTGTCTCGCCATCCAGCGCGAAGCCGTACAGCGCCTCGCGTGGCAGCGGTTTTTCCAGCAACGCGTTGGCGGCAACCAGCGCGGCCACGCACGACGCGGCCGAGCCGCCCATGCCGGAGCCGAGCGCGATGCCCTTGTGCAAGGTCAGTTCGAAGCCGTGCTGCAAACCCAGCGCCTTGCGCAGCGACAGCAACGCGGTGCCGGCGGTGTTGGCGCGCGGGTCGGTGGGCAAGTCGGTGATGCAGCCGCGGATCGCCGCGATGCGCACGACCGGTTCGTCGATGCGGCGTACCTCGGCGCGATCGCCCGCGCCGACCACGCTGTGGCCGAGCAGGTCGAAACCGACGCCGACATTGCCCACGCTGGCGGGCGCGAAGGCGCAGGCAACCAGGGGATGTTTGATGCGGCGCGGTGCAGCCATGACGGGTTCCAGCAATGAGGGGTTCATGCGCGTGCCTCCAGCGATTCGGCGATGCGCAGCAGATCGGCGAATACCCCGGCGGCGGTGACTTCGGGGCCGGCGCCGGGGCCTTGCACGATGAGCGGATTATCGCAGTAGCGGCGGGTGGTGAACTGCACGATGTTGTCGGTGAGCCGGGTGTGCGCGAACGCATGCGTGGCCGGCAGCACTTGCAGCCGCACGCTGGCGTGTCCGCGCTTGTCGAGCTGCGCGACATGACGCAGCACGCCACCTTCGGCGTATGCCTGTGCCAGCTTCGCCGCCATCGGCGCATCGAGTTCGTCGAGTCGTTGCATGAAATCGTCCAGCGCTACCGCAGCCAGCGCGGGTGGCACCAGGCTTTCCAGGTCGACATCTTCCAGTGACAGCGGCCGGCCCGCCTCGCGCGCGAGGATCACCAGCTTGCGGGCGACGTCGAGGCCGGACAGGTCGTCGCGCGGATCGGGTTCGGTATAGCCCAACGCATGCGCCTCGCGCACCAGCGCGGAAAATGGCTGGCGGCCGTCGTGACGGTTGCACAGCCATGCCAGCGTGCCGGAGAACATGCCGTCCACCGTCAGCAGTTCGTCGCCGGTGTCGAGCAGGTCGCGCAGCGTCTGCACCACCGGCAGGCCGGCGCAGACCGTGGCTTCGTAGCGGAAGCGTGCACCGCTGGCGCAGGCCGCGCGGATCGCCTGCCAGCGTGGCAGCGGCCCGCTG
>SMEK01000643.1_pt1 | contig 12049 bp, 3 predicted proteins | sample 2456371 | NCBI WGS metagenome assembly SMEK01 (sample SAMN10132590, study PRJNA489261) | soil metagenome | isolation source: day1 antibiotic-loamy sand soil ammended with composted manure from dairy... | place: USA | collected 2015-04-01
AAAATTTAGTGACATATGACAAGACTTTTGCTCAGAAGCATAATGTGAATGTAGTAGCTTTATATTCTGCCCAAGAGGAGCGATATAATAGATCTGACATCTCCGTTAGAGATCTGTCTGCCGATCATTTTCAATATTATAATCTAGGTTATGGGGAAGGAGAAATTACCATCAATCCGGCCAACCAGCATTATAGTGTTTGGGGTCTAATATCGTATATGGGACGGGTAATGTATGATTATGATGGCAAGTATATGTTAAGTGCTACTGTCCGTTCAGATGGCTCTTCACGGCTTGCTCCAGGGCATAAATGGCATACATATCCTGCAATATCCGCCGGATGGAACATTGCAAGGGAGTCATTTATGGAAGGAATTTCAAATATCAATCAACTGAAGCTGCGTGTGGGTTATGGTGAAACTTCCCAGCAAGCCATTTCTCCTTATGCTACACTCGGCACGTTAGGAACGAGATTCTATAACTTTGGAGATAATGGAGATGACAGTTATTATACAGGCTACATTCTTACTGAACTTCCTAATGAGAATTTAGGCTGGGAATTTACTGAAACTTGGAACGTTGGTTTGGATTTTGGGTTATTCAATGGAAGGTTAAATGGTACAGTTGAATACTATAAACAGCATACCAGAGATATTCTATTGAATGTTGATCTTCCTAGTACAACGGGCGTGCCTAGCTATATGGCTAATGTGGGTGAAACAGAAAATAAAGGATTTGAAATTTCACTAGATGGTTTAATTATAGATAGTCCTAGCGGATTTACTTGGGAAGCAGGGATGAATTTATACGCTAATCGGAATAAGTTGCTCAAATTGAATTCTGGAGAACCCAAGAATGAAGGTAATTGGTGGTTTGTCGGCGAGCCCATCAATGTAATTTATGACTATAAGAAGGTAGGATTATGGCAACAGGGGGATCCTCATTTAGATGTTTTGGAGCCTGGGGGAAATGTGGGCATGATTAAAGTAGAATACACGGGGGAATATGATGATGAAGGGGTACCTGTAAGACCTATTGGGCCTGAAGACCGACAAGTTCTCCAGTTTGATCCAAAATTTCAAGGAGGGTTTAATACGAGGTTGGCCTATAAAGGGTTTGACTTGAGTATGGTTGGAGCTTTCCAGCGTGGTGGCACGATTATCTCTACCTTATACAGTACGTCTAGCTATTTAAACCTTTTAAGCGGACGTCACAATAATGTTGATGTCGATTTTTGGACACCCGAGAATACTGATGCAAAATATCCTCGCCCTGGAGGTGCTACATCTGGTGATAACCCTCAGTATGGCAATACTTTAGGCTATTTTGACGGGTCGTATCTAAGAATAAGAACGATTACATTAGGTTATAATTTCGAAGGCAACTGGATGGAAAGGGCTGGTATAAGCCGTCTGCGATTATACCTTGCAGCCCAAAATCCATTTGTTTTGTTCTCACCATATCATAAGGAGTCTGGTATGGATCCCCAGCCTAACTCATACGGGGATCAGAATCAAGCGGTGACCACCACATTTAGAGGTAGATTGCCTGTTGTAGCTAATAATACTCCTTCGACGAGAAATTATTTGATTGGGATTAGTTTGACCTTTTAACAATTGTAATCATGCAGAAACTGAATAAAATACTAATAACTGTCAAGGCCTTCCTAATACTAGTACTTACTATTGGATGTCATGACATTTTGGAGGAGACTCCCCGCAATAAATTTGAACCTGGTTTCTTTGCGACAGAGCAAGGAGTGATTGGAGGGTTGACCGGCCTGTATGCTGGTTTGCGCAGGGTTTATGGACAGCCGTATTATTATAATGCTACGGAAACTGGAACAGACGAGTATACATACGGATCTCAAGCGGACGGGAACTTTCAGATGGCTGACTTGTCTGGATTAGGAATTCCTGATGCTGATAATAGTAGGTTTGATGTTTTATGGAATAATGCCTATGCTTCTATTAACTCTGCTAGTGGTATTATAGCAAACGCTACAGCGGCTGGTATGCCCGAAGAACTAATAGCTGAAGCTCGCTTCTTTCTTGCTTTCAACTACTTCCTGCTTGTCCAAACTTTTGGAGGAGTGCCATTGGATCTTGGAGGAGGAGAATTAGAGTTCAATACAACTCCAACTAATGTTTCGGCTAGAAATACGGTGCCTGAGGTGTATACAAAAGCGGTTTTCCCGTATCTATTACAAGCCGTAGAAGATCTTCCGGATAATCCCCGTGTTATAGGTGGAGTTACAAAAAACGTTGCTCGCCTCATTCTTTCTAAGGCTTATTTAACCTATGGATGGTGGTTGGAGAACCCAAATAACATCCCTACTTATCCAGAGACTGATAGAGTAGACCCTGATGGACAAAGCGCCAACTGGTATTTTCAAGAAGCTTATGATGTAGCAATGGAAGCAATCGATAATCCAGGTCCATACAGCTTACAACCTACATTCTATGATGTACATTTGGCTGAAAATGATCGCAATAGTGAAATTATGTTATGGGCAGACCATACGGAGCATAGTGCCAAGTATAGTGAAAGCAACGTAACTGGATGGGATGGAGGCGATGCTCAGAATCAAGCAGTATGGATGGTAACATGGTACTTCCATACAATTCAGGCTAGTGTTACTCCTGATTCCTGGACACCTGCTGCCGCAATGCATCGAACCGTATTGGCGGGTCAGTCGTACAGCAGAATGTGGTCTCGTATGGCTCCGGCTATAGGGGTGTTCACCAATACTTTTGCTGACAAAGAGAATGATTCCAGGTTTAATGGAACATTTACTACGGTATATCGCGGCACTTGGCATTTTAATTCTGATAGCGAAATAATGTACGGTGCAAACTACTTACCCATTCTGCCAAATGAAAAGGTGCTTTCTTTCTTGCCAAATGATCCAGGAGGCATAGATTATTCCAACAGCGTTTATACAAGTGGGACAGAAGCTGGATACTTACCTGGAAGAGCTGACTTTGTGGTACCATTGGATAAAATTTCGAGGACTACTTTCCCTGGATTATGGAAACTTGGCATAGCTAGAAAAGGTACAGACTATAATGACGATAAGGTAGCGAGTACACGTCCCTATAACATCCTCAAGTTCTCAGAATTTTACTTTATCGCTGCTGAGGCAGCCGTGAAAGGTGCGACAGGTGCTATGAGTGCTAGAGACTTAATCAATGTTATTCGTGCACGTGCAGGTAAATGGAGATTTGATGTGGCTGAAAATGTTGAGAGAATTGAAGATAATAGTGCTGCAATGGTGGCTGCTACTCCGGCTACTATTGATATTAACTTTATACTTGATGAACGTTCACGCGAATATTTTGGCGAAGGTTATCGTTGGCACGATCTTGCGCGTACACAGAAATGGAAAGAATACGCTGGAACTTACCAAATTTCTGCAAAGGCGGGAGAAGATCCTATAACTGTACAGCGAGAAATCGAAGATTATATGTACTTACGGCCTATTCCTACATCTCAATTGGATAGGATGGCTGGTGATGAAGCATATAAAGCAGCATATCAAAACCCAGGCTACAATTAATTTTAATAAGCAAGTCCGTTTCTGAAATGGACTTGCTTTCAATTATCGTCTGAAAGAAACATAGACTTACGGTCTTTTTGTAAAGCTTTTTTCATAAGTTTTATTTGTTAATGTTTATTTGTAGTTGGTTATTTAAGTCGGGTGTAAATAGCATCCGACTTATTTTTTAGCAGTAATATTTAAAAATCTATCAATCTAAGCAAGAAAAATAGGTTCCAGTTAAATACCCTAAGACCAAGCATACATATGAAAGGAATGTTCATGAGGCTTACAGTACTTTTTCTTATACTGTTTCCTTTTTTTATCGCTCACAGCCAAGTTGTACTTCCACGCCTAGTATCTGATGGCATGGTGTTGCAAAGAGACACTCCTCTAACCCTTTGGGGATGGGCTTCGCCCAATGAAAAAGTAGAAATTCAGTTTAATGGTAATGCTTATCATAGCACCACTGGAAGGGATGGGAAATGGGTCGTGACGCTGCCGAAAATGCCAGCCGGGGGGCCTTATGCAATGGACATCCGGGCTAGTAACCATATTGTTATAAGGAACATCTTAGTAGGCGATGTATGGATATGCTCTGGTCAGTCTAATATGGAATTGCCCATTCATAGGGTAGAGGTTGCCTATCCAGGCCTTGTCGAAAAGGCCCACAACCCCAACATCAGGCATTTTGCAGTTTCCACTACTTATAGATTCGAAGATGAAGCAGAGGATTTTCAGTCAGGAGAATGGCAGGAAACAACACCAGAGAATATTCGCAATTTCTCTGCAGTAGGTTATTTCTTTGCAAAAGCATTATATGATAAGTATCAAGTACCTATAGGATTGATTCGGATCGCAGTAGGAGGCTCGCCTGCCGAGGCGTGGTTGAGCGAAGAGACCATCAAAAAATATCCTGAATATTTTGAGACACTTACATTGTACAAAGATGATGCAGTAGTAGATAGCATTATCGAAAGAGACAGAAAGATCGTTGGTGATTGGAATAAGAATGTCGACGAAAATGATTTGGGACGCACAGAATCTATACAATGGATTGACAATACCTACATTTTTTCTGCATGGGAAACGATGGAAGTGCCTGGCCTCTGGGATGACAATCCTTTTGACATGAATGAGCAGGAGCGGCATGAAACCGTAGCAGGGACGGCGACTACCAATGGTGTAATCTGGTTTAAAAAGGAAGTTAACATTGCCAAAGAACTTTTAGGTCAACCTGCTATGCTCGTCTTGGGCGCATTGGTAGACCGAGACGAAGTTTATGTAAATGGCAAGTTCGTCGGGTCAACAGGCTATCAATACCCTCCCAGAAGGTATGCCCTTCCTGAAGGGGTATTAAAAGAGGGCAATAATATTATCACTATAAGGTTAGTAAGCAATACAGGGCGGGGAGGGTTTGTACCAGACAAGTTTTATGGCCTTGTAGTAGGTGATGACACGCTAAATCTTCAAGGAACCTGGCAATATAAAGTGGGTTATGCGTCTAAGCCCATGCCTGGTGGTCAGGTGACTTTCCATTACCAGCCCTCGGGCTTATATAATGCCATGGTGGCTCCGGCTTTAAATTACAAGATAAAAGGTGCAATATGGTACCAAGGAGAGTCCAATACAGATGACCCAGAAGAATATGTTCAGCTAATGAAGGATATGATCAACGATTGGCGAAGAAACTTCAACCAAGGTGATTTTCCTTTCTTATTTGTCCAATTAGCTAACTTTATGAGCGTCAGAGACCAACCCATGGAAAGTAATTGGGCAGCTTTGAGGGAGGCGCAACTAAAGACTTTAGAGATCCCTAATACTGGAATGGCAGTTGCCATCGATATCGGAGAGTGGAATGACATTCACCCATTGAATAAAAAGGATGTTGGAGAAAGGCTTGCATTGGCGGCACAGAAAGTTGCTTACGGTGATAAAAAGGTGGTTCATTCTGGCCCTATCTATAAATCTATGAAAGTAAAAGGCAATAGAGTCATACTTTCTTTTGAGGAAATTGGAAGTGGTTTGGTTGCCAAAGGCGGGGAGCCACTCAAGCAATTCGCTATTGCCAGTAAGGATAAGCAATTCGTGTGGGCTGAGGCAAAGATCGAAGGTAACACAGTAGTGGTATGGAGTGATGAGGTGGATAAGCCAGTAGCAGTCAGATACGCATGGGCAGATAACCCAGAAGGTGCCAATTTATACAATAAAGAAGGGCTTCCAGCATCACCTTTTAGGACTGATACTAGTGTGGGAGGGCGATAAGCGTCAAAAGCGGCATTCCTATTGATCTGGGAGTGGTTCATTAGCCCTGATTTCGGTGGGCTTCGGATAAGGGCAAGCAGGGGCTTTAGCCGAATACTATACGAGGTGGCAGCATGTTAGGCACAGGAAACCCGATACTGCCTCGTCATTGCCTGTGCGCCGTGGTTCGTGTCTTCACGAACCATGTGCGAGGGCAAGAAAAAACTGATGCTGCCTCGTCATCGCGAACGGCATGACGCCATCCTTTGATGGGGCGGAAAATGGCAAGTGATAATGTTGCCAGAATGTCAGGTAGGAAGACTTCCGAAGTTTGGATGGTTAAGCGTTGCAGTGCTTTAGAGGTCCTGCATCCCTAGATCATTTCAAGGATTATTCGAACGTCTGGACGTAGGAAATTACTGCGAGATTCGCCAAAAGGAGGATTTTGCAATGACGCAGGGATATTTCGGGGGCAATACCATAGCATTGGGTGCTCCTGCTTGCCCCGTAGGGGCGACATATTTGTAGAAAGAAACCATAAGCAGTCGCCGCCCTGTAGAGGCGGAACAAAAGGCTAAAATTGGTTTTAAGGGGGAAGGAGAATGTAGATTGGGAAGGATTCGTGTCCTCAGGGTCACATCCTGCTGAGAATTCCGAAGGGATGACATGACTATAGCAGAGATGTACAAATATGCACCAACCCGGAAGGGGTGGCATTATATTATGGCAAAAGAACTTTGGGGGACAAAAAGTATGTTTAAACCAATTAAAATGATTTCAATGAGACTACGATTGTCAGTACTCTACCGACTGATATTCAATCACCTATTAGCCCCTGTAGGTGTGCTTTTTCTCCTAGCCTGCTCATCAGGAAAAGAGAGCGCAGAAACCGTCAGGGAAAGAATCTCCATCAACGAGGGCTGGAAATTTTATAAATATGAGTCCGCTGATCAAGCAGACAAACTGATATACGATGTCCGGCCCGAGATCGCGCACCCAAATGAAATAAAAGAAGCTGATTCAAAACCTACAGAAGCTGCAACAATAGAGGAATCCCAAGAGGTGCTAAAGCCTTGGATCCTTCCATCGGGCAATGATTTCATAAAAGACCCGTCAAACAAACACACTCGTCCTGAGGGCAATCCGGGAGGAGACTTTCCCTTTGTACAAAGCAATTTTGACGATAGTGATTGGGAGCCTGTTAATCTTCCACACGATTGGGCAATCGCAGGACCTTTTCAAGGGGGCTGGGATTCTGAGGTAAGCGGAGGAATGGGCCGGCTGCCCGTAAATGGAGTTGCATGGTATCGAAAGAAGCTTGACATATCCCCTGAGGACTCAGGTAGGTCGATCTATCTCGATGTGGAGGGTGCCATGTCCTATGCTATGGTATGGCTCAATGGAAACTTGGTAGGAGGATGGCCTTACGGGTATAACTCCTGGCGACTTGACCTGACGCCTTATGCGAGATTTGGCGAAACGAACCAACTCGCTATCCGTATTGACAACCCCAACTACTCTGCTCGTTGGTATCCTGGCGCTGGATTGTACCGAAATGTTTGGCTCACTATAACAAATCCAGTCCATGTGACCCAATGGGGGACGTACATTACCACTACTGAAGTCTCAAGTGAATCTGCCAAGGTTAATATCGAAATAACAATAGACAATAAAAGCCATGAGGATGTTGAGGTGGAAACCATAACCAACATTTTCGTGCTTGATGAGAATGATCGAAAGAATGGAGCTGTTGTTTCAAGTGTAGAAACACTAAGCACTTCGATTGAGCCCGGTGCTAAAAAAGCAGTGTCGGGTACTGTTGAGATAGCAAACCCAAGATTATGGGGGCCGCTTCCGAACCAACAGCCAAACCGATATTTAGCAGTTACCACATTGCAACAAGGTGGAAAGACAATAGATGTATATGAGACGCCTTTTGGTATCCGTAGTGTTGAGTTTGATCCCAATAAAGGAATCTTTGTCAACGGTGAATACATAAAATTGAAGGGCGTGAACCAGCATCACGACCTAGGAGCTTTGGGAGCGGCCTTCAATGTGCGTGCGGCACAAAGGCAACTTGAGCTATTGCAAGAAATGGGCACAAATGCCATTCGTACGGCACATAACCCCCCAAGTAGCGACTTATTGCATTTGACTGATAAAATGGGCTTTTTGGTTATCGACGAAATCTTTGATTCGTGGGAAACAAAGAAAACGCCACACGATTTTCATCTTATCTTTCCTGATTGGTACGAGCCTGATACACGTGCCTTTATCCGTAGAGACCGTAATCACCCTTCTATTATTATGTGGGCCTTTGGAAATGAGGTAGGTGAACAATATACAGGGGAAGCAGGAGCTGCGGTAGCTCAACGACTGCATGATATTATAAAGGAGGAGGATCCTACGCGGCCTACAACTTTAGGTATGAACTATGCCAAGCCTTATATGGAGCTCCCAAAGGTACCAGATGTAATAGGATTGAACTATCAAGGTGAAGGGATTCGGCAGGATCCTATGTTTGAAGGAACGGATCGGATTCGCACCAAACCACAATATGGTGCTTTCCACGAGCAGTTTCCAGACAAAGTGATCTACAGCAGTGAAACCGCTTCAGCTTTCAGCAGTCGAGGTTTCTACCTCTTTCCTGTCACCGATGCCATTAGCTCTATAGCACGTGATGGACGTGGAGGAGACTCTAAGGCTGCCCATGTGAGCGCATATGAATTATATGCTGTGGATTTTGGTTCGTCAGCCGATAAAGTTTTTGGCACGATTGATCGGAATTCATTTGTGGCTGGAGAGTTTGTATGGACGGGTTGGGATTATCTTGGGGAGCCTACCCCTTACTACTCTTCCCGCAGTTCATACAATGGTATTATTGATTTGGCAGGTTTTCCAAAGGATCGCTTCTTCCTCTATCAATCACATTGGCGACCTGATTATCCCATGGTCCATATCCTGCCTCATTGGAATTGGCCTGAGCGTATCGGAGAAGTTACGCCAGTGCATGTGTTTACATCTGGCGATGAGGTAGAGCTTTTTTTGAATGGGGAATCGCTGGGACGGAAGAAAAAGGGGGAGTTTGAATACCGCTTGCGTTGGGATGATGTAAAATATACACCTGGGAAGTTGGAAGCTGTTGCCTATAAAGAGGGAAAGCAATGGGCTGAAGCAGTAATGGAAACCACAGGAGAAGCAGTACAATTGGTGCTAACTGCGGATAGAGATGAGATTGGTGCGGATGGCAAGGATTTGTCCTTTATCACAGCGAAAGTCGTGGATGATGAAGGGCGGATGGTGCCTCGTTCAAACAACGAGATCGAGTTCAGTATAGAAGGCCCAGGGGAGATTGTAGCTACCGACAATGGCGATCAGACCGATTTGGTAGCTTTCCCGTCTCGCACGAGGAAAGCTTTCAATGGATTGGCGCTGGTTATTGTGCGATCAGATGCACAGAAAGCAGGCACAATAACCATTACGGCAAAATCAGCAGGTCTGGAAGCTGCAAAGGTGAGCATAGAGACTAGATAATAGGCACGAAATAGTAGGCAGTTGACAGTAGGCAAGGGCAATTGGTAAGGAAAAACCGATTCCGCCTCGTTATTGCGAACGGCACGACGCAATCATGCGATGAAACGAAAAACGGGAAATGCCAATAGTGCTAGAGCGGTATAGAGAATTACTAAAAATGAAGCAATCTCATGTACACGATCAAGAGATTCATGGTAGGGAGCTTTGCTGGGCGTTGGGAATGACAGACTTGTATTCGGCTAAAGCCGATATAGCTTGACTTTCATGGAATGCGCTAAAGCGACATTCCTATTGATCTGGGGTGGTTTAATTGCCTGCTGATTTATCGGCAGACATCGGTTAATGACGAGTAGGGCTTTAGCCATGGTTCGTGTCTTCACGAACCATATACAGAAAAAAAACCGCTACTGCTCGTTATTGCGAACGGCGTGACACCATCCTGCGATGGGACGGAAGAGGGAAGTGCCTATGGTGCCTGAACGGTATAGGGGATACCAGGTAGGAAGACTTCCGAAGTTTGGATAGTTAAGCGTTGCAGTGCTTTAAAAGCCCTGCACCTCAAGACCATTTCAAGGATTATTCGGATGAAACTTCGGAAGTCTGTAGGCACGATTCAGGGGCAACACCATGGCGTTGTGCTCCTGCTTGCCCCGTAGGGGCGATATATTTGTAGAACGAAACCATAAGCCGCCGCCCTGTAGGGGCGGAACAAAAGGCCGAAATTGTTTTAAGGAGGAAGGAAAAGTACGGAATGCCTTCATGATCACATCCTGCTGAGAATCCCGAAGGGATGACATGATTATAGCAGAGATGTACAAATGTGCACCAACCCCGAAGGGGTGATATTGTATATTTGCGCTATGGTTTGTGTCTATGCCATGGTTTCTGCGCCGTGGCTCGTGTCTTCACGAACCACATTCCGCGAGGAACGCATCGCTCCGAAAAAGATTGACTAATAGATATTCAAGTGGTCACATAATATATGTAATTAATTAAATTTTGAAATATGATGATAAGTAGGATTCGATTGACATTTATTCTTTTAATGCTAGGGCTTGGGTCCGTGTTTGCCCAGTCTAGAAATGATTTAAGTTATGTAACGGAAACACCTGGTGAAGGGTATTTTACGATCAGTAGCGGGAACGTACTGTCTGAATTATTGATTGATTCTTCAGATGATCCAGGAGTAATCAGGGCTTTTTACGACTTGCAAACTGATATTCAAAATGTTACGGGTAAAAGGCCCGATTTCAAATTCAACAGTACTTTCAATGCTAAGAATGTCATTATCGCTGGGACAATAGGTAAAAGCGCCTTAGTCGATGACTTAATCAAGAGAAAGCTGATCGATCCCAAAGAGCTCTCTGGAAAATGGGAAAAGTTCATTATTAAAACCATAGATAATCCCATGCCCCAGATTGAACGTGCTTTGGTAATTGTAGGTAGTGACAGGCGAGGTACAATTTATGGTATTTATGATCTTGCCGAACAAATGGGTGTTTCTCCATGGTATTGGTGGGCTGATGTGCCAGTTGAGAAAAAAGAAAATGTATTTGTAATACCAGGCACCTACACCCTTGGCGAACCAGCAGTGCAATATAGAGGCATATTTTTAAATGATGAAGCTCCTGCCCTCACAGGTTGGGTGCAACATACCTATGGTACCAATTATGGGGGGCATCGTTTTTATTCCAAGGTATTTGAATTAATCCTTCGTCTCAAAGGCAATTACTTGTGGCCTGCTATGTGGGACTGGGCCTTTTATGCAGATGACCCTCTAAACAGTAAGTTGGCCAATGAGATGGGGGTGATTATTGGGACTTCACACCACGAACCTATGGCTCGGAATCATCAGGAATGGGCTCGTAATCGCAAAGATTACGGTGCATGGAATTATTCAAGCAATCAAAAAGTGATCGATCAATTCTTTCGTGAAGGCATAGAGCGTATGCATGGAACGGAAGATATTGTGACGATCGGTATGCGTGGAGACGGAGATGAAGCCATGTCGAATGAAACAGACGTTGAATTGCTCGAACGTGTAGTAAGAAACCAAAGGGCTATCATTGAGGATGTAACCAAACGGCCTGCAAGCGAAACTCCACAGATGTGGGCGCTGTACAAGGAAGTGCTGGATTATTACGATGCGGGTATGCGTGTGCCCGAGGATGTTATCATTCTATTGTGTGATGACAACTGGGGTAACGTGAGGCGTTTGCCTAACAAAGAAGAACTTAAGCATCCAGGAGGCTGGGGCATGTATTATCATGTCGACTATGTAGGAGCACCTCGTAATACCAAGTGGCTCAATGTGACTCCTATTCAGCATATGTGGGAGCAACTGCAACTTACATACGAATATGGGGTGGACAAATTGTGGGTGCTCAATGTGGGCGACTTAAAGCCCATGGAATATCCTATTAGTTTGTTTTTGGATATGGCATGGAATCCTACCCGATATAATGCTGACAATCTGCTGGAGCACCCTCGAAAATTCAGTGCTCAGCAATTTGGCGAAGATCAAGCTGATGAGGCCATGCGCATTTTGAACTTGTACAGTAAATATGCTGGGCGGGTCACCCCAGAGATGCTTGACAGAAACACTTATAACCTTGAAACAGGTGAATGGAAGATGGTGACAGATGAGTTCTTGAAGCTGGAGGCTGAAGCTTTACGTCAATATATAAGTCTTAAACCAGAGTATAAGGATGCATACAAGCAGTTGATTTTATA
>SMEK01000645.1_pt1 | contig 12031 bp, 10 predicted proteins | sample 2456371 | NCBI WGS metagenome assembly SMEK01 (sample SAMN10132590, study PRJNA489261) | soil metagenome | isolation source: day1 antibiotic-loamy sand soil ammended with composted manure from dairy... | place: USA | collected 2015-04-01
GAGTGGACGCGGATCGGCGACTTCGTCAGGGTCGATTCCCGCCAGAGGTCCGGTTTCCACCGGCACTCCGCTGCGAACCGCAATGCCAAGTGCGTTGACTTCGCCTGCAAGTTGGCGTGCGCTCGCGGGAGTCAGGCCACGGATCTGGATCGAGCCGCGCTGGGTGACTTCCATGATGCCGTTGCCGTGCCGCCTGGCTGAGCCGCAAAGCCCGACAAGGGCAGCCGGCGTTACTCCGCCGGACAAGGGGCTGAGCCGGACAAGAAGGCCGTCGCCCGTCTGCATGGGCAGTGAAAGGGCGGGGCAGGCGCCCCGGCGGAGGATGGCATTCATTCCGCCGCCTCCTTCGATCCCGTAGATACGTGCACGTCAGAAACTGGCGTACCGGATCGGGCCTCGGCCTCTGCAATCAGGGCCATCAGGTCATCGTCGACGGAATTGCGCAGCGGGTGCCACAGGCCTCGCCGCCGGGCAGAAAGAAACCGCTCGGCGATTACCCTTGCCGCGGCTGGGTTTTCACGCAGAAGGAAAGCGCGAACGTCCGGATCGTCGACATAGGCGGCATGCACCGCCTCCACCAGAGAGCCCGGAATTGCCTGTGTGGTTTCCACGAAGCCAATCAGGCGATCCACGGTCTCGGCAAATTCGGAAGCGCCGCGCGGGCCATGCCGCATCTGGCCTTCGATAAAGCGTTTGTTGATGGCCCGCGCCCGCACCACGCGTCCTACCGCTTCGGCGACCGAGCGCGGCTTTGGCCTCTGCGGATCCGTCGTATCCAGCACTATCACGTCCGCCTTTCCGCCTAGTGCCGCAACGGCAGCGGAAAAGCCGCCGATGAAGGCTACGTCAGCCGAGCCTTCCAGAATGTCGCGGCCGGGATCGTCGCTCGTATGAACGAGCAGATCCGCATCGACAAGGCGCGCGGCAAAGGCATCGGGCGCTGCCTTCCCTTCCCCTTCGGCACCACCAAAGGAATGAGATGCCGTACCGAGATAGGCGCGACCGAGTTCCTCGCGCTCTGTCCAGTCGCCGCTGGCAAGCAGGCTCTCCAGCCCCGCGCCATAGGTGCCCGGCGATGAGCCGAAGATGCGCGGCTCGAGCTTGCCTGTCGCGCGACGTTGCGCGGCCAGCGGGTTTTCCGAATCTTCCTCGTCGCGCTCGGCCACGGCGCGCGCGGCCGCATCGATCAACGCGATCTGAGTTGGAAACATGTCGCGGAACAGGCCGGAAATGCGCCAGGTTACATCGACCCGCGGCCGACCGATCGCCGCAGGTGGCAACACCTCGATGCCTGTCACGCGCCCTGTGGCGGCGTCCCATTGCGGCCGGCAGCCCATCAGCGCAAGACCCTGGGCTATCTCCTCGCCTCCCGTGCGCAGCGAAGCCGAGCCCCACAGGTCTATAACGAGCGAGCGCGGCCAGTCTCCATGTGTCTGCAGGTAGGTCGTCACGACCTCGTCAGCCGCCGCCCGGCCAATGTCGAAGGCCGTCGGAGTGGGCATGGTGCGTGGGTCGGCCGTGAATAGGTTCCGCCCGGTAGGCAGCACATCCGTGCGCCCACGGGAAGGCGCGCCGGACGGTCCTGGGCGAATGTGGCGGGCGTCGAGCGCTGCAATCAGGCTCTTTTTCTCGGCCGCGGCGCTGGCCAGTCGCAACGGATCGGTTTCCCCTTCGCGCCACCGCCCATAAACGTGAAGCCCGGTCTTGATGGCGAAATCCTTCAGGTCGCAAAGCCACGCATCGATACGGCGAAGCGCCTCGTCCGGTGCATCAATTTCCGATATCCCGGCCTCTGCGGAAAGGCCGGTCTTCTCTGCCGTCTCGACGATCAGCCTTGCCAGCCGGTCGCGTCGGCGGCGGTCGAGCCCGTCGGCCTGCGCATATTCGTCCACCAGTCGTTCCAGCTTCTGCTGATCCTCGTCGAGCCCGGCAGCGTCAAGCGGAGGGGGCAGGTGACCGAGCGTGACTGCACAGATGCGTCGCTTGGCCTGTGCGGCCTCGCCGGGATTGGAAACGATGAACGGATAGATCACGGGTAGGGCGCCCGTGACGACTTCCGGAAAGCAGTTACGGCTCAAAGCAACCGTCTTGCCGGGTAACCATTCCAGGGTTCCATGCGCGCCGACATGGACAATGGCGTGAATGTCGAGTTTTTTTCTCAGCCACAGGCCGAAGGCCATTAGTTCGTGGCGAGGCGGCAGTGTCGGGTCGTGATAGTCGGCGCGGCGATCTTCAAAGCGTCCCCGATCCGGCGCGAGCGCCACGATGATGTTGCCAAACCGGGCGGCGCGGAAAGGAAGGGAACTGTCTTTGCCGTTTTCCGGGCGCGGCTCGCCCCATGCAGCAACAACCTCGTTGCGCGCTGCATCGGGGATCACGGAAAGGAGTGCCTGGTACTCCTCCAGCTCAAGCCCTGGAAGGCCGCGCTGAAGCAAATCCAGCAGCGCCTTGGGCGAATCTGGAATATTTTCAACGAAATAACCGGCCTCTTTCAGATCGTGCAAGATGGCAAGCACGCTTGAAGGCACGTCGAGACCAACGGCATAGCCGGTGCGACCCGGCGCGCTCGGGTAATCCGGAATCAGGATGCAGATGCGCCGGTCTTGGCGCAGCGTGCGCTGGAGGCGGATACAGGCTGCGATACGTTCGGCTAGCTGGGCGACGCGGTCGGGCACGGGAAGATTGGTAACTGCGCGGAAGCCAAGTTCTTCCTGCGTCTCCCCCTCGACCTTGAAGGAGAGTGCCCCAGCAAGGATGCGGCCATCGAGTTCGGGCAGCACCACATGCATGGCGAGGTCGGCCGGGGCCAGTCCTCGCTGGTTCGTCTCCCACGCCTCGCGCCGTGTAGTGGCGACGATGACCTGGAATACCGGTGCACCTGCGCGGTCAAACAATGTATCGCCGCCGGGTTCCGTACAGGAAGCGAAGGCGGTGGCGGTTACGATCGCCGACGGCTTGAGTTCCGCCAACGCCGCTTCGGTAAAGGCAAGCGAATCCCTTTCCTTCAGACTGGAAACGAAGATGGGAACCGCAGCGATACATTTCTCACGAAGCGCCTGGGTGAGCGCGTCTATCGGCGCCGTATCCGCGGCCAGCAACATCGAGCGGTAGAAGAGGATGGGAACGATCGGCCAGTCCTGCTTCTCCAGGTTCAGGAGTGAGGGGTCGCCGGAAGGAGCAAACGTCTGGGCCCGGTATGCGACACCGTTCTCCTTGGTGCGAGGCCGCTCTACGACTCCCGTTCCCGGCTCATAATAGCCCGCCTTCGGCACCTCTACTGCCGCGAGCGCATCGACGTCATGGCCAGTCAGCCGTGCCATGCGGCGAACCAGCGCCCGCATATTGTGTGGCCCCCCGGTCCGAAAACAGGCCAGCAGCGCCTCAAGCTCCATTTGCGGCAGGGTAGAGGCATATGCGAGGCGGCTGTCAAAGTCGCGGTCCTCGCCCGGCAGCAGCGCAAGTTTGATACCCCGTTGGCGAGCAAGCGCGGAAAGGCGTTCCACGCCATAGCGCCACCAGTCATAGCCGCCAAGCAGTCGCACCAGGATGAGCTTGGCGTGCTGCGCGGTGTTGTCGATCCACAGGTCGATCGACATGGGATGGCGCAGGTCGCGTAGCGCCGCCAGTCGCAACGAGGGCAGGGCGTCGCCTTCCGCACGCCAGGCTGCGGCCAGGCCGGCCAGGTCGCTGTCGGTGAAGGAAAGCGCCACCATCTCCCCAGGCTGCTGCCTGAGATCGATTGGCTCGGCAATGTCGTCGAGCGAAGCGGAGGTGGTGGTCAGCAGATGCAAGCTTCACCCCGCCAATATTTGTTCGATCGCGGCGCGGTTAAGGCCCTTCAGCCCTATCACCACCAGGCGCGAGCGGCGCTCGTCTTCGGCCGTCCAGGGGCGATCGTAGTAGTGGCTGACGCGCGACCCCACCGCCTGCACCAGAAGCCGCATCGGCTTGCCGCTCACCTCCACGAAGCCTTTGACGCGCAGCACGTTTTCTTCTTCGGCCGTACGCGCAACACGTCCGACCAACTCATCCGGGTCGGCAGTAGCCGGGATGTCAAGAACGAAGGTGTCGAAGTCGTCATGCTCATGGTCGCCCAGGCCGTCATGGTGGCTCCTGCGGTTTTCGATATCCTCTTCGACGGCGAGGCCGAGGCCGAGCAGGACCGCGGGATCGATTTTGCCTTGCGCTGCCTGCACGATCTTGACGGCGCGCGCAGCATGCCTGTCCAGCACGGCAGTGGCCGTGGCGGCGGCGGCATCGTCCATCAGGTCGCACTTGGACATGATGATGAGGTCGGCGCAGGCAACCTGATCCTCGAACACCTCTTCGACAGGGTCGTCATGGTCGAGCGTGGTGTCTGCGGCGCGCTGGGCGGCAAGCGCGTCCATGTCGGAAGCCACGCGTCCCTCGGCAAGCGCGGGACCATCAACCACCGCGACGACGCCATCCACTGTCACGCGGCTCTTCACGCTCGGCCACTGGAATGCCTGCACCAGCGGCTTCGGCAAGGCCAGGCCGGATGTCTCGATCAGTATGTGGTCGACCCTGGGGCTGCGCGAAAGGATCTGGTCGAGCGCGGGGACGAAGTCATCGGCCACCGTGCAGCAGATGCAGCCATTGGCGAGTTCGACGATATTCTCCTCCGGGCAGGATTCGACGGCACAGCCCTTGAGGATGTCGCCATCCACTCCGACATCGCCGAACTCGTTGACAATGAGCGCAAGGCGCTTGTCCTCGACATTCTGGAGGATGTGGCGGATCAGCGTGGTCTTGCCGGCACCCAGGAATCCGGTGACGACGGTACAGGGAACGCGCGCGGCGGAGGAGGTCATGGAAGATCCTTCAACTGGTCGAGACTGGGGATGCGCGCGACAAGGCCGCGCTTGAGGGAGCTGGGCCGCTCTCGCCATGGGATCATTCCGTCGGCGGATCGGGCAAGAAGTTCCGCACCGGCTACCAGATCGGGCCCGTCGCTGATCGAGAGCCCGCCGAAAACATAGCTCCAGCCGCCCTTGCGAAGCAGCGCGGCAGACAGGCTACGCCTGCAATTGCCCAGACATGCTACGGTGCGGACGGAAATGGCCCCAGCCGCAGCAAGGCTCGTTCCTTCGGCAAGTACCATGCCAGCGCGCGGTTGGCTGTCGGCGTCGCTCTCGTCGCGGCATGTCGAACAGACAAGGATCGTGACGTCGGCCAGGGTCTCAGCTGCGCATGCTTGCCCGTCGGACTCGAAGTCCGCCGTATCAGCCGAGGAAACAACGTTGCCACTCAAATCGGACTCCTTGCCCGGGAGCACCCGCCGGGCGGTCGGATTCTTTTTCAGACGGCAGGTCTCCTGGCTTGCGGGTCGTTGCCCTTGCCGCCTTCCCGGAGCAGTCCAGTGGCGTTCGGCTCAGGCTCGCCGCTTACAGTTGCGGGGACAGCCGCGGACTCGGATTGCTCCTACACCGCATTCCCTCTTAGCTCCTCCCTGGCGGGAGAAGACCGTCTTGCGCGATTTAGGACTGCTGATCGCCAGCTGTCAACGCCCCGCTACGACATTGCCATGTTGGTAAGCGCCGGTCCGAGGTTGCCAGCGGCCTTGACGTTCAGCCGGTCCAGTTCAAGCCAGGCCTGCGTTCGCTTCAGTTCCTCCAGGAGACGCGCCGCGGTTTCGCGCGGCGCCTCCGGCTCGGCGAAAGCGGCATGAACGCGCAATGTGCCAGCGGGCCTGTCTGCCTTGACATCTATGCGTGCAACGATCCGGTCGCCAAGCAGGAAAGGCAGCACGTAATAGCCGTACTGACGCTTTTCGGCTGGCGTATAAATCTCGATGCGATAGCGGAAGCTGAACAGGTCTTCCGCCCTCCTGCGCTCGAACACTACCGGATCGAAGGGCGAGAGCAGGGCTTGCGCGTGGATACGACGCGGGATGCGGGCATCCCTGAAGAGCCAAGCAGGCCGGTTCCAGCCCTCGACGCTGACGGGAAGCAGCACGCCCTCCTCGACCAGCTCCGAAATGGCGCGCTTTGTGTCTTCGGGAGCCAGGCGAAAATAGTCGCGCAGGTCGCCATAGGTGGCGACGCCATGGGCGCGGGCGGCGATGCGTATCAGTTCATGATGTGCCTCCCTTCGCGGGAGCGCCGGCATATCCAGTATACGGGGCGGGAGGACACGTTCCGGCAGGTCATAGACCCGTTCGAAGCCCCGCCTGTAGGCGGTAGTGATCCGGCCTGCCCAGAACAGCCATTCGAAAGCGTGCTTGGCCGCACTCCAGCCCCACCAGCCACCCGTGCCCTTGTGGCCGTCCATATCCGACGCGGCAATCGGTCCGCGCTTTTTTACCTCCTCATATATTTCCTCGATGAAAGAGGCATTCGCCCGACCCCAGCGCGCCAGGCCGGCATACATTCCCTCTCCGCGTCCCGCGCGCTCCATGCGCCAGCGCAGCAACGGATAGAAATCCACCGGCAGCAGGCAGGCCTCATGCGCCCAGTATTCGAACAGGAGCCGTTTCCGCCCAATAGCAGCGCCATCCAGAAGGGCCATGGGGTAGGGGCCCAGCCGGGAATAGAGCGGCATGTAGTGGGCGCGCACCACCGCGGATACGGAATCCATCTGGAACAGCCCGGTTCGTGAGAGGACCCGCCGCAAATGCCGGACGGTCACCGGCCCGGTCGGAACAGGGTCGGCGAAACCTTGTGCCGCCAAGGCGATACGCCGTGCCGCAGCCAGAGATATCTTTTCTTTCATGGGCTCCGAATTGCCTGAAAGGGATGCCGCAGCGTCACCCGATTCCACGCATCGTAACAGGAAGCCACCCGTTTTCCTGTCAGGAGAAAAGTTGCGTCGAAAGAAAAGGAATTCGGCAGGCAGAAGATTGGGGCGGTTTTGCGCCGCAGGGCGGGCATGAAGCCAAATTTGCGCAAGGTTTGACTTGCTTCGCGGTGACCGCTGCGCTAACCCTCGCCGCGTCGCAGCATAGGCCGATCAATCGGTTGAGCGGACAATAAGGCCACTTCCGAGTCCTGGTCCGTTGCTGTAGGTCTGGCCGGAAGGCCGTCAACGGAAAGTCGCAGCATGAACGCACTTCTTAGTTCGTATCTGCCGGTTGTCATTTTCATCGGCGTCGCCCTTGCAGTCGGGCTGGCGCTGATCATCGCGCCCTTCCTGGTGGCCTACCGCAATCCGGACCCGGAAAAGCTGTCCGCCTACGAGTGCGGCTTCAATTCGTTTGACGACGCGCGGATGAAATTCGACATCCGCTTCTACCTGGTGTCGATCCTTTTCATCATTTTCGACCTGGAGGTGGCCTTCCTGTTTCCGTGGGTCGTTTCATTTTCCGATATCGGCATGCTCGGCTTCTGGTCCATGATGGTGTTTCTTGGCGTGCTGACCATCGGCTTTGCCTATGAATGGAAGAAGGGAGCGTTGGAATGGGATTGAACTCCGGCACGCTCGTCGCACCGCGGCCGAAGGGCATAATCGATCCTGCGACCGGGAAGCCGGCCGGCTCGACCGATCCTTTCTTTGTCGAGATAAATGACGAGCTTGCAGACAAGGGCTTCCTGGTTACCTCCACCGAGGCGCTGATTACCTGGGCGCGGTCCGGCTCGCTGATGTTCATGACCTTCGGTCTGGCCTGCTGCGCGGTCGAGATGATCCATACTTCCATGCCGCGCTATGACTCCGAGCGCTTCGGCGTGGCTCCGCGCGCTTCGCCGCGCCAGTCGGATGTGATGATCGTGGCCGGCACGCTGACCAACAAGATGGCGCCGGCGCTGCGCAAGGTCTACGACCAGATGCCCGAGCCGCGCTACGTCATCTCCATGGGCTCCTGTGCGAATGGCGGGGGCTACTATCACTATTCCTATTCGGTGGTGCGCGGCTGCGATCGAATCGTGCCGGTCGATATCTACGTGCCCGGCTGTCCGCCAAGCGCGGAGGCGCTGCTCTATGGCATTCTTCTCCTGCAGAAGAAGATTCGCCGCACCGGAACGATCGAGCGGTGAGGTAAAATGAGCGAAGCTCTCAGCGTTCTTGCCGCCCATATCCGCGAGAAGCTCGGGGACGTGGTGCTCGACAGTGTCATATCCTACGGCGAACTGACGGTTTCAGTAGCGCCGCAGGATGTGGTGAAGACCGCCACCTTCCTGCGAGACGATCCTCGCTGCCAGTTCATTTCGATCATCGACATCTGCGGCGCCGACTATCCGGCCCGGCAGAAGCGTTTCGACGTGGTCTATCATCTTCTGTCGCCCAGGCAGAACCTGCGCATACGCCTGAAGGTCCAGGCCGACGAGGAAACGATCGTGCCCTCCGTCACCGGGGTCTGGCCGGGCGCAGACTGGTACGAGCGCGAGACCTACGACCTTTATGGCGTGCTGTTTTCCGGGCATCCGGATCTGCGGCGCATCCTCACCGACTATGGCTTCGAGGGGCATCCGCTGCGCAAGGATTTCCCGCTGACCGGTTTCTATGAGGTTCGCTACGACGACGAGGCCAAGCGCGTGGTCTACGAGCCGGTCGAGCTCAAGCAGGAGTTCCGTAACTTCGATTTCCTTTCCCCATGGGAAGGCACAGAATACGTGTTGCCGGGGGATGAGAAGGCGAAGGCGAACTGAGACGCATCATGGCCGAAACCTCCGTACGCAACTTCAATATCAACTTCGGTCCCCAGCACCCTGCTGCGCACGGCGTGCTGCGGCTGGTCCTCGAACTGGACGGCGAGGTGGTCGAACGGGTCGACCCCCATATCGGCCTTCTCCACCGCGGGACGGAGAAACTCATCGAGCACAAGACCTATCTTCAGTCCGTGCCCTATCTTGACCGGCTGGACTATTGCGCCCCGATGAACCAGGAGCACGCATTCGCGCTGGCGACCGAGCGGCTTTTGGGTATCGAAGTGCCGAAGCGCGGGCAGTTGATCCGCGTGCTGTACTCCGAGATCGGCCGTATCATGTCGCACATTCTCAATGTGACGACGCAGGCCATGGACGTGGGTGCGCTCACTCCGCCTCTGTGGGGCTTCGTGGAGCGCGAGAAGCTGATGGTCTTCTATGAGCGTGCTTCCGGCTCACGCATGCATGCAGCCTATTTCCGGCCGGGCGGCGTGCACCAGGACCTGCCTCCACAGCTCATCGAGGATATCGGCAAGTGGATCGATCCGTTCCTCAAGTCGGTCGACGACCTCGATGAACTCCTGACCGAGAACCGCATCTTCAAGCAGCGCAACGCCGACATCGGCGTGGTATCGCTGGCCGATGCATGGGCCTGGGGCTTTTCCGGCGTCATGGTGCGCGGCTCGGGGGCGCCATGGGATTTGCGCAAGTCTCAGCCGTACGAATGCTATGCCGAACTGGACTTCGATATCCCTGTCGGAAAGAACGGCGACTGCTACGACCGTTATCTTATCCGCATGGAGGAGATGCGCCAGTCGGCGAAGATCATGCGCCAGTGCGTCGATCTCCTGCTCGGCAAGGAATCGAGCGGCCCTGTTTCCAATCTCGATGGCAAGGTCGTGCCGCCCAAGCGCGGTGCCATGAAGCGCTCCATGGAAGCGCTGATCCATCACTTCAAGCTGTACACCGAGGGTTATCGGGTGCCGGCCGGTGAGGTCTATGCCGCCGTCGAGGCGCCCAAGGGCGAGTTCGGCGTCTATCTGGTGTCGGACGGCACCAACAAGCCCTATCGCTGCAAGCTTCGGGCGCCAGGCTTCGCGCATCTGCAAGCCATGGATTTCCTTTGCCGCGGCCATTTGCTGGCCGATGTCACCGCAATCCTGGGCTCCCTCGATATCGTGTTTGGTGAGGTCGATCGCTAATTATGAGTGTCCGCCGTCTCGCAGATGCCAGCGTCCAGCCAGCCACCTTCGCCTTCAACAAGGCGAACGCGGCGGCGGCGAAGAAGTGGATCGCCAAATATCCGAAGGGCCGGCAGCAGTCAGCGATCATTCCGCTCCTGATGCTGGCGCAGGAGCAGGAAGGCTGGGTCACGCAGAAGGCGATCGAGGCCATCTGCGACATGCTGGACATGCCCTATATACGTGGGCTGGAAATCGCGACATTCTACACGCAATACCAGCTCAAGCCTGTCGGCACGCGCGCTCATATCCAGGTCTGCGGAACCACGCCGTGCATGCTGCGCGGCGCCGGCGAGTTGATGGATGTCTGCCGCGCGAAAATCCATCCGGAACAGCACCAGACCAACGCCGACGGGACGCTCTCGTGGGAGGAGGTGGAATGCCTTGGCGCCTGCGTTAATGCGCCCATGGTCATGATCTTCAAGGACACCTATGAGGATCTGACGCCCGAGCGGTTGGCCGAGATCATCGACGCCTTTGAGGCGGGCAGGGGCGACACGGTAAAGCCAGGCCCGCAGATCGACCGTTTCTTTTCCGCCCCCCAGAGCGGGTTCACAACCCTGACGGACGAGAAGGCCGTATTGAAGTCCGCGCGTGACAAGGCGGCGAAGGCAACCGCCGCGGCTGAGGTTCCGCCATCCGAGGCCGGCCGGGCGGCAACTGCCGCCGCGGAGACCAATCCGGCAATCAAGGCGCCCTCCAGGAAGGCGCCGAAAGCGGCCCCGGCTGCCGAGACGTCGTCGCCCGCGCCTGCATATGACAAGAAGGGCGCCGACAGGGCGGAACCGGCGGTGGAGCTGGTCGAGGGCAAGAAGCGCACCCGGCCCATCCCGCCGCAAGGCGCGGCCAGCGCCTACAAGGCGCCCGAGATGCTCAAGGGCGAGCCGATTGGCGCTGCGGGCCAGAAGGCAAGGGAAACGGCCAGGCCCTCCCTCGATGACAAGAACCGCCCCAAGGGGATCGAACGGCCTGCCGTGGTGGACGATCTCAAGCTTATCTCCGGCATCGGCCCGAAGAATGAGAAGATCCTGAACGAACTCGGCATCTACACCTTCGCGCAGGTTGCGTCGTGGAAGAAAGCCGAACGTGACTGGGTCGACGCTTATCTGAATTTCCACGGCCGCATCGAACGCGAGGACTGGGTCAAGCAGGCCAAGGCGCTCGCCAAGGGCGGCGTTGCCGAATACGTTCGCGTCTTCGGGAAGGAACCGAGGTAGATGCGGCAGGCGTTGCGCCAACTGTCCCTGACTTCGGCGGCCTTCCTGGCGGCCTGCGTGACCGTGCCCACACAGCAGGTCGATCTTGCCTATTCCGAAGAAGTATTTGCGCCTTACAAGGCGAAGGGATCGGAGATCGTATCGGGGCAGGCTTTCCTGCGCCAGCAGGGAGGCGGCGTCGTCGTCTGTGCCGGCGAGCCGGTTCTGCTGCTGCCCGCCGCGGGGCCGATCAAGGAAGCGGTGACGCTGTCGCGCAAGGGCGTGCGTCCGCTTGCGGGCAAAAAGACGGTAGGCCAGACCTTCTACAGCGATACGGCTGACCCTCGTTTCGCTGAGGTCGTTCGGCGCACACAGTGCGATGCGCAGGGCAACTTCCAGTTTGCGGGCGTGCCGGCGGGAGACTGGTATGTCTATACCCGCGTGCAATGGATCATCGCGGACGCGCCGCAAGGCGGCGATCTGCTCGCCGATGTCAGGACCACGGGCCAGGGAGAGCAGAAGGTGCTGCTTTCCGACTCCAACCGGGTTTGAGAGGAAAGATGCTTCAGGACAAGGACCGCATCTTCACCAACATTTACGGCCGCTTCGACAAGTCGTTGCAGGGCGCCATGTCGCGCGGCATCTGGGACAATACCAAGGGCCTGATCGACAAGGGGCGCGACTGGATCATCAACGAGATGAAGGCCTCCGGCCTGCGCGGCCGCGGGGGGGCGGGTTTCCCGACCGGCCTGAAGTGGTCCTTCATGCCCAAGCAGAGTGACGGGCGCCCGAGCTATCTCGTCGTCAATGCCGACGAATCGGAGCCCGGAACCTGCAAGGATCGCGACATATTGCGCCATGATCCCCACACGTTGGTGGAGGGGTGCCTTGTCGCCGGCTTCGCCATGGGCGCGGTCGCGGCCTACATCTATGTGCGCGGCGAGTTCGTCCGCGAGCGCGAGGCCCTGCAGCGCGCGATCGATGAGGCCTATGA
>SMEK01000699.1_pt1 | contig 12031 bp, 10 predicted proteins | sample 2456371 | NCBI WGS metagenome assembly SMEK01 (sample SAMN10132590, study PRJNA489261) | soil metagenome | isolation source: day1 antibiotic-loamy sand soil ammended with composted manure from dairy... | place: USA | collected 2015-04-01
GACACTAGCACTAGCAAAAAAGTGCCATTAATGCGCTCCCAGAAGGCTTTGATCTGAAATTTGGATAGAAGTTTTAAGGCCTCGATATCTATTTTGGCAATTGACCCCAACAGCTCTTCATATATACCAGTTATAAAAGCTATTGTACCCCCAGATACGCCAGGCACCACATCGGCTGCCCCCATTGCCATCCCCTTCAAAAATAGGAGTGGGTATCTTTTACCATTTTTCATTATCAGTAAGGATTAACGCTATAGATTTTTTCCCATATTAATAAAATGATCAAAAGTGTCACCCCTTAACCCAAGCCTGATCGTTTCTAATGGAATAACTTCATTGGGAGCAATATTCCCTAGGTTCACATTGGCACCTAATAGCTTAATGAACCAAACTTGTTGGGATTTTTGCGGAGCTTCCCATATGATTTTTTCAAAAGGAATTTTTGTCAATATTTCTTGTACCAAACCAGAACGTACTTCTCCCGTAGCCCTGAAAAGGCCGACATTTCCCCCTTCCCGAGCCTCACCTATCACTTTCCAAGCCCCAGCGCTCAACTCATCCTGCATCAGTTTTATCCATTGATAAGGAGGAATAATCACCTCAGCATCTTTAGAACCTACTTCTGAAAGCACAGTCACCTGTTCAGAAAGTTTGTTGATATACTCGCATTTTTGATGATGCTCAAGTGTAATAGAACCGTCTGAAACCTCAGCAAAAGTCATCTGGTACTCATCCAGCACCCTACGATAATCTTCAAACTGCCCACGAATCACAAAAGCTTCGAAAAGTGTTCCTCCAAAATAGGTAGGGATGCCAGCTTCTCGATACAGCTGGAGTTTTTCCTTAAGTTTTGGTGTTACATAAGAGGTGGCCCAACCCAATTTCACGATATCCACATAATCGCCACATACATTTATAAAGTCTTCTACTTCTCGCAGGCTCAAGCCTTTGTCCATTGCCATTGTATATCCTGTTTGCCGAGGTTTTTGAGTCCTTTCAGGAATGTTCTTTAAATTATAATTCATAACATTTTCTAAATGAGCACCTTCCCTTGTACCAACAGCATAGTGCTCCGCCATCCGTACTTATTTGGGAATCAAGGGTTTTACTTTCTATATTGGTCTATAATTTTAAACAAAGCTTTTTGTGTCTCTAAGCGGGGAAAGAATTCAAAAAGCTGTTGATGATTTTCAAAGTTCAAAACTAATGCATTTTCTAAATAATTAAAGGCTTCTTTGTATTTCCCTGCTATAATTAGATAGGCTGTGATGCGATAATATAGCTCTGAGGCTTCTGGTGACTCTTCTATGCCTCTCAGGACCAATTCCACAGCCTTCTCATAATCACCCTGTTCGTACAAAATAAAGGACCAGTCCAGCCAAATATCGATATTGGAAGGGTCTAGAGAACTAGCCTCCTCATAAGCATCGAGGCTAGAAAGAATATTGCCTGTCTTAAATTCTGCTTCGGCCACAGCTTGCCAATATTGAGGGTTTTCAGGATTCATGCGCAAGGCCTTATTCAGGAAATGTATGGCCTCGTACCACTTGTCTTGCTTATTCAAGCATATCCCAATGCCAAATAGTGCTTCATCATACATGATATCGAGCTTAACGGCCTTTCGATAATATTTTATGGCCAGCTCGAACTGCTCTATTTTCTCGTAAGCCGCACCTTGGCAGAAATATATTTCAGCGCTGGGTCCTTCAAGCTTCTCTGTTTGCCTGTATGCCTCCATAGCCTCTGTAAATTTGTTCAGCCCCATATAGGAATTGCCCATATTGAAATAAGCTGAAGCAAAAGTTTCGTCAATCAATGTCGCATATCCGTAGGCTTGCACAGCTTCATCATACTTTTCCAATTTGTTATAGACAATTCCCAGATTATACCAGGCATAATGGGAATACGGGTCGGCATCGATGAACTTCTTATAATAGGATATGCTGCTTTCGAGTTCTCCAGTGATATCCAAGCAATAAGCTAGCTCATATAATACACTTTCGTTGTCCAGATTAATTTCCAAAGCTTTCTTGTACGCCTCCACAGCCTCGGCATAAAACGACATGCTTTGATAAGTTAGCCCAATATGGTAATAAACCTCATCTTTCTCTTCAGCTATCTCCAAGGCTTGCTCGTAGGTAGCGATGGCTTCATGATGCTTGTCTGAAAGTGTGAATATATTAGCTTTTAGAAGAAATATCTCTAGATCATTAGGTTGAAGATTTTCTGCTTTTTCTAGGTATTGCATGGCCTCTTCATATTCTTCTATGTTGATGAGGATCTGTGCCTTGTCCAATAGAAGATCTACAGAAAAAGGATATTGTGTTATCCCTAAGTTGCAGATCTTGAGCGCCTTGTTAAACTTACCTGCATGGAGATAGTGATCTATGACAAAAACAAAGTCCTCTAAATCAAAAAATGTGAACTTTTTGTTTTTGAGGTAGTCATTGAATCTTTTGATCAGCTCTTTCTCCTCCTCTCTTTTATAATCTCGCGCCATGTGTTTCTCTAATCATTAGAAATGGATAAACATCCTAAGGTAACGAAATGTGCCATAAGTATTGCAATTCCCTATAAATATTTCGTTGCTACCTTTCAACTTCCAAAGTAGTTTTTCCTTCAAATTTGCTCTCTGCACAAACCCATTTCAATGTATCTTCTAAGGAGCGGTACCCTTGTTCGAGCAATCCATAGGATTTTCCGTTGTCATAATTAGACTTACTGAAAGAAAGCCGTACAGACTCTTTGGTCACTAGGGCTTGTCTTCCTGTAATAAAACTCCTAAAATTATCTAAACTCCAACCTAGCCAGGCCAATGCTTTATTCAACTTCACCTTTGGAGGCTCAACGCCAAAATGTAATGCTACTTTCTCGAAAAAAACTTTATAGGGCAAGGAGCCGCAATTTAGGATATACCTTTCATTGTTAATATCTTCCCTATACAATCTCATGACAGTATCTGAAACATCCCTAATATCTACATAATTGATATTCCCTGAAGGATAAAACGGGAATCCATTTTTGACGAACCTGAGCAACTGAGCACTACTTCTATCCCAATGATAAGGTGCCAAGATAATGGAGGGGTTCAGGACATTGACATTGATGCCTTCTGAAGAGGCTCGCCATATCTCCAGCTCACCCAAATACTTGCTCTTAGCATATTCTGTGTTGAGCTTTGAAGTTTCCCATTTAGTATTTTCTCGTACAAGGCTGTTTTTCTTGGCACGCCCCAACGCTGCAATAGAACTTATATGAATGATCTTTCTCACACCTTTAGCTAGACATGCGTTTACAACCACTCTAGTTCCTTCTACATTGGTTTTGTACAGGGCGGTTTTGTCTTTTCTTCTAAAAGACACAAGTCCGGCACAATGAATCACCGTATCAACTCCTTCTAGCAAAGCCTCTATGCCAAGGATATCGTCCATTTCTCCTTGAACGATAAGTTCTTGTGGCAAATCCTTCAATAGGGTCAGATCACTGCTTTCCCTTACCAATCCTTTAAACGAGATGCCCTGTCCATACAATTCTCTGCATATGTAACTCCCTAGAATTCCGCTGGCACCTGTCACCAATATCATATTTAATGCTATAAAGTGTTGTTTTTAATTTCCCCTTGTGCTGCTTTATAAAAGTACTTATCCTGCATACTCCGCTTCAATATGTTGGCATGCTTCATATTGTGACAATCACTTCCCAAAAAGCTTACAAGACCTTTCTTGATCATGAATTTAATGGTTTTTTCTGCAGCAGGAGAATAATACCCTTGAATAGCGTTGATGTTACATTGGAAAAGTACGTTTCTAGCTGCCAAATCTTCCAAATAGCTCATCTTGTTCTGAATAAATATATAGCGCTCTGGATGAGCCAAAACTGGTTGCAAACCTAATGCATTTATCTTAAAGATCGCTTCTTCTAAGAAAGTTGGTTTGTTAATATAAGGTGTTTCGAATAATAAATAACTTTCTCCAAAGCGCAACAACTTATCAGGAGTCTCCAGCAGCTTTAAAAAAGTTTCATCCAAATAATATTCCGCTGCAGCTTCTACCTCGATCTCAACCTCTATATTTTTTAACTCCTCCTTCAATGCTTCCAAGGCTCCTTCGATTATTTCCTTTGTATTGGGATAAAACTCTGGCATAACATGAGGAGTAGTAATGACTTTCTTATATCCAAGAGATTGAAAAAAGCGCAAAACCTCGATAGCCTCTTCTGTTGTGGTCACCCCATCGTCCAATCCTGGCAAAAGGTGAGAATGAATATCTACTTTTAAAGGATTTTCAAATACTTTCTTTTTACTGAATAAATTGATCACTACGAATTTTGGTTTAATAACTACTTACACAATTAGGACTTTGAAAAGAAGTCCCTGAATCCTGAAAACGCACCTTTCCCTTTAGTAGTTTCTTCATAGTAATGGCTATTGTATCCATATCCATAGCCCTGTCCGTGATCCAATGCATTTAGTACCAAAGCGAGATCATGGAATCTATTGACAGTCATCAGCTTGTTTACCTCCCTTATAAAAGCTTTCTTAGAATAGTCCGCACGAATGACATATATGGGTAAATCCGATTTTCTCATCACAAGAATACCGTCTGTAACAATACCTACTGGAGGCGTATCTAATATAATGACGTCAAACAAACCTTTAAGCTCATCCAATAGTTCATCTAGGCCGTCATTGAGAATAAGTTCGCTAGGATTGGGGGGCGTAGGGCCCGCAGGAATATAAGACAAGCCTGAGATTGGTGTGGACCTAATGCAATCCTTAACAGTGTGCTTTCTTATAAGGAGCGTACTGACACCTTTAGTTGAATCTTCCTCAGAAAATGCTTTGTGTACCTTTGGCCTTCGCATATCTAAATCAACCACTACTACTTTTTGATTGGAGAGGGCTATGATAGCACCTAAGTTCACTGCTACAAAAGTTTTGCCCTCGCCGCTGACCGTCGATGTTACCGACAACACTCTTTTATCTTTTTTAGCACTTATGAATTCCATATTTGTCCTAACCGAGCGGAGCGCCTCACTGATCACCGACCTGGGATTATTGCCTACAACAAGTTTGGAAATGCCCATTTTCTCTAAACGGTAGTATGGAACAACTCCCAAAATTGGCGCCTTGCTCAACCGTTCCAGTTCGTTGACACTACTGATTTTGTTGTGTAGCAAATACCTGAACCCTACAAAGAAAATACTCAGGATTAGACCTGACACAGCACCTAAGCCGTAAATGATAAGCGCATTAGGGAAGATAGGCGTTGTAGGCAGTGTGGCAGAAGACAATATTTTAAAATCTGTAACTGTTCCCGCTCTTGCGATTTCAAATTCTGCCTTGCTTTTCATAAGGGAAAGGAAAAACTCTTCATACAAAGAAAAATTCCTGTGGGCCTTGCCGAATTCTGTATTTTTTGAGGGCAATTCTTTAAAATTATCCGCCAAAACCTCCTTTCTCCTATCCAAACGTGCCAACTCATTCCGAGAAAACGTTTTATACCGGCTAATCTTCTCAGCAATGCTATTCTTTATAAGATCAATCTCCTGGTTTTTGCGCGCTACTGCGTAGGTATTGCTATTATATGATGACAGCAGGATGGTCCTTTCGTTTATCAATTGATTAAGTTGCTCAATCTCTTTATTCGTTTCTGATACATTCGGAAAATCGTAGGGGATATTCAACAAAAGTGATTCGTCCTTTTCGAGGTTGTCTTCTAACGTCTCCCAAAAGGCTAACTCCTTTGAAATTACCACCTTTTGAGAATCGATCTCATTCATCATGAGGATAGCCCTACCCATGTCATCTCTTAGGTTCAGGGTTTTGTTGGAGATCGTAAAATCTTCCATATAGTTTTCGTACGCTTCTAGCCTCGTTTCCGTTTGGGCCAACTGCTGATCCAAAAACTCTATTCTTTGTTTATTGGCTTTATTTTTTTCTTCTTGGGTATAATTGAGATACAGCGTATCAATCGCATTGACAAGATCTTGGGCTTTATATCGGTTGTGATCTGTAAAGGACAGTCTTATCGTATTGGCATTCAAATTTAAAGGCTCCACAGAGAGGTTATTACTCAAATAATTGAGGAGAGCCCTGTCGCTATTGAAAATAAAATAATAGTTGCCATTACTCGATAATGGATCATAATGCCGGGTAGGATAGATACTGAAATCAAAAAATGCGTTGTCGACCTTATCGCCGAAATTATAAGTCTCTATCTTTTCTGCGCCATTTACCGGATACTTTAATTTGTATTGCTTGCTATTGAGGATTTCGATTTTTATCGGACTATCCATAAAGCTTTCGTCCTTAAGCTTCCCCCTTACCTCTATAGGAGAGCTTTTATATCGTTCATCATCATTTACCTTTCCCTCAGCATAGTAAGTGATTTTCAGGTCTACTGCCTCAATTACTTTATTAAAGAAAAGCTTTGACTTGATAAGCTCTATTTCACCAGAAAGATTATTGAGGTTTTGAACATCTTTTAATCTCCCAAAATCAAGCATCCCCACCTCATTCTTAACATCGAGCTTCAGATCGGAATAAGATTCATATACAGGTTTAGTATAGCGTAAGTATATATAAGCAGCTATATTGGTAAGAAAAAGGATTAGCAGCACCCATATCAGGTTTTTTCGAAGCACGAGACCAAGCTTTTGATAATCTATATGGTCTCCAAGTTCCCTTCCAGACGAATTCGAAGTGTCAATATGTATATCTTCCAATTGCTTATCCAAGTTGAGGTCAGAAATTTTGTATCAAAACTAACAAGGTCACCAGACTGGTGATGACGCTCAGGACAGGCGCAATATCCCTTACTGATTCGGAAACAATTTTCCTGATCGGCTCAACATAAATAATATCGCCCGATTGCACTTGCAATGATGCTTTACGCATGCCCTCAATCGTCGAAAGATCAATTACCTGCACAACTGGGTTCTTCAGGTCTCCTCTTATTAGTCTAATATTATGTCCCTTTGCATCATTACCAATACCTCCAGCCAATGCCAGCACTTCAATTACGCTCATATCTTCATTGGTAAGAGGAATTACATGCCCTCCCACTGCTCCTAAAACAATCACCCTTTTGTTACTGTACTGGGTGATTACGTAAGGATCTTTGTAATATTCACTATAAGCCATTTCGAGGAGACTGTCTGCCTGTAGAAGGGTAAGCCCGCCTAGACGCATCCTCCCGACTACCGGAAGTTTGACTGTGCTATCAGCCTCTATCAGATAATGTGGTGATGGTCGCATCTGACGCTGGTTGCTTATATTTTCATTTATCAGCTCATAGTTGGGATCAATGATTCTCTCGCCTTTATTAGTATAAACCTCTAATTGTATATAATCAAAAGGTTCGATAATATAGCTGCTTTCTGCTTCTTTCACCATAAGTTGAGCTGCCTCAGCCAGGTACTCCCCATCCGTTGTGAATAAGATATTCTGTCGGTATGTCTTGCAGGAACCTAGCCCCAATATTAAAAGAAAGGATAAGCAGACAACATATCTGTTTAAAGTCATTCAGTTAAGCGCTTTATATTTTTCGAATATAACAAAAATAGCTTAATTCCTTGAAATATTATTGCTTGCATAAAGTCCAACCATTTTATCATTTGGTTGAATGCACTAGATTGCCATGAAGCTTTAAGAACTCTTGAAAGGTGGGCAAAATTGCATCCTTTTCGGAAACAATCGGATTCTCGATAGGCCATTTTATATTAAGTGTGGCGTCGTTCCATACAATTCCTGCCTCTGATGCCTTATTATAATAGTTGGTGCATTTATAGAAAAACACCGTGTCTTCAAGGGCTAAAAAACCATGAGCAAAGCCTTCAGGTATAAATAGCATATTATTCCGTTTTGCATCTAACACAATCGACCAATGCTCCCCAAATGTCGGAGAATCTTGTCTGAGGTCTACAGCAACATCCATCACTGACCCTGTAATCACCCTCACGAGCTTTCCTTGGGCAAAAGGGGCCGTCTGAAGATGCAATCCCCGCAGAACTCCCCCAGTGGAAAATGATTGGTTGTCTTGCACAAATTTCTTATTTATCCCGGCTTCTTGAAGATGCTTCTCATGGAAAGACTCAAAAAACATTCCACGCTCGTCTTCGAATATCCTGGGCACCAGCTCAATCAACCCTTTTATGGGAGTTTCTTTAATTTCCATAAATTATATCAGTCTTTTTGATAATAGTATTAATGTATTGAGAGTAAAGCAATAAAATTCAAGAAAGCGATTCATCGGAGAGTATAGCGCTGATTGCATTCATATATTTTTCTATTACAACCTGTTCATCGAATTGCCTTTCAACTTTGGCGCGGCTGTTTTTGGCCATCTGCTCCCATGCCTCCTCATTGAGCAAAAGCATATCGTACATCTTTCCCGCTAAATCTGCTGCATCCTTCAACTTACAAAGAAACCCATTGTAATTATTCTCCACCACATTGTTGCAACCTGGCACATTGGTGGCTACAATGGGCTTCCCTAAGCTAGCGGCCTCCAACAATGTTCTAGGTGTTCCTTCCCTATACGAAGGCAATACAATACAGTCCGCTTTATCTATAAAGCATCTCACATCATCCGTAGTACCAAGATATTCTATAATGTCTTGATTGATCCACTCTTCAAGCAAAGCGGGAGAAATACCCCGTTTATGGGAAGGATCTGGAGGACCCAACAGCTGGAATTTGGCCATTATTCCCTTTACTCTAAGAGATTTTACAGCCTCTACATATTCGACGATGCCTTTGTCATATAAGAGCCTTGCAACCACCAAGAACGTAAACTCTTTATTTTTCTTAAAATCTTTGGGCATAAAATGGTTCAAATTAATCCCTGAACCAGGAAGTACATGGGCAATTTCTGGACGGACAAATTTCTCCTCCACAAACAATTCTCGATCTTCAGTATTTTGGAAAAAAACGACCTCGGGAAATCTAAAAGCGAATCTATACATCCATTTTGCCACACGGTTTGCCAAACTATCCTTCATAAATACAGTCCCTAATCCACACACGTTATTGATCACAGGAATGCCTAACAACCTTGCGGCAATTGTGCCATAAATATTGGGCTTGATGGTAAAGTGAAGTATCAGATCGGGACGTATCTGCTTATATAGCGCAAAAAGGCGCCAGGTCAATTGAATATCTTTCCATGGGTTAGTCCCAGTATTGTCCATCTCAATTGGGATATACCGACAACCTTTTTGAACTAGCAAGGGGCCGTAATTATCCTCAGGTGCTATTGCATAAACTTCCACCTCTTTAGCGATTAGTTTATTGATCAATCCCATCCTGAAATTATAGATATTCCATGCGGTATTGATAACAACGGCTACCCTCATATATCAGTCACTTAATTTTCAACAAAACCCTTGAAAAAAGCTTTGGTTTATTTTATTACCCTAAAATCAGATACCAAGCTGAATCCCAAAGAAAATGATCATAAAGATAACACAAAAATATTACTATATTTATTATTTTTAGAATATTTAGGATGATTTTGTGAAATAAATAGCTATTGAAGGCAATACAAGCTTCTCCTATAAATCAAATTTAATTTATCTCATTACATTTATCTTTTTAATCCAAAATTATAGATGTACACTATTCTATTTTATTTCCGAGTTGCAGCAATTATACTCTTTTCATGCTTTTTCATATGGATGGCACTTCTGCTGCTAGGGAGTAAAACCAAACAATACGAACAGTTGCGCAAGAAATTGAACCCTATGATACTTTCCCTGCTATTCGGGATAGTACTTTTGAATTCTTTGGAAGGCAGCCATCCCTTTTCACTATTGAAAGTAATAGCAATCCTTGGAGCCGTTTTTCTATCTGCTATAGGACTTAAAAGAAAATGGAAAACCATCTCTACTATAGGCGTGTTACTTTTTGTAGCAGTAGGTGCTGGAGTCATTCATACGATGGTTACGATACCAAGCGGGCAAAATATGGCTCAAACCTCAAAAGGGCTTGACGTCTCAGGAGAGATTGCGATTGAAGATATCTTGGCAGCCAACAAAGATGCGGCTTTTCAGCAAGGCAAAGTAATTTATAAGGTGCTATGTGTTGAGTGTCATGGAGAGGAAGGACAAAAAGAAGCATTGGCCAACTTGACAAAAAGCAAGCTCTCTTTAGAGGAAAATATGAAAGTAATCGCAGAAGGTAGGGGCACCATGCCAGGCTACTCCTCTCAACTTTCTGAGCAAGAAATAAATTTAGTAGCGGCGTATACAGAAACATTGAAATAAATATATATGGGTGATAGTTTTTCGACTGCAGAAAAAACAGAAACAGCAGTATTGATCGCTTTGATCAACCAAACACAGAATGAACGCACCACAAAAGAACATCTGGAAGAGCTCGCTTTTTTAGCTGAGACATTGGGCGTCGAGACCGTACACATGTTTACCCAGCAACTAGCAAAACCTGATGTCCGCTCCTTTGTGGGCAAGGGGAAACTAGAAGAGATTGACAACTATGTACAAGCTAACAATGTTGATATCGTCATTTTTGATGATGACCTTACCCCTTCTCAGCTCCGGAATATTGAGAATTCCTTGAAGTGCAAGGTATACGACAGGAGCTTACTCATTTTGGACATCTTTTTAAAGAGAGCGCAAACTGCTCAAGCAAAAACCCAGGTGGAACTTGCACGATTCCAGTATCTGTTACCACGTCTTACTAGAATGTGGACCCACTTGGAAAGACAAAGAGGGGGTACCGGAACAAGGGGAGGAGCTGGTGAAAAAGAAATAGAAACAGATAGGCGGGCTATTCGCAATCAGATAACAGTATTGAAACAAAGGCTGGAAAAAATAGAACGACAGGGAAGAACACAAAGAAAGTCGAGAGGCAATATTGTGAGGGCAGCCCTTGTCGGCTATACCAATGTAGGCAAATCTACTTTAATGACCCTCCTCTCCAAATCAGATGTGTATGCAGAAAACAAGCTTTTCGCTACAGTAGATGCCACTATTCGAAAAGTTAATTTTCAAAACATCCCTTTCCTGCTTTCTGACACGGTGGGTTTTATAAGGAAATTGCCCACCCACCTCATCGAGTCTTTTAAGTCGACACTAGATGAAATTAGGGAAGCTGACATTCTTTTGCATGTGGTTGATATTTCGCACCCTGCCTATGAGGAGCAAATCGAGGTAGTGAACAATACACTTGCCGACATAGGCGCTATCAACAAATCCATGATCATGGTACTGAACAAGATCGACCTATACCGAGAGCAGCATCCTGACCGGGAAGAACGTGATCCATTTGAGGTAAATGACTTAAAAAGGATGTTCATCGCCCACGGAGAACACAAGGCTGTATTTATTTCTGCCGAAAAGAAAGAAAATATTGATGAGTTAAGGGAAGTGCTTTTTGAAGAGGTCAAGAAGAAGCATTATACAATTTTCCCTAACTACCTAAAAACCGACTATTAAATTGTAAGCCTTACTTGCGGCTGGTCTAGGAGTTCTCCCTTTAGGGCTCATAATTTCATGAACATGACAGGATGATTACTGTTATCAAGATAACACCAACCACCATGTCATGAAAAGGGGAAATATAGGAATATTGATTGCCACCGCAGCCTATCTTACTTATAAGGCAATAGAAAGCCGCAAGATTTTGCAGCTTAAAGGAAAGATTGTGCTCATTACAGGTGGATCTCGTGGATTAGGATTGGTATTAGCCCGGCAACTCTCAAAGCAAGGAGCCGATGTGATAATTTGTGCTAGACAGCAAGATACGCTTGACAAAGCAGTAGATCAAGTGAGTGCCTTAGGAGGAAAGATCACGGCATTTCAGTGCGATGTATCGAATAAGGCTGCTGTGGAAAAATTGATTGACGAAGTAACAGCAAAGCATGGCAAAATCGATGTTTTGATTAACAATGCAGGCGTCATACAAGTTGGCCCGGAAAGGCTGATGCGCACTGAAGAGTACCAAGAAGCTTTAGACATCAATTTGTGGGGAGCGATTCACACTACGTTGGCCGTATTGCCGCACATGCGG